>Ga0209490_10003384_pt1 | contig 14890 bp, 13 predicted proteins | sample MAT06_FD_187209 | JGI IMG/M metagenome (GOLD analysis project Ga0209490, IMG submission 187209) | Freshwater microbial communities from Lake Fryxell liftoff mats and glacier meltwater in Antarctica - MAT-06 (SPAdes) (version 2) | ecosystem: Environmental > Aquatic > Freshwater > Ice > Liftoff...
AGAATCAGCATTAATACCAACCAGAGGGAGTGACGTTTGCCTTTACCTTTGCGATAGTCCGGGATTTGTTGCAATTGTTCAATTAAGTTCAGAGTTTGAGTCATAGCACACTCAACTGCCCGTGTTGCAGCAAGGACAGCCTTTGACGCTAAAGCAGGCAGACTCAGAAAAGAAGCAGACTCAACCCCCACCGCGCTATACGGAACCGAAGCTGGTGCAGTTGATGGAACGCAAGGGGGTGATACCCTGAAGGGCAGGATAGAGTAAAGTGAGAGCCAGAAGAGGTTTCAAGAAGTGGGTTGGTTGTGGAAACGGATCAATGTCCAAGTCGTACTTCCCAAGCGATTCGTCGGAACGGTCGAACTCGGCATGGCAAACAGAATTACAAATGCCGGGATTGTGGTCGTCAACTTGTCCTTGACCCGGTGTGGAAAGCGATTACCCCCGAACAATACGACTTGATGGAGCGGCTGTTGCTCGAACGCATTTCGCTAGCGGGGATTGCTCGTGTCCTGCAAATCTCTGAGGACACGGTGCAACGCTATGTCAATGCCAAAGCTCAAGAGGTGCCCTAGCAGGTGGAGGTGAGTGTCAAGCCAAAAAAGAGACTGACGGTACAGATGGATGAGTTGTGGTCGTTTGTCGATGACAAGGGCAATGAGCAATGGGTCTGGTTGGCGATCGATGCCCAAACACGAGAAATTGTTGGGGTTCAGATTGGAGATCGTAGTGCGGTGTCGGCTCAAGCGTTGTGGAACTTGATGCCGCCTGTCAATTGCCAGTGCGCGGTCATCTACACCGACCATTGGAGTGCCTATGGCGCAGTGCTACCCAAGCAACGTCATCGTAGCGTAGACAAGAACAGCGGGTTGAGCAGTTACATTGAACGATTCAACTGCACCCTCAGACAACGAGTTTCTCGGTTAGTCAGAAAGTGCTTATCGTTTTCCAAGAAGTTAGACAATCACATTGCGGCTATTTGGAATTTTGTGCATCACCATAATGCAACTCGACGACGCAAATTGAACCTCGGCGGTTCTCTACCTTAGCCTTTCCTCCAGGGCACTACCAACTGCTTTGCGATCGAATGATCCGAGCACGCGATGAGGGATGAGATTACGTTTATATTCAACAGTGCCACCGTTCAGAATAGAGATTGCCGCCGCCACTGCCTTTGCCCCTACCTGCTGTGGATGCTCATCGACGATTGACTCTAAAGGGTCGTTCGCATCAAGCAACATCCCTACTTTTGCAGGGGTCAAATTTACAATGCCATATATTTTTATGCGATCACTTAACCCCAACTCCTGAACAGCTTGTACCGCTATTGAGGTGGCAGTATCTGTCCCCGCCCACAGAAGGTTAATCATGGGATAATTTTGTAGCATTTCCTTCACTTGCTTAACATCCGTCATTCTGTAAGCTTTAGTCGAAGCAACTTCACTCCAAGGAACCTTCGCATCCGCCATCGCTTGCTCAAAGCCTCGAAAATAATCATAAGTTCGCCCCAATTCAACGCTGTCAACCAGCCCAAGATTAAGTGCTTGCTGGGTTTTTCTGTTCTTCACCATCAGCTTCGTCAAATCGTATCCCATTTGGAAGGAATCACTTTCATAACAAGCAAACACATACCTTTTAGCATCAGTCGGGTTTAGACAATCTCCAATGGTTATCACAACCACACCTGATTCGTAAGCTGCTCGAATCGATGGAACAGACTTTATCGGATCTTCAGGTCTGAGTAAAATTGCATCAACACCTTGAGCAATTAATTGCTCAATAGTCTTTGACTCTGCTTGAACACCTGATGATTTAGATTTAACCGTTGAAATTTTTGTGTCTGCAACCCCACGCATTCCCCGGGCATAAGAATGATAGACGCTTTCTTCGTTGGACTTAATTAGTACTACTTTAGGAGTCGCTTGTAATTGAGAAATATTTGCTTCCCAATTCCCATTTCGTTTTGTTTTCTCCCAACCATAAGCACGCTCCAACTGGGAAACAGACCAGAATCGAGCTTCATGGAAATCTGCATTCATGACTATGGCTTTTCGCAAATTCGCACGTTGTCGGAGATCGGCGTAACGTAAAGAAGCTTCACTTAAATTAGTTTCATATAATTCAGCACCCCGTAAGTCTGCCCGGTTTAGATTCGCGCCTGACAGGTCAGCTTCACGTAGATTAGCACCTGCCAATGTTGCCCATACCAGGTTTGCTTGATGAGCGATCGCACTCTTCATGTTTATTTCTCTCAAGTTTGCTTGCCCTAAGTCACTCCTGCTTAGGTTCGCACCTACTAAGACAGCTTTTTCTAAATTTGCCCGACGTAGGTTTGCACCCTCTAAATTCGCGCCTTCTAGATTCGCGCCTGCCAAGTTTGCATCTGCAAGGTTAGCTTTTGCGAGGTTGGCACCTCGCAGATCTACTCCCCTTAAATTGGCGCCTTTCAAGTCACTCCCAGCCAAATTTGCATGAGATAGTTTAGTAGGCTGAGCCTTAGTAAATTGTGGTGGAAATTGCTTGAAGGCATCTGGGCTGATTTGCCAATGTTTACAATTATCTAACTCTATTCCGGATAAAACGGCACCAGGAGCTTTTACCCCTGTTATGTCCTCACAATTTTGACCTAAAAGCATCAAAGCATTAATCCGATCCTGACTAAATTGAGATCCTTCCAGTCTTTTAATCGTTTGTTTTGCTTCATTCATCGCTTGCTGATGCCGTTTGGAAGCATCGATAAAGTAGGAACTCATTGCTAGCAGTAGTGTTACTTGCCCCAAAAGGGCTACCAACTTAAATAGTGAAATATTTTTCCAATACTCAACCAATGTACCTAACTTGCGATCAATTTGTTTGAATGGACGGACGAGGTAATGACCAGAATGAGACTGCTCAATAACTGAATTAAACATTCGTCGATAGCCATCCAAAGGGATGTCGAGGCGCTTTGCTTCTTGATTCAATTCATACTCGCGTTGAGCTAAATCAGGAATAGCAGCGACTTTCTTAACGCTTTCCTCCAACTGCATGAAAGCACTTTCAAAAACAGTTGGATCTGACTGTTGCTGTTCTTTTTTCATAAAGGTAATGTACATTCTTCCGTTAAATAGTAACTACTAACAATACTTCGGACAGTTTTTCGAGAGAAGAATAAGATATCTAGACAAAAGCTACCTCTCTATGTAGGGTGCATATTACGTCAAACACCAAAGAGGTAGCATGATCGATATTCTACAAGCCCTATTTGCCAAAATGGGGCATCTCCCAAACCCCAACAAAAATTTCTGCTGACCCTATTGCCGACCATTTTGCTGGTGTATGGGAAGGTGAACTTTACCAATATGGGTCGCTACAGTGGGTTCTGTGAGAAGACCTATCGACGACAGTATTGCCAGCCCTTTGGCTTCGTTGAATTGAATCAACACACCATTATTCAAGCGATTCCAGCGACGGTTGAGTCGATTGCCGCAATGGATTGCTCGTTCCTGCCCAAGAGTGGGAAAGGGAGCTACGGGCTGGATTGGTTCTATAACGGCAGTGCTAGTCGCAGCGAGAAAGGGTTAGAGATTTCGGTGATTGCGGTGATTGATGTGGCGAACCATCGAGGGTATACCCTATCGGCGGTGCAGACCCCAGCTACCCCGGTTCCGGTTCCGCAGCAGACGCAAGAGCAAACGGTTTCACCCCTGGTGATCGCACAGCTTGCGGACGCGCTCAAGCAACTCCCACAGAAGTCCCCCATCTCTCCAACACCAGACCCCGTCTTAGAGCCAACCCTAACTCGGATAGACCACTACTTGAGTCAGTTGCAAGCGGCTCGTCCCTATTTTCCGACCCAGGTGAACTATCTGGTCGCCGATGGGCTTTACAGCAAGCGCAAATTTGCTGATGGGGTGGTTGCGCTTGACTTACACCTGATTAGCAAACTGCGGGTCGATGCTCACCTGCGCTATCTGTATACTGGTGCTCAAAAACCCAAAGGACGGCATCGTCAATACGACGGCAAGGTGGATTTGAGCGACCTCTCCCGCTTCACTCTGGTCGAGACGCTTGCCCCCCATCTGCACCTCTATACCGCCGTCGTCTGGTCTGCCTCATTGAAGCGCAAACTTCGCCTCGCTCTGCTCGTCGATACGCATAACCCAAATAAAACAGGTTATGTCTTGCTGTTTTCTACCAATGTTGACCTCAATGCCAAACAGATCCTCACCTATTACAAGGCTCGGTTTCAGATTGAATTTATTTTTAGGGATGCCAAACAATTTACTGGACTTTGTGATGCCCAAACTCGGGACGCTAAAAAGCTTGATTTTCACTTCAATGCCAGTCTTTCTGCCCTCAATCTTGCTAAATATGATGACCACCAACGCCGTTCTCAACCAGATTCCGACCAGTCCTCCTCATCCTTTTCTATGGCAAGCTACAAACGGGCTGCTTTCAATGACCATCTTATAGAGCGCTTTATTTCTCAGTTAGATTTGGACTCAACCTCCATTAAATCCCATCCCAACTATCAAACCCTCCGCTCCTACGGCATCATAGCTCCCTAATTCTGTCCGAACTATTGTACTAAGGATCGTGGATTAAATAACCTGTAATTCTGGCTGACCCGTCTAGTTCCATTGGGGCAAGTGTTGGTCGAACACAATCTTCATCGTCGATTTGAAGTCTTCAGCGACTTTTCGACCCGTTTGATACAGCTTGTCGAGAATCGTTGTGAACACTTTCAGTCCAGTGCGAGTGGTCGTCTTTGCTATCAGGTCTTGCAGGAGTTGAACATTGTGCAGAATCATCCCCTGGCAGACACGAGTCACATGGGGAAACAAACGATGTTCAATGGGATTGTACTTGGACAAATAAGGGGGATAGTGAGCGATGCGAATTTCAATGCCTAACTCATTGACCAGCGTTTGTAAGTCCTGCTTAAAGAGGTAGTAGCCAGCGCTATTGCTGCCACCGCCATCACACAACAATAGAATGGAGGTCGCTAGAGGATAGCGGAGTTTGCCATAGGTCTTCCACCAGTATCGAATCGAGTCGCAGGCGAACTCAGTGGTATCGCGGCTCGTGCCAATCTGAATATAGCCCCCATTATCATTCAAGTCATACAAACCATGCGGGATTGCCACACCTGCGTTTCAAAGAGGGGAAATCATGGTCGCACACCTCAATCGGTTCTGTGGTGTGGTTCCACCTTTAGCGTCCAAGTGGGTTGATTAGCAGAATGATCAGAAAGTGCAGCTTGAATAGTTAGCTTTCCGCTTTCTTTGTTTTGAAGCCAGTCATAGATGTAAATCCGTGTACCCGAACTGCCTGCATCCAACATTGCAATATATTGCTTTCGCGGTACTACATCTTTTGCCACACTTGTGGAAGTTCTTGCTTGAACAAGTTCTCCACCCATAACAAGAGCAAAACATAGCATTACCAGCAAAGAGATGCGGACAAGCCTACTGCTAATAAACAATCTTTGCCGAAGCGTGTTAATTAACATTGGAAATCAATTACTCATTGAGTGATAACAAAACCAGGGTTCCGAAGTGGATAACAGGAGTAAATTTTATTGATTAGGAGAAGACTGAGCGCTGCTTTAGACCTGAGTACTACCGTTATCATTTTCGATAACCTCTTGTGTCTACTTCATTGCACCTTGCAATTTTATTTTATACATCTCCTGTTGTGGTTTTAAGTTACATTCCCCAATTGGTCGATTCTTAGGACATTTTGCAGAAGGGTTTGGTTCCCAATTCACACTGAGAAATAACAACCCATTATCTCGGGTGAAACCTGCAGTTCTACCTGTTGGTCCATCGGCTCGATAGCGCAAGTCTTCATCCCAACCAATGAATATAGATTTGAGTTTTGCGACTACGTTTGCAGGACTTATAAATTTAGCTCCTGTGCCTGTTGCTTCCATTGTGCAACCCATACCTTTTTCACCCGTTACGAAATTGGTAAAAGTACTTTTTTTTAGGGTTAGATTTGTAGTCAGAGCGTTTGCGGCATTTTTTCGTAAGGTTTGGCAAATTTCAACGGGAAAGGGTTGATAAGTATTTGCTTTTGTGATTGTAGGAGCTGAGATACCAGGTTGACTAACTGTGATAATGGCGAAACTACTTGTGAGTAGGGAGATGGTTTCAAGCAGTGCAGAATTGTGTTTCATTGTAGAGTCTCTTATTAGACCTGAATAAGGGAAAAGTAGCATTAACATTCCCAGCATTAATTCAGTGTGATCGCTTATTTATGTCAAGTAGTTCATGATTTATCTAAGTAGATTCTTGGGATGATTAACTGGATGTTAAAGTTCAAGGAAAGACTTGACGCGTTCTGTTGAATATGTTTAATTGTTGGGGTGTTGAGATCGTCATAGTAAAAGCATTTTTTCTCTTTCCAGCAATTATAAATTCAGAATGTGACATAGCCTCTATCGTTCTCTCTCGTTATTTCTTGGGGTCTATCAACCCAGAATTTTTACGAGTGGAGTAAGGACAAGAAAGGCAAGGCTTTTAGTTCTATCCCATTTCAGGTAATGCCAGCAGTCGAGATATCTAGTAGAGTAAAAACTTAGTTTTGCAACATCTGATGCCAGCAAAAGCATGTTAGTCAATCAGCATTTTGAATAATACGTTGCAGAACTTTCAGTTCGGTGTACTAGAGCCTATATCTCACTAGTTTTCTGCCTTTTTCTCGCATCGTTCCTGTTTTATCAACAAGTGGAAGAACTGGTGAGCTAGGAAGCTAGTATTGGTCTGCTAATACTGATTGTTTGAATCCCTTAAAAATCGAAGTAGGACAAAAATATGACTGAGTCATCCGCTACGAAAACCGTAAAGCTGAAGATTGCATTGGGGGCAAGAGAGGATGTCCGCAACTTTGCAGATATCGGAAAAACTGATGGCATCGCGATGTTTGATTTTGAGATTGACCATCGGAAGACTAGTCTGACAGATATTAGAGAGTGCTTAAGCAAAGCAGTTTCAGGCAACGAAACCCAACAAATGAAAAATACCGACGTTTTTCTTGATTGCGGTGGGAATCCAGTCTTCTTGGGAAAACGTAATCTAGATCCAGATCTAGAGCGAGAGAGCACACTGCCTTACCGAGACATTCGACTGAATCATGGGGGATACGACTGGCTCTGCATTGGACAACAACCAAAGACTACACGACCGACTGACACTAAAAAATCTATAGATTTTTCGGAGGTATTGGAAAGCTCTCCACTAAAAGTTCGTGTACGCACACAAGCTATAGACAATCATGACATGGCGATCGTTTCCTCACTAATGATTCAAAATGTGCCTGAATTTGAAAATATACTTGTTGTGAGACAAGGAAGCCCACTGATTGGCTTTAGTCTTGAACATACCAGTGTACTAGGCTTCGGAATTAGAATCAGATCCATAACGCAAGGAGATCCCCCAAGCACGCTTGTTGATAATTGCTGCTACGTAGACATTGATAGCAATGAATATAAGCAGCGTGAGAAAGAGATTAATACCTTTGACGAGGGGCAGAGACTACAGCTTGCTATAGACGGAAACTTAGCATCGGGGTCGTTTAGTGAAAAACTGGGAAAAGTACTGGAAAAACCTGAAGAACGGCAGTCTTTAAAACCTTTCATTAGCCGCTTCCGTATTGTGATTGAAACTTTTTCAATTGGAGGGTTCGAATACAACGCCGAGCGGCATTCTGATCCATCGTTTACGTCTAAAGAACAACCTCCAAACTCTGCAATAGTTACAACTTTTCTGCGAGGAACTGCGCCTTTGTCTATCGTCCCAGGGGGAGGTCGTGTCGACCCTCACATGGCTCGCAGGCCTAAAGTCACCAAGATGGGTTATTCACCACATATCACAAGTGTCTCCTTTTTCATCGCGATGTTGACAGCCGAGGAGTTCGACAAGATGTTGATGCTGCCACTGATGGATCCAAGAATGGTTCCGATATCAGCTTCTGATCCTTTGATTATCGTTAACGAGAAGCCTACAGTTGCTTGCTTTCGAGGTACTGGTGATCGGCTATTGAAATTCACACTTAGTACTACAACTGATGCTACAACTAAGAAGACAACGACTATTCCTGGCAATAAAGTTGAGCATATTGGAGGTCATAGGACGAGTTCTAGTCCTTTTGTCTGTGGGGACTACGTTTACTTTCGAGGTACTGATAATAATCTATTGAGAGCCAACCTTGATGGTAGTGGAACTGCTGAGCATATTGGAGGTCATAGGACGAGTTCTAGTCCTTTTGTCTGTGGGAACTACGTTTACTTTCAAGGTACTGATAATAATCTATTGAGAGCCAACCTTGATGGTAGTGGAACTGCTGAGCATATTGGAGGTCATAGGACGAGTTCTAGTCCTTTTGTCTGTGGGAACTACGTTTACTTTCGAGGTACTGATAATAATCTATTGAGAGCCAACCTTGATGGTAGTGGAACTGCTGAGCATATTGGAGGTCATAGGACGAGTTCTAGTCCTTTTGTCTATAAGGACTACATTTACTTTCAAGGTACTGATAATCGGCTATTGAGAGTCAAAGTTGATGGTAGTAAAACTGAGCATATTGGAGGTTGTATGACGAGTTCTAGTCCTTTTGTCTTTAATGAGTACATTTACTTTCGAGATCGCGGCAGCAATCAGATGTGCAAGTGTCCTGTTTCTTAAAGGCTGGAGAATAAACGTCATTTTCAGAAGTCTTGCTAGGTAAGGCTTCCAGGATTGGACTTTTTTTGTCCTTTACGTAAGGGCACTAATTGGCGCTCTAAAGACTAATTGAAAGACTAGTGATAACTGATGCCATGGTAAATTGTGTGAGGTCATACCGTGAACAATCTTTTCCGCCATTTCTCAATAGATTTAGTGCTATTGCTTCGAGGGCTTGAAGGAGCTTCAAAATATACTGGGAATGGTTTTTATCATTTTGAGCTAACCCTCAAAGATCTTTTGGGGAATTACTGAAAAATAACATTGACCCTACTAAAGTGAGGGCATTTATTTTTCTAAAGGCGTTATTTGTTGACTAGTTAAACAGTTCTCTAAAATCTTAACAATTTCAAAAAGGAACACGATGGAAATTTATGTTGTCATGGCAGACAAAGAGAAAAATTCAGTCGGAAAAGACTATTTTATTGCTGCGGCGAAGGCGCTCGTTCCTGGGGGTGGTGAGGGGGAAAATGCGGTTGCGGAGCAGGCAGCCGTTCCTCTTAAGATTGGTACTCTAAAGTATTATCACCTACTGAGAACAGCAGACGGTTTTACACAGTCTGTGGATAAAAAGATTAGGCACCGAGGAGAAACCTACGGAAGCATTCGTAAAAAGTGTCAAAGCGAATTCTCAAGGCTTGGGTTAAATCTTGAGAATTTCCGTTTTAACATCACAACTGATGAGGTTAGTGGGCAACATGTTGAGGTCTTACAGCTATCTGAAGAAGATACAAGAAGACGTGAAGATGTTGCAGCGACCAATGACACAGGACTTCCCATAATAACAACATTATGTGAACTCAAGGTTGGTGCTCAGATGACTGTGACTGTACGCTGTGTGATAAGCGACGATAAGATAGTTTCTAGCTTTGTTAAATCGGATGTTGAATGGCTAGGTCGAAGCCTATTTGATTTTCGTGAACTGCTGGAATCTAAAGGTTTAATGTCAAAGAATCTGAGCTTTGCCCAAGTTCTTGCTGATCTGGCACAAGGTGGTAACGGAGCAGGTGTAGCCCCCCCTCCAAAGGCAGAGGAACAAGCCCCCCCTCCAGAGGCAGAGGAACAAGCCGAAGCTCCAAAGGCAGGGAAACAAGCCCCTCCAAGCGACCCAAAGAAGGCTTCTCCAGTAAAACCAAAACCAGCCATGTCAGGTGTTCCTAGGAATCAAGAGAAAAGATTTATATTAAAGGATTTATCTAAGGGTGATGATACCAGCAGGGAAATTTTCCTGATAAATTCTGAAACTGGCACTCTAGAGACATATGTGGCTAAGTATGATGTTCCAGACAGTAGCGCAATTCTTGCGGCACAGATGGCAAGCTTATCCACCCCGCTTAAGAACGACCGACTCGACAAAGCTGGAGAGGATTTTCTGGCAAAAGATTTCGCAGATAGGATTGGGGCGAACACGGATGAAAAAATTGTAGTTAGCCGCGAGACTGAAGACTCTGTCACTAAGTATCTTAGTATGGGGGGGGGCGATCGGAACAAACTCCTGTTGACGCGTAACTTGGGTCGGGGAATCACAATCAACCAGAGAAGTAGCACCTGGATATCGCTCGACTTTGATGAGCTATCCGAGGATACTACAGCAGTTTCGATTGCTCTGCCATCGATTGAGCAAGCTCTTGACTGGGGTTATGAACAAGTCTTTACGTGGAATGAGGCAGAGTATCCTCAGTATCGCCGTCCTAGAAAGGTAAGCTATATCGATAAAGTGGTTAGCTCTACTGCTGCTGAACATGCTACTTATATGTCTGGTGCCAAAAACTCAAGTTTTTCTGGGTCGGCAGGACTTAAAATGCCAAGCGGAGCGGGGGGTAATTTTACTCATAGCTCTACAGTAAAGACTACAGAAAGAAAAGACGGAAAATTTACCACTGAACATGTTTATCTTCTGGTGAGATACGTGGTTCCTAAGGTCGAACTGTTGTTTCCCCCAGAAAGCATCAGCCTTAGAAAAGATTTTGTTGAAAAAGTTCATAATGTTTGTGCCAGCTTTGAGGATTTGAGGTTGGCTGAAGGTGAAATTTCATCTTCATCTCAAAAGCTGTATGGCAAGCTGCTAAAACTCATGCTTCGCTATGGGTTTTATGTCCCTACCGGGTTAACGCTAGGGGGTGTTCTATACAATCAGGATATTAAGAAGAGAAAAGATACTAAAGCGCTGACACAATCTTTGAGCGCGTTAACTAGCGGTATCGCCGGAGCAGCAGGTTTTCCTATTCCATCCGGCGGCGGTGCAACTGGTTCACTCAGTGTAAGTGCTAGTAAAGGATCAGAAGACGCTAACCAACAACAGGATGGAGAATCACAACAAAGAAGGCGATTTTCAGTTCAGGCTATAGGCGGAGATCCAGGCTGTATCGGGTCATCGGGAGACTGGATTGGTTCGTTAAAGCTACCAGAACGTTGGTCGGCGATTGAGTATACTGTCGCACCCATCTTGGCTTACTTGCCGATGGATGGGTCGGACGAAATAGATTTACGGAAGACGTGCTATAGCCTTTTAAAAAGGCATATCTCACTCTCTACTACAAGTTGGAAGCTAAGTGATATTACAGATGTTACAAGGTTTCACAGGCTAACCGTCGACTCTTTGAATATGGAGGATTACTTGCATACACTCCTAATGTCTTGCGATCGTACATCACTCGAATACTTTAAACCTGCTGAACCTAAATCTCCTTCAAATATCCCTCCCATCATTTCATAACCAAAGAACGGCTGAGTCTGACAAATAGCGCTGAAGCAAGAAAGTTTTGGCGCACAACATACATACGGAGACTATGAATCATGGCTGATTTTTCTTGCTACATCAAGTGTATCGACAATACGGAGGGACTTTATCCATTAGAACTGACTGGAAAATCTGCAGCTCATGGAGACTTTGTTGGTACTTGTCCTCCTGACAGAATCGAGGTAGGTGCTATATGGACAACGGATATTCGGCTTAAAGATAGATATGGTGCAAGTGGCTCATCAGGTACGATAGGTTATAGACTTGGATGTTTCGATAAAGATGCGAATGAATGCCCGAATGTAACCTTTACATTCACATGTCCTTTCAACGGTAACAATGCTTTCGGAATTTCTTATGATCACAGAAAATACAATCTCTCCAACGAATATGCAACATATGAGGGAGCCATTTCAGAAGATAAGCATTATCATGACAACTTTATCGATCCTGACGGAAATCCAGTATACATCAAGATCAAAATTAAACCCGTTGCAAACGGCAAACAATTTCTTGCTCGGATGACCTAGAAAGTTGGACGTTGCATAGTTAGGTTTCTTTCAACTTCTGCGATTATTTTCTAATCGTCGCACCATTAACCGAATCATTGTCACATAGACCATTCCCTCATGATTCTCTGGCAACGCAACACATTAATCGGTTTGGTCGTTACAGTTTAGACATGGATCGCTGCCTTCCCCCATCAACTTTGGTGTCCCTGTCGTCTCTCAAAAGTGATCCGATAGTTGATTTTTGAGGGAAATCGCTGCCTGTAATCACTTCTTAGTCAAAGTTTCAGGCGATGTGGTATTTAATTGCCAGGAGCGATGTCATACCCGTCTTTGATCAACTGAGGATGGGATTCATCAAGTCTAGAGCATGACCCATCCGACTGATGCTCAGGCGGCTAGTAGAGTAAAAACTTAGTTTTGCAACATCTGATGCCAGCAAAAGCATGTTAGTCAATCAGCATTTTGAATAATACGTTGCAGAACTTTCAGTTCGGTGTACTAGCGGCAAATTAGATATCAAATGGGTTCTATAAGCAAATTTTCAGCATATTAACTTGATAGGCTTCAGTACACAAAAGAGTTGCCGTACTATAGCCTGACCCAAACTCGGAAGTGTAACCCCACTTAACGAAAGGAGAAATGACAATTGGCACTATTAGCAGATTACGTCGTAATGCGGGACATCAGTCCTAACCCTGGAACTTTCCCGGCAGGAGAACGGACTTTCATAGTTGATCTCCCTGGGGGCATCGTGGTTACGGGTTTTGGACAGAGTCCATTTTTGATGTTCGTCGTTCGTGCTCCCGCCGGGAGTGTCAATTTGGAAATTGATGTGAACGGTCAACGACTACTAAACCTCGCCGAGTTTAACGCTCCCATTGGCCAGACGACGATCCACGAGGTCGTAGATCGAACCTTACTGCGAGCAGGGAGCCGGAACGACTTTGTCTTCCGAGTTGTGTCCGCACAAGCGAACGCGGCATTACGTATCTCCAATATCATCCTGTGGTTCCAACGCGATAGTATATAGAAGCTACCCACTGTCTAAATCAAGTTAGGTATGCATCAATGAAATTGCTTTATTTGAAGGGCTTCAAGAACTAAGTTCAACTTGAAGCTTCTGTTCAAAACTGCCTTTAGATTTGCGAGTTAATGTATTCCGTAATACCAAATTCAGGGGACGCACGTTCTGATTTTCTGTCAATGTGTAAGTTCTAACTATCAGCAATTCCAAATTCAAATTTTGACAATTGGTTCAATTGGGCACTGGTTCCGCTGAGTGAGAAGTTGAAAGGTCTGTTTAGAGAGGGATACAGGGATCTCATGTGAAAGTTGGATAACGAGATTATGAGGCTAAAATAGCTAGACACCCTGATTTCTCGTTGAGGCACTGCCCTATCGATTGATCACCTCAAACTCCAAAAGCATTTCTAGGAAAGACTTTTGGGATCTCATTTAACGGAACCAGTGCCAAATCGCTGCCTGTAATCACTTCTTAGTCAAAGTTTCAGGCGATGTGGTACTTAATTGCCAGGAACGGTGTCATATCCGTCTTTGATCAACTGACGATGGAACAAGTGATGTCGGTCTCTTCCTAGAACTTTATTCTTGAAGCACTCTTCTACGCAGCTTCACATTAAATTGATATTAGCCTTTGCAAACCCTTGATGATAAACCGCCACAATCCGAGTCTGGTGATGTGCCTGAAACCCAGGAATGTGAACTTTTTGACCAAAGCCGGTGCCAATAATTGCAACGCCAATTTCAGACTGAGACATAGGAATTTTAACGATGTGGCTGTTCTTGCATCGCACCGTGCGAAATGACAAAAGCCTGCGGCATCCCAGAAACAGCGATTCGCGATCGCGTCTTTGCTCCCGTTCAAATCTCATCCTCAGCGATCGCGTAGATCATCCACTTGTATAGTTCAAAACGGTTGGCTATCCCATAGTAGAAATGGTTTCAATGTCACCTAGCTAGATGAGGGAAACGGATGAAGTATTGATTAGGAACACATTCTATTGTGGAAGTGTAGAAAAGGCTATTTAGCCAATGACCCAACTCCTACAAAAAAGGTCGGTGCTGCTTGCTGTTTGGGAACAATAACAAAGCAGAATCACTGTTGTAAGTGCCTTAATCTCTTGATTCACTCGCCATTGCTGCCGAACTATGACCCGTCCGATTGCTCAAGTAAAAGTGTTGATTGTGGAGCGCGCCCCAGCCATGGCAGCGCTAATTGCTTCAACCTTAAGAAGTCATGGCTATGCGATCGCGGGCATTGTCAACTCTGGCGAACGGGCACTAGAGTTTGCAACCGCCACCCTGCCTGATGTGGTGCTTGTGGTGCTGGTGGATATTGAGCTTTCGGGCTACATGGATGGCATTACGACCGCCTGGAAAATCAGTCACGAATGCCATTACCCGGTGATCTACATGACGACCCATAGAGATGATGAAATTCTGACGCGATCGCAGTTTACAAAACCTGCCGGCTATCTGCTTAAGCCATTTACATCTGAAGAACTGCGAGAAACAATTCAAATCGCACTGAATCAGCGATTTGTTACAACAGAACCAAAATTATCCATTGATGATTTTCTCCCCTTTGATGCTTGGGATTCCGGTTTTATGACTCTGCTGACAGCGGTAAGCCAAATTCATCCCATGCCACGACTGCTATTTGAAAAAAGCATATTAAGCATCTACGCCTACACTTTGGATGATGCTCAGCTAGTCAGCGAACTTTGCCGCGCGATCGCCCTTTCCTTTCCCTACCAAATCTTCACCTGGGACTCGAACCAGCATCTATACCGTCCCTATGGTGGTGACTAAAGAAAAGTGCAAAGTGAGGATGCAGGGGTCGGGTTTAGGTTTCAGATGATGAGAAAACTCTGACCCCGCCCCCTATTTCCTGACCCCTATTTCCTGTT
>Ga0209490_10003385_pt1 | contig 14885 bp, 24 predicted proteins | sample MAT06_FD_187209 | JGI IMG/M metagenome (GOLD analysis project Ga0209490, IMG submission 187209) | Freshwater microbial communities from Lake Fryxell liftoff mats and glacier meltwater in Antarctica - MAT-06 (SPAdes) (version 2) | ecosystem: Environmental > Aquatic > Freshwater > Ice > Liftoff...
CATCACTGTAGCTGTGGAGAGAAAAGTCAAACATTCGATCTATGGTAAATTTGTTGCTAAGACTACAAAATTTATGGTTCATGACGAGAAAAATGATGCTAATGAAGGCGACACTGTCAGAATTAGCGAAACCCGTCCGCTGAGTAAGAACAAACGTTGGAGATTGGTTGAAATAATTGAAAGGGCTAAGTAATCATGATACAACAAGAATCCAGACTAGGTGTAGCGGATAATTCAGGTGCTAAAGAAGTGCTTGTAATCCGTGTATTGGGAGGTACAAAGAAAAAGTATGCTTCCATTGGTGATAAAGTTGTGGTAACTGTCAAATCTGCTCTTTCCTCCAGCAACATGAAAAAAGGTACCGTTTCCAAAGCGGTTATCGTGAGAACGAAGAAAGAAATAAGAAGGAAAGACGGTTCCTACATCCGATTTGAGGATAACGCAGCCGTTCTTTTGAACAACAATGATGAGCCAAGAGGGACGCGTATATTCGGTCCTGTAGCCAGAGAGTTGAGAGAGAAGCAATTTATGAAGATTGTGTCTTTAGCCCCAGAAGTATTGTAATCATGGAAAGAAAATTCAACAAACAACCAAAATTGCATGTCAAAACCGGTGATACTGTGAAAGTGTTGTCGGGCGATGACAAAGGCAAGTCAGGTAAAATACTTTCTGTTGACCCGACCAAAAGAAGGGCGATAGTCGAAGGTATCAATATGGTGACCAAGCACGTTAAGCCGACTGCATCTAATCCTCAGGGAGGAATTGAAAAAAGAGAGGCGTCTTTACATATCAGTAATCTGATGCTAGTGGATCCTAAAACAGGAGAAGCTACCAGAACCGGAAGAAAAGAAGATGAAAAAGGTAAACTAGTTAGGTATTCTAAAAAAACTGGGGAGGTGATCAATGGCTAATCCAAGAGTTAAAGATAGATATATAGCTGAAATTGTCCCCGCAATGAAGGAGAAGTTTCAGTACAGTTCTGTGATGCAGGTTCCAAAATTGACCAAAATTGTGATCAATAAGGGAATTGGCGCCGCGGTTGCGGATAAAAAGTTGGTTGACCAAGGTGTTGAAGAACTTTCTTTGATTGCAGGTCAAAAAGCTGTTGCCACCAAAGCAAAAACTTCTGTTTCCAACTTTAAGTTGAGGGAGGGTATGCCCATAGGAGCTAAAGTTACTTTGAGAGGGAATAGAATGTATGAATTCCTTGACCGTTTGATGTCAATTGCCCTTCCAAGGGTTAGAGATTTCAAAGGTATCAATGATAAAGGTTTTGATGGAAGAGGTAATTATACTTTAGGTGTAACCGAGCAGATCATTTTTCCAGAAATCAGCATTGAAAAAGTGAACAGAATTTCAGGTATGGATATCACTTTTGTGACTTCTGCAGAAACTGATGAAGAAAGCTACGCTTTGTTGAAAGCTTTCGGCATGCCTTTTATAAACAAAAATAATTAAGAAATATTATGGCAAGAGAGTCACTAAAAGCTCGCGAGCGTAAAAGAGAAGGCTTAGTAGCAAAATATGCTAAGAAGCGCGCTCTGTTAAAGGCAGCTGGGGATTTTTTGGGGTTGGATAAACTACCAAAAAATTCATCTCCTGTGAGGTTACACAACAGATGTAAGTTGACGGGTCGTCCAAAAGGGTATATGAGGAAGTTTGGAATCAGCAGGGTAACCTTTAGAGAAATGGCTTCGGCAGGGAAAATCCCTGGAATTACTAAGTCTAGCTGGTAAAATTCAAACAAGAGTTTTTATTCTAAAAATCATTGTGTAACTTTGCACTCCCTTAGCGGGAAAATGCAGGTAGACTTATATAATTATGACTGATCCAATAGCTGATTATCTGACAAGATTGAGAAATGCCATAAAGGCAACTCATAGAATCGTTGAGATGCCTGCTTCTAACATTAAGAAGGAAATCACGAAGGTGCTTCATGATAAAGGATATATCCAAAACTATAAATTTGAAGAAAACGGACCTCAGGGTCTCATCAAAATAGCGTTGAAATATAGCCCATCAACCAAGCAGAATGCCATCGTAAGCCTGAGTAGAGTTAGTAAGCCGGGCCTTAGAAAATATGTAAAACATGAAGATCTTCCAAGAGTCATCAATGGCCTTGGTATCGCAATCCTTTCTACTTCCAAAGGGATAATGACCGATAAAGAAGCTCGCACCGAAGGTGTAGGAGGAGAAGTACTTTGCTACGTTTATTAATATACCGACATGTCTAGAATAGGTAAAAAACCAATAAATATACCGGAGGGTGTTACTGTAGACGTAACTGCGTTTAATGCCGTTACTGTTAAAGGTCCCAAAGGTACCCTGAATAGGGAAGTAAATCCCGACATTGCTGTGAAGGTTGAGGGTCAGGAGATTATCCTGGAAAGACCCACAGATTCTAAAAGACATAAATCACTTCACGGCCTATACAGGTCTTTGATCAATAACATGGTCATCGGTGTATCCCAAGGATACAAAAAGAACCTTGAACTTGTTGGGGTGGGATATAAGGCGACTAACCAGGGCCAAGTTCTTGAACTATCTCTTGGTTACTCACACAACATCTTCTTTGCATTGCCTGAGTCTGTTTCTTTAAAAACTGAAACTCCTAAAGGTAAAAATCCTTTGATCACTTTGGAGGGAATTGATAAAGAATTGGTTGGTCAGATTGCCGCCAAAATCAAATCATTGCGTAAAGTAGAGCCGTATAAAGGTAAAGGTGTACGCTTTGTAGGAGAAATTGTTAGACGTAAGGCTGGTAAAACTGCTGGTAAAAAATAATTAATATGGCCTTTAATAAGAATTTAAGAAGACTTAGAATCAAAAAAAGTATCAGAAGAAAAATTTCTGGCACTGATTCAAGACCTCGTTTGTCTGTCTTCAAAAGCAATACCGGAATTTACGCACAGTTAGTTGATGATCTTAAAGGTCATACCCTTGCGCAGGCATCTTCCAAAGAGCTAGGATCAGTTAATAATTCAAATGTAACTGTTTCCAAAGAGGTAGGTAAAAAATTAGCAGAAAGAGCTGTTGCAAACGGTGTCACTGATGTTGTTTTTGACAGGGGTGGTTACTTATATCATGGTAATGTTAAAGCTCTTGCCGATGGCGCAAGGGAAGGTGGCCTTAAATTTTAATAGATATTATGTCTCAGGTAAAAAGAAAACCAATTAGGGCAACCGATACTGAATTAAAAGAAAAAGTTGTTGCTATCAACCGAGTTGCTAAAGTAGTAAAAGGTGGTAGGAGATTTTCGTTTTCAGCGATAGTGGTAGTAGGGGATGGTGCCGGTGTAGTAGGTCATGGACTTGGTAAAGCCAATGAAGTTACAGATGCGATCACAAAAGGCATTGAGGATGCCAAAAAGAATCTTGTTAGGGTACCTGTCTTGAAAGGAACTATTCCTCATGAGCAGTTGGGTAAATTTGGTGGAGGTTTTGTCCTTATCAAACCAGCAGCTGCCGGTACAGGTGTAATTGCAGGAGGTGCTATGCGTGCTGTTTTAGAAAGTGCCGGCGTAACTGATGTATTGGCAAAATCAAAAGGTTCTTCTAACCCACACAATGTGGTAAAGGCAACAATTGATGCTTTAGTACAGTTGAGAGATGCTATCGCTGTTTCCCAGCAAAGAGGTGTTAAAATGTCAAAAGTTTTTAACGGTTAAGAAGATGGGGAAAATCAGAATTACTCAGATAAAAAGTACCATCAAAAGGCCTAAAGACCAAAAAGCTACAATCGTAGCTCTTGGACTTGGGAAGATCAACAAGACAGTAGAGATTGAAAGCAATCCTGCAATTGATGGTATGGTCAGAAAAGTTAGTCACCTTGTAAAAGTGGAGGAAGCTTAATTATGAAATTACATACATTAAAACCTGCAGAGGGTTCGGTAAAATCTAGCAAGAGAATCGGGCGTGGAACAGGATCTGGAAGAGGCGGGACTTCTACCAGAGGTCATAAAGGAGCTAAATCCAGATCAGGATATAAATCAAAATTGGGATTTGAAGGTGGTCAAATGCCGCTACAAAGAAGAGTCCCTAAGTTTGGTTTCAAGAGCCTTAACACAGTGACGCATAAGCCTATAAATTTGGATATTATTCAAGGTTTGGCTACAGAATTTAATTTAGACACAGTGACCTTTGATACTTTGGTAGAACATGGTCTTGTTTCTAAAAAAGATGTTGTAAAAGTGTTAGGTAGAGGAGAACTTACAGCCAAATTAAATGTAAGTGCACACTTATTTTCTGCTTCTGCTGTAGAAGCTATTGAAAAGGTAGGCGGAACAGTAAACAAGCTTTAAATAAATGAAAAAGTTTTTCTCAACAGTTAAGAATATCTTTTCTATTGAAGATTTGAGGATCCGAATTATAAATACAATAGGATTCCTTGTTGTATTTAGACTTGGGTCCTTTATAGTCTTGCCAGGTGTAGATCCGTCTAAGCTTGGTGATGCTCCGGAAGGTATATTCGGTCTGATCGATACATTTCTTGGTGGTGCGTTTAGCAACGCTTCCATTTTTGGATTGGGGATTATGCCTTATATTTCCGCTTCAATTGTGCTTCAGTTATTGACTGTCGGAGTTCCATATTTTCAAAAACTTCAAAAAGAAGGTGACTCTGGTAGGAAAAGAATTAGTCAATTTACAAGAGTTCTTACCATTTTGATTACAATTGCGCAAGGGGTGGGTTATATCACTGCCACAATTCTCCCTACAGGGGCGGTTATGGTTGGTACCACTCTTTTTATGTTTAGTTCTCTAGTCCTTCTTACCGCCGGTACGATGTTTTGTATGTGGCTTGGTGAGAAAATCACTGAGAAAGGAATCGGAAATGGTATTTCAATGCTCATCATGATTGGCATCATTTCAAGATTTCCTGGAGCCATAATCGCAGAGGTTGTATCTAAGGGCACATCAGGAATGTTATTGTTGTTGATTGAAGCGGCAGTGTTGTTTTTTGTTGTGGTTGGAGTAGTTGCGATGACGGAAGCAACAAGAAGAATTCCTGTTCAATATGCCAAGCAAGTGGTCGGTGGAAAAGTTTACGGAGGTCAAAGGCAATATATTCCGATAAAGGTAAATGCCTCAGGTGTAATGCCAATTATATTTGCACAATCATTGATGTTCTTACCAGCTCTTATTGCTCAGATTTGGTCTTCGGAAAATGATATTGCCAATTATATAGGTAGCACATTTAGTGATTTCACTTCGTGGCAATACAACTTAGTGTTTGCTTCAATGATTATCCTTTTCACATTCTTTTACACAGCGATTACAGTTAATCCTGAACAAATTGCAGAAGATTTGAAAAGGAACGGGGGTTTTGTACCGGGAATTAAGCCTGGAGCGCCAACATCTGACTTCATTGATAACATCATTTCAAGGATTACCTTACCTGGATCGATATTGCTTTCCTTGATCGCTATTCTTCCTGCCTTTGCGATTATTGCAGGCGTAGGTGGTGAGTTTGCTCAATTCTATGGAGGTACTTCTCTATTGATTATGGTTGGAGTAATCATGGATACTTTAAGACAAATTGAAAGTTATTTGTTGATGAGGCATTATGAAGGGATGATGAAAAGTGGTAACATGAAAAATAATCCTACTAATTACGCAGCTGCGGTATGATTCATTACAAAACTTCAGATGAAGTTCGGATAATCAAACAAGGTGCTCAAATTTTAGGAAAGGCTCACGGTGAAGTGGCCAAATATATTAAAGAAGGGGTAAAGACCTCTTTTCTTGACAAAATAGCAGAGGAGTATATCCGTGATAACAGCGGTGTACCTTCTTTTAAAGGCTACAACGGTTTTCCATCAGCACTTTGTATTTCAGTAAATGAAGTTGTGGTACATGGTTTTCCAAGTGGTTATGTTTTGAAAGATGGCGATATAATCTCAGTAGATTGTGGAGTCTTTCACCAAGGTTTTCATAGCGATAGCGCTTATACTTACCCTGTCGGTGAAGTTTCTCCCCAAGTATTGTCATTGCTCAACGCAACAAAAGAATCTCTTTATCTAGGTATTGAGAAAGCTGTTTTTGGAAATAGGATTGGGGATATCGGATATACCATCCAAAAATATGTTGAGGCCCGAGGGTATACTGTGGTTAGGGAATTGGTCGGTCATGGTTTAGGTAGAAATCTACACGAGACTCCCGAGGTTCCTAATTACGGTAAGAAAGGAAGTGGACCTTTATTAAAAAGCGGAATGGTCATTGCGATCGAGCCCATGATTAATCTCGGTACCAGGAATATTGTTCAAGAAAGAGATGGCTGGACAATCAGGACAGCGGATAGAAAGGTATCAGCCCATTATGAGCATACTGTAGCGATATTTGAGGATAGAACCGAAATTTTGACTACGCATCAATATATAGAGGAAAATTTCAAATTCTAAGTATGGCTAAACAGACATCTATAGAGCAAGATGGTACAATAGTAGAGGCATTGTCAAACGCAATGTTTAAAGTGGAACTTGAAAATGGGCATCAGTTGATTGCACATATATCAGGTAAAATGAGGATGAATTATATCAAGATCCTTCCGGGGGATAAAGTCAAATTAGAACTTTCTCCGTATGATCTTTCAAAAGGTAGAATCGTTTACAGATACAAATAAAATGTCATGAAAGTTAAGACATCAATCAAAAAAAGAAGTGTTGACTGTAAAGTAATCAGAAGAAATGGAAAACTTTACGTGATCAACAAGAAGAATCCTAAGTTTAAACAAAGACAAGGTTAAATTATGGCAAGAATTGCAGGTGTTGACATACCAGACAACAAGCGTGGTGAGATTGGCTTGACCTACATCTTCGGAATAGGTAGGAATTCAGCGAGATCAATCCTGGAAAAAGCAGGAATTTCTTTCGATAAGAAAGCAGGTGAGTGGGATGACGATGAGTCTACTGCTATCAGAACTATCATTGCTGATGAATTCAGAACCGAAGGAGCGCTGAAGTCTGAGATCCAATTGAACATTAAGAGATTGATGGACATTGGGTGTTATAGAGGTTTGAGACACAGAAAGGGTCTTCCTGTTCGTGGTCAAAAAACCAAGAATAACGCAAGAACAAGAAAAGGTAAGAGAAAGACTGTTGCTAACAAGAAAAAAGCGACCAAATAAATCTTGAATTAGATTATGGCTCAGAAAAGAAACGATAAAGCTAAAGGTAAAAAAAGAGTAGTTAAAGTAGAAGCTGTAGGGCAGGTGCACATCAAAGCTTCGTTTAACAATATCATCATCTCTGTTACCAATAATTCTGGTCAAGTGATCTCTTGGGCTTCTGCCGGTAAAATGGGATTCAGAGGCTCGAAAAAGAACACTCCCTATGCTGCACAAATGGCCGCACAAAATTGCGGACAAGTAGCATATGACCTTGGATTGAGAAAAATTGAGGTTTTTGTAAAAGGCCCTGGTGCAGGACGTGAGTCTGCAATCAGAACTTTGCAAAATGTAGGACTGGATGTGACTACCATAGTGGATGTGACCCCACTACCACACAATGGATGTCGTCCTCCAAAACGTAGAAGAGTATAATTTCTTAAAGAAGATATATAATGGCAAGATATACAGGTCCAAAGGCAAAGATCGCCAGAAGATTCGGTGAGCCTATCGAAGGATACAGCAAAGCTCTCCAAAAGAAAAATTACCCTCCCGGAATGCACGGCAGAGGTAGAAGAAAAAAACAGTCTGAATATGCCATACAGCTTGCTGAAAAGCAGAAGGCTAAATACATCTATGGTGTATTGGAAAGACAGTTTGCAAAAATGTTTGGTATTGCATCCAGAAAGCAGGGGATTACAGGCGAAAACCTTCTCCAGTTGTTGGAATCAAGATTGGACAACACGGTTTTTAGATTGGGTATTGCCCCTACAAGAAGAGGAGCGAGACAGCTTGTCTCTCACAAACACATTCTTGTAAATGGTGAACTAGTCAACATCCCATCATACACCTTGAAGCCAGGAGATGTAGTTTCTGTCAGAGAACGTTCCAAGTCTCTAGAAGCAATATCCACAAGTCTTGCAGGTAGAAGTAATCGTTATTCCTGGTTAGAGTGGGATAACGCCTCATTGGCAGGTAAGTTCGTATCGATCCCAAGTAGAGATGATATTCCTGAGAATATCAAGGAACAATTGATCGTCGAACTTTACTCTAAATAATTACTTTCAGACTTAAACAGAACTATTGATATGTCCATATTAGCATTTCAAATGCCCGAGAAAGTGGTAATGGAAAAAGCCGATGATTTTCACGGTCTATTCACCTTCAAGCCCCTTGAAAAGGGCTACGGGGTCACCATCGGTAATGCCTTGAGGAGAATACTTTTATCCTCATTGGAAGGTTATGCCATCACTTCTGTGAAGCTTCCTGGGGTAGTACATGAGTTTTCTACAATCGAGGGAGTTGTTGAAGATGTGACTGATATCATTCTGAACCTCAAACAAGTTAGATTTAAAAAAGTCCATGATTCAATTGATGGAAAGATAACAGTTGATGTTAAAAACCACCCTGTTTTCACTGCCGGAGATATCGCCAAGTTTACCACTTCCTTTGAAGTTTTGAATCCGGAATTGATTATCTGTCACCTTGACAACACGAAGAGTTTTGAAATTGAACTGACAGTAGAAAAAGGAAGGGGATATCTTCCTGCTGAAGAATCCAAACCAAAAGAGCAGATTTTCGGTGTAATTCCCATTGACGCCATTTTCACACCTATTAAGAATGTGAAATACAGCGTGGAAAATACGAGGGTTGAACAAAAGACTGACTTTGAAAAGTTGATCTTAGAAGTAACAACCGATGGATCTATCCATCCTGAAAAAGCGCTTCAAGAATCTGCCAAAATCCTTATCCAGCATTTCATGTTGTTCTCAGACCAGACTATGGTTTTGGATTCAACGGGTGTGTCGGAGCCTGAGCCGATTGACGAAGAATTCTTGCATATGCGGAAGCTTCTGAAGACCCCATTGAGTGATCTTGACCTTTCTGTGAGGGCTTTCAACTGCTTGAAAGCAGCTGATGTCAGAACCCTTGGAGACCTTGCCAAATTGGAAATTTCAGATATGATGAAATTCAGAAATTTTGGAAAAAAATCCCTTGCTGAATTGGAACAGTTGATCCAGGAAAAAAGCTTGACTTTTGGAATGGATTTGTCTAAGTATAAACTTGATGAAGAATAATTTAAAATGAGACACGGTAAGAAATTCAACCACCTTGGCAGGACAGCCAGTCATAGGAAAGCAATGCTTTCTAACATGGCAACTTCCCTGATTCTTCATAAGCGTATTTCTACGACGCTTGCCAAGGCAAAGGAGCTAAGAAAATATGTAGAGCCTCTGATTACCAGAGCAAAAGAAGATACAACCCACAACAGAAGGATAGTTTTCTCTTACCTTCAAAACAAAGAAGGTATTAAAGCTTTGTTTGGTGATGTGGTAGAAAAAGTCGGAACTAGAACCGGTGGTTATACAAGAATCATCAAAACAAACTTCCGATTGGGTGATAATGCAGAAATGTGTATCATTGAATTGGTGGATTTCAATGAATTGATGTTGAAAGACGCTCAGCCAGCTAAAAAGACTACTAGAAGAAGCAGAAGAAGTACGCCAAAAGCTACTGATTCCGCAGATGCTCCTGTTGCAAAAGCTGATGACAATAAAGAAGAAAACACTGGTGAATAATTCATGTCAGGGAATTTTAAATATAAAGGGATTGGACTTCGGTTCAATCCCTTTTTTTATTTCCTGTTCAAATTACCAAGGCTAATACTCCAAAAATCCTTAACTTTGGCAAGTCCAAAAAATAACGATGAATAAACAAAAAGCAACCCTTCTTTTGGCCGACGGGACCATTTTCAACGGAACATTAATTGGAAGTAACGGTACCAATGGCGGTGAAATTTGTTTCAATACAGGCATGACCGGCTACCAGGAGATATATACTGATCCTTCTTATACGGGACAAATCGTGGTAACTACCACTTCTCATATTGGAAACTATGGTGTGATAGATTCCGAGGTAGAATCAGACTCTCCCTCAATAGCGGGAATCGTGGTAAACAGCTTCTCGGAGGTTTTCAGTAGACTTGATGCAAGCGGTTCTTTACAGGATTATCTGGTAAATTTTGGAATCACAGGAATCGCTGATATTGATACAAGGAAGCTTGTGAGACACCTTCGCTCAAAGGGCGCCATGAATGCCATCATCAGTTCTGAATTTGAAGATGATTTGGCAGGTCTAAAAGCGGAACTGAACAAGGTCCCTGATATGAATGGATTGGAACTATCCTCTCAAGTATGTACTGATGTCCCTTATTTTTTTGGAAATGAATCAGCTCCCATAAAGGTAGCGTGCCTTGATTTTGGAATCAAAAGAAACATACTGAGAAACCTTGCGGACCGTGGTGTTTATTGTCAGGTTTTTCCTGCAAAAACTACCTTGGCTGAAATGGAATCTTGGAACCCGGACGGGTATTTTCTTTCCAATGGTCCCGGTGATCCTGCCGTTATGGAATATGCGGTAAAGACAACCAAAGATATTTTGGCGACAAATAAACCCCTGTTTGGGATTTGTCTCGGACACCAGATTCTGGCTGAAGCCTGCGGTATTTCAACCTACAAAATGCACCACGGACATAGGGGATTGAATCACCCGATCAAAAACCTGCAAACCGGAAAAAGTGAAATCACTTCCCAAAACCATGGTTTTGTGGTCAATAGAGAAGATGTAGAAAAAAGTGATACGGTCGAAATGACGCATGTCCATTTGAATGACAATACCGTTGCCGGGATAAAATTGAAAAACCAGCCTGCATTTTCTGTACAATACCACCCTGAATCTTCTCCGGGACCGCATGATTCAAGGTACTTATTTGATGATTTTATCTCTTTAATCAATAAAAATTAACAACTCTTAAACCTTTAACATTATGACATTGATTCAATCGATTCATGCAAGACAAATTTTAGATTCCCGTGGTAACCCAACTGTAGAGGTAGATGTCTTTACCGAAACAGGAGCTTTTGGTAGGGCAGCAGTCCCGAGCGGTGCCTCTACAGGTATCAATGAGGCCGTAGAGCTTCGTGACGGAGATAAGAGCAAGTACTTAGGAAAAGGAGTCCTCAAGGCCGTCTCCAATGTAAATGATATAATTGCACCTGAGTTATTGGGTATGAGTATTTTTGAGCAAAATGTTATTGACCAAATCATGATCGACTTGGACGGAACTCCTACTAAGGGGAAGCTCGGAGCAAATGCAATTCTAGGTGTTTCACTTGCAGTGGCTAAAGCCGCAGCAATGGAAGCAGGTCAGCCACTTTACAGATACGTCGGTGGTGTCAATGCCAACACGCTTCCTGTTCCTATGCTGAACATTATCAATGGTGGTTCCCATTCTGATGCTCCTATTGCTTTCCAAGAATTCATGGTAAGGCCTGTGGGCGCGTCTAGTTTTTCAGAAGCCATCAGGATGGGCGCTGAGATTTTTCACCATTTGAAAAAAATTCTTCATGACAAAGGGCTCAGTACTGCTGTAGGAGATGAGGGTGGTTTCGCACCGAATTTCTCTGGGGGGACTGAGGAGGCTTTGGCTTGTATACTGGATGCTATCAAAAATGCAGGCTACAAAGCAGGTGATGATGTAACCATCGCATTGGATTGTGCTGCGACGGAATTTTATAAAGACGGCAAATACGATTACACCAAATTTGAGGGGCCAAACGGAAAAATAAGGACCAGAGAAGAACAAGTTGAATATTTGGCTGAATTGACCCAAAAATATCCTATTGATTCTATTGAAGATGGTTTCTCTGAGGATGATTGGGCAGGTTGGGCAATGCTTACTGCCAAAATCGGAGACAAAGTACAGTTGGTCGGTGATGATGTTTTCGTGACCAATGTTAAATTCCTAGAAAGAGGAATTAGGGAAAAATCAGCCAATTCCATTTTGGTAAAAGTAAATCAGATCGGAACATTGACAGAAACTTTGAAGGCTGTTGCGATGGCTCATAAAGCAGGATTTACAGCTGTAATGTCACATAGATCTGGAGAAACGGAAGACTCTACCATTGCTGATCTTGCAGTAGCTACAAATTGTGGGCAGATTAAAACCGGTTCTGCTTCCCGTTCAGACAGGATGGCCAAATACAACCAACTGCTAAGAATTGAAGAGCAATTGGGAGATGCAGCTATTTTCCCCGTGAAAAAGTAATTCAAGAAGTTAAATCAACCTAAACGAAAAAGAGCAGTCAATATGGCTGCTCTTCTATTTCATACACAATCAGAGCTAATAAATACATTACCCAATCAAGTTACCCTCCTCATCCCAAACAGCTACAGTCGCTCTTTTTTCGGGCTTTAAATAGAGAGCCATGTATTTTTCTTCGTACGAAAATCCGTGTTTTTGCAATACTTCAGTTGGTACTCCATCCCAAACATTTGGCCTTTTTCCTATATATCCCAAATACTTGAATCCGATTTCCGATGTGAAATATCCTTTGGACACCATGTAAATTCACTATGCGTATGCATCTACATTAATTATTTTGAATTTGACTATATTTAGCTCATGGATCCATTGGAAAAATTAATTTCGATTAACCCGGAGATACGATTTGGGAAACCTTGTATCGTAAATACAAGGATTGCGGTCGTTGATATTTTGGAATGGTTGGCCTCAGGAATGACTTATGAAGAAATCTTGGAAGATTTTCCAAACATTAAAAGGGAACATATTTTGGCCTCCATACATTTTGCTGCAAAAAGAGAGGGGATAACCAAAATTTCAACAAGTTAAATTTGAAACTGCTTGTTGATGATAATCTTTCATGGCGTTTAGCCAAAGCCCTTGAAGAATTTTTTCCCGGGTCGAAACATATTCGTTCTATTCCAGAACTTGTTTCCCCCGCCAAAGACCAGGAAATATGGGATTATGCTTTACGTAATCGATTCATCATTTTGACAAATGATGATGACTTTTATAAATTGGCCATTGTGAAAAAAAATGCTCCGAAGGTTATTATTTTCAGGAAAGGCAATTCTAATACTGCCAATTTGCTTAAACTTTTGGTTCAGAAAATCCCTGAATTGGAGCGTTTTGTCCAGAATGAAGAATATTCAATCTTTGAAATTAGGTAAGATAATTTGTTGGAATTTTTATCCAGTAGGGAGAATAACATACGAGATCAACGAAAAATCCTTATTAGGAGACACATTGCTTTTTGGAATCCAAATGCTGTTTTTTTTGACCAACTGTTATAAAGCAGCGAATCATGTCTCTGAATTAATATATCAAATAAAAACCCCTTGTCTCTTGAAATGTTAAGACCGAGGGGTTTATTTTTAAAATCTGTTTGTCAATTCTACTTTTACCCAATCAAGTTACCCTCCTCATCCCAAACAGCTACAGTCGCTCTTTCTTCGGGCTTTAAATAGAGAGCCATGTATTTTTCTTCGTAAGCAAATCCATGTTTTTGCAATACTTCAGTTGGTACTCCATCCCAAACATTTGGCCTGTTTCCTACATATCCCAAATATTTGAATCCGATTTCTGATGTGAAATATCCGGTTGAGGTCAGGTTTCTCAACATATTGAAGAACTTCACGCCCCCTTCCATTTCTGGTTTTGCCTTTTCCGGCCATGCAATGAGATCAATGATTTCCATTCTTTCTGTTTCAGAAAGTTCAAGAAATGTTTTACCGTAATTGTCATCGCTATAATGGTCGAGCCACATCAGTCCTCCCCGCATCGGAGTTTGATAGGCAATATAGTCTTTCATCATAAATTCAATAAAATCCGGAACTCCTGCATCAGTGGCACTTCCTGAATCTTCACCAGCGGGCATGATGATATTGACCAAGACATCCAATTTCTTTCTTTCTTCCTCTGTAAAGAAGGTTTCAGAAAGGAGTTTTTGGTCCCTGATATTTTCCGCTTCAGTCCTTCCACCCATCGTACCTCCGGAAATCTGGGGACTCAGATCCGCAGCTTTATCTTCCGGTTTGCAATTGGTCAAAAGAAATCCGGATGCCATTGATCCGGCAAAAAGGAGTTTGAGATTGTCTCTTCTGTTCATAGCTCCTGTATTATATGTTTTTCTTTTTCAATTCACTGATAATAAAATCCGATGTTCTCCATGACAGGGCCAAAATAGTCCAAGTCGGGTTTTTGTCAGCCTGGGATACAAAAGGCCCTGCATCGACCACAAATAGATTTTTGCAGTCATGGGCTTGGCTATTGCTGTTCAGAACTGAAGTCGCTGGATTATTCCCCATTCTGGTGGTTCCTACTTCGTGGATGATCCTTCCAGGCCCAGCCAAACCGTAATTGGAATCGGCTCCGGGCTTTTCGCCCAACAATACAGCACCTGAATTGGTCAGAATTTCCTCAAAAGTATCCTGCATGTGTTTTGCCTGCTTGATTTCTTGGTCAGACCATTTGTAATGGAACCTAAGTACGGGAATCCCAAACTTGTCCACCACATTTGGGTCGATTTCGCAATAATTGGTTTCTCTTGGAATGCTTTCGCCCCTTCCTGACATGCCGACCATAGACCCATAAGACTTTCTGATATCCTTCTTCAGCCCTTCGCCATATCCTCCGTTTGTACCTGGATTCCCAAATTCATCCTTTACATATTTCCTCATGGTATCCATAGAAAACCCAATGCCATAAGATGGCATGGACATTCCACCCCAATATTCGATATGGTAACCTCGGGCAAAATCAAGTTTCTTGTTGTCCAGCCACCATGGTGTATAGACGTGCATGCCTCCGACGCCGTCTTCATTGTATCTTTCTCTATCGATCAGATCCGGTAGAATTCCCATTCTATCAGCCCCTGTGGAATCGTGTAGGTATTTTCCTACAACGCCGCTGCTGTTGCCAA
>Ga0209490_10003388_pt1 | contig 14871 bp, 15 predicted proteins | sample MAT06_FD_187209 | JGI IMG/M metagenome (GOLD analysis project Ga0209490, IMG submission 187209) | Freshwater microbial communities from Lake Fryxell liftoff mats and glacier meltwater in Antarctica - MAT-06 (SPAdes) (version 2) | ecosystem: Environmental > Aquatic > Freshwater > Ice > Liftoff...
CACGTTCAATCCATCACCGTAAATAGGTATCGGTTGATTAGACAGTGCTTTTCTTATTATTGTTGGAATTAACTTTTCATTGTGCTGCTTCGGGCCATAGTTGTTGGAGCAGTTTGTAGTAACCACATTCATTCCATACGTATGAAAATAGCTGCGAACCAATAGATCACTACTAGCTTTAGATGCTGAATAAGGGCTATTAGGCGCGTAGGGTGTTGTCTCTTTAAAAAGACCTTCTTTTCCTAACGTACCGTAAACCTCATCGGTAGATATATGTAAGAATCTATTTTGTTCACATCCAGTTTTTATCTCAAACGGAGAAGTCATCCAGTTTTTTCTGGCGACATCTAATAAAGTAAATGTGCCATTAATGTTTGTTCTAATGAATGCCTCAGGCCCAGAGATAGAATTATCTACATGTGATTCTGCCGCAAAGTGAATCACGCCAGCAAGATTGTGTTTTTCAAATAAAGACTCAACCAATTGTCGGTCACAAATATCTCCTTTAACAAAAGTGTACCGAGGATTATTTTCAACTTCCTTTAAGTTATCAAGGTTGCCTGCGTAGGTAAGCAAGTCAAGATTGATCACACGAAAGCCTTCATTCTTCTCAAGGAAATAAGGAATAAAATTCGATCCAATAAATCCAGCACCACCGGTTACTAAAATAGTTTTCATCGTTTTTCAATTAAAAATTGAAGGTTGCATCAGTGAAGAAAGGAAGTTTTTTATCTTTTTCAGAAACGACAAAATTATTCTCTTCCACAAGCTCCTTTATTCTTAAGTCAGGATCTAAAAAATTTACTCCACCTTCACACTCAGGGTGATATAACTCATCGCACATATATAATATTTCTGCCGTTTCGCTGATCACAGCAAATCCGTGCGCAAACCCCTTAGGAACAAATAATTGCTTTTTGTTTTCGGATGATAGCTCAAGCGTATATATTTTGCCAAAAGTAGCCTCTGCCTTTCTGAGGTCTAATACTAAGTCAATGATAACTCCAGACAACACTCTGATTAATTTAGATTGTGCATACGGAGCATTTTGAAAATGCAATCCTCTAAAAACCCCCTTTGCAGATTTTGATTGATTGTCTTGAACAAAGGTTGTATGTATACCAAGCGATGCGAAAGTATTCGCATTAAAGGTTTCCATAAAATAACCCCGCGAATCACCCAATACTTTCGGCTCTAGAATTACGAGGTCTTTAAATTCGGTTTGTGTAAGTGTCATTAAAAAAATCTATTTGATAAACCGATCACTCATAATCCGCATCAGGTATTGGCCATATTGATTTTTCAATAATGGCTTAGCAAGTTCTGTTAATTGAGTTTTCGAAATATACCCTTTTCTATAAGCGATCTCTTCCAGACAGGCAATCTTCAATCCTTGTCTTTCTTCAATAGATTCAACAAAATTAGAAGCTTGCAATAAGGACTGATGAGTCCCTGTATCTAACCAGGCCATACCCCTGCCTAACAGTTTCACGGTAAGCGTTTGCTCTTCCAAATACAATTTATTCAAATCTGTTATTTCCAATTCACCTCTTGGTGATGGTTTAATGGATTTTGCTTTTTCGATTACAGTATTGTCATAAAAATACAAGCCCGTAACAGCATAGCTCGATTTAGGCTCCTTGGGCTTTTCCTCCAAGGATAATGCATTACCCTTTTCGTCAAACTCAACCACGCCATATCGCTCTGGGTCATTTACGTAGTATCCAAATACTGTTGCTCCCGTGCTCAACTTACCAGCTTGCTCCAACGTGCCTGAAAGTCCATATCCGTAAAAAATATTATCACCAAGAATAAGGCATGCAGTATCATCCCCAATAAAAGTCTCGCCAATTAGAAATGCCTGTGCTAGACCATCCGGGGAAGGCTGTTCCCGATATTCAATAGTTAGCCCAATTTGTGAACCATCACCCAATAGATTTTTAAAGTGGGGTAAATCTTGTGGCGTTGAGATAATTAGAATCTCACGAATATTGGCCAACATTAAAACTGATAGCGGATAATAGATCATCGGCTTATCGTAGATTGGCAAAATCTGCTTTGATATAGATTTCGTTAGCGGATAGAGACGTGTGCCCGATCCTCCTGCCAGAATAATACCTTTCATTTCGCAAAAATAGCGGTTAAAAGTTAATAATTTGGCGAAATAAAATACTTAGACACAACATTTTCTATTAATTCGCTTGTGCCTCAAATAATATTGCATTTGCACCAATCAGAGGATATTTTTCAACTACCTTAAAGGAAGGTGCTAGTCTATTTATCTCAGCTTGCCAATCTTCCTCAGTAAAATGAGCCTGCAACAACCAGAATTTTTCTATTCCAGAAAGATTAGCCGAAGACATATCCCTGACAGGATTATTTGTTTCCCTAAAGTAAAAATTGAAATGCCATGCCAAACTGGAATAGATCGGATAACTATTTTCATTCTTCACTAAAACCAACTGGCTTGCCTCCCTAAATTGGTCTTTTCTGATAACTGTATAGTGCTTTCTGAAAAAATTCAGATTTATAATTGCTGAAAGAACCAAAATAACAGACATCGCATATTTCAATTTCACATTTCGGATTCTATTCCATCCCAAGGAAAAGAGAATAATCCAAGCTGGCAAAGTAACTATGGTATATCGATTGCTTAACATTGGAGATAGGGTTATGGACCTCAAATAAGGAACGAGATAAGAGATCACAATCCATATCACAATGATTAATAGAATTGGCTTGGTCTCATCCTTACGAGTAGAAACTTGACTAGATGATTTAAAGACGTTATAAATAAATACAATCAGAATTAGAGTGGTTAATGCATCTTTTCCTGTATAATCATAAAAATATTGAGCCACAAAAATAGGTGATGGGCTTTTAATCCAGCCGACATCTGCACCTAAATCATTAACCAAAGTGGATAGCCAAGGTAGGAAACTCGCCCCAACGGCAATTCCCGAAAGGATAGAAAGCAAAATAAATTTTACACTCCTGTTGTAGTAGAGCAGAATGAAAAAGGTAATCGCCTGCGCACCAAAAATAAATAGCCCGAAATAATGAGTGTAAAGAAGGCAACTTGTGCAAAGGATATAACCAATAAAATCAAAAGCGCGGGTTGTTTTAAAAGCCCTTATAAAGAACAAGTAAGAAAGGGTGGTGAAAAGAAATGCCATCCCATAAAAACGAACCTCTTGAGAATAGTAAATATGAAAATAATTAATTGCGGTTAGTAACGATGCAAATAATCCCGTGGTTTTTCCAAAGCACTCCTTTGCCAAAAGGTAAATAGCCGGAATTCCAATCACACCGATCAAGGCGCTGGCCATTCTGCCAACTAGTTCATTATATCCAAAAAATTTAAAGGCATAATATAGATACATAAAGAAAAGGGGCGGTTGATCTCCCTTACAGTACTCAATGATTGATTGTACCGAGTTCTTAGGATCGGTTGGCACTATTGAATAAAGTTCATCCAACCAAAGACTTTGGAAGTTTATCTGATAGAATCTAAATAGAGTACTTAACGATAGTATTGACAAAAGAATATAGATTGTTCTTTTGTCTAGAAAATCATCCATTTTATTTATCATAAAATCTATGAATAGCTTGGGAAATAAGTTTCACATCCTCTAAACTCAATTCGTGGTAGAGTGGCAATCGAAGAAGTGTTGCCGTATATCGATCGCATTCAGTTAGTTCAATGGGCACTTCTTTTTTTGAATGGTATGGACTTTTGTGTAAAGATAAATAATGAAAAATTGCATTGACTCCATTTTTATTAAGATCCATCAACAGTTCATCCCGCTCTATTTCGGCACGGCATAGCAAAAAGAAAATATGGGCATTATGTTGACAGAAAGGTTGGACTTTAGGAAGCCTTATAAGCCCTGCTTTTTCAAGTGGCTCAAGATTATCAAAGTAGGCATTCCATAGTTGCATTCTTTTATTTTGAATCCTGTCTATGTTTTCAAGTTGGGCAAATAGAAACGCAGCCGTTATTTCAGATGGTAAAAAAGAAGAACCAAGATCAATCCAATTGTATTTATTTACCTCCCCTCTGAAAAACGCTGAGCGATCGGTTCCTTTTTCCCAAATAATTTCTGCTCGCTGAATAAAAGTAGAGTCATTAATCAATAGTGCACCGCCTTCCCCTGAAATAATGTTCTTGGTTTCATGAAAAGAGAAGCAAGCGAGGTGCCCGATTGAACCGAGAGGACGATTCTTGTAGGTTGACTCTATTGCCTGTGCTGCATCTTCAATAATATAAAGTGAATGTTTCCTTGCAACATCCACTACCTTATCCATATCACAACTAAAACCAGCATAGTGCACAACCACGATTGCTTTTGTTCTTTTAGTAATTAAGCCCTCAATCTTTTCGACATCTATATTAGGACTTTCCTGTGAGCTGTCTGCAAAAACAATGGTAGCGCCCCTAAGAGCAAAGGCATTGGCGGTTGATACAAAGGTGTATGACGGCATTATGATCTCATCCCCGGGCCCAGAATTTATAAGAAGAGCCGCCATCTCAAGGGCATCCGTACAAGAAGAGGTTAATAATACCTTTTTTATGCCATATCTATTTTCAAGGAAATCCTGGCACAGTTTCGTGAACTTTCCATTGCCCGACAATTTTTCAAGCTCAAATGCCTGCTTAATGTATTCAAGTTCTTTACCCGTAAAGTAAGGCTTATTAAAACCGATCATGTTAGGAGGCTTTCGAAATTAGTAGGATACCTGCCAGCACCAGCGAGGTACCCAAAATCTTATATAGATTCATTGACTCGTTGAAAAGAAAATAACTGATAATTGATACGAATACGAAAGAGAGGCTCATTAATGGATAAGCCTTTGATAATTCAAATTCCTTTAAGGCTGCCATCCAGGTTAAACTCGCTAGAAAGGCTGAAAAAAAACTAGAAAAAATATAAGGATCGAAAATGGATTTTAGCAGAAACACCAGCTTTTCTAAAAACGAATCAGGTAATGCTTCCAATTGATTCAAGCGCCATTTTAAAATGATTTGACCGTAGACAGTGAGGATAAGTGTAATCCCCGTATAAAAGTAGCCCATAGTTATCTTATTTAATTACTTCCGTACGATAATAGTGAAATCATACTGTCCATAATCATGGAGTAGTGCTACATTTCGTGTAAAGGTTCGCTTACAAAAATCAAATAAATATAGAGGATCAGCATAATATAACTCGGCTTTTCTAAATTCCGGATCTGAATAAATAGACAGAATGTTGAATGCAAATCCTAAACTACTTCTGCTATTCATAATAGTAATGGTATCCAGAATATGGCGTAGCCATACTTCGTCTGATGTGGCAAGGCGAATATTGAAGATTCCACTTGCAATCGTATAGTCTGCTTGACTGATCTCAGTTATGTTCGATATTATTTGTAAAAGAACCAATTCATTACCCACAAACTTGGCTTTGGCGCGCTGAATCATTTCAGGCATCATGTCATACCCTCGATATATAAAATTGGCTTTTTCGGCTGTTAAAAAATCTACAAAATCAGCAACTCCACATCCAAGATCATTTATCGAAAAAGTCTTCTTGCTTGTAACTAGTTTAAAAAGTTGGCTGAATCTAACTCTTTGCGCTTCATCGTTTTTCCAGCCAACGCCCTTAGCCGTTGATCCAAATTGCTGCAGATTATCCTGATAAAATTTATCTATGTCATTCATCTTTCCTACTTGCGATAAATGGTTTTAATAATGCTTAGTGGTCGGTTTTTTAATTCGAGAAACATTTTCGAAAGATAGATTCCAATAAGTCCAATAAGAAAAATAGTGATTCCGCCAATCAACCATACCGATGCCATAATGCTAGACCAACCTTCTATTGGCACCCCAAAAATCCATTTCTTTGAAAGAATGATTAAAACATTTATTGTTGAAATGACTAGCCATATAAATCCAACAAAAAAAATAAAGTATAAAGGGCGATGGCTAAAGGAAGTTATGCTTTCAACTCCCATTGCCAATCTTTTGGAAAATGAATAGGTGCTTGCGCCTTTGTTCTTCTTTTCAACACTTACACCTTTTTGGTTATAGCCAGCCAGTACAAAAATCGCCCAAATATCAATTGCTTTTTCCTCAAACTTCGTTACGCTGGTAACATAGTCTTTCTTCATAAGTCTTGCTGTAAGGGTATTGGCAGGATAATTGATCTTCGTTAGCATGTTCAGAATCTTATAGAAAATGCTACCCGTTATTCTTTCAGTAAAATTTCCTTTTCGTTTGTTTTGAACACCGTAAACAACATCGATTGTTTTATCTTCCTGGATTTTGTTAAAGAAAGTAAGGAGCAACTCAGGGTCTTCCTCTAAATCCGCATCAATTAAGAAAATGTAATCACCAGATACGTGTTGGAGGCCCGTCATTATAGCTTGATGATGGCCAAAGTTTCTTGACAACTCAATCAATACAATACTTGAATCCTGGCGTTGAAGTTCTAAAACTTTTTGAACGCATCCATCCGGAGAACCATCATTTACAAAAATTATTTCGTTATCATTTGAAATTTGAATGAGTGCTTTTTTTATCCTGTTATAGAATTCAATCAAATAAGGCTCAGAATAGTACAAAGTAGCTATAACTGAAATCTTCATACCCATATCCTGTCCTTTAAGAGATGAACTGATTGAATTCCCTGGTTAAAAAGCATATCCAAAATTGAAACACCATGTTCAAACGGGGGGTATAACTGTTTATAAGGCTGATACCCCGAATAATCAGCCCACACTACTTTTATGTCTTCCTTTTCAAATAATTCAACTTCGAGATAGTTTTTAGCCGCCATGCCTGAAATATATTCGGTCGCATTCAAACTTTTACAAATATGCACCAACCTTTCTGTTTTTCCGGCTGGGACGTTTGGGAATTCCATCGACCAGTTTAAGATAGTCGTAATATTTAAAATCGACAATATCAGTTCTATAAAGCTGTAATTAATCTTACTCAAATTAAGCTCTTTATTTTGCAAATAGATATCTTCAAAGAAGGGAGATATCTCCTTAAAATATTGACTGGTTCCATAGGCTTCCTTCAACTGATTCCAATGATCTCTTCTCCAATCAGACCCATCAGCCTGAACATCCTCTATCTTTATATGATATTTATTTTTTACAGTAACAGGAATAGTTAACCATTTTAATCCGGCTTTTGTCTTAATCAGATTACGATTCCTCCAATCTCTTCGCGTATATTGAACATCATCTAATAAAACGAAGTGATCAACACATTTAATGATGTTAAAGTACCCCTTCCAGGGAATGTAATTAGATTGAATAATAGCCACCCTCTTCGTCATACAGTGATATCTGGTTCCTGGTAACTAATTTAATCGTGTGTATTCTAGCTAGCACCGAATTTTGAATTCCGTATCCTATACGCTAATTCTATAGAAGGTCTGGCTTCGGCCAAACTAAACCCATTACCTTTTAATATCTCCTGATAACTGATTGTATGTAAATCAGTAAACCCATCGCTAAACTCAATTTCACGACCATTCATTTGCAAAGACCGAAAGGTTCTTTTACCCTGGGCTTTTACGGATTCCGGTAAATGTTCCTCATTGATACTCAGAGACCAATGCACGTTTGCTTTGTCCAGTTTTATAAATCCTGATGCATGGTCGAACTCATACTTCTCCAATTTTGTCTCTTTTACATCTCCAAATATCCACAGCAACATATCAAAAAAATGAATCCCAATATTGGTTGCTATACCGCCTGATTTTTGCTCCTCTCCTTTCCAACTATGGTGGTACCATTTACCCCGTGAAGTGATATAGGTTAGATCGACATCAAATATTTTTTTTGTTTTATCTGCCAACACCTCTTCGCGCAAAGCAATTATAGACGGATGTAACCGCAACTGTAAAATTGTATAAATCTTTTTGCCTGTTTCGCGTTCTATCTCCTGAAGTGCATCCACGTTCCAAGGATTAAGCACTAATGGTTTTTCACAAATTGCATCGGCTTGTTGACGCAACGCAAATCGTATATGCGAGTCATGCAAATAATTTGGTGAGCAGATACTCACGTAATCTACTTTCTTACCTTGCCTGCGTAGTTTATCAATATGCCTATCGAACCGCTCAAACTCAGTAAAAAAGTCAGCATGTGGAAAATAACTATCAATTATACCAACGCTGTCAAACTTATCCATGGCAGCAACAAGATTGTTGCCGGTATCTTTAATTGCTTTTAAATGTCTTGGCGCAATAAAACCTGCTGCGCCTATCAATGCAAAATTGACCATGATTAAAGGATTAAGAGATTAGAAGATTGTTAGGGATTGATTTTTGACCGCAAGCCTCAGGCTGCAAGCTGCAGGCTTGTGCCGCAAAAGCTTGTAGCCTGGTTAATAATTCCTTGCTATTAAAGTTTTGACACCAATCCATTTTTCAAATTGTATTTTTCGCCACTCTCCGGGCACGTGGCATCTCCATTTCTATCGAAGGAAAGTTTGTGTCCGTACTCACTCATCCAACCTGTCTGTCGTGCAGGATTACCAATAACTAACGCATAGTCAGGAACATTTTTAGTTACTACTGCACCCGCACCTATAAAAGCAAACTTGCCAATGTCATGCCCACAAACAATAGTAGCGTTAGCACCTATGGACGCACCCGTTTTTACTGTTGTTTTCGCGTACTCATTTTTCCTATTAACAGCACTTCTTGGATTAATTACGTTAGTGAAAACCATAGAGGGACCAAGGAAAACATCATCTTCACAAACTACGCCTGTGTAGATCGACACATTATTTTGAACCTTAACATTCTTACCTAAAATTACTTGTGGTGAGATCACCACATTCTGACCAATATTACAGTTCTCACCGATTTTACAATCAGGCATGATGTGGGAGAAATGCCAAATCTTTGTTCCCGCGCCAATCTCACAACCAGCATCAATTACAGCAGTTTCGTGCGCAAAATAATTTTTAGAGTCAGGCATGATTCGGAAAATTTTTGATGGCCGCGCAAATGTAAGACAATTGTGCATCGTCCATTTCGGTGTGAATGGGCAAAGACAAAACAGTCTTAGACAATTCCTCTGTTAACGGGAAAGTGCCTGCTGGATATTCAGCGCTCGCATAAGCATTTTGCAAATGGAGGGGCACAGGGTAATATATCATTGTTGGAATTCCCTTGTTCTCTAAATAAGATTTAAGCTTATCGCGATCAATTCCTTTTGTCTTTATTGTGTATTGATGAAACACATGGGTTGAGTAATTCGCTCGGCTCGGCACTTCTATAAAAGGAAGACTTCCCAATTCGCGATCGTAAAACTTTGCCGCATCATTTCTTCTTTTTTCATAGTCATCCAAATACTTCAACTTAACATCCAAAATCGCGGCTTGTAATGTATCCAGTCGACTATTAACCCCAATTATATCGTGGTGATATTTAATTTTTTGGCCGTGATTGGAAATCATCTTGATCTTATCTGCTAACTCAGTGTCTTGTGTGAAGATTGCTCCACCATCGCCAAAGCAACCTAAATTTTTAGAAGGAAAAAATGATGTGCAGCCAATCGTACCCATTGTTCCAGCTCGCTTCCTTTCTCCATTAGAAAAAGTATAAACTGAACCCAAAGCTTGCGCAACATCTTCAATCACATGAACGCTATGTTTTTTTGCCAAAGCCAATATCGGTTCCATGTCTGCACATTGCCCATATAAATGAACAGGCACTATGGCGAAAGTTTTATCTGTAATCTTTTCTTCTAACTTGCTTACATCAAGATTAAACGTTTTCGCATCTACTTCTGTGAAAACCGGTTTAAGGCCAAGCAAGGCAATTACTTCAGCGGTCGCCACATAGGTATGAACTGGTAGAATTACTTCATCCTCTGGCTTGCAACCTAACGCCATCATGGCTATTTGCAATGCATCGGTTCCGTTGGCACACGGAATAACAAACTTTGAATTAAGGTAAGTAGCTAACGAATTTGCAAATTGATTTACTTGTGGTCCTTGTATGAAGGCGGTTGAATCCAAAACTTCTTGAATAGAATCATCAATCTCCGGTTTTATGCGGAGATACTGTGCATGAAGATCGGCCATCTTTATTTTCATCATACACGAATTTTAAATGCCTCGCAATTTCTTTTCCCATTGCCAAGCATGCAATAGAGATTGGCCAAGATCATACTGAGTGTGCCAACCAAATGCAGCATTTATTTTTTTAGGATTGGCATAAACTTTTTCAACATCCCCAGGTCTACGAGGGCCTATTGAATAATTCAAAGTAACTCCTGTTACTTCAATAAATTTCTTTACAAGCTCCAACACAGAAACTCCAACTCCAGTACCTAAGTTAAAGGCATCAAACAAACTCTTTTCCTTTCTAGTATTCAAATAGTCAATAGCTTTTACATGCGCTGTTGCAACATCCGATACGTGAATAAAGTCGCGCACACAAGATCCATCAGATGTGTTGTAATCGTTTCCAAATACAGTAAGCTTTTCACGCACACCTGCAGCAGTTTGCGTAACATACGGTACCAAATTATTCGGAACTCCAATTGGTAATTCGCCAATTAAACCACTCGGGTGTGCTCCGATCGGGTTAAAATAGCGTAAGGAAATAACTCTAAAGTTTTCGGTTGCAGCGTCTTCTAATATTATCTCACACACTTGTTTCGTGGAGCCATAAGGAGATTCTGGTTTTTTAAACGATGACGTTTCATCAACCTGAATCTGATCTGGTTGCCCGTACACGGTGCAAGAGGACGAAAAAATCAAATCATAAACCTGATTTTTTTTCATCACGTCAAGTAAAGTAATCAAAGACCCAACATTATTTTTGTAGTATTCAATTGGCTTGATTACTGATTCATTCACCGACTTATAAGCAGCAAAATGAATAACCGTTGTAAATTCATTTTTGGAGAACAATGAATCCAAGGCATCAAAATCAAGGCAATCTATTTTATGAAAATCAATCTTAGAATTTGTTATCTGCTCTACGCCTTCAATAATTTTAAACTCACTGCGCTCTAGATTATCAACAACTGTAACTTTATAGCCAGCTTTAATAAGTTCAACAAGTGTGTGAGAACCAATGTAGCCCGCACCGCCTGTAACTAAAATATGATTTGTATTGGCCATGATTACAACCTTCCAGTAATTAATGATTTATCTAAAAATCCTTTTACATCATAAACTATTGTATTCTGATTTTTTATTTCCTTCCAATCGATCAATTTAAAGTCTTCATGACTAACTGCGAGTACAATAGCACTATATATCTTGTTAAGTGAGGGGATCAATGATAATCCGTACTCATGCTTTACTTCGTCCGAATCCGCATGCGAATCAAACACCTCCACATCGGCACCGAAGCTTTGCAACTCCCGAATAACATCAATGGCTCGGCTGTTTCTAATATCCGGGCAATTTTCTTTAAAGGTTATTCCCAACACCAACACTTTTGCCTTGTTGATAGGTAAATCATTTTGCGTCATGAGTTTTATAACTCGGTTAGCAATATGCACACCCATATTATCATTAATCCTTCTTCCCGCTAAAATTACTTGTGGATGATACCCGAGACTATCTGCTTTATAGGTCAAATAATAAGGATCAACTCCAATGCAATGGCCTCCTACCAGCCCTGGTTTGTAAGGAAGAAAATTCCATTTCGTTCCTGCTGCCTCAAGCACTTCATGGGTGTCTATTCCCATTCGCTCAAAAATGAGGGATAACTCATTAACAAAGGCAATGTTGATATCACGTTGTGAATTCTCTATAACCTTGGCGGCTTCAGCAACTTTTATCGAAGAGGCTTTATGAGTTCCGGCAACAATAATTTTTTTATAAAGCTGATCTACCTTTTCTGCAATCTCAGGGTTGCTCCCGCTTGTAACCTTTTTTATATTAGGTAAACGATGTAGCTTGTCCCCGGGATTTATACGTTCAGGAGAATACCCACAGAAAAAATCAACATTGTATTTTAATCCGCTGAACTTTTCTAACACAGGCACGCAATCTTCTTCTGTGCACCCCGGATAAACTGTTGACTCATAAATAACAACGTCATTTCTTTTTAGCACCTTACCAACTGTTTCACTGGCTTTAATAAGAGGTGTAAGATCGGGCGTCTTGTATTCATCAACAGGTGTGGGCACTGTTACAATAAAATAATTGACACTTGCCAAGTCTTTAGAGTTAGATGAGAATGATAATCTTGACGCTGATTTTAGCTCTGGCTCATCAACCTCGAGGGTTCTATCGTGCCCCTTTTTTAGTTCTTCAATGCGAGTTTGATTGATATCAAACCCCACAACATCCATTAACTTTCCAAACTCCACCGCAAGCGGAAGGCCAACATACCCTAACCCTATTACTCCAATTTTATCCATTACTTAATCTTATAATATTCTTTATACCAGTTTACAAATTCTCCGATCCCTTTTTCAATAGATGTTGAGGGTTTAAAGTCAACATCGCGCATTAAATCATCCACATCTGCATACGTTTCGGGCACATCACCTTCCTGCAAAGGCAATAAATTTTTGATCGCTTTTTTTCCGAGTTTATCTTCAAGTACTTCAATAAAATGCAAGAGCTCAACCGGACTATTATTTCCGATATTATAAATTTTATAGGGAGCAAAGCTTGTAGCCGGATCAGGTTTTAGACCACTCCATTCAGAATTCCCTTTCGGTAGTTTTGGAATTAACCTCACAATACCCTCTACAATATCATCCACGTAAGTAAAATCTCTTTTCATTTTACCATGATTGAACACATCAATTGGTTTGCCTTCCAAAATAGCTTTTGTAAAAAGAAAGAGCGCCATATCGGGCCGTCCATATGGACCATAAACGGTAAAGAACCGTAAGCCGGTAGTTGGGATTTGATAAAGATTAGAATAGGCGTGCGCCATTAGTTCATTACTCTTTTTAGTCGCTGCATAAAGAGCTAAAGGATGATCTACATTATCATGAACAGAAAATGGCATTTTACGGTTTGCCCCATACACTGAGCTTGATGAAGCATACAATAAATGCTTAACCGGATTATTTCTGCAGGCCTCCAGGATATTTAAAAAACCGGTAAGATTGCTTTCGAGGTAAGCGTAGGGATTAGTGATTGAATATCGAACACCTGCCTGAGCGGCAAGATTAACCACATAGTCAAACTTCTTTTGAGAAAAGAGATTATCAAGTTCTGATTTATTTTGGAGGTCAGTTTTGTAAAATGAAAAATTGGCTTTGCTCTTCAGAATAGATAGCCTGGATTCCTTTAGACCCACTTCATAGTAATCATTCAGATTATCAAGACCCACGACTTCAAAACCTTGCGCCAAAAGTCTTTTTGATAAATGAAAGCCTATAAACCCAGCTGCTCCCGTAACTAAAATTATGTTTGAACTCACCTTAAAATATAATTTGGCCACAAAAGTACGCCAAATCTGGTTAGATTTGCACAATCTAAAAAACCTTTCATCTATGACTGAGAATCAAAAGCAACCCACCCACTCTGATGAAATAGATTTAGGAATCCTATTCTCAAAGATTGGAGATTTCTTCAAGAATATAGGGTTGGGATTTTTACGCTTTCTTGCACTTTTAAGAAGGATACCTATTGAAAATAGAGTTTTATTTATCTCGTTGATTCTAATTGGGATAGTTGTTGGATTTTTTTACGCAAGCTTTTTGAAAAAGAAGTTTTACTCTACCACCATGATCCTCAGCTCCGAGTATCTTAATAAAAGAATCGTAGACAATACCATAGAAAAATTAAATCTTTTGGCAGAAGAAGTTGATAAAAAAGGACTGGCAAAAGTGTTGAATATATCTGATTCATTAGCAGAGAATATTCTAGAATTTGAAGCGAAGCCTTTTGTGGCTGAAGCCGATGTTATTGAATTAGAAGTATTAAAACAACAATTAAAAAATTTTCAGGCTGATCAAAAAAACGAAAAAGTAATTCAACAGGTAATAGATAGAATTGAGATTGAAAATCGTCATGCCTATGAAATTACAGTCAAGGTGTATAATCCTACCGTAGTACCTGCACTTCAAAATGCATTGGTCAATTACTTTAGAAACAACGATTATCTGAAGAAGCGGGTGGAGATCACTAAAAGTAATTTACTAGCGCGTAAACAAAAGTTGATTGGAGAATCCCAAAAACTGGATAGCCTCAAGGCCGTTATATATGAAAACTATCAGAATATGGCTACTCAAAGTCGGCAGGGATCTAATAATGTAATTTTAAGTGATAAGGCAGTTACTAATCCAATAGAAATATTTACTCAGGACATTGATATGTATAATCAAATTCAATCTATAAACCGATCCCTTTATTTGCAGGACGATTTTGAACTTGTAGATGGATTTACTGAATTTAGTAAGCCTTCCAGTGCAGGTTCATTGAGAACTTCTGCTTACGCAATATTGATAGCCATCGGTCTCGGCTATCTTTTCGTAGCGCTCTTTAGTTTCAATAAATACCTCGCTAAAATCGACTAGTGTTTTTTACTTTACTGAAAAAAGAATTAACCCTGGAACTCAGACGAAAGTCTGTGATTTCCGGATTGGTGCTTTATCTGTTTAGTACCGCTTTCATTTGTTACCTCACCTTTAGCCTTCGGCAAAACCAAATTACTCCCCTTGTATGGAGTGCCTTGTTTTGGATTACAATTCTGTTTACCGTAATCAACACCATTGCCAAAAGCTTTATAGGTGAAAAAAGAGGAAGAGACATCTATTATTTTTCCATTGCCTCACCCGAAACAATTATCCTCTCAAAAATCATTTACAATTTTTTGCTTACGCTGATCTTATCCTTTGCTGGCCTTGGCCTTTTTATTTTGTTACTTAAAAACC
>Ga0209490_10003390_pt1 | contig 14862 bp, 16 predicted proteins | sample MAT06_FD_187209 | JGI IMG/M metagenome (GOLD analysis project Ga0209490, IMG submission 187209) | Freshwater microbial communities from Lake Fryxell liftoff mats and glacier meltwater in Antarctica - MAT-06 (SPAdes) (version 2) | ecosystem: Environmental > Aquatic > Freshwater > Ice > Liftoff...
TTTTAATTTCACTTTGCCTTTGAGCGTTTCAATGGTAGTTTCTCCACCTAGTATAGCCGTATATAAATCAATAGTTGCTTTTGTGTATAAATCGTTGCCTAGTCGTTTAAAATCGAAATTTTGGCTAATATTAAATGCAATGTATAAATCACCAGCTAGACCACCATTTGCACCTTTGGAGCCATAGCCCTTTAACTTTATGACTTGTCCGTTTTCAATACCTGCGGGTATGGTAATGCGGATATTTTTGCCATTTACAGTAAGGGTTTGCTGGTGGGTTTCCATCGCATCTATGAGGCTAAGCGTAAGCTCTGCATTGTAATCCTGACCTCTATACTGTGATTGCCTGCGGCGTTCCGAACCTCCAAACATCGATTCGAAAAAACTGGAGAAATCGCCTTCATCTGCACCTGTAAATTGTTGCCCACCAGTATTTTGTCTGCGTTGTTTAGCTTGTTGTTCGAACTGCTCAGCATGCTGCCAGTCTTTTCCATAAGTGTCGTACTTCTTTCTTTTTTCAGGGTCACTTAATACTTCATTGGCTTCATTTATAGATTGAAATTTTTTTTGAGCATCTTTGTCATTTGGGTTAAGGTCGGGGTGTAGTTTTCTTGCTAGTTTTCGATATGCTTTTTTAATATCAGCTTCAGTGGCTGTTTTGTTAATCTCTAAAACTTTATAGTAATCGATAAATTCCATTTAGATTATTTTTTTACTTTTTTATTATATTTCATTACTGCTTTGAATGCTTCACCCAAACATTCAATTACATCTGTTATAAGCATACTCTCTACACTTTGATTTTTTAATGCAATATCTGCTGCAAGCCCATGTATATAAACTCCTATTTTAGCAGCTTCAAAAGCGGAGTAACCTTGTGCTAATAATGAAGTGATAATTCCTGTAAGTGCATCACCGCTACCTCCTTTTGCTAGACCTACATTCCCTGTTGTGTTTAAGAATGATGAACTCCCATTGGTAACTAGGGTTTTATATCCTTTCAAAACTATATTCACTTTGTATTTTTTTGCTATTGCAATAGCTGTTAAAATTCTTTCTTCATTATTTGGATGATCACCAAAAAGTCGATCGAATTCTTTAAAATGAGGTGTGAGTATTGTTTCATAGGGAATTTTATTTAATATACTTTTATCAGCTGCAATTATGTTTAATGCATCTGCATCCAACAACAATGGTATTTTTATTTTTTTAAATAGATGTATTAGATTTTCTTTCGATTCTTTGGTTACACCTATACCCGGTCCAACACCTACTGCCGAAAATTTATCTAAATTGTTTTCAAGCTTTTCTCTAAACATCAGCATTGCTTCTGGAACAGTAGTTTGAATAATGAAACGTTCCGATTTGGGTAAGTTTACAGTAAGTAATCCACAGCCAGTTCTTACGCAGGCCTTGGCAGTAATCACTGCGGCTCCCATTTTTTTAATATTTCCAGCTATTATTAATGAGTGACCATAATCAGCTTTGCTAGATAATGCTTGTCTTAATTTTAATAATGGTTTAATTATATTTTTTGTTAGTAGCTTCATTTTTCCTTCTCCCTACGTTCAATTTCTATCTTTTCTTTTTTAATATCCTGTCTTAAAAAATTGAATACACTCATGTAAACATTTGCTATCCATACCAATGCAAAACCTGCAATGATATAACCCCGCCAGTCATTCAACAACAATTTATAATTGGTTAAAAAGAGAAATAGTACAGTAACGTAATGGCTAAAACAATACTCACATGTAAATACATAGAAAAATTTTCTTTCAAGCAATGTTTTGCCATTTTTGCAATGTTTGTTGCAAAAATCCCTTGGTTCCCTAAATATTTCTTCATGTGTTACCGTCCATGCTACACTGGCAATGGGAATTGCTAATAAAAAAAGCCATGCCGTTTGCAGAACTATTGTCATAACGTTATTGCTTGTTTTTGGTAAATGGAATAATCAGTGTAACCTTTGTTATCTGCGCTGTAAAATAGATCAACATAAAGTTCTTTAGATAAAGGCCAGTTATTGGACAGCCTTTCAACCAAATCAGGATTATTTATAAACGGTCGACCAAATGCAATAAGGTTTGCAAGCCCATTTTTGATTTCTGATTCTGCACTTTCTTTATCGTAACCTCCGCAAAGAATAATGCTGTTGATAAAATTTTTACGAATTAGTTTTTTTATTTCAATTGGTACAACAGGTGCACCCATGGCGCTATGGTCAACCAAATGGATATAAGCTATATCAAGATTATTTAATTGTTTAGAGAGGTAATCATATGTAGCATCAATTTCTGGATAATGCGGCATATCACTCGCTACACCATAAGGAGATAAACGAATACCTGTATTTTCTTTTCCGATTGCGGCAACTACACCTTTTACAACTTCTATAACAAAACGGCATCGGTTTTCAATACTTCCTCCATAATTGTCTTTTCGGATATTGCTTGTGGGTGATAAAAATTCTTCCAATAAATAACCGTTTGCTCCATGTAATTCAACACCATCAAACTTGGCAGAAATTGCATTTTTAGCAGCTTCAATAAATTCGTTTTTTGTTTGTAATATATCATCTGCTGTCATTTCTTTCGGTAATATAAAATCCTGTAATTGTTTATTGTCCGTCCACATTTGCCCCGTCGCCTTTACTGCTGAAGGTGCAAGTATTTCTGCACCTTCCGGCATATTAAGCGGATGACTTATTCTACCTGTATGCATTAATTGAACAAATATTTTTCCACCATTTGTGTGTACAGCGTTGGTCACATTTTTCCAGCCTTCAGTTTGTTGTCTACTGAATATTCCAGGTATCCTTGCATAGCCCAATCCGTTGGGAGATGGCGAAGTGCCTTCAGTTATTATTAAGCCAGCTGTAGATCGTTGCTCATAGTACAATACCATTAAATCGTTGGGTGTATTTCCGATGGCCCTGCACCTTGTCATGGGCGCCATCACAATATGATTTAATAAAACTGTTGACCCTACCTGTGTTGTACCGAATAGTTTGTATTCTTTCATATACTAATTTTTACTTTAGTTTTTACATTTTATTCTTAAATCAGGTAGAGTAAAGTTTAATACCAAAGAAAATATATTGTTCACTAAAACGGGCATGTCGTTTTTAAAAAATCTGGATAGTGCCGCAAATAAACTTGATAATAGCGCTAATATCTTGTTAATTTGTTTCCTTTGAATAATATAAAATACCCTTGCCTTCAAATATCTTTTGACCAATTTTCATAACCAAACTTTTTCCCAAGCTGGAGGAATGGCTAATTTTTTAATACGGTCTAGTTGCATTTTATGATTTTATTTTTCATCAGCCGTTTCTATCTTTATAATTTACATCTACATTGCTTACATAGTCATATTACTTACGTTCAAAAGAAAAAATATGTGCATCTTTATTTTTCTTTCCTGTTATTAAATCAGTGATAATTTGTGCCGCTATGACACTAAATGTGATTCCGTTTCCGCCAAAGCCTAATGCAAAATAACTGTTGGGGAGTGGTTTGTAATTTCCTATAAAAGGTAATCCATCTTTAGTTGCCCCAAATGTACCTACCCATGTAAATTCAGGGTAAAATTCAATATTTGGAAAAACTTTTTTGAAATCTTTCACTAAAAGATTTTTTTTACTTTCTATTAATTTGTCTCTTCTTTCAGGTTTAATGAATGCTTCATCCCGGCCCCCAACTAATATCCGTTTATCATTGGTGGTTCTCATATATAAATATGGCTCTGCGGTGTTCCATATCAATACATCATCTTTCCAGAATTTCGTTTTTTCGTTTACCTGCTCGCTAATTGTTGAATAAGTGGAATATAGCTTAACAATTTTCTTTTTAATAAAGTTTACGGTTTCATAACCTGTTGCATAAATAAGCTTACTAGCATGAATGGTATTTGCGTTTTCAGTTTGCAAAACTACATTGTTTCTAGAGTGTTTAATGTTTTTAATTGGTGTTCTGTCATACACCTTTAAACCCCTATTTATATTATACTGATGCAGTGTATTTGTAAATGAATAGGCATTTATTTTAGCACCGCATTGTGATAGTATAGCGCATGGAGCTGTTATGTTGAAATATTTTTTGAGTTGCTTTTCGTCAAGATATTTAACTTCAAATCCGCTTTCTTTTCTGATGGCGAATTCTTCCTTTAAAAATGAAATATCTTTTTTACATGCTGCGTAGTAAAGGCTTTTTACAGATTTAAACTCTTTGTAATTTAGTTTGTTTGAAATAGATTTTATTGTATCAATTGCTTCTGCACAGAGCTGGTAAGAGCGTTTAGCGTTATCCAGACCAACTAAGTCTTTTAATTCAAAAAGAGGTGTATCAATTTCGTATTGTAACAAAGAGGTACTAGCACAGGTACTTCCTAAGCCAATTGTTCTTGCGTCTACCACAACACATTTAATGCCAGCATTAATAAGATAATATGCGGCAAGCGCTCCAGATATTCCGCCTCCTAAAATAACCACATCGGTTTTAATAGATGTTTCAAGTTTAGGATAGTCAAATGGAAGTCCGTCTTTTATTAACCAAAAGGGATAACCAGAATGGAGGTTCATAATACTTATTTAGATTTCAATTTTCTTATTTATTTCCACTTATTGCTATTAAAGAATTTCAACAGTTTAATTTTTATATTTAATTAATGAAAAGCTGTATAACATTTTCTTTAATTAATTATTTTTTAGTAGAAATACGCCAAATAGTATTGCTAACATCATCCGATATCAACATGGAGCCGTCTGCAAGCACTGCAATGCCCACAGGCCTTCCATGAACTTTACTTTTTGACAGATCACTTATAAATCCCGTCAAAAAATCTTCTGGCGGACCTGAAGGTTTCCCATTTTTAAATGGAATAAAAATTACTTTATATCCAGATAATACTGATCTATTCCAAGAACCGTGCTGTGTAATGAATGCCCCATCCTGATATCTAGCGGGAAAGGAACGGTTCTTATAAAATACAAGCCCTAATGAAGCAGTATGAGATCCCAAAGACACATCAGGCACAATTACTTTTTCAATTGAGTCAGGGCTTTGTTTATCTAATAGCCTTGGATCTTTGTGCTGACCGTAATAAAAAAAAGGCCAACCATAAAAGCCACCTTCTTTTACGCTTGTAAAATAATCAGGTACTAGCTCATCACCAAGTTCATCCCTTTCATTTACTGCAGCCCACAACGTTTGGGTACCTGAAGCCCAATCCATGCCTACAGGGTTTCTCAGTCCATAGGCATATATCCTTTCGCCTGATCCATCAAGGTTTACTTCAAGTATATCAGCCCTTCTTATTTCATTATCTAACCCTTTTTCTGCCACATTGGATCCTGACCCAACAGCGATATAAATCTTATTTTTAGAAGTATTCGTTATAATATTTCTTGTCCAATGCCGATTGTTTTCACCTGCAGGAAGGGTAACAATTTTTTTTGCTGTAGTCTGTTGCAGTAAAGTGTCTCCAAGCTTATAATTATATTTCATCAAAGCATCTGTATTGCCAACATAAAAATGGTTTTCAATTATCAGCATTCCAAAAGGCTGGTTCAAATTTTCAGCAAAGACATATCTCTTTTCAGGTATTCCATTTTTATCCTCATCCCTGAAAAGTATAATTCTATTAGCACTTTCGCCAATATGCTGTGTCTTTATTTTACGAGAAATTTTAGCGCCTAATTTTAATATACCTTTTAATATTGTATTTGATTCTGCTACAAAAATATCGCCATTTTCAGCCACATAAATCCATCGTGGATGTTCCAAACCATCCGCAAATTTATTTACCGAAAAACCTTTTGGCGCATTAGGAATTTCACCCTCTTTCCATCCAATTACTTCACTGAAGTTTTTTGCTGAACCGGTAGCAAAAGGAATAGGTAAACTATCATCTTTGTAACCAGATGTTGTTACAGATCCGCCATAAGATCCTTCATTCATTTTTTTTGTGTTACAAGATAAAATAATTAAAAAAAATAATGGAATGGAGAATATTGGTTTCATTTTTTTATAAATTTGAATGATAAATTTATTTTTCCCCAGTAAGTGTTTTTAAAAGCAATTTTGCTACAGCTTCGGAGGATGCTGGATTTTGTCCTGTAATTAATAATCCATCCTGTTGTGTAAATGATGACCAGTCTGCTCCTTTGCTATAATGTGCGCCCAATTTGTTCAATTCGTCTTCGAGTAAAAATGGAACTACTTTTGTTAAACCCACAGCTTTTTCTTCCGTATTGGAAAACCCGGTAACCTTTTTCCCCTTAACTAGCGAATTACCATTTTCTGCTTTTACTTTAATTAATGCTGCTGGTGCGTGGCATACAAATGCAATTGGTTTTTGGTTGTTGTAAAAATCCTGAATTAATTTTATTGATAAGCTGTCATTAGCCAAATCCCATAAAGGACCATGCCCGCCAGGATAAAAGACTGCATCATAATCTTCAGGATCAATATCGCTTAATTTTAAAGAATATGCTACTTTGTCAATCGCTTCATTATCCTTGTAAAATCTTTTAGTAGCAGGTGTTTGGGCATCTGCAGCTTCACTCTTTGGGTCAACAGGTGGTTGCCCACCAGCAGGCGAAGCAATAGTTATAATTGCCCCTGCATCTGCCAAAACGTAATAGGGTGCTGCAAATTCTTCAATCCAAAAACCGGTTTTCTGTCCAGTATTTCCCAACTCACTATGAGAGGTTAATATAATCAGTATTTTCATTATTATTTTAAGTTTATTTGAAAAATATTTTATTTTATAACAGATTGTTTATAAGCTAAATATCAGTCTTTTGCTATCCACAAGTGTTACGAAACTTTAGAATTTAGTTACATCTTTCACAGCTCATTCGGAATATTTCATCTTTAAATTTTCTAGTGTTTTAACTATTATTTTTGCGACCAGATAAGTTCTGTACCATTTATCATCAGCAGGAACTATAATCCATGGGCAAGCTTTACTACATTGTTCAAATGCATTTTGATAAGCATCCAAATACTGTTTCCATTTTTCAGATTCCTTTTCGTCTTTTGGATCGTGTTTCCATCTTTTTTCAGGAATGGTTAATCTTTTTTTGAGCCTTCCTTTTTGTTCTTTTTGTGAAATATGTAGGTAAAACTTCAGAATAATAGTATTGTTGTCCTTTAAATGTTTTTCCATATTATTAATTACATTGTAGCGTTCCTGTAATTCTTTTTTTTCAATCAGTTTATGAACAACAGGGAATAATACATCTTCATAATGTGAACGGTTAAATATCTGTATCATCCTTCGTTCTGGTAGATTTGTGTTAATGCGCCAAAGAAAATCGTGTAATTGTTCTTCTGCAGTCGGAGACTTAAAAGATTTTATATTACATCCCTGTGGGTTTACACAAGAAAAAACATGCCTGATTGTTCCGTCTTTACCCGAAGTATCCATACCCTGCAAAATGATGAGCAATGAATGTTTGCCTTCAGCGTAAAAAAGATTTTGTAAGGAGTATAATTGTTTATGTAGAAATTTCAATTCCTTGTTGGCATATGTTTTAGTGAGTTTACTAGGTGCTTTTGTTGATATATTGTTGATGTGTTTCATTTTTTAATAGATAATTCACTCATTAAGATAATTGGCTGTTTCCATTTTCATCTCTGGTGAAAATTCATATACTCTTGGTATACCAGTGGCAATATTTATATCAGCAATTTCTGTTTCACTAAACCCATCTAAGTACATCATCAAAGCTCTCAAACTATTGCCATGAGCCACAATCAAGATATTTTTTTCTGCTTTCAATTGAGGCTCAATAGCTTCTTTATAATATGGTACCACTCTGTTATAAGTATTTTTAAGACTCTCCCCGTTAGGAGGTGTTGTATCATAACTTCTTCTCCATAGAAGCACTTTTTCTGAGCCATATTTAAGTTCCATATCTATTTTATTAAGCCCCTGTAGGTTGCCGTAATTTCTTTCATTCAAAGCTGCATTTTGAATAACAGGGATATTTTTTCCCATTTCATTTAAAATTATTGCAAGCGTATGAACGGCCCTTTTTAATACGGAAGTAAATGCGATATCAATTATATAATTCTCCAAAAGAATGCCTGCAAGTCTTGCTTCTTGTTCTCCCAATGTTGTAAGGTCAACGTCAACTTCACCTGTAAACTTGTTTTCTAGGTTCCATATGGATTGACCATGTCGTAATAAAATTAATGTTGCCATAAATTTATTATTGCGATGGAATATTGATTTATAATTTCTATTATTCCTCTTAATTTTCTAAAAGCATTGCTGCTAATCTTTTATCTCTTTGGTACAAATCTTTCCTAAAATTTAGTTGACCTTTGGCATCTACCCATGCAGTAAAATAAACGATGAAAACAGTCTCTAATTTTTTTACCGTTACAGTTTGCTCTTTACCCAAATGCATGGCTTTTTTAATTTTTTGTGCTGTCCATGCTGTATCATTTTTCAATAAATAATTTGCCATCTTTTCTGCATCTGATAAGCGAATACAGCCGTGACTAAAAGCTCGTGAACTTTCCTTGAATAATGATTTAGCGGGCGAGTCATGGAGGTATATATCATAACTGTTTGGAAATAAAAATTTAACTAAACCGAGTGAATTATTAGGCCCTGGTTTTTGCCTAATATTACCATCTTTCCACTCCATGTTTTGCCTAACTAAATAATTTTTATTTCGACTTATTCCTGGCAATATTTCTTTTTGTAAAATACTATTTGGTACATTCCAATAGGGACTGAACACTACATATTTTATTTTTCCTGAAAAAATTACTGTTTTGTGTAATGGCTTTCCTAATACCGCATCCATGCTCCATAAAAGGCTATCATGTTCATAGGCATGAAGCTTAAATTCCGGAATATTTACTACAAGATAATCACTTAAAACAGTTACAGGTAACCATCTACTGCGCTCCATATTTACCGCTATTTGCTGAATCCTTAAGTTTATCGATATATTCATTTCACTAATCAACGAAGTTCCAATAATACCATCTATTTTTATTCCTAAACGTTCTTGTATTTTTTTAACCGCGGCCTCTAGATTGTCATCAAATACATTACTACCATTATTTTGAGTCAAATCACCAACAGTTAAAAGCCATTTTCTTACAATGCCAATTGTAATAGATGAATCGCCTTTTTTAAGACTCTTTTTTACACTAGAAATTGTAGGCAGACCACCAGCTTGTTTAATATCATTATATTTTTTTAATTCTTTTTTTAATAATGAGTATTGTCTGTAAACAGGAGGACTTTTTAAAATATCTTTTCCATCAATTAGTGAATCAAGTAATAAGGAATAAGATATTTTTTTTCGGGGTACATACCAGTTAATACTTTTCGTTTGCTTTTCACTAATGCCAGCCCACACGTTTTTGGCATATATAAAATATTGTGCAGTTAACATTATTTCGGTATTAACATTAAGACTATCCATGTTTTCATCGCTCATCATTTCGGCAAACTCGTTTTGGTAGGTTAATTTATCTATAATTCCTTCGGTGTAGATATTTTGAATATGGTTAAATAAGTTACTAGCTTGTTCTATCATACTGTTCTCATCAAACCACGCATATGAATATTGACGACTAAAATAAAAAGAGTCTACTTCCTTTTTTATAGATGTTAATTTTGGAAATTTTGTAAAGAACAATTCGGTGTTTAGCGCATCAAATTTTATTGTTTGCTGATCTTTAAAATTGCCGGCTATATTATTTGTTGATGTTCTATCATTAGCTGTAGAATCATTTTTAGATTCGTTATTATTTTTATTGTTGCAAGAAAAGCATAGAATAAAAACAATCAGCATTTTGGAGTTTAAATAAATCATTATTCATACGCATTTATCGACACAATATTGGACAAGCTTCTCAATCTATTTATTCCTTTTTTTGTATTCGCTTTCAGTTTATTAACAGCTTTGCCTACTGTGGTATCATCTAAAAAATATGATGTCATTTTTAATTGATTATTTTTCTTTTTTTCTTCTTTTTTTAATACAAGTTTGTTTGTCATTTTTTTAATTATTTATGTTGTAGGTTATTTGATCTATTCTATGCTGTAAAGATGATAGTTAATATTCCCTATTAAGTTATATAGTGTTTACTAAAAATTGTAACAATCACACATTGATCGGTTTTGCTACTTTTTACAAGTAGCTTACAAAAGATTAGATCTACTCTAAAGAATAAAAGAATTGCAATAATGAGAGAGGAAACAGAAAATATAGAACTTATTCAAAAAAAGAAATACATTATTTCAAAACAGCTAGATGCTTTTTTTAGTGGTATCTATAATGTCTATTTATTTATTATCCAGTTTTTTAAAGAAGCTTTTTCTCCACCATTTGAGTTTAAAGAACTTATTAATCAATGCTATCAGGTTGGGTGCAAGTCTTTACCGTTAATTTCTTTAACAGGCTTTATTACAGGTCTAGTTTTTACAAAACAATCACGGCCATCTTTGTCAGAGTTTGGGGCAACTTCTTGGTTACCTTCTCTAATATCAATTGCAATAATTAGGGCATTAGCTCCTTTGGTTACTGCATTAATTGCTGCTGGCAAAGTTGGGTCTAATATGGGAGCTGAGTTGGGTTCTATGAAAGTTACAGAACAAATTGATGCAATGGAAGTATCAGGAACCAACCCATTTAAATTCTTAGTGGTTACACGAATTGCAGCAGTCACTTTAATGCTTCCAATATTGGTAATTTATACTGGCCTAATTGGTATGTTTGGAGCCTATCTCAATATTCATAATAATGAATTGACAAGCTTTCCTGCTTTCATAAATAGTGCATTTAACACCATTTCATTCCTCGATATTATTGCCTCTATTTCTAAAGCTATTTGTTTTGGGTTTACTATTGGAGTAGCTGGTTGTTATCAGGGGTATTATGCTAAAAATGGTACAGTAGGTGTTGGCATGGCTGCAAATAGTGCTGTTGTACTTTCTATGTTTATGATTTTTATGGAAGAAATGGTAATTGTACAAATTGTTAATGTATTTAGATGAAACTAATAGACTCTCATATGGATACTAATAATGCAATAATTTCTATACGCGATTTAAAAAAATCATTTGATAACAATGTTGTGCTAAAAGGTATAGAGGTTGATGTTTTTAAAGGAGAGAATATTGCTGTACTAGGCCGTTCGGGCAGTGGGAAGTCTATTTTAATAAAAATTATATCTGGTTTGTTAAAGCCTGATAGTGGTACTGTAAAAGTTTTGGGAAAGGAGGTAAACAAATTAAGTAAAAAGGATTTACAGGAATTACGACTTAAAATTGGATTTTCTTTTCAAAGCAGCGCTTTATACGATAGTATGAGTGTAAGGGAAAACCTTGCATTTCCATTAGTAAGAAACAAACGCAATTTGAAAGCCAAAGAAGTATCTGCTGCAATAGAATCAGTACTTAATGATGTTGGTTTATCTCAAACCATTAATCAAATGCCATCTGAACTTTCAGGTGGTCAACGTAAGCGTATCGGCATAGCACGTACACTTATTATGAAACCAGATGTAATGTTGTACGATGAACCTACTTCTGGGCTAGATCCAATGACTTGTATTGATATAAATAACCTAATTGTTAAAGTACAAGATCAATACAATGCAACTTCTATTATTATTACTCACGACCTTACTTGTGCAAAAGCAACTTCAGATAGAGTAACAATGATTATTGATGGTAAATTTTTAAAACCAGGAACTTTCGACGAAATTTTTAATAATGATAATGAAGCAACAAAGAGTTATTTTAATTACAATTTTATAAATATCAAATGAATAATTTAAAAAATAACCGCCCTGTAGTAGTAGGAATATTTATACTCCTTGGGCTGGCTATATTAGTTGTTACCATATTTACTTTAGGAGGACAGAAAAAAACTTTTGTAAAATCATTTACCATACATGCAGTATTTAATGATGTTGGCGGTTTATTAAAAGGTGGGAATGTTTGGTTTTCTGGCGTTAAAGTAGGTATTGTGAAGCATATTAGTTTTTATGGACGTAATCAGGTAGAAGTTACTATGAGTATTGAGAAAGAAGCACAACCACAAATCCGAAAAAATGCGATGGTTAAAATTGGTTCTGATGGTTTGATTGGCAATAAAATTGTCGTTATTTATGGTGGAGATTCAACAATACCCCAAGTTGAAATTGGCGATTTCTTAAATGCCTCTATTTCTTTAAGTACAGATGATATGATGACAACCTTACAAGCCAATAATAAAAACTTGCTAGAAATAACAAAGGATTTTAAAAGTATTAGCAAGAAAATAGATAATGGCAATGGAACATTAGCTACTTTAATTAACGATCCTACAATGGCTAACAAATTGAATAGCACCATTGATAAACTAGAAGCTACTGCTTCTAATTTTAAAATTGTTTCTTTGGCCAGCAAAGATGTTTTATCTAATCTTCAAAGTTTTTCTGGTAGAATTAATGATCCTAGTAATTCTATTAATAAGCTGGTATCCGATACTATTATGTATGATAATGTTAGAGTAACATTATTGCAATTAGAGAAGTCAGCAGAAGCAGTTTCTAAGTTTGCTCTTAATTTAAAGACAGTGAGTGAAAAACTTAATCAACAAGATAATATAGTTGGTGTATTGTTAAATGATCCATCATCAGCCAACTCTATAAAGATAACATTAAAGAACTTAGAAACAAGTAGTAAGAAGCTTGATGAGAATCTTGAAGCATTGCAGCACAATTTTTTACTAAGAGGATTCTTTAGGAAAAAAGAAAAAGAAAAAGAAAAAGTAAATCAATAAAATATGACAAAAAATAAACTTTCCATATTAATAGCGTTCATAGTTTTCAGTTTATTCTGCTCCTCAACCAGAATTACTAATAGTTGGAGAGAACCTGATAAAAGTGTAGATATTGAAAAATTAAATACTGCACTGGTATTGGAATTGTTTAAAGATGAAACTAGTAGTCATAGGACAGAAGATGTAATGGAGGGTTACCTTAATGGAAAAGGGATTGAGAGCTACAATTACCTTAATATTAACTTTAATGAAGCAAATGAAGAATTATTAAGACATAAAATAAAAGCAGACGGGTTTGATGGTGTTGTAACAATGCGGTTGGTAGATGTAGATAAAGAAAAGATTTATACACTTGGCAATATTACTTATTACCCAAATTATTACCGAAGTTTTAGTGGTTATTACTACAGAAGCTGGTCTAATTATTCAACACTTGATTATTACTCTACAACAAATACTTATATCATTGAAACCAATGATTATTCTATAAAGAGCGATAAAATTCTTTGGGCGGGACTTACCCAAACAACTGACCCTAATGGGTTTCAGAAAATGACTGAAGAAGTAGCTCAGTCAGTCGATAAGCAAATAATCAAAGAAGGTTTTTGTGAGTAATTGAAAAAATGAATATCTATTTATTTCTTAAAATTTAAAAATAAACCAATGAACTTTTCACAAGATTTACAAGAATTTTTAAACTACCCAGTTCTCCAAAAAATGGATGCAACAACCGGTAAGCCTGTACATGAAGAATTATACGATGTAGTTAGTCAATCTGTGTTGGTAATTTTTTTATCGGGTTTGTATAAAGCTACTCGAACTAAAGTGAATGCTGAGGAAATACAAAAACAACAAAATGTAAAAGACTTGTTAGACAAACTCTTTGATAATAAAGCAGCAGTTTTAACTTCCTTAGCCGAATTTACAAAAAAGGATGAAAAATTTATAAATATTCAATTAGAAGGAGTTGCGAATGGTTATTTGAAGATGACTAATCAAAGTGATTATGCAACAGAATTGAAAAAAGAAAAATCTTTTGAGGAATTATTAAGCAGTGAAAGGATTAAAATACTTCCATGTTTGCCACCAGGATTACAAACTGGTAAGTTATTTAATGACGAAACTATGGATGACAATACCAATAAGATGGAAGGACCTATATCGTCTTTAATGAACAAAATAGAAGGTGTTTTTTCTAGAGGCGATTAGTTGCATTAATCTGTTATAACTCATAAAAATCTATTTCTAATTAAAGTTAACAATATGCGAAAAAACTTAGGTCATAATCTTTTAATGGAAAATCTTACTAAATCAAAAATATTTTTTCTTAAACAAGGATTTAAATTAAACTCTAAATTCCCAACAAGTGATAGAGCTGCAAGCTTCATAGCTGGAAACAATAAAATTGATTTAATGCTTTTTGAAAAACCGATTTTTGAAAGGGTTTCAAAAAATGAAATTACCGAAACTACTATAGAAACGGAAGCGTTTTTTTCAATTTCGACAGAAAACAATGAAGAAGTGAATGAAATGAGCACCCAATCCTTGAATTTAGGAGACAAAGTTTTTGCCAATTCAAAAGTCAACGACGGCTGGATTTATGAGTGTGGTTTTTGGATTGAAAATCTCGAAATCAGGTTATACAATAAAGCAAAAGAGGGTAGCTAAAAAAATGGAAATAGTACCAATAAATTTCTACACTAAAGTGCTAAAAGTGAAACATAGTGATGGGAGGTTTTTGTATTTTAAAACATTAAGTTACTATGATGGGGAAAAATTTGTATATTTTGGTAAAAATCGAAAATGGTAACAATTGATAATTATTTAGATACTCATTATATACACAGAAGTAATTGGTTAAGAGCAGCTGTTTTAGGCGCAAATGATGGTATAATATCTATTTCAAGTCTAGCAATAGGTGTAGCTACCGCCAGTTCTTTGCGTGAGACTATTATTTTAGCAACAGTAGCAGGACTTGTTGCAGGAGCTTTATCTATGGCTGCTGGTGAGTATGTTTCCGTAAGTTCCCAAACAGACACAGAAAGAGCAGATAT
>Ga0209490_10003403_pt1 | contig 14836 bp, 14 predicted proteins | sample MAT06_FD_187209 | JGI IMG/M metagenome (GOLD analysis project Ga0209490, IMG submission 187209) | Freshwater microbial communities from Lake Fryxell liftoff mats and glacier meltwater in Antarctica - MAT-06 (SPAdes) (version 2) | ecosystem: Environmental > Aquatic > Freshwater > Ice > Liftoff...
AACTGCGGCCAGTGTCGACAAAGACATTGCTAAACCAGTGCGATTAATTATTCAGTATGGCATAGCGCCGGGCACTTTCTGCGCTAGCGCGCTGTCAAAAAACTGCAATACTGATCGCTTATGGTGACGAGTCACAAAAAAGTCAAAAAAGGAACAAGCATGGCCACTTCTCGCGCAGCATCCCGTTTTTTGAACCGGGAGTTGCAAATGCTCGCCTTCAATCGACGCGTACTCGCGCAGGCGGAAAACAAGTCTGTGCCGTTGCTCGAGCGGCTCAAGTTTCTCTCAATTGTTTCGTCGAACATGGACGAGTTCTTTGAGATTCGCGTTGCGGGCCTGAAGGAACAAATCAAACTTGGATCGACCAGCCGATCCACCGATGGACGCACGCCGAAGGAGACTTACCGGCTGATTGTTCCTGTGGCGCACGCGATTGTTGAAAGCCAATACGCGTTGCTCAACGACGAAGTACTGCCTAGCCTGGCGGCCGAGGGCATCCGCTTTATCCGCCGCGCCCAATGGACGCCTGAGCAGCGGGTATGGGTGAAGGACTATTTCTTCCGCGAAATGATGCCGGTGCTGACACCTATTGGACTCGATCCGTCGCATCCGTTTCCGCGTGTATTCAACAAGAGTCTGAATTTTGCCGTCGAATTGTCGGGGCGGGATGCGTTTGGACGCGACTCCAAGCGCGCCATCGTGCAGGCACCGCGGGTATTGCCAAGAGTGATCAAGCTGCCGCCCGAGGTGACCGATGGCGAGAATGACTTTATTTTCCTCAGTTCGGTGTTGCACGCATATGTCGGCGAATTATTCGCGGGTTTGCAAGTGCTGGGGTGCTATCAATTCCGCTTGACGAGAAACTCCGATCTGTTTGTCGACGAGGAAGAAGTCAAGAATCTGCGACTGGCGCTGCAAGGCGAGTTGCCGCAACGCCATCTTGGCGACTCAGTGCGATTGGAGGTCGCGGACAACTGCTCCGAAGACATGCTGCAGTTTCTGCTTACGCAGTTTGACTTGACCGAGTCTGACCTCTATCGCGTCAACGGGCCGGTCAATCTGGTGCGCTTGATGAGCGTTCCGGATCAGGTGGCGCGTCCGGATCTCAAATTTCGACCGTTTGTGCCAGGGCTGCCCAAGGTGCTGCAAAAGGTCGCCAAGGGCCGCGATATCTTTGATGCGTTGAAGAAGCATGACATTCTTTTGCACCATCCGTTTGAGAGTTTTACGCCGGTCATTGAGTTCATCCAGCAGGCGGCGCGCGATCCCTTGGTCGTGGCCATCAAGCAAACCGTCTATCGTACCGGTACCGACTCGGCCATCATGGAGACGCTGATCGATGCGGCCAAACGCGGCAAGGAGGTGACTGTCGTGGTCGAACTTTTGGCGCGCTTCGACGAAGAGGCCAATCTGAACTGGGCGGCAAAATTAGAGGAGGTCGGCGCGCATGTGGTCTATGGCGTTGTTGGCCACAAGACTCACGCCAAGATGGCACTCATCGTCAGGCGCGAATTGAAAGACGACGAGAGCGGCAAGCATGCGTTGCGCCGCTATGTGCATTTGGGGACCGGCAACTACCACCCGCGCACCGCCCGGCTGTACACGGATTTTGGACTGTTGACTGCCAACGACCGAATCTGCGCCGATGTGAACGACGTATTTACGCAACTCACTGGCCTCGGCAAGTCGACCAAGTTATCGCAGGTTTGGCAGGCGCCGTTTACCTTGCACACGGGGGTAATGAGCGCTATCGAACACGAAATCAAACTGGCGGCTGCCACAAAAGCCACAAAAGTCACGAAGGCGACTAAAGCGACTAAAGCGACAAAAGCGACGAGCGCCGCCCTCGCGTCGCGCCCTAAGCCGGCGCCGGGTACGGCAAAATCCGGCGGGCAGATTATCGCCAAGCTCAATTCACTGGTGGAACCGCAGGTGATTGAGGCTCTTTATCGCGCCTCGCAGGCTGGCGTTCAGGTTGACCTCATTATTCGGGGTGTTTGCGCGCTGCGTCCCGGGGTCAAGGGGCTGTCGGAGAACATTCGCGTCCGTTCGATTGTCGGTCGCTTTCTGGAACATACGCGCGTCATGTTGTTCGGCAACGGCGGTGAGCCGGTGGTGATGCTATCGAGTGCCGATTGGATGGAGCGCAATTTTTTTCGCCGCATCGAGCTTTGTTTTCCGGTCAATGACAAAAAACTCAAGCGTCGCGTCATTGACGAAGGGCTCAGCCCGTATCTTGCCGATAACGCCGAAGCTTGGGAGATGGACGGTGACGGCGTCTACGTGCAGACGAAACCGCGCACCATCAAACAACGCAATGCAGCACAGGAAAACCTGCTGTTGCTACTCGCCGATACCGACTGACAAACCTGATTTAAATGGTTGGTGTTCATTGAGCTCATCGACGTAGCGCTCAATACCATCGGTCTCGCGGCGCAAAAAATCATCGACGGCGTTGGCGAAACGGCGATCCTTGATAAGATGCGCCGATCCACATTGCACCGGCGTGAATCCCCGCGCAAGCTTGTGTTCGCCCTGCGCGCCGCCCTCCAGAAGCGCTAACCCGTGTTCGATACAGTATTCGATGGTCTGGTAATAACACGCCTCAAAGTGTAGCCCCGAGACAAATTCCGCAGCCCCCCAGTAGCGACCGTAGAGCGTTGTTTGGCTGACCAGATTAAGGCTCGCCGCAATCGGTGCGCCGTCTCGTTCGGCCAGCACCATCAAGATATTGTCGGGCATGCGCTCGCCGATCAGGCCGAAGAATTTCCGGTTCAGATACGGCGTTGAGCGGTGCGCCAAATAGGTCGATTGGTAGCAGCTGGTAAAAAAATCCCAGTCTTGAACGGACAACGCGACGCCACCGACGCGCCTGAGCGTCACCCCGGATTCACGCACGCGCCGGCGCTCTTGCTTGATGCGTTTACGTTTGTCGTGACTCATGCGGGCAAGGAAGTCCTCAAAGCTCCGGTAGCCGTCGTTTTGCCAGTGAAACTGGACGGCTTGCCGTGCCATAAATCCGTTGGCCACCAGCAGAGCCTGTTCGTCTTCATCGGCGAACAGCACATGCAACGAAGAGACTTCACTTTGGCTCGTGATCTCAAGCAGCGCATCGAGCAACAGCTTGCGGTCGTGCTGCGTGGTTGCCATCAACCGCGATCCGCTGCAGGGGGTGAACGGGACGGCGGACAGCAGCTTTGGGTAGTAGTCCATTCCCGCGCGCTGGTAGGCGTCAGCCCATGCCCAGTCAAACACGTACTCGCCGTAGCTGTGGCCTTTCATATACAGCGGCACCGCGCCAACCAACGTCGATTTGCCCGCCACATCGCGTCGCAGCATGATGAATTGCGGCAGCCAGCCGGTCTCGGCACTCGTGCACGCGGCGTCGATCATCGACTGCAACCATGCGTGTTTCAAGGTCGGGTTGCCGCCGGTAAGCGCATCCCACTCGGCCGGGGCAACGCCGGTCAGGCTGTCACCAATCAGGATGTTGTACTCGTGCATCGCTCGTTGTCCGCCGCATTTAAAAAGGATTGATGGCACCGTGAACCGCATGCCCGGCTAAAACTATAATGGACGCAACCCGCTGTTGCCGGGTTTCTTGGAGGGAACCATGAAGATTGCGATTGCCCAGGTCAATCTGATGCTGGGGGATTTGGACGGCAACGTCGACCGGCTGGTCGCCGAAGCCGATCGCGCAAGGGCGGCGGGAGCCGCGCTGATCGTCACGCCGGAGTTGGCGCTGTGTGGTTATCCACCCGAAGATCTGCTGTTTCGCCACGATTTTCGCCGTGCCTGTGCTGCTGCGTTGGCGAACCTATGCCAGCGGGTGCAGGGTATTGCCATGATCGTCGGTCACCCGCACGTCTATCAGGGGGCGGACGATGAGCGTGAGCGGCTGTTCAACGCCGCATCGCTGATCCGCAACGGTCGGCTGATTCACAGCTACCTGAAGCAGCGGCTGCCCAACTATCAGGTGTTCGACGAAAAACGCTACTTTGAGACAGGGCACAAGCCGTTTGTGTTCGAACTTGAGGACGTCAAGATCGGCGTTCTCATTTGCGAGGATGTCTGGTTTCCGCAGCCGGTCGCGGCAACGGTAAAGGCTGGCGCCGAGATTATCGTTGTGCCAAACGCCTCTCCTTACGACATAAAGAAACTTGAAACCCGCTATGACGTGGTGCGAAGTCGCGTCGCTGAGACGGGGGTGCCAATCCTTTATGCGCACTGGACGGGTGGGCAGGACGAACTGGTGTTCGATGGCGCGTCGTTCGGCATCAACGGCGACGGGACGGTGGGCTATCAGGAACGGCAGTTTGAGGAAGCGCTCGGTATCGTCGAGTTCAGCCAAGGGCGCATTGGCGGCGACGTGCATCCGCTGCTACCGCCGGCGGCGAGCGTTTACCGGGCATTGGTTGTTGCGCTGCGCGACTATGTCAATAAGAACGGTTTTCCAGGCGTGCTGCTGGGCCTCTCCGGCGGGGTCGATTCGGCGCTGACGTTGGCCATCGCCGTCGACGCGCTCGGCGCGAATCGGGTGCGCGCCGTGATGATGCCCTCAGCCTACACGGCGCAGATATCGGTTGACGACGCGCGTGAAATGGCCGCAATTCACAATGTCGCCTACGAAGAAATCGCCATTACGCCGGTCTTCGAGGCCTTCAAGGCGGCGCTGGCGCCGGCATTTGCAGGCAGGAATGAAGACACGACCGAAGAGAACATTCAGGCGCGCGTGCGTGGCACGTTGTTGATGGGGATGTCGAACAAGTTTGGATCGATGGTCGTGACAACCGGCAATAAGAGCGAGATGGCGGTGGGCTATTCAACGCTCTACGGCGATATGGCAGGTGGCTACGCGATCCTGAAAGACGTTTCAAAGACGCTGGTGTACGAACTGTGTCATTGGCGCAACGCACAGTCGCTGGTGATACCCGAGCGCGTCATCACCCGGCCGCCATCGGCAGAACTGCGGCCGGATCAGAAGGATCAGGACTCACTTCCAGACTACGCGATTCTCGATCAGATCGTGGAATTGTTCATGGAACAGGACCGCGCCCCGTCGGAGATTGTCGCCGCCGGCTTCGCCGAGGCGGACGTGACGCGGGTTACGCGCTTGCTCAAGATTAACGAATACAAGCGGCGTCAGAGTCCGGTTGGCGCTAAGATAACGAGGCGCGGGTTTGGCAAGGATTGGCGATACCCCATCACCTCGAAGTACTGGCCGAAGTAGTCCCAAATTTTTTCCGGGAGAACTGCATGAAGAAAATTGAAGCTGTCATCAAGCCGTTCAAACTTGACGAAGTGCGCGAGGCGCTTACCGCGCTCGGGTGTTCCGGGCTGACAGTCACCGAGGTCAAGGGGTTTGGTCGCCAAAAGGGCCACACCGAGTTGTATAGGGGCGCGGAATATACCGTTGATTTCCTGCCGAAGGTGAAGCTCGAAGTGGTGGTCGCGGACGAGCTGGTCGATAAAGCGATTGAGGCGCTGATCAAGGCGGCACGCACCGGCAAAATCGGTGACGGAAAGATATTTGTGATGCCGGTTGAACAGGTGGTGCGCATTCGTACTGGCGAGACAGGGGATGACGCGATCTAGGGATGTCTGAGGGGGCAAACCCGCTTCTCAGGCGCAGAAAATATGCTATTCTGTCGCCACGTAAGGGGTCTCTAAAGACCGCTAAAAAACAATAGGATTCGCACAATGCTGCTCGCCATTTTTTACGTATTCGCCATTCTTTGCATTGTTCTTTATTACACTGGGCATCTGAAACGTTGGAAGTGCGAGTGGATTTTGCTGGTGTTGGCAGTCGCTGTTTTTCCAGCGGTCTTGTTTCTTTGAAGAGAAATTGCTCCCAGCAAACGTAATAGAAAAGCCCGCTATGTCACTAGCGGGCTTTTTGTTTGTGGGGCCGCATCGAAGCCGCGATCGCGTGGACGGCATTGGAAGAATTAAACACCAGCATTGGCGGGCGTCTTCAAGCGTTTTCCTCTGAAAACGCCCGTCCTTACTAGTGTTTCGGCTGACGCTCAGCCGGGTCTTGTCGGTAAAACTCATGCAATAGCACGTACACAGCCGGGAAATTTGCTCTGGTTTCGCACGGCAATTCGAAAAACGCCTCGGACATCACCGCGAAGAACTCGGCCGGGCTTTCAGAGGCATACGGATCGAGAGGAAGCGCATCCAGCGCTGCACCACCGTCCCGATCGGCGACGGCATCCGCCTCATCAACTGATTGGCAGAACTCGAGGTAGGCCGCCTTGAGGGTGCGCTGCCACTCCGTGCTCGACATGCCCTTGTGCAAAGGCGGAAAGCCATTCGCGTCGCCGTTGAGCATGTCCAACTTGTGCGCGAACTCATGGATGACGACATTGAAACCTGCCTGCGCATCATCGCTGCCGACGCGCGCGACGTCTTCATACGACAACACCACCGGCCCGCCCAGCCACGCCTCGCCGGCCAGCGTGTCGCGGGTACGATGCACAACACCGATTTCATCCACCACTTCGCGCTCGGGCATGAACTGCCCGGGATAGACGATGACATCTGACCAGCCGTCAAAGTAATCTAGTCCAAGTTCAAGTATCAGGATCGACGCCTGGGCGGCAATCTCTACTTTCATCTTTGGGGTCAGCACAGTATCGCCGGCGGCGACGATCGACTTGCGGGCAAGAAAGTCAGATGCGATCAGCCGCAGCCGCCGCTTTTCTTCGCCCGTGAGGCCGCGCATGAAGCCGTAGCGGTAGGTGGCGTTGTGCCACAGCGTCTCATCAATGAGCGCCACCGGCTTTCGCATCCAGCCGGTCAGTTTTTGCCAGACGCTGCTCAAGACCGGCTCACGCTGGTGAAGCCGCGGGTGACACTGGGCCGACGTCGCAAGCAGCGATTGCTTGCGCAAGCTTTTCAACCGACAGCGGTGCCGAACCTTCCGCCTTGTTGTTGATGGTCACGAAGCTGGCGTAGCCGGCGCGTGCCGCCGTGGCGGCAGCCATCGCCAGCGCGGCGCGGCTTTCGGTGTCCTCATCAACCAAACGGTTAAACGGAAAGTAGCGGGTCTTGGCGTCTTCGTAGCGAAACCCCGCATGCAACGACCAGCGGCAGACGAAATCGCCTGCCGGTAGATTGGCGTTCATCAGTTTGATCTGTTCGGCAGGTGAAGGCATCTTGGCGTGGCTGGCGACGCAAAAGCGCGTGGCCGTGGTGGCGAGGCATTTGAAAAACCGCGTGGTCAACAACTGTGGGTCGCGAACCTCGACGGCGTAGGCAAGTCGCGGCGGCAGGGCGGTCAAAAAACGGTACAGCTGATTGATAAACGGATCGGGATTCATCGTCACCGGCTTACCTTGCGGTGGAAATTGAAATACCAAGGGGCCTGCGGTCGCGCCGAGCCCGGCCGAGCAGGGCGCGATGAACTCGTCGATGGCGTAGTTAACATCCAGAAAGTGCGGGCTGTCGGCAAACTCGCCGGTGTCGCTGCGCAGGTAGCTCGACGTCAGCGCCATCGGCGCCTTGACGACGAAGCGAAAGTCATCGGGAACCTGGGCGCGGTAGCGCGCGTATTCGGCCTCGGCGAGCGGCGCGTAAAAGGTACGGTCAAGGCTGACTGCGCGCAGCAAAGGATGTGCGGCATAAGCCGCCAGCCCGTCGCGGGCCAGCTTGGATTCGCTATAGCGGCGATCGTAGACGAGTCCCGCCCAGCCGGGAAACGACCACGACGAAGTACCAAGATGAATACGTGGCGGCAGACTTGCTGCAAGCGCGATGTCCCCAGCCTTGGCTGGCAGCGGGCAAATCTTGCCTGCCTCAGGGGGTCGGCCGCGCCTGCTGTCGGGGCCGGCATCAATGCCACCAGCTGTCGGCGTTGCGAGCGGAAAGCCAAATAGATCAGTAAGGGGATTGGTCACGGCGTAAGGTTGGCGAACAGGCGCTAAAGTACGTGGTCGGCAGGTTGGCGCCATTATGGCAAAGCTTGGTGTGCACAAGGTGCACATGAAACCTCTGAGGTCTTGGAGAAAGTATGGTTCGCGATCATCGCTATCCGGGACTATCCCACCTGGCGGCCGCCAACATTGGCGGTTGGTTCTTGTGGTTATTGACTAGCTTGATGAGTGGAGTTGCCGCTGCCCAGATCCAGCCAGTTGTGGCCGCGCCGATCGATGGCCGTAGCATTGTGCTGGCCGGCACCGTGGTGACCATGAATGCGGCGCACGAAGTACTCAACCCCGGCCTCGTCTGGGTGCACAACGGCCTGATCGTCGCCGTTGGCCGCGATGGCAACGCATTGGCAGCAGCAGTCGCTGATGAATCCCTCAAGCAAGAATTGCAACGAGCACCAGTGATGCATCTGACCGGGGTGATTTATCCGGGCATGATCGATCTGCACAATCACCCCGAATATGCGATTTATCCGCTGCTTCCAATCAAACGAAGATATCGCGACCGTTACGAGTGGCGCTTCTACGATAACGACTACGCGCGTCGCATCACCAATCTCAATACGCTGCTCACCGCGCCGCAATACCTTGATTTGGGCGTCGACGTCAGCCGTTACGGCGAGTACAAGGCCTTGATGGGCGGCACCACCACGCTGCAAGGCTCGCGTATCAGCATGCCGTCGGCGCGCGACGAGTGTCTGGTGCGCAATATCGAGACGAGTAATGTGACCGCCAGACCGGCGTTCTCGCGGGTTGACATCGGGCGCGACGCCGCCGAGTGGCAGCGTATGGCCGAGGAGCGTACTCGCGGCCCGCTCGTAATCCATCTGGCCGAAGGGGTCGGCCCGCGCATGGCGGGTGAGTTCGACGCCGTCAAACGCAGCGGCTTGCTCGGCCCGGGGCTGGTGGCCATCCATGGCGTCGGGCTAACGCCCGGGCAATTCACTGAAATGGCGACGGTCGGTGCCAAGCTCGTCTGGTCGCCGCTATCGAACTTTATGCTGTATGGTCAAACGGCAGATGTTCGTGCTGCGAAGGAGGCGGGCGTCGGCATTTCGCTCGCTCCTGATTGGACGCCCTCCGGATCGAAGTCGATTTTGGGCGAGTTGAAGGTGGCCGACTTGGTCAACCAGCATCAACTAAAGCGCCTCTTTACTGATCGCGAGTTGGTAGAAATGGTGACGATCAATCCTGCTCTTGCCATGGGATGGCAACAACAGTTGGGACAGATTAGACCCGGTTACTTGGCTGACATTGTCGTCGTCGACCGGTTGGTGGATGACCCCTACCGCAATCTGATTGTCGCCATTGAGGAAAACATTCAACTGGTGATGGTGCGTGGCGAGTCGCTCTATGGTGACAAGTCGCTTCTCATGGTGTTGGGTGCCGCCCGACAGTTAGAGTCGTTGCCGCCGAAGGGGGTCGCGTCGGGAAATTCCGGCACGGCATCTCGTAGGGTCAAGATGATCACGCCCAACTGTCAGGGGTCCGTCTTACCCGAAACGAGCGTGGAAGACGTGGCCGTTCGTATCCAACAAGCTTTCCGTCTGGACCCCGCGCAGATCGCCAGGCGCGTATCTGCGGAACAATTCGCGAAAGACCTGCGGCTGTGCGGAACCGGATACCACGGCGGTGCGCCGACCGCGGCAGACGCAAAACGATTGCTCGCCTGCAGGTTTGAGCTTCCGTTCGAAAAAACGCTGCTAAGTCCGTTGACCACCAACGCGGACCCGCAATTTTTCAACCGACTGAATGAGAACCCGAATCTGCCGCGCTACCTCAAGCGCCTCAGCGACTACTACAAACCCGATCAGGGTGCCAGCCGCTCGATCCGCCAGGCAGCGTCGGCCAATCGGTAAGCGATGCGGTCATGCAGACGACTGGCGCGACCCTGCCAGAACTCAAAAAGGTCAGGCACCAAGCGATAGCCACCCCAGTGCGGCGGGCGTACCGGAGCCTCGCCGTATTGCTCGGAGAACGACGCCACTCGCGCAGCCAGTTCTTCGCGTGAGGCAATCACCCGGCTCTGCGGAGACGCCCACGCGCCGATCCGGCTGGCCAACGGTCGAATCGCGTAATAGGCGTCGGATTCGGCGGCATCAACGCGCTCAACACGGCCCTCAATGCGGATCTGGCGCTCCAACTCAGGCCAGAAAAAAAGTAGTGCCGCGCTAGGGTTGGCGAGCAGATCCTCGCCCTTGCGGCTCTGATAGTTCGTAAAAAACGTCGCCCCGCGTTGGTCAAAATCCTTGATCAACACGATCCGTGCCGACGGCTTGCCGGCGTGGTTGGCGGTGGCCAGTGTCATCGCATTCGGCTCCGGCACAGCCGCAGCGATGGCGTCCTTGAACCAAGCTTCGAACTGCACGAACGGGGAAGAATCGACGTCATCTTCGCTGAGCGAGGCGAGCTTGTAGTCTTTTCGGAGGTCTGCGAGTTCCATGATCATTGTTTCCCAAGAATTTTTCGTGCCATCCGGGCGATGCCGGAATCGACCCGACCTTCGGCAAGGCTGGCGACTGCCATCCACCGAAAGGCAAATGACTCATCGGATAGTTTGACAGCACTGGCCGGGGCAACCAACAGATATCGAAAATCGTAGTGCAAATGCGCCGGCTCTGCCACGCCATGCTTGGTACCGGCTGGAATCGGATGGACATCGATGTCGAACAGTAATGACGATGCACAGTCCGGAGCGGTGTTTCCAATCGCGGATTGCGCTGCAACACCGGTCTCTTCAAGCGTTTCGCGCAGCGCGGCGGCCATCGGTTCGCCATCGTTATCGTCGACGTGTCCACCGGGTTGTAGCCACCGGTTGAGGGCGGCATGGTGCAACATGAGGGCGTGCGAGTGTTCCGTATTCACCACAAACGCGGAGGCGGTAATGTGGCCGGCAGCCGTTGTACGCTGCCAAAAGTCGTCTGGATAGGCGCAAACAAACGCGCGCGATTGCGCCAGGTGGCTCGCTTCGATCGCGTCGAACGGTGTGTGCGTATCGAGTTGTGTGAGAACAATCACAGACTGCATGTGAGCCCAGCAATAGCGTAATTGTTGTTTGTTTTCATAGGTAAACAGGCATTGTGTGAATCGATTGTTCGAGCGGAAGCGGCCCCCTCCTGCACGCTCTCCGCAAGAGTATAGGGTGGGGCGAGGTGAGGTTGAGAGGCGCCAATCGACGCCCAATCGCCGACGAAAAAAACGTGACTTCGGCATTCTCCCTATGAAAGACATACCGCGTTCACGATAAAAAATCTCTGCAACCACTTGTACACGACACAAAAGAATGCGTTATATTTGCCGCGTGGTACGTATTTGCACTATGAAAACGTCAAGCTGTCAGTGACAGACATGATGCAACATCCGACCGCTGCATTTCAGGCACAACCCTGATAACACACTGGAGGAAGTACATGGCCGCAAAAAAACCTGCAGCAAAGAAGCCAGCCGCAAAGAAACCCGCTGCTAAGAAGCCAGCAGCGAAAAAGCCGGCAGCAAAGAAGCCAGCCGCAAAAAAACCAGCAGCGAAGAAACCAGCCGCAAAGAAGCCAGTTGCTAAGAAAGCAGCGAAGAAGCCAGCCGCTAAGCGCAAGCCGAACGCTGCCTTCATGAAGCCGATGACCCCGTCGGGCGTTTTGGCTGCAGTGGTTGGCGCAACCGCCATCCCACGCACCGAAGTCACCAAGAAGCTTTGGGACTACATCAAAAAGAACAAGCTCCAGGACGCCGTCAATCGTCGCATGATCAATGCCGACGAAAAACTGAAGGCTGTGTTCGGTGGCAAGAAAGTTGTTTCGATGTTCGAAATGACCAAGCTCGTCGCAGCACACCTGAAGTAGTCGACCTGCTGCACACAAGGCCGGTTGTGCGAGTTCCCGCACACCGGCTTTTTTGTTTTCTGGCGCCGGCAGATCGCGTGTCTGCGAAGCAATTGGAGAAGTTTGATGACCACCAACCATACCGTCCGACTGATCGCCCGCCCTGTGGGGGAACCCAGACGCAGTGACTTCAAATTTAGCGATGAATTGTTGGCGCCGACCGGCGACGGGCAACTGCTGGTCAAGAACTTGTATTTGTCACTTGACCCAGCCATGCGCGGCTGGATGAACGAGGGCAAGTCCTACATCGAGCCGGTCGGCTTGGGCGACGTGATGCGAGCCGGTGGCGTCGGTCAGGTGGTCGAGTCTAAGAATGCCAAGTTCGCCCCGGGTGACTATGTGTCGGGCATGGCGAATGTGCAGACCTTTTGTGTGACCGACGGCAAGGGTTGGAGCAAGGTCGACCCGACGCTGGCGCCGCTCACCACATACCTCAATGTGCTCGGCATGCCGGGTATGACGGCGTACTTCGGTTTGACAGAAGTCGGGCAGCCTAAGGCGGGTGAGACCGTCGTCGTTTCGGGCGCGGCGGGTGCCGTCGGCTCCACGGTCGGCCAAGTCGCAAAAATTAAAGGATGCCGCGTCGTTGGCATCGCCGGTGGCGCGGAAAAGTGCCGCATCGCCGTCGAAGAGCTTGGCTTTGACGCCTGCATCGATTACAAAAACGAAGACGTGCGCGTCGGCCTCAAGCGCGAATGCCCAGCCGGCATCGATGTTTACTTCGACAACGTCGGCGGCGAGATCCTCGACATCGTGCTGACCCGAATCAACCTGAAGGCACGTGTCGTCATTTGCGGCGCGATTTCGCAGTACAACAACACGACGCCAGTCAAAGGGCCGTCGAACTACCTATCGCTACTGGTCAACCGGGCGCGCATGGAAGGTATCGTTGTGTTCGATTACGCGCCTCGCTACAAAGAAGGCGCGATGACCATGGGTGCGTGGCTCAAAGAAGGCAAGATGAAGTCCAAGGAGCACGTGGAAGAGGGCATTGATCGCTTTCCGGAAGTGCTGATGAAGCTCTTTAAGGGCGAGAACGTTGGCAAGCTGGTGTTGAAAGTCAGCTAAGCCGTTACCGCCTCAGTAACTTTGCTTTGCAGCCTTGGGGCGGCTTGATTGCTGCCGGTGAACATCGACAAAGCGCAGCATGTCAGCCAAGCGTTCTTCCTTGTCTGCGTCGAATCCGCAGCTTGAGGTGAACTCGCGCGGATTCTCGTAGGTCCCAAACAACATATCCCACCAGACGATATCGCCGTAGTTATTCTTGTGGCGGCCATACTCGTGGTGGATGCGGTGCATCTCAGGGCGCTGGAAGATGGCGCCGACCCAGCGCGGCGTACGCACACTGGTGTGATAAAAAAATTCACCCAACGCCGTGCACGCCGTATACACAGCACTTGCCTCTAACGACAAGCCCAGTAACGTGAAGACCAGCGCGCTGCCGATCAGCGAGTTCACCACCATCTCGAGCGGGTGTTTGTAGAACGAGGTGATGAGCTCGATGCGTTGCGGGCTGTGGTGGATCTGGTGAAACAGCCGCCATAAAAGGTCGGATTCGTGGCGCCAGCGGTGCCACCAGTAGAAGATAAAGGTTGCGATGAAGTAGGCGAACGCGCCAGCATACAAGGGCGATAAGTGTGTCGAGACCGCGAATACTGACCAAGACTGCAACCATCGCTCCCAAGTCACGCCGGCCGCCAGCACCACCGCGAGTTGCACGAGGTTGATCGCGATCACCCGCAGCGACCAGCTGGAGACGCGGGGCAGCTTCCAGCCTGGAATGGCGCGCTCGAGCAACATGCACCCAACACCCGCTGCAATGATGTAGCCGATCATCCGGACACCTTCTGATTGGTAGGACCGGTGTGGTGCCGTGGTGTGCCATTTTCGCGCAATACGACGTTGATCGTCAGCACGGCAACTGCCGCAACCGCCAACAGGTGTTTGATGGTGTGGCCGCTGACGATACCCAAACCAGCGAAGACTTCGTGGTCGTACAACTCGAATATCTTGGCGAGGACATAAAGCAAGATGGCGATGCCAAAAGCGACACGATCACGCCTTGGGGCGCCGGCCGCCCACTGCCATAACGGAATCATCACCAGCGGTGCCACTTGAATCAGCAGATACGGGCGCAAGTCGCCCACCCCGCGGGCCTCCGTCGCCGACCACCAAACCACACTCAGCGCGGCAGCGCAGACGAGCACGGGCAGCACCAGCTTGGCGATGCGGTGATGGACGTTGGCGCAGGTGGCGGCGGCGGCTGCGAGCAGGCCGCTGCATGCAATGGCTATCGGCAGACGATCCCAAAACAGCCGTGCATTGTCCGGTTCGAGGTGGTAGTAGCCCGAGCCGATTGCGGTCAGCGCGACGCCGATATAAAAGGTTACATATCCGGGCCAGGCGGCACCCAGGGCTGTGCGACGTTCCGGATGACGGAAGGCCCACAAGCCCCACACGCCAACGATCAGAAACCCGAGGTTTGAGGCGACGTCCGCAACATTAGGCACGTGGAAGCGTTCACGCCCGTCGGCGAAGGCGTGGTAGTCCTGAGGTTGTGGGATCGGGCCATGCACCAGCATGGCAGCGGCGATCAACAGCATTGCGGTATAGGGTAAGTAGTGTTTCCAGCGATTCATGGGTTCTCCTTGCATGACGATGGCGCTATCTTCGCTCAATGCAACGGCAAAGGGAATAGACCTTCGCGAGGCGGCATTGGTAGCACCAGAAAGTCGCGCATTGCGCTACCTTCCCCCCGCCGCTGACTACCCAAAATGAAAAAACGCGCCGATGGCGCGTCTTTCATCGGGGGACATTCACTGACTGCTAGACCTTGTCGAGCTTCTTGCGTCCGAGTAGCGTGCCGATAGATCGGACTTGCGGTCGGTGTGGAAGCGGTGCTTTGGCGGCGACCGCCGCAACCTCGAGCGAAGCATCCTTGGCGGGTGGCTCGTAGGGTTTGCTGAAATCGAAATGCGGGTAGGCTGGCAGCGCGGCGGATGGCGCGCTCGTTGCCCCCGTCCCCCCTGA
>Ga0209490_10003404_pt1 | contig 14833 bp, 13 predicted proteins | sample MAT06_FD_187209 | JGI IMG/M metagenome (GOLD analysis project Ga0209490, IMG submission 187209) | Freshwater microbial communities from Lake Fryxell liftoff mats and glacier meltwater in Antarctica - MAT-06 (SPAdes) (version 2) | ecosystem: Environmental > Aquatic > Freshwater > Ice > Liftoff...
CGGGCCTTTCTCCTGGATCATTACGAAGTCGACCGGGTTCGCGAGCTGGATGGTGTCGAAAGGGTATACCTTAAGCCGAGTACCCAACAACAGGCCCGGCGCACGTTGCATCTGGGGTCCCGTCCACTACAATGGATCTGCGCAGCTCAGCAGTATGGACAAGAAGTGACTATTCCCCTTGATCTAGAACGCGAAGAACGCACGGGTTCCCTCGTTATCGACATGGCCGTCACCTCACCAATGGATGCGCGTATTGCATTGGTGGTGGAACGAAAAGAAGGAGGCCAAACCACCGACTACCGCACCTTCCCGATCTTCAGCAAGGCCTACACGGATGGACCAAGGCCAGCGTATGCCGTGCTCCCGGTGGGTGAAGTCCATCGACCTGGTGCGTCTCTGAAGATCTACTTGTGGTCCTTCCAAGGCGATAGCGTGGGGGTGGAACACGTTCGGGTGGGACTGGCCCCTTTCTCTCTTGGTAGTTGGTGAGTGTTTGGTGCGAATAGGAATAAGGCTATATTTGCCGCCTCTAATTCGCCAAAGTGGGAACACCAAGGCGAACCATTGCGAGAGTAGCTCAGTTGGTAGAGCACGACCTTGCCAAGGTCGGGGTCGCGGGTTCGAGTCCCGTTTCTCGCTCGAAGATGCCTCCGTCCTACAGCGGAGGCATCCTTATTTTAGGCCGGTCCTGTTCCTGGTCGTATGGACGATCGTGAATTGGGCTGGTGAATGCCCGGGTGGTGAAATGGTAGACACGAGGGACTTAAAATCCCTTGGTCCGTAAGGGCTGTGCGGGTTCAAGTCCCGCCCCGGGCACCCCATCGCCGATCGTGTTCAACCGACGTTCCTTGGCCGCGAACCCAGTGATCCCGAACGGCCGCACGCGGATAGCGCCCACGCCAAGTGGTTATCTCCATGCGGGGAACGCATTCAATTTCTTGCTGACCGAACGTTTGGCAAGGGCCACTGGCAGTGCGCTGCTCTTGCGGATCGATGACCTGGACGCAGAGCGTGTTCGGCCTGAGTACGTAGAGGACATCTTCGTGTCGCTGGAGTGGTTGGGTATCCGGATAGATGAGGGGCCATCAGGGCCTGAAGATCTCCAACGGAACTGGTCGCAAGCCTTGCGCATACCCCGCTACAAGTCGCTCGCGCAGGATCTTCGCGCAGCAGGGCATAGCTACGCTTGCCGGTGTTCGCGAGCAGCACTGGAGGTCTTCACTGCATCCGGCGGTCATCACCCCTGTCGTTCGATCCGTGATCAGGTCATCGGCTCCGACATGGCCTGGAGGTTGCGTATCCCTGACGTTTGCCCGGTGCAGATCCGAGATCTGAAGGGAGTGGGCCATGAGCGGGACCTCAGGAGCCTGATGCAGGACCCTGTATTGGAGCAACGGGAAACCGGCCGTCCGGCTTATCAGCTGGCCTCGCTTGCCGATGATGTGGATATGGGGGTCACCTTTCTGGCACGGGGCGAGGATCTGCTGCCCTCGACCGCCTGCCAGATCCATCTAGCCACGGTGCTGGGCTTGACCAGCTTTACAGCGATCCGAACCGTGCATCATCCCCTCATGCTAGGAGCCGATGGTCGCAAGCTATCCAAGTCTGAAGGCGCATCCTCGTTGCGGGCGATGCGTCTGTCCGGTTCCGGGCCTAAGGAGATCATTGCCGCCGTAGAGGGCCATTGGCATGCCTTGTCAAAAGAGCTTAGTCTTTGAATGCCAGCATGTTGTTCCGGTCCACCCAGAGGCCCTCTTCCGATCGGTGCAGAACACCGAAAGTGACCAAGGCATCCACATCGCGGCGCAAGGTCTTATCAGAAACCCCGGCATAAAGTCTGGCCGAGGCTGTAGAAAGGCTGCTTAATTGGTTCAACGGCACGGGTTGTTGTTGGTCCCCTAGATCCAATAGCAAGCGGCGCTGGCGGCGGGTGGGTTCGTCTTCAGCGTCGCTGAAAAGATCCAGGAGTTGTGCCCGCCATTGGCCCTGTCGTTGCAACTCGCGCACCCTGACATGCAGATCACGTAGCCCTTCGGCGATCCCACTTAAGCCGAAAGCCAGGAAGGGGATGGGGTCGGCCGTGCCTTCCGCCGCCTGGGCCATGGAGCGCTGGAATTCGCGCCCATGCGCATGGAAGTGGACCGAGGCCAAGTGACCGGCTGTACTGCCCAGACCGCTGCTACGCAACAGATACTGCCCAACCAGGCCTGTGAGGCGAGCATGCGCGGTGGGGAAAGGCCTTATCCACCAGAGGTAGAGTTCGGCGATCAAACAATGGATCAGGCCGTAAGCCTCCAATTCTTGTGGGGACGGCGGAGCCAGCTGTGCCCCATTGAGCCACTCGCAAAGCTCCTCGGTAAATACGCCAATGACATCCGGCGGCACACCATCCAGAGCCTTGTTGCCAGAGGAGGTTGAACGCCACGACCCAGGCCGCCCTTCGTCGGAGGAGGTACCTGAGGTCAAAGCTACATGCCAGCCCTTCAGGTGGTCCGGGGTCAAGGCCTGATCTGTCCCCGCTGTATCGGCGATGATCTGTTGTCCAGTTCCCAAAAGCGCATCTAGTTCGGGTTGCCCGGCCAAGCTGCCAACAGATCGTTTTGGTCGCTTGATGAGGTGGGTGGCAATGCGGTCTTTGGGGAGCGTTATCCCATCCAACGCCAACCGTGCATGGCTTGCGCTGGCCAGCAGGTCATGTTCCAATTCCCGTGCTGCAACGGCAGGTAACGGAATGCTGTTCAAATGCCTGATGCCGGCCACACATTCGCCTAAAAGAAGCCAGAACGATGGAGGAGCCTGACGCAGGTCCAGGCTAAAGCGTAGCCAAGTGATGGTCTCTTCGTATGAACGCATGAGTGTCCAAAGGTCTGCCGATATTAATCATATGATAATGAGTTAAATGACGTAGAAATGAACAAGTGCTTGTCCACATTGATGTCCCACGATATGTCTTTAGCGATGTCACACAATATGTCCAATTGGAAAATGGATCCACTGGACCCTCAGGCTCCTCCGCTCAGCAGCGCGATCAACGTGATCAGGGCGGCGAGCGAACCCAGGATCATGGCGGTAATGGCGAAGCCCTTGCCCGACCATTCGTTCATGCGCCCCTTCTTCAAAGCAATGATGGCAAGCACCAGTGTAAGGACCACCGCTCCGATCAAGATCAGGTTACTGGTGCCCCAAATACCGTAAGTGATCGTCGCCAAGGCCGCGGCAAAGGCTGGTAGCGCCCAAGGGTTCCAAGTCCGCCCTTCGGGCTGTTCTTCGGAGGGGGTCCGAGCGGGTGTGGTGTCGGCGCGTTGCTCCAATGTGGAAAAGACTGCGACGGGGCTGGGGCCGACTAGTGTGCCGCTGGGCCCTGTCATGATCGGCCTACTTAGAAGTGAGGTCGGGCTGCCCCGTTCGAGCCGAATAGCGAGGTCTGTTGAGCCCCTAGGATAGTGGTTCTGGCGAAGCGCCACGCGCCTTTGTGTGGCTTCCCGACTAACTGGTCGGTTCTCAGCACGGCCTCCCAGATCCAGGTGCCAACCGGGTTGGAGTTGCCGTTTTTGTAAGAAGCCTTCGCCTACGGTGGATCGAGGTCCAGCACATCCGGCCAGGATGGTACACATGAGGATAGCATGCAGCGAAGGGGGAAAGGGGGCGTTCGTACCTGGCATTCGCCGTTGAAGGTAGCGCGTTTGCTCAACCGCCATCCGTCCCCAGCACCAAGGAGAACGCATCTCCATCGAACAAGCCCAAGTCGCTCATTTTCAGATGCGGGATCACCAACAAGGCCATGAAGGAAAGGGTCATGAACGGTGCACTCATGGTACAGCCCAGTTCCTTTGCCGCACGATCGATGGCACTGTATGCCTGGGCCACGGCGTAAGCGTCGCCATTGCTCATGATCCCGGCTACGGGCAACGGAAGCAGGTTGCGTTGGGCACCGGCCGCCAAGCTGATGCCACCTTTGGCTTCGATGATCGCGTTAACGGCGTTGCACAGGTCTTCATCATTGGTGCCAACGGCCACGATATTGTGACTATCGTGGGCTACGCAACTGGCGATCGCCCCACGTTCCAGGCCCATGTTGGTTATCCATCCTAACGCGATCGGGGCATCGCTATAGCGGTTCACAACGGCGATCTTCAGCAATCCCCGATCGGGGTCCGGTACGGCCAACCCATTCGCCACCCGTGTACGGATCTTCACTTTTCCGGTGATCAGCTGGCCATCATGCGGCTCGATCACCAAGAGTTCCTCTTCGCCTGCTATCACATGGAAGTCCTTGGGTTGTTTGGGCGTACACCGGAAGTTGTTCGGCGCTTCGGAGGCCACCCGTTGGATCAGGCTTTGGCCCTGCTCGGCCACGATCTGCCCGCGTATGTAAGTGCGTTGCACCTGGAATTCGACCAGGTCCTTTACCACGATCAGATCGGCTGGGTCGCCAACGCGCAGCCGACCCACAGGCAAGTTGTAGTGTAGAATGGGGTTGATGCAGGCCGCTTGCAAGACCTTGAACACGTCGATACCGGCTTTGACCGCCCGTGCGCAGATCAGGTTGAGGTGGCCTTCGACCAAGCTGTCCGGGTGCTTGTCATCGCTGCAAAGCATCATACGGTGGGCATGGTCGTGAAGAAGAGCGTGCAGCGCTTCAAAGTTCTTGGCGGCACTTCCTTCGCGGATCTGTATCCACATGCCGTTGCGCAATTTGTCCAAGGCTTCTTCTTCGGTGAAGCACTCGTGATCGGTACTCATTCCGGCGTTGATGTACCGTTCTGCCAGTTCACCACGCAGTCCAGGCGCGTGTCCATCCACGGGCTTACCCAGCCGTTTTGCATGGGCGATCTTTTGCATCACCTCCGGGTCGCCATTCAGCACTCCGGGAAAGTTCATCATCTCGCTGAGGTAGAGCACTTCGGGCCTTTCGAGCAATTGGCCAACTTGATCCGCGTTGACGCTCGCCCCAGCCGTTTCGAAGGTGGTGGCAGGAACGCAGCTAGGGGCACCAAAGAAGAAATGGAAAGGTACCAGAGCACCGTTGTTGATCATGTAGTTCACCCCTTCCACCCCCAGCACATTGGCGATCTCATGGGGATCACTGATCGCGGCAACGGTGCCGTGTATCACCGCCAGCCGTGCGAATTCGCTGGGGATCAACATGGAACTCTCCACATGAACATGCGCGTCTATAAAGCCCGGCATGAGGTAACCATCCCCTGGACCAGCACTTTCGACAATGGCGGCGATGCGTCCGTTGTGGACGGTCATTTCCACTGGTCGAATGGACCTGGCTTCTATGTCGACAAGATCCCCGTGGATCTGGAATGTGCTCATGTGCGGGCGAAGGTCGGCAATGGGGCTGTTATGTTGGCCCACTTTATACCGGTCGGAACGAAGGGTTCTTTGGGGTGCGGTCCATCACAAGGTCAACCGTTGGTCCGCAGGGTATGGTCGAGAACCAGGAATGGGCAGTTACCTACCGTACTGGACAACACACTTCATCCAAATAACGAAGCGTATCGCGTTGACCCTAGTGTGGTAACCACGAAGTTCATCAACCGTCTTCACCTCTCTTTCTCCATTCTGCTGCGTTGGAACGCTTCACCGCAGCCACTGATACGATGCGCGCATTCCGCCCCCGAAAGATCGGCACGAAGACGCTTGCATAAAGAAGAAATCGAGGCAGATCCTTGGTCAACCAACTTCATGGTTACCACCCTGGCTTTCTTGGTGCTCACCTGTGGGCTGGTGGCCAGTGTGGTGTTCACAGGCGTTTCGCTGAATAGCCGTTTGATGGGCAAATGGCGCGTGGTGGAACTATTCGGTGCGGATATCAGCAAGACCTCACCTCCTTTCACGTTGGAACTAGTGTGGTAACCCGTAAGTTGGTTAACCGAAGATCTGTCGCTATTTTGCCTTCATGCAAGCGTCTTCGTCCCGATCTTTCGGGGGCGGAACATGCACGGCGTAGCGGGTGCTACGGCGAAATGTTCCAACGCGGCAGGAAGGTGAAAGAGGGGCGGAGATGGTTAATGAACTTACGGGTTACCACACTGGCCAAGAATGGCACGCTGGCCGGTCGCTCCCGTTTTGGTGCCTTCACAGGCAACTGGTCCACGGGCCGCAGTCAGGTCCGATCCAACAAGCTGGTTCCTTCCACCAGCACCTGCGGGGAAATGCGCGAGTTGGAAGAGGCTGATGGAAGCGATGGGAGCAGCGCGGGGAACGCGTGTGGAGAAGAGCGGCATCGTGCTGATGCAGGCGGGAAAGCCGGTAGCGTATTGGTGCCTCAGCAGACCTGGTCACGGTTTGGCCTACTCGGGACCGCTCTCGATGTGGGTCAACGCCACACCTTATACCAATTCGCAGTACAGATCCACCCGATCTACTTGCTCTTTTTCCGCATTACTTCTCCGAGGAGGTCGTCCCGTAACTACGGCTACGCAACGACCTCCTCGGATCGTCCTGCGAATGTTTCATCCCGCCGACGGGGAAAATAGCGGCGCATCTTTGGGCGGATCTGTAATGCGAAATGGTATTAGTTCCCGAACATTTCCTTCACCCGCTCAAAGAAACCTTTATCCTTGGCCGTAGGTTTGGGTTGGAAGCCTGGGCTGGTGCGCAGCTTTTCCAACATGGATCGTTCCTCCTTGCTTAGGTCAGAAGGGGTCCAAACGGCAACGTGAATGAAAAGGTCGCCATGACCGTGATGGTTAACCGTGGGTAGGCCCTTTCCCTTCAGGCGCAGTACATGGTTGCTCTGTGTGCCGGGTTCGATACTCACCTTGGCTTTGCCATTGATGATCGGCACTTCGATCTTGGTGCCCAGCGCAGCATCGGCCATATTGATGAAGACCTCGTGATGCAGGTTGTTGCCATCGCGCTTCAACTCCGCATGGGGTTCTTCTTCGATCACTACCAAGAGGTCGCCAGGGATGCCGCCCGCAGGAGCTTCGTTACCCATGCCGCTGATGTTGAGTTGCATGCCTTCTTCAACACCCGCAGGCATTTTTATCGGCACCACCACCTCCTCACGCACTAGGCCATGCTCGTCGCTTCCGGGCGCGCGTTTGCTTACGGTCTGGCCGATCCCGCCGCAGGTAGGGCAGGTGGCCACCGTTTGCATCTGCCCTAAGAAGGTGCTTTGCACGCGACGCACCTGACCACTGCCGCCGCACGTGGAGCAGTTTCCGTATTCACTCCCCTTGCCACGGACCAATTTGGTCACCTTGATCTTCTTATCGGCACCGTTAGCGATCTCTTCCAACGTGAGCTTTAGGCGAACACGAAGGTTGCTGCCTTTAACCGTCCGCGCTCCGCCGCTGCGTTGGTTGAAGCCTCCTCCGAACCCACCGCCGAAAATGTCGCCGAACTGGGAGAAGATGTCATCCATGTTCATCCCGCCCCCTTGGAACCCGCCCCCTCCGCCACCGGAACCGCCCGGTGCGTTGTGGCCGAACCGGTCGTACTTGGCCTTTTTCTCGGTGTCGCTCAGGACTTCGTAGGCGCTGGCAGCTTCCTTGAATCGCTCCTCGGCTGGCTTGTCTCCGGGGTTCTTGTCCGGGTGGAACTTGATCGCCAGTTTGCGATAGGCCTTTTTGATCTCCTCTGCACTGGCATTACGTGCAACGCCCAGGACTTCGTAGGGGTCTCGTTTGCTCATCGGGTCATGGTTGTCTTAGGCGTGGTAAAGGAAGATGCGCACGGCATCCTCATTCGCCTACAACGACCTTGGCGTAGCGTATCAACTTGTCGTGCAAGGTGTAGCCGTTCTCCACCACCTCCAATACCTTACCCTTCAACTCCGGCGTGGGCGCTGGAGCTTTCGTAATGGCTTCGTGCCGATCCGTATCGAAGGCCTCACCTTTGGCATCGGGCATGGCTTTTAACCCTTGTGTGCCCAATACATGTTGCATTTTTTGGTGGATCAGCTTCATTCCTTCGCGCAAGGCGGTCAGGTCTTCGACCTTGTCGTTGTTCGCTACGGCACGATCCATGTCGTCCAGCACTGGTAGCACGGCTTTCAAGGTGTTCTCACCCGCGTATTGGAGTAACTCCAACCGCTCCTTTGCTGTGCGTTTACGGTAGTTGTCGAACTCGGCAAAGAGGCGAACATGCTTATCGTGTACGGCGGCGTGTTCTGTGCGGAGGAAGTCCAATTCAGCCTTGAGCGTCTCTACCTCGGACTGCCCTGTTTGTTCTGACGCCGTGTCAGCGGTGGCAGGCTCGGACCCACCCGGATCAGGTTGTTCAGCAGATCCGGAAAAGATCGCTTCGTTGTTCACGGTCTCGTTCTCCATGGGTGTCTTCTCCTTTTCGGTGCGTCGGAACGGGTTCTTCAGGGCCATAGGGGATGTTCCGGTAGCACGTTCCGGCGCTGGCCCAAGTCAATTTCGGTGCCATGGCGACCTAACGGACAGCTTGGCAGTACCCCCCGTGCAAAAAGCTCCGAGGTGCGGGGATTCTTGGTTAACGCAGGCTTGGTTATGCCATTTCGCACAAAAGATCCAGCGAAAGATCCGCCGCTATTTTCCCCGCCAGCGGGATGAAACATTCGCAGGACGATCCGAGGACGTCGTTGGGTCCGCCGGATGGTGGGCGGGACGAACTCCTCGAAAAAGTAGTGCGGAAAAGATCGAGTGGATCTGTTGTGCGAGATGGTATTAGCGCTGGATCAGGAACCGTTGCTGGTAGCACTGGCTGCCGTCAATAACGTTCAAGAAGTACAAGCCATTGCTCAGTACGGGCAGGGGCAGGCTCAACGTGGTCGGCCCTTCGATCATGCCTTGACGTGTGGTCAATACCTGACGGCCCATGGCATCCAGCAGGATGATGTCGACATGGCCTTCCGTGGTTCCTACGTAGTCCAGCATAACCTTGTCGTTGGCCGGATTGGGGTAGAGGTTCATCAGTCCCTTGGCAGGCTCAAGTACGATCTCTTCCTCTACCGCGCCTTCCCTGAAGTTGGTGCCGCTTGTGCTGGCGCGCAAGGTGTAGCAAGCCGTGGCGCTGAAGGCACCATTGTACCCATAGACCCGCACGTAATAGGTGTTCACGTTCGTGGTGTTGAGGATGATCTGTTCTGCGCTGGTTCCACCATTCTGGCTGATACCCACCTGGGTGCTCGTGCCTCGGTACAAGCGCACATCATAATCACCGGCCAGGTTCGAGAGGTTGATCCGGATGCGAGAGGCAGCGCTTGTGTTGTTGAACCGGTACCAATCGTTATCGCCATTGCTGCCGATCCGTGCTTGGATATCAGTGTTCACGCCGATCACCCTGGATGTGCCGCTCGTATTGTTGCTTTCCCAAACATCCGTGCATCCACCTGCGGAAGTGGTGTTAAAGGTGATCGCAGCGCTGTATGCGGAATTACCGCCGGCACATACGGCCTGCACCTGGGCGTTGTAGGCGGTTCCTGCGATGAGTCCTGCCAAGGGTAAGTTGGTCGTGGCTATGCTTACGGTGGTGAACACGCTGGCTGCGGCTGTTTTGTATTGTACGTTGTAGCTGCTGGCTCCTGGAACAGCACTCCAACCAAGCGAAGCAGAGGTGGTGGTTATCCCGGTCGCGGCCAAGCCGGAAGGCGTTGCGCACGAAGTGCCACTGGGCGGTGTACAGCCAAGGGAGGTGAGCAAGGATACACGCGACCCACCTGTGCCGAAGAGCGCTTGCATCCGGCTCTTCTGTCCGTTGGAGAACATGTTCATGCAACGGTCGTCGGTATAGTCCATATAGTTCATGAACATTTCACCATTCGGGCCATTGCTACAGCTCACTTTGGGGAAGTTGGGACAGCCTCCATTGGCGGTCTGTTGTGTAGGTGTATCGCTAACCAGGTCGTTGCCGCAAGTGGCATCCCCCCAGATGTGTACAAGGTTCAGCCAGTGGCCTACTTCGTGGGTTGCGGTGCGGCCCAGGTTGTACGGCGTTGCAGTCCCCGGTGAAGCGATGCTGCCGACACTACTGAACAGGACCACCACGCCATCGGTAGCGGCAGGTCCGCCAGGGAATTGGGCATAGCCCAAGACGCCACCTCCCAAGTTGCAACTCCACAAGTTCAAATAGCTGGCACGCGGCCAGGGATCGCTACCGCCGTTCGCAAAACGTTTCACGTTGTCGTTGTCCGTGAAACTGCTTGCCGTGGTGTTTCGGCGAACAATGCCGGTTGTTGCGTTGCCGTTGGGGTCGCGCTGGGCCAGGCAGAATTGGATCTCGGTGTTCGAGGCCAACGAAGCGAATACCGATGGGGTGCTACCGGCATCGCTGTTGAGCCGGGCAAGATCGGCATTGAGTTGGGCGATCTGTGCGAGCACCTTCGCATCGCTGATGTTCTGCGCCGTCGTGGCCCAAACAATGTGGAATACCACTGGGATCGTAACCACGGCACGATCCTCCTGGCCGTGGTCTTGAATGTACTGCGCCGTGAAGGCCTCGATCTGGGCCAATCGAGCCCCTCGTCCTGGATCGGCTTGTATCTGCTGCTCCAGGTAAGGCATACTTCCGCAGTTGCGCTGGGCGGAGCAAATGGTTCCAACAGCAAGCGCGAGCATCAGCGCGTAGGATCTGCCAGAACGGAAGGAGTGGAGCGTATCGTTCATTGCAATGGAAAGGTTTTTTATGGTGAAAGGGACAGCCGACTTTCACCACAAGGCTAGGCTTTTAGGTCCGTAGTTGCAAGGCCGTACAGCGATGGCGAATGGTGAGTTTTCAACCGACATCAGAGGATGGGACTTTCCGTCGACCGATCATTGAATGCGATCGACATGGATCAAGAAAAAAAGCGCCCCCATCCGAAGATAGCGGCGCTTCAAGCTAGAAAGAAGGCTCTAAAGGCTTTTCACATGCTTGTCCAGCTCTTGGTGTAACGCCATGCCGCGGAGGTTCTTGGCAATGATGACCCCGTTCGGGTCTACCAAGAAACTCATGGGGATCGAACTCACGCCATAGAGTTGCGCGCCCTTGGAACTCCAGAATTGCAGGTCGCTCACGTGGTATTTCCAAGTAAGCCCATCCTGTGCGATCGCACCCTTCCAAGCGTCGCGGCTGCGATCCAAGCTCACGCTATACACCTCAAAGCCTTTGGCATCAGAGAATTTGGCTGCCGCGTACTTCTTGTAGGCAGCCACCACATTGGGGTTCTCCATGCGGCAGGGTCTGCACCAGCTCGCCCAAAAATCGATCAGGACATACTTGCCTTTCAGTTCCGATAATTTGAGCACCTTAGTGCTGTCCGGGTTCATGAAGGCAAGTTCGGGCGCTTTGTTCCCGACACCTGTACCAACTTGGACGTCTCCTGCGGGAGCGGCAACGCGGTCAATGCGGTTGGTAAAACCATAAACAGCTAGCAGAACCACGGCTGCGCTGATCGCGATACGTGTTTTGTACATAAGGGTGCGGAGTTCCATGGCGTAAAAGTAGAAGGTTAAGTGGTGCGGATGGCTTAGCCAATAACGTGCCGGAATGGGAGAGCTGTTTTAGTCAGGGATAGGTGGCAGGGACAGGGGCAGGAATAGGACCAGGAGCAGGAGCAGGAACAGTAGGCAGGAAAAGGAACAGGAACAGGTGGCAGGAAATACCCTTGTCCTGCACTTGGTCCTTTTCTTGAGTTCAATTCACCCGTTCGATCTGCGCACCCAAAGCCCGAAGGCGACCTTCGATGTCTTGATAGCCACGGTCGATCTGTTCGATGTTGTCGATGGTGCTGGTGCCATCGGCACTCAATGCAGCGATAAGCAGCGAAACCCCCGCGCGGATGTCCGGGCTGGTCATGCGTATGGCGCGCAATGGGTTCTGGAAATCGTTGCCGATCACCAAGGCCCGGTGCGGGTCGCACAAGGTGATCTGCGCACCCATTTCGATCAATTTATCAACGAAGAACAAGCGGCTCTCGAACATCTTCTGGTGAACGAGGACACTGCCTTTTGCTTGGATCGCCGTGACGAGCACGATGCTGAGCAGATCCGGAGTGAAACCCGGCCATGGCGCATCGCTTACGGTCATGTTGCTGCCATCAATGAACTTGGTGACGGTGTAATGCTCTTGCGCTGGGATAAAAATGTCGTCGCCGTTGCGGACCACGGCGATCCCCAGTTTGCGGAACACATCAGGGATCACACCCAGGTGGTCGTATCCGGTATCCTTGATGGTGATCTCGCTGCGCGTCATGGCAGCCAGTCCGATGAAAGAGCCGATCTCGATCATGTCCGGCAGCAGGCGGTGTTCAGTGCCGCCGAGTTCCTTCACCCCATCGATATGGAGCAGGTTGCTGCCGATACCGGAGATCTTTGCCCCCATACGCACCAGCATGTTGCAGAGCTGCTGTAAATAGGGCTCGCAAGCGGCGTTGAAAATGGTCGTTCGGCCTTCGGCGAGTGCAGCGGCCATAACGATATTGGCCGTGCCGGTCACGCTAGCCTCGTCCAAGAGCATGTAAGCGCCTTTCAACTGTTCAGCCTCGGCCTTGAAGAAGCCTTCTTTGGTATCGTACTTGATCTCGGCACCCAGTTTTTCGAACCCTATGAAGTGCGTGTCCAATCGGCGGCGACCGATCTTGTCCCCACCAGGCGTAGGGATATAGCCTCTGCCGAAACGCGCAAGGGAAGGCCCAACGACCATGACGCTGCCTCGGAGCCCGCCGCCCAAGGTCTTGAATTCGGGTTTGAGGAAGAACTCGATATCCACATCTTTTGCCGTGAAGCAATAACTGCCCGGACCAAGCTTTTCCACCTTCACGCCCATCTGGCGCAACAGGTCGATCAGCTTATTCACATCCACAATGTCCGGTATGTTGTGGATGGTGACAGGTTCGCTGGTGAGCAGCACCGCGCACAAGATCTGTAACGCTTCGTTCTTGGCACCCTGCGGCACCACTTCACCCTTTAGCCTGCGGCCGCCAACGATCTTGAAACTTCCCACTGTGAACGCCGAAGCCTTCGGCGAAGGTGTTTATTTGCGCCGAAGCCTTCGGCATCTGAGTTTGATGCGAAGGAAATGCGCTTACTGCGTTGAAAGTAAGGCCCAAGGGACCGGGTTTCAACAGGCGGTTGTCACCTCGGAAATGACGCCGGGGCAGGAGCGGGGGCAATGATGCAGGTTATTGCCCCTGCTCCTGCCCCGGCGGCTTGGGTTCAATACCGGTTCTTCTTACGGTTCCGATTGCGCTTCTTACCACCACCGCTTCCTCCGTTGTTGTTGCTGTTGTTGTTGTTGTAGCGCTTTCGCGTATCCACTTCGTTGCGCGGCCCGGCTTGCTGGGTGCGCAGCAGATCGGCAGTGTGGGCCAACTGCACATCCTCCTTCACCTTCAACTTGCCTTTGCTTAGCTCGCCGAGGTCTTTCAAGATCACCGGATCGGGCACGGTATCGCGGTTCCAAGCCAGGAACTGTTTTTTCATGTGGTTGGCGATCACCGTGGTGTAGGCATCACGGGTTTCGCCAGGTTCCATTTCCGCGCATTGGGTGATCATGCGCTGCACCATCTTGCCGTAGTGGCCATACTTGATGGTGGTCTGCGGATAGGGCACGCGTTCCGGTTTGCTTTCCAACTCCTCTGGCGTAGGCTTCGGGAAAGGGCCGTCCACATCAAGCTTGAATTCGCTCATGATGTAGAGGTGGTCCCATAGGGTGCGCTCGAAGTTGTCGCTGTTGCGCAGCTGCGGGTTCAACCTGCCGATCACTTGTATGATCGCCTTTGCAGTGCGGGTGCGTTGGTCCCGGTCTTCGATCTCCATCACATGCTCCACCATGCGTTGCACATGGCGGCCGTACTCGGGAATGATCAAACGCGGGCGGCTGGTATTGTAATCGAATGCAGGTGTGCTCATGGAGCCAGAGATCAGTAAAAGAGGGTGAGCGGGGTCGCCTTGCACAATGTGCCGGCCTGCTCGGGAATGGTCAAATGTAGGGAAGCCGTTCCAACGCGTGACCACTCATCCACCATTCTGGTAGGTATCCACCCATGCTGGATCCTGCATGTCATGAAGCAACCTGAACGCATTTTTTCCGAAGTATGGCCCATGCCAGTGCTCGTATTCTGGTGATCGGTACATCTGGAGAATGATCTGTTGGCGTTCCGAAGGCCTGAATTCTTCCGCTGCCCAACCGTTGCCGGGCTGTGCGCCCATACCATGCTTGTAACGAAGTTTCCAAACGTCCAAGAGCGGCGAGCATTCCAGGTTTGCCTGAAGCCCTTCTTTATCCGCCCATATCCCGCAATCCTGTATCTCGTATTGATCGAAGAGGTCCACACTTTCCAGGTTCGCCTTGCTCTCTTCCACGCCAGAAGCCTGTAAAATGAATGGCTGCAAGCGCATAGGTATGCTGCCAACCACCCTGCCTTCCAGTGTCGTGTAGATGAACAAAGCGTTCAATCCGCCCTGCGCGGTGGGGTTGAGGCTGAAGCCGAACTCGTACCGACCCTGCGCGTTGGAGGTAATTGTGCCCATGCTGAACAGCATGAGGCAAAGGACGAGGTGAGCAACTCCACGCATGGCACGTAGATGGCTTTCTACGTAACCGTTGGCTTTGTAGTTATGGGACTTCGAATTTGCAGCGCGGATGGTCATATTCCTATTAACCTGTTCGTATGGTAGCGTGTAGAGCGTTTTTGCCGCAGTGATCTTGACAGGATGAATTATGATGGACCCTGATCAGGGCGGTTTAGAATGGCACCGAAAACCATAGGATACAGTAGCGATCTGACAGACAAGCAATGGCAGTTGTTGGAGCCGTTGTTAGGGGCATCCAAGAAGAAACCCGGACGCCTAGTAACGCGTGGGGTGCACGGCGTGAGCAATGGCATTTTGGACGTGAACAAGACGGGCTACAAATGGATATAGGTCCC
>Ga0209490_10003405_pt1 | contig 14832 bp, 10 predicted proteins | sample MAT06_FD_187209 | JGI IMG/M metagenome (GOLD analysis project Ga0209490, IMG submission 187209) | Freshwater microbial communities from Lake Fryxell liftoff mats and glacier meltwater in Antarctica - MAT-06 (SPAdes) (version 2) | ecosystem: Environmental > Aquatic > Freshwater > Ice > Liftoff...
GGCAATTCCAGACTTACTAAAACTCCTTGAAGATTCAGACTACGATGTGCGTAAAAATGCAGCAGATGCGTTAGGCAAAATTGGTTCCGATGCGGCAATTCCGGCATTACTCAAACTTCTTGAAGATGCAGATCCCGAAATTCGTCAAGCGAGCGCGATCACCCTGGGAAAACTGGGTAACGAAGCCTTGATTCCAGTCTTAATCCGCTTGCTAGAAGACTCAAACGCGCACGTCAGGGAAAGTGCCGTCGATGCCTTGGGTAACGTTGCCCAATACCGGGTTGCTTAAAGACAACTGTGGCAATTACCCCAGAAAACCAACAGGCGATCGTCCAAATCTTTTGCAAACTGTTGCGAGATTCAAAAGAACCCATAATCCGAGCAAAAGCTGCCTTATCATTAGGAAAGTTGGGCATCGAGTCAACTATTCCCGATCTTTCCCAAGCTGCCTCAACAGATCCCGATATTCAAGTCTGCCTGAGCGCAATTGATGCCCTTCTTCTGATCGCCAAACCCGAATTAATAGCAATTATGACAGAACCATCAAAAAATCAACCCACTTTCCATATCAATAAAGCCGGCCAAATCAATACTGGCGATGTGAAAGTTGAGCGTGACATGGTAGGGTTTCAATACAATTACACCTTTCCCGAACCCAAACAAGCCGAAGCTGTCGGTCAAGTTTCGGAAGTGATTCAAGATATTCGCCAACAAAATCCCCAAGCTTCAGAAACACAAATTGTTGAGATTATTCAGAGTGAATTGGCAACAATGCACCAGAACAATCCGCAAAAATGGCGACGTTGGGTAGATATTTTGAGCGTAGTATTTGCAGGCGGCGTAGAAGCCATCAAAATCGCGGCTCCAGCGTTGGGAATTCCGATCGCAATTGCTCAGCGACTCTATGAAATATACGATCGCAACCGCAAACAACTCCCCGGTAACTAAAATATCTTATACCAACCAAAGAAACCGGGGTTTTTACCGAATCTGTGGGCTGCAACCTGTGTATTTTCGTAAAAAAACCCGGTTTCTGAACCCCCATGCTAAGTCCTATTTCATATATTCAACCATCTGCTTTTCCAGCCTAGCCAACAATGTATCAACATCTGTTGCAGCTTCCTCAAAGCAAACAGGAGGTTCAGGCTTAGGTTCGAATAGAATCAACTTAATTTGACCTTCGCCGATCGCCAAAATCGCCACTTCCTTCTCCGGCTTGTGAGCATTCAACACACCTACAACTTCCTGAATATGACTTTTAACTTGACGGTTCAACTCCTCAACCGCCTCTTTCTTACAATACACAAAACGTGCAGTTTCTGCAATATCAATTGCTAAAATCTCCTCGCTTTCCTCTCCCCTTTCCAGAAATAGCCCCCAAGCCAAAGCAGCCAATTCATGTTGATTAGCTTTCACAAATTTATCTAACTTGCGGCTCCAGCTATTTTCGTTGGGTTTGGACTCAGGGCTATCAAATAGAAACATTTTCTCTTCTTGTTTGTATAAACTAATATTTTACAGTCAGCAGTCAGTAGTCAGTTGGCAGTTGTCATTAGTTAGGATTCAAATTACCAACTATATCAGGTCTGGTTGATTCGCGATCGGATAATTTTCGATCTCGTAGGGGCGAGTTTTACCAACAATCTACCTGTCAAACTAATTATCTCATAAACCCGCCCCGCCCATATACTTATGATGCTACCAGACATGATATTACCAATTGCCAATTCCCAATTACCAATTCCCAATTACCAATTCCCAATTACCAATTCCCAATTACCAAAAAGCGCTGCGTTTCTATTTTATACCAGATTGCACGCGCCAGAGCGACGCATAAACTCCGTCCTGTTCGAGAAGTTGTTCGTGCTGCCCCGATTCTACCACCAGCCCCTCTTCCATGACACAAATGCAATCGGCATTGCGGACAGTAGAAAGACGGTGGGCGATCGCAATTGTAGTGCGATTCTTGGTAATTCGTTCGAGCGATCGCTGAATTGCCGCCTCCGTCTCGTTATCCACCGCTGAAGTAGCTTCATCCAGAATCAAAATCGGCGGATTCTTCAAAACAGCCCTTGCAATAGCAATGCGCTGTCGCTGTCCCCCCGACAATTTTTGACCGCGTTCCCCTACAATAGTGTTGTAACCGTCCGGCAATTGTGCGATAAACTCGTCAGCTTCCGCAATTTGAGCAGCATTTACTATCTCTCGATCAGTTGCTTCAAAACTGCCGTAAGCAATATTTTCAGCAACCGTACCGTGAAACAAAAACACATCTTGACTCACCAATCCGATCGCTCTCCGCAAATCTTTTAAATTCAGGGTACTTAATTCTATGCCATCGAGATAAATCTGACCGTATTGTACCTCGTACAGCCTCATAATTAATTTTACCAGCGTACTTTTTCCCGAACCAGTCGCGCCTACAATCGCCGTAGTCTTCCCCGCCGGCAGAGTCAGGGAAAAATACTGCAAAATCGGTTTTCTTTGATTGTAATAAAAGGTAACATTTTTAAATTCTAGCTCACCCTTAATCGAACTAACCGGCCGCCGAATATCACCTGTGTGAATTGCGATCGGAGTATCCAACAAATTCATCACCCGATTAGTAGAAGCCATTGCCCGCTGGTAGCTATCCATAGTATCACCCAAGCGAGTCAGCGGCCACAGCAAGCGCTGAGTCAAAAACACCAAAACGCTGTAAGTACCCACCGACAACTGGCCCGCTACCACCTGCAAGCCGCCCAGAAATAGCGTTGCAATAAACCCCAAGAAAATCACAATCCGAATCAGCGGAATAAAAGCAGCCGAAAGTACGATCGCCCGTCGGTTACTTTGGCGGTAAGCTTGGCTTTGGGTTTCTATACGCTGAGTTTCATAATCTTCTGAAGTAAAACTTTTAATAGTAGTAATTCCCGTCAAATTATTCGACAGTTGCCCGTTCAGAAAACTCACCTTTTCCCGCACATCAGCATAGAGAGGAGCGAGGCGATTTTGAAAGGCGAACGAGCCCCAAACAATAAAAGGAATCGGGAGCATTGACAGCCCAGCAACACCAGGAGAGGCAGCAATAAAAGCCGCCCCAATCACAACAACAGTGGTAATTACCTGAATCACCTCATTAGCACCGTCGTCCAAAAAACGTTCGAGTTGATTGATATCATCATTGAGAATAGAAATCAAACCACCAGTGCTGCGCTCTTCAAAATAAGCTAATTCTAATTCTTGCAAATGGCTGTAAGCTTCCAAACGCAAATCGTGTTGGATATCCTGAGCCAAATTGCGCCACAAATAATCATAGGCATATTCAAAAATAGATTCCAACGCCCAAACAATCGCGCTCACAAGAGTGATAATTGCCAGTTGCCAAAAGACATCTTTTATGCCCCACTGAGCGAGGATAGAATCTTGCTGTTTCACCACCACATCAACAGCAATACCGATTAATGCTGGCGGCGCTAAATCGAAGAATTTATTCAGCAGCGAACAGATACTTGCCAGCCAAATTTTCAGGCGGTAGCGGCGCCCGTACTTCAGCAGCCGCTTTAGGGGATGGACAGGTTTTGATGGATTTGGTGACAATTCAGGATGGGGATAATTGGACAAGATAAGATGGCGGTTGAAACCGCGCCTAGACAAACGAAGTCCGCCTCCGCGGACTGAAGAAGATAACGTAATTTCAAGCGCTTGGTCTTTAACCCGCGGAGGCGGGTTTTGTTTGTCTAGACGCGGTTTCAACCGCCCAGTCTTCTTGGTCTTTAACCCGCGGAGGCGGGTTTTGTTTGTGTAGACGCGGTTTCAACCGCCCAGTCTTCTGACAAATAAGCCAGCCTACGCTTTACACGTTAACACTGGCTTCATTTTAGCGACTATCCCCACCATTTGCGCCTCAACTTGTACGTCAATTACCGGTTGAATTTGCTTGTACGCGGCCGGTGCTTCTTCGATCCTGCGTTCTTGGCGCAAGGTAATGCAATCTACGCCGATTAATCCCAAAGCTGCGTCAGTTTTGTCAGCACCTTCGCGACTGAGATCGAAACGCGATCGAGCTCTGCCTGCACCGTGAGAAGCCGATCGCAAAAATCGATCGTTCCCCTTACCAACTAGCAAATAAGACGGCGCACCCATCGAACCAGGCACAATTACAGGCTGGCCCGAATGTGCAGGACAAGCGCCTTTACGAGTCACCCAACCGTCACCTTCAGCTAAAGTAATATTGTGAGGCAAATCGTAAACTAAGGGAGCTTCGACATCGCCGAAAACTTGCCGCAAACGCAGTCGCAGAAGTTCTGCTAGCAACAAACGATTGACAAAACCGTAATTAGCGGCCGTTGCTTCCGCTTGCAGGTAGCTACTCACAAGTTCGGGATTTGCTTCGACAGACAGCGGAAACAGCCCGGATTCAGGGTATTTAAGGGTTTTCGGCCAGGCTTGGCAAGCTCGATCGCGCCACATACCGCCGATGTATTTGCCGACATTCCGCGAACCGGAGTGAATCATGAAAGCGATTTGTCCAGATCGCACACCCCAAGTATAAGCCGTAGCTCGATCGACAACTTCCTCAACCACTTGAATTTCTACAAAGTGATTACCGCCGCCGATGGTAGCCAACCCGCCATCCCTGACAGTGCCATCATGTGGGACTAATTCTTCGGGAGCCCATCTGACATCGCCATTCATCGATCCCCCTCCGAAAGTGCGATCCGACTCTTGCGCCAACTGTTGAAAATCCGAATTTGCTGCGCTGCCAATTGCCCGATCCAGCATAGCATCCAGCCATCCGGGGATGCCGTGTTGGAACATAGCGCGAGCGGTTTTTGCAGTCATGCTAACATCGCGAGTACCGAAGAAATAATCGCCTTTCATCAATTCTACAAATCGATCGCGCTTTGCCAGAAATTGTTCGATCGACAAATCAGCAACGTGCAAGCGCATCCCGCAGTTAATATCGGAACCGACAGCCGCCGGAATCACCATTTTGTCAGTTTGGACGATCGAGCCAATTGCCACTCCCGCATCCCCCGGATGGAAGTCTGGAGTAGCGCAGGCGCGACAAACACAACCACCTTGAGGGTGACGAACATTCGCCAAATTTGCCAACTGTTTGAGCGCCTTTGCTTCCACCGGAAAACCTTCAGGAAGCAAAACTTCTGCTGTTGTGGAACTGGCATCTTGCCAGTTTTCTCTAGCACCAACATTTTCACTGTTTTCTGTTGTAGAACTGGCATCTTGCCAGTTTTCTCTAGCACCAACATTTTCACTGTTTTCTGTTGTTGTAGAACTGGCATCTTGCCAGTTTTCTTTCAGAGAACTATTGAGACAAATCGAGTAGACTTTGTTGTCATAACGAACATCAAGACCTTGCCGAGACAAAGCTCGCAAAAGCCTATTCAAGTTTTTTGGCTGCTGCATAAATAGTCTATTGTGGGTTGCAGTACAACCCCCACAAATTGAAGAGATGTTGTAGTTAGTAAAAGACTTTGGTTCAGCAGCCGCAATCTTTTGAGAGACAAGTTGAAGGCAACTTTTCTACTTATGGCGATCGTGGCACATTATTTTTGATCTGTCAACCGCCAGCGAGTATCAGAAACCGGGTTTCTGCCTAAATACTTCGCAACCCAGCAAAAATTTTGGTCAGAAACCCGGTTTCTTTGCCCAGCGAGTATCAGAAACCGGGTTTCTGCCTAAACACTTCGCAACCACACAAAACTTTTGCCAAGAAACCCGGTTTCTTTTCCCAGCGTCTCCTAAATAATTCCAATTTTCAGAGCTTAAAGAAAATAGCGCACCGTCGTCACCACCCGACTTTTTTTAGCCCGCAAAGCCGCTTTCAAGAAAAAAGCAGTTTGATTGTGCAGCAGTCCCTCCCACCAATTTCGCGTCACAAACGCCGGAATAATCAGCGTTAAATATACTCCCGGCCGCTGCTCTTCAAACAAAGTCAAAAAGTGAGTCAAAGCCTCACCAACAGAACGGTAAGGCGATTCCAGAATTTCCAAAGGAATGTCTGACTGCAAATCTTGCCAAGCCGCTTGTAATTTTGCTCGATCGGTCAAACCAATATCCACGTGAACTGCCACAACTTCATCAGCAATTAAACGAGCGTAATCGAGGGCCTCCAAAGTCCCCCGGTGTAACTGCCCGACTAACACCACCGCCGGATGTGTCACCGCCTTAACTTTAGGTCTGCGAAGATAAGACCTCGGTGCTATTCCCTGAATGCTCAAGCGAGCCGCTACATACCGATAGTGTCGGTGAATAGCTAAAAATAGACTGACTACGATCGGAATCGTAACTACCACAACCCAAGCACCCAAAAAGAATTTTGTAGCAACAATTACACTCAAAACAAGCGTGGTTGCCACTGCACCGATACCGTTCATCACAGCACTAGCTTGCCAACCTTTACCTCGCTCTTTAAACCAGTGAATTACCATTCCCGATTGGGAGAGAGTAAAAGAAGTGAAAACTCCAACCGCATACAGAGGAAGCACCGCGCTTGTGTTGCCTCGAAAGATGATAATTAAAAGAGCAGCGCAGAGACTGAGCAGATTAATCCCATTAGAATAAACTAGTCGATCGCCCAACAGCGACAACTGCCTCGGCAAAAACCCGTCCCGCGCCAAAAAATAACACAGTCGCGGAAAATCCGCGTAACTCGTATTTGCAGCCAACAGCAAAATCAACAGAGTTGCCGCCTGCAAATAGTAATAAAATATACCGACACCAAAAATCTGTTTTCCCAGCACAGAAAGGAGCGTTTCATGTTCTGTAGGAATCACCTGATAAATATGAGCCAAGTAACTAATCCCCAAAAACATCGCTCCCAGAATTCCCCCCATATAGCTCAAAGTCAGGCGCGCATTCTTCCATTCAGGAGGCTTAAAAGCCAACACCCCGTCTGATATGGCTTCAACTCCAGTCAGGGCAGTACAGCCCGCCGCAAAAGCGCGCGCCAGCAGAAATAATCCCAAAGGTTCCTTAGCGGGAATATTTTGTAATGTCGGCATAACATTACCTGTTGCCTGTTGGAATAAACCGCAACCAATCAAGATAAAAATGCCCACGATAAACGCATAGGTGGGAACCATAAATATCTTGCCAGATTCCCGCAGTCCCCGGAGATTGGCAAACATGATCAGGACAATACAAACTAAGCACAGTTCAACGGTATAGGGCAGCAACGAGGGAACGGCTGAAGTCAAGGCCGCAATGCCAGCCGAAATACTCACAGTTACGGTGAGGATGTAATCAATCATCAGCGAACCTGCTGCGATCAAACCAGGATAAATACCTAAATTTTCTCGCGCCACAATGTAAGCACCACCGCCGTTGGGGTACGCTTTAATTGTCTGTCGGTAAGACAGCGCCACGATCGCCAATAGTAAAACAATAATTCCAGAAATAGGCAGCGATAAACTCAAACTGCTACTCCCAGCTAGTAATAGTACCAGTAGAGTTTCTTGAGTAGCGTAGGCAACAGACGACAGTGCATCGGAAGCAAGAACAGCTAGCCCTGTAGCGTTGCTCAGCCTTTCATGAATAGATGCGCTGGTGGGGAGAGATTCACCCAGTAAAACTCGCTTAAGCCGAGAATAAGTGTACATTGAAACTCAATATATAGGCGTCCACAAATCATAATCGACACGGGGAAAGTTTTAAGTAATTTTTGGCTCACAATTTGTAATTCTGTCTCGCTTGTTGAGTCAGCTTCAGCTTGTGTTCGAGAGCTTGCCAATTTTGAGCTTCGATATCAGTGATGAACTCGTCAAGACTGTCGCGGTAAATAGAGAGCGATCGCAACAATTCCTCTCGATTGTACTTTGCCACCATCACTCCCAGCTCGGGATTGCCACCCCCAACGCGGCTCGTATCCCGAAAACCCGAACTCGCCAAATGTTGGGCTAAATTAACAATATCTCGATCGCCCTCTCGATCGCAGGCCGCAACCAGCGTCGCACTAGCCATGAGCGGCAAATGAGAAATCCAAGCCACAGCTCGATCGTGCTCGATCGGCTCACATCGGTAAACTTTAGCACCCAGCAACCGCGCAATTTCCTCAACCTTATCCACCGCAAGCGTCGGCGTCTGGGCAGTCGGCGTCACCACATAAGGCCGGCCCACAAACAAATCCGGCACCGCCGCCTCAATTCCGCTTTCAGCAGTCCCCGCCATCGGGTGTCCCCCCACAAAATTTGGCCACAGAGGAGACACGGCCTGTACTATGGGTGTTTTTACGGAACCGACATCCGTTACAATAGTATCAGGGGAAAGATAGGGCACCAACTCTCGGACGATCGGCTCGATCGACCCCAGCGGCGTGCAAATAAAAACCACATCGGCTGCTGCCATTAGAGACAGGTGTATGCTGGCTTCATTGACAACACCGCGAGCTTGCGCCCGATCGCAAGTCTGTTGCCGACTCGAAACCCCCAAAATATTAAACCCGCGCGATCGCAAATCCAGCCCGATCGAGCCACCAATTAAACCCAGTCCTACAATACCGATATTCATAGCAATAAAATGGGGATATTTGATACGGTGCCGCCCCCATGACAGTCGAGGAACTCCTGAAAAAATATGCCGCCGGAGAAAGAAACTTTGCCGGAATCAACCTGACTGAGGCCAACCTCAGCGGCGTCAACTTGAGCGGAGCCAACCTCAAGGGTGCGAATCTGAGTGTAGCAAACCTGAGCGGAGCCAACCTCAGCAAAACAGACCTGACCGGTGCCAAACTCAACATCGCCAGACTCAGCGGCGCCCATCTCGGCGGCGCAAACCTCACCGACGCCGACCTCAACGTCGCCTACCTAGTGCGAGTTGACCTCAAAAAAGCCACACTCACAGGAGCCAAACTGATCAGAGCCGAGCTGATTCGAGCCGAACTCAGCGGCGCAAACCTCAGCGGCGCAAACCTCAGCGGCGCAACCCTCACCGAAGCCACCCTTCGAGGAGCCAACCTCGCTCAAGCCAACCTTCGAGGCGCTCACCTCAGCGGCGCGTGCTTGACAGAAGCCAACCTAGAACAAGCCAACCTGCAAGGAGCCGACCTTAGCCGAGCCGACCTCAGCGGCGCCGACTTGCGAGGCACAGAACTGAGACAAGCCAACCTTACTCAAGCCGTACTCAGCGGCGCCGACCTCAGTGGCGTCAATTTGCGTTGGGCCATCCTCAGCGGCTGCAATCTCCGCTGGGCCGACCTCAGCGAAGCCAAATTGAGCGGTGCCGACCTCAGCCGAGCCGACCTCTGCCACGCCAACTTGCTGAATGCCAGCTTAGTTCACGCCGACCTCTCAAATGCCTATCTGATCCGCGCCGACTGGATTGGAGCCGACTTAACCGGAGCCACCTTAACTGGAGCCAAACTTCACGCAGTTTCGCGACTCGGCATCAAAACCGAAGGCATGACCTGCAAGTGGGTAGATCTCAGCCCCAACGGCGACCACAGTCAAATTTACTGGTTGAACTCAGGAGGAACCCACGACTTTTTTCACGAAACCTTGCCCACAGTTCGGATTGTGATTGACTCGCCCTTAGACCAAGGCGCTCATTTTGCACTAGCTGCAACTTATTACCAAATTGCCCAACAATACCCGAGTTTAAGTCAGCCTCCCACGATCGAAGTCAGCTCCAGGCGCACCGTACTCGCGTTTAAAATGGACAGCGACGATAAATTATTTGCCACCGCTTACGTTGCCATCATTCCTTTTAACGACGCTGCCATAACTCAAAAAAACCTAATAGCTTTGATGAAAATGATTCAATCCCAGGATGCAGGCAAACTTAACGTCAAAGAATCCAAACACGTCCAGTTATGCAGCAAAGCTCTCAACCAAGCTATCAGCAAAGTAGACCAAATCAAAATTTCCAGTTCTTTTCCAAAAATAGGTGAAAGCATCAATTTCTTTCAAATACCCACACAGATGAGCTTAATTAATTCCCGCGATCAAAGACTCAGCGTATATCACCACCCAGGCTTCGGCAAGCGCCTGATTAAAAAATACGATCTGAGTAACTCAACATCGGCTAAGTTAGCCGAAAGCACAAAATTGGCTCAAGCTAATATCAATACCATTTTGGATTTTATAAAAGGCTTCCACAATATAGATGTCTAGGCATATTGCATCAAGTTACAAAAAATGCTTATTCTAGTTTAAAGGTTGGCACAATAAAGCTTTGTTCTAGCTAAGACATCAGGGAAATTGAAAAGCATGGATGCCGAAGAACTCATCACCAAATATGCAGCAGGAGAAAGAGATTTTACTGCCATCCTCCTTTGCGAGGCAAATCTCAGCAGGATCGATCTCAGCGGGGCTAATTTCAGTGAGGCAATCTTGAGCCTCACCAACATGAGCGGCACCAATTTGTCAAACGCCAACATGAGAAAAGCCAAACTCAATGTTGCCAGACTCAGCGGTGCTAATCTCCACAAAGCCAACCTCAGCGGCGCTATCCTCAACGTGGCCAACTTGATTAGAGCCGACCTCAGCGAAGCCAAACTCGTCGAAGCTACACTGATCAGATCCGAACTGATTCGAGCCAACCTCAGCAGTGCCAACTTGACCGGTGCAAATCTCAGCGAAGCAGATTTGAGAGAAGCAACCCTCAGAGAAGCCAATCTAGAGCAAGCCGACCTCAGCGGGGCTCACCTGAGAGGCGCTTTTCTAACAGCGGCCAACTTGGAACGGGCCAACTTGCACAGAGCCGACCTCAGCAGGGCAGACTTGCGAGGAGTCAACCTCTGCAATGCCGAACTCAGACAAGCTAATCTGTCTCAGGCAAACCTTAGCGGCGCTGACTTGCGAGGCGCTAATCTCCGGTGGGCTGACCTCAGCGGGGCGAACCTGACCGGTGCTGACCTCGATGAAGCGAGATTGAGCGGGGCCAACTTGTACGGAGCAAATTTGAGCAATGTCAATCTATTGAACGCTACTTTGGTACACGCGGATTTGACCCAAGCGAATTTGATTCACGCTGATTGGGTGGGCGCAGATTTGACGGGGGCGGCTCTGACGGGGGCAAAAATTTACGCGGTTTCTAGGTTTGATGTGAAAGCAGATGACATTACCTGCGATTGGGTTGACCTCAGTCCTAACGGCGATCGCAGCCACATTCAGCGCTTTACCCCAGAAGAATCTCAAAGGTTTTTCAATGCTACACCGCCGACAGTTCAAATTATTGTCGATCGACCCCTCGACCCCGATGCTAACTTTGTCCTTGCAGCTACCTACCGCCAAATTGCCCGTCAATACCCTGCTTTGAACCATCCTCCCAGTATCGAAGTTAATTCCAGACGCACAATCATATCATTTAGAATAGAACAGGACGAGCAACTATTTCCCACCGCTTTCGTTGCGATTATTCCCTTTAGTGATGCAGCATTTACTCAGAAAAATTTGATTACTTTGATCAAGATGATTCAACCCCAAAGTGGTAATAACCTGGGCGTCAGAGTCTCAAATATGGTAGTGCAATTAAACGTAGCCCTGACCAAAACAATGAGAAAAATAGGGGAAATGAAAATTCAGCCGATTCGCCTCGATCGCGAACCGATGTCAAGTTTTTTCCAATCGCCTACCCAAACTGTACTGGCTAACTCCAGCGCCGAAACTTTGATGATTCACTATCACCCCGATTTTGGCAGAAACTTGACAAATTTGCCCGGAGTCAACAAAACCTCTATCAGTCCTGCAATTAAAGCCCAAAGATTTACCACCCCGCCGCTAAATACGGTCATTGAGTTTGTCAAAAGCTTTTATCAGCTCGGTGAGTAAATACTATAAATTAATTTGATATCATTGCTATTTATGCCATATAAAAGTTAGCCGATTGCCATTTCATTCAGGTAAAAAAAATGGAAGCTGAAGAACTGCTCAAACGATTTGCAATCGTCAAAAGATACACTGAAGGCGACAGAGATTTCACAGGAATCAACCTGAATGAAGCGAATCTCAGCCGCATCAACCTCAGCCAATCAATTTTAAGGCGGGCTAGCTTATTTGTCACCAACCTCAGCGGCGCTAACTTGAGCGAAGCTAACTTGAGCGAAGCTAACCTGAATGTGGCTAGACTCAGCAGCACTAACCTCTCGCGAGCAATCTTAAACGGGGCTAATCTCAACGTAGCAAACTTAGTGAGAGCCGATTTAAGTGCAGCTCAATTAATCCGAGCATCCCTGATTAGAAGCGAATTAGTCCGCTGCGAACTCAGTAAAACTAACTTCAGCGGCGCTAACCTGACTGAAGCAGATTTAAGAGAGGTAAAACTGACGGAAGCTAACCTGTGCGGTGCTAATCTTTCCGGTGCAAATCTCAGAGGTGCTTCGGCTGCTTCAGCTAACTTTCAAGAAGCTAACTTGCACGGCGCGGATTTGACAAAAGCAGAACTTAACGGTGTGAATTTAATCGATGCGGATCTGAGACAAGCTTGTTTGCAGCGGGTGAATCTCAGCGGTGCCAATTTGAGCGGAGCTAACCTCAAATGGGCTGATTTGAGCGGAGCTAACCTCAACGGCGCAGATCTGATCGATACTAAATTCAACGGAGCTAACCTCAACGGAGCGGATTTAAGAAATACTAATTTAGCAAATGCTAATTTGGTTCACGCAGATTTGACAGAAACTAATTTGATTAACGCAGATTGGGTGGGGGCAGATTTGACGGGGGCAATTTTAACTGGGGCAAAACTCTATTTGGTTCCCAGGTTTGGCATCATCGCCGATAATATTAGTTGCCAGTGGGTTGACCTCAGCCCCGCTGGCGATCGCACTCAGATTCAACAATTTAATGCGCCGTCTGAAGCGAGAAAATTTTTAAATCACACGCCCGGGTTAGTGCGAATTGTGGTTGATGCAGTTTTAGATTACTCAGCAAACAGGACTTTAGCAACCGCTTACAGCGAAATAGCTCGGCATTACCGGGCAATGAATTTTCCTCCTAATATTGAAGTCGGCTACCGCCGCACAACTCTAACTTTTAGATTTGAGAGCGATGAGCATTTATTGCCAGCAGCTTTTTTAGCGATTCTTCCTTTTAAGGATTCTGTACAAACTCAGAGAAATATTATGGTTATCGGCAAAAATATCGAAAGTCAAAATTTGGATGAAAAACGAATAGTGCAGTTGCGTAAAGCATTGAGTACAGCTACAAATAAATTAAATGAGTTGATAAGTTTGGTTTCTAATATATCACAGGTTAGTCAACCAACAAAGTTTTTTGAGTCACCTACCCAAACTATTTTAATTAGTTCGGGACAGGAGAGTTTGATGGTGAATTCTCACGGGAATTTTGGGAAGGGAGGCGCAACTCATCAGCCGAGTAAATTCAGTTTGCCTCTCGGTCAAAAAGTAGTTGATTTTCTGGCAAGTTTTGATTATGTTGATTGAGAAATATCAACTGTGAAATCGATTGATTGAGGTAGAAGTCCACAACTCGCTGCTCCGCTTCCTGCGATCGAACTCCGAGCCGCACTGGCCCCACCATTTAACGATGGCGCGGCTCGTGGCGCGGGCTTTGCGCTTGGGGCGCAGCGCTCTGATCCAAACAGGGCTTCCCGCTGGAGCTTACCGACAGCGGTATCGAGTCAGTTATTTGATGCCGATTTTGATGTGGCCGGAGCCTGTGATTTTAGTCACGCCGACACGGGTGATCGAGCATTTGAGAGCAGTGGAAATTCCGCGTTTGCAAGAGTGGCTGCAAACTGATAAGTCGATCGAGATTTATTCGGATCATGCCACTGGACGAGGATTGATGCTAGCAGATCCGCAGTCTTGGCTGGCGGCTCGTTTGGCGGTGAATTCGCAACTTCACAGCAATATCCCGACAATTATCGACGGTGTAGATGACTTGGAAGTTTGGACGCGTCAGCAATTGACGGCGTGTTTGCAACCGGCTGACTGGAACGATTTAATGCAATCTCAGCCAATGCTCGCCGATGCAATCCTCCAAGGGCGGGTAATGCTAACGCGGGCTTTCTTTCAGCATCCGGCGAAACCTGACGAGTGCTATTTGCTGGAAACGGCAGAGCAAAATATTTTGCAGGGGCTGTTTGAAAGGATCGAGCCTAATTCGCTGATTCCGGCTGCTTGGAGCAATTTTTGGCAGCGGCGGGAAACAAACGGAAAACTGCGGTGGGCGCAAATTCATCGGGAGGCTGGCTCATTTTCTCTGTTCTGCGCGCCGGTGCAGGTGGCTGAGGTTTTGAGCAAAATTTGGGATTGTCAGCCTGTGGTGTTGATTGGGGGGGCGGTGGATGTGGAACCGAAGGCTCCGATCTTCCGGCAAATGCTGGGACTGCCAGAGTTGACGAGTGTGAAGTTTTCGCCCGATCGACAAAGCGAATTAATTCAACTGTACATTCCCAACTGGCTGCCGCTGCCAAATACGCCGGAATTTCAGGGTGTTTTAATGGAAGAAATTCGGACTTTGCTGTTTATGAGTGAGTCGGTGGCGGGTTTAACTGTGCTGATTGTTGGTGATGTACCGCTGAGGGCTCGGCTGGCGGCGATTTTGGCTTCTGAGTTCGGTTCGAGGGTGCAGGTGGAAAAAACTGATGTGGGGGAGAATGCGATTTTGGTGACTGGGTGGGAGTTTTGGCGGGAACATCAGGGGGAGTTGAGCGCGCCTCATTTGCTGGCGATCGCAACTTTGCCGTTGCCGAGCTTGGAAAATCCTTTGGTGACGGCGCGTGTGGCTTATTATAAGGAGCAGCGTAGGGATTGGTTTCGGTTGTATTTGTTGCCGGCGGCGCTGAATGAGTTGCAGCGGGCGATCGCGCCGGTGCGAGAACGTCAGGGGGTTGTGGCGATTTTCGACAGCAGGGTGATTCACCGCAGCT
>Ga0209490_10003407_pt1 | contig 14822 bp, 15 predicted proteins | sample MAT06_FD_187209 | JGI IMG/M metagenome (GOLD analysis project Ga0209490, IMG submission 187209) | Freshwater microbial communities from Lake Fryxell liftoff mats and glacier meltwater in Antarctica - MAT-06 (SPAdes) (version 2) | ecosystem: Environmental > Aquatic > Freshwater > Ice > Liftoff...
AGCAGCGCGCGCAGCTGGTTCACTGCGGCCTGCAGTTCTGTGCCGGCCGGTGGCGCCGCGGCAGCGCGGCGGTCGGCCAGGCGCGCCTGCAGCCGTTTCACGCAGGCCGCCAGACGCGGACGTTCCACGGGCTTCACGAGGTAATCCACGGCCTGGCTCTCGAAGGCCTTCAGCGCGTAGTCGTCGTACGCGGTGACGAAGACCAGCAGCGGGAAGGGTGCACTGCCTGCCTCTGATACCGCAGGCCAGTCTTCCGCCAGCGCCTGGGCTGCTTCCAGACCCGTGCAGCCCGGCATGCGGATGTCGAAAAAACACACATCAGGCTGCAGCGCCAGGACTTGCTCGGTGGCCGCCAGGCCGTCACCCACCATGGCCACCACCTGCAGTTCGGGCCATAACGCGGCCAACTCGGCGCGCAGTCCTTCGGCCAGCAGGGGTTCGTCTTCGGCGATCAAGCAGCGCGGGGCGGTTGCGTTCATCGGTGTTCAGTCCAGGGGCAGGGTGAGGGTGACGAGCGCGCCGCCTTCGGCGTCGACAGCGGGGTCAAGGGTCAGCGCGGCGCGTTCGCCGTACAGCGTGGCCAGCCGGGTGCGCACCTGCTCCAGGCCGAAGCCGGTGCTGCCTGCGGTGCTGGCTGCATTGCTGGTTGCCCCCAGCCCCACGCCGGTGTCGCGCACCTGCAGGCGCAGCCGCTGGCCCTCACGCTGCGCCGTCACTTCGATGCGGCCGCCTTCCACCTTGGGCTCCAGGCCGTGCTTGATGGCGTTTTCCACCAGTGGCTGCAACAGCAGCGGCGGCAGCGGCAGCGTGCCCAGGTCTTCAGGCAAGTGCAGCTTGACGACGAGGCGCGGCCCCATGCGCATGGCCATCAGCGCGAGATAGTCCTCGGCGTGGCGAAACTCGGCGGCCAAGGGGTGCTGGTCTTGGCGCGAGACTGAAAGCGTGGCGCGCAGGAAGCCGATCAAGCGGTCCAGCATCGCCTGCGCGCGTGGCGGGTCCAGCGTGATCAGCACGCGCAGGTTGGCCAGGGTGTTGAAGAGCATGTGCGGCTCGAGCTGGCTTTGCAGCATGCGCAGCTGGTTCTCTGCCGCCTGGCGCTGCGCGGCTTCGACCTGGGCACGCGCGGCCGACAGTCGCTCGACGGTGTTCAGCACGACCACCAGCGTCAGCGTGGCCAGCAGGCTGACGAACATCGTGATGCGCGTGTTGGCGCTGCTCAGGTTGAGCAGGCTCGGCGAGCTGAAGCCGAAGTAGGCATCGGCCAGCGCCTGGCCCATTAACGGGCCGAGCAGCAGGCACAGCGCCGCTGATGGCAGCACGCCCGTCCAACCGCGCTCGAAGCCGCCGGGCGCACGCGGCAGGCGGCGCAGCGCCCGCAGGCGGTCGTGCAGCCAGGCCTGTGCCATCCAGCTACTGTCGTTGATCAGCGTGCAGCTCAGGCCGATCAACAGCGCATAGGTGATCTTGATGCTGAAGCGCCCGCCGTCGATCGTCCACAGCAGCAGCGAGATGGACAGGCAGATCAGCGCCAGCAAACCCAGTGTGCGTGGCAGCCGCCCGCGCCAGCGACGCAGCGCCGCAGCCAGGGCTGTGGAAGGGGCGGCGTTGGCTAGCGGTGCAGCAGGTTTGGTCGGCATCAGGCCGGCAGTATCACCGTGCCTCATGGGCGCGGCCGGGTGGTGGCGACAGGGCGGTGCGGGGTGTCGTGAAACGGCGGTGGCGCGCCGGGAAACGCTGGCGCGGCCCGGCTTGCAGTCAGCTCGTGGGGCTCGCCAGGCGCGCGCGCAGCGCTTCGACACGGGCGCGGTTGGCGCCGATGTCGCTTTCGCCCAGACGCGAGGCCGAGCGCACCTGCACCACGCCGGTGGCGCTGTCGAACCAGAACTCGACGTCGTCGGTGTAGCGCATCAGGCGTGTGGTGAATTCGGCGCGCAGATAGCCGCCGTCGGCCTGCACCACGCGCGCACCAGGCGTGCTTTCGACCACGCTGCGCACTTTGGCCATCGCGGCTGCTGCGTCACCGGCCACGGTCAGCGGCGCGATGCTGGCGTAGGCCAGCTGCGCGTGGCCTGGCCACAGCGCGGCCTGGCTGCTGACGCTGTTGGGCTTGTCGGAAGGGGCCTTCAGCCGCCCCTCACGCACACCCAGATCGCCCGGCGGCTGGCCGGCCAACATGCCCAGGCGGCCGGCCGCCAGGCCCAGCAAGGCCAGCAGCACCAGGCCGGCGACGGCGTACAGCGTCCATTGCAGCATCGTGTTCTTTCGTCTCAACGGCGCTTGCCGCCCAGCAGCGAGCCGAGCACGCCGCGTATCAGCTCACGCCCCACCGCCGTGCCGATGCTGCGCACCGCGGACGATGCCGCGGCTTCTGCCAGGCCGGGCCGGCGGCCGCCGCGCGGGCCGGTGGTGCCGAAGAGCGCGTCCCTCAGCCCGCCCATCAGGCCACCGCCTTCGTCGGTGGCCGGCGCCGGTGCGGCGCTGCCGGGCAGGCGGGTGACGGTCGTGGGGCCCGCCGGCTGCTCTGCGACCCGGCCCTTGATCTTTTCGTAGGCCGATTCACGGTCCACGGTTTTCTCGTAAGTGCCGGCCACCAGAGAACCGGCGATCAGCGCCTGGCGCTGTGCCGGCGTGATGGGCCCGATCTGGCTGCCCGGCGGCAGCACGAACACGCGTTCGGTCACGCTGGGCCGGCCCTTGGCATCGAGAAAGCTCACCAGCGCCTCGCCCACCGCAAGTTCCTGGATGGCGGTGGCCATGTTGCCGATGGCCGGGTTCGCACGCATGGTCTCGGCCGCGCTCTTCACCGCCTTCTGGTCGCGCGGCGTGAAGGCGCGCAGCGCGTGCTGCACGCGGTTGCCCAATTGCGCGAGCACCGTGTCGGGCACGTCCAGCGGGTTCTGCGTCACGAAGTACACGCCCACGCCCTTGCTGCGCACCAGGCGCACCACGAGCTCGATGCGTTCGGTCAGTGCCGCCGGCGCGTCCTTGAACAGCAGGTGGGCTTCATCGAAGAAGAACACCAGCTTGGGTTTGTCGAGGTCGCCCACTTCGGGAAGAAGCTCAAAGAGCTCTGAAAGCATCCACAGCAGGAAGGTGGCGTAAAGGCGCGGCGAGTTCATCAGCTGGTCGGCGGCCAGGATGTTGATGACGCCCAGGCCGTTGTCGGTCTGCATGAAGTCGCTGATGTCGAGCATGGGCTCGCCGAAGAACTTGTCGCCGCCCTGTTCCTCGATCTGCAGCAAACCGCGCTGGATGGCGCCCACGCTGGCGGCGCTGATGTTGCCGTATTCGGTGGTGAAGGCTTTGGCGTTTTCGCCCACGTACTGCAGCGCGGCACGCAGGTCTTTCATGTCCAGGATCAGCAGGCCGTTGTCGTCGCAGATCTTGAACACCAGGTTCAGCACGCCTGCTTGTGTCTCGTTCAGCGCCAGCATGCGGGCCAGCAGCAGCGGCCCCATGTCGCTGACGGTGGCGCGCACCGGGTGGCCGGCGGCGCCGAACACGTCCCACAGCGTCGTCGGGCACAGCACCGGCTCGGGCGCGGGCAGACCGCGTTCTTTCAGGATGCCGGCCACCTTCGGGCTGAGCGTGCCGCGCTGGCTGATGCCGGTGAGGTCGCCCTTCACGTCGGCCATGAAGACCGGCACGCCGATCTTGCTGAAGTTCTCGGCCAGCGTCTGCAGCGTGATGGTCTTGCCGGTGCCGGTGGCGCCTGTGATCAGGCCGTGGCGGTTGGCCAGCGCGGGCAGCAGGTGGCACTGGATGTCGCCATGCTGGGCGACGAGGATGGGGTCGGGCATGACGCGCTCCGCAAGCTGAAACAACTGGCCTGCAGTCTAAGCGGCACCTGCAGGCCACCGCGGACTCACGCCCTCGGGCGTGGCCGCGCGCGGGCCTCAGCCGTGGACTCGCGCCGCGTGGTAGGCCTCGAGGTACTGCTTGTCTGTGGAATCGCCCAGGGCTGCAACGGCGCTGGCCAGCGCTCGCAGGTCCTTGGGCTTGGCAGACCGTTCCACCCGCTTCAAAACCGCAGAGATGCCCGGGTAAGCGCGTTCGAACAACTTCTCGTGGTGGTGGTTCGCAAAAAACCGGTTAGGTCGCTTCGCATGCGCTTCGTTGCCGGTCATGCGTTCGATAGCCTCGCTGAGGTTCAAGCCTTTATGCGCGCCCCGGCCTTCCGTTTCGGCGGGAGCCCGCCACTCATTGACCTTCGCCCTCACGGCAGCGACGACGCCCTTTGGCTCGGCGCCGCCCCAGGTGGCCTTGTCGCCAGCCACATTGGCGATGCGGTGCTTCTCCACACTCAGGGTTGTGGTCAACAGGTTCATCGCGATGTTTTTTGCATCGGCCTTCGTCCGGACCTTGAACGGGTTGACCGATGCAAACTTCTTGTAGTCCTTGATCCGCATCATCATGGCCGAATAGAGGTTCAGCAATTCCGGCTCGGGCCGGATGAAACCCATCGTTTGCATCACGTCAAAGACCGAACCGTTTTTCTGCAGGAATTTCACCGCGCGGCTCAAAACGATGTCTGCCGCCTGGCATTGGCCGCCACCCAACTCGTTGATGCCGCCATGGGTGCCCGGTATGGTGTCGAACTTGTGGCTGGGGAGGCCAAGGCAATACAGCGAATCGACATACGGCCTGAAATTCAGGCGATGTTCTGACTCGGCCAGCATGAGGAACGAATTCTTGACGTTGTCGCCCAGCTGAATGTGGTCGTGCATCTCTTTATTGATGCTGCCGTTGTTGCCGGGCACGGGGTCGATGGCAAAGATGTTGACCTTGATGGCCGGTTGCTTTCGCAGTGCATAGGCGATCTTGTAGCAAGTGATGGACCCGCGGCTGTGGCCGGCCAGGTTCACGGTCATGTCGGTGAACCGGATCCTGTTGCCTGTTCTCTCGATCTGCGGCTCTGCCCTGCCGAAAGCATCGGTCACGAACTTCACCGCCTTGGCGGCGTTCGCCTCTACCCCGGCACCCCACACGATGCCGGCCATTGGCTTGGAAGCAACGCCTTGTGCAACGAGGTTTGCGGTGCCCGCGCCTTCCAGCAGCAGCCAATCCGTGCCCTCAGCGCCGGCCAGAAGTTGTGCAATCTTGCTGATGACCAGCGTGTTGCCGCCCGAGGTGGCGGTGTCTCTGGAGTTGTCAGTCCCATGACACAGGATGGTGAGTACCGGCATGGCTGAGCTGCTCCTCTAACGTTTGGTGCGTCTATGGGCCGGCTACCTGCCGACAATAGCGTGCTGACTATATTGTTCAATGCAGCCAGCAGTCGAGCGGCGTTCAATAGTGTCCGGCGGCGTACGACCTTCAAGGCCTCCGCCGGCTTGCCCGGCGCGCCCCAAAGACCAAAACCGTCCTGCCAGCTAAAATCGTCGGCTGTTCTTCAGGGGTTCACCTTTTCATGGCTGGTCATTCCAAGTGGGCCAACATCCAGCACCGCAAGGGCCGGCAGGATGAAAAGCGAGGCAAGGCCTGGACGCGAGTCATCCGCGAGATCATGGTTGCGGCCCGTTTGGGCGGCGGCGATGTGTCGGCCAACCCGCGTTTGCGCCTGGCGGTGGAAAAGGCCAAGGCGGTGAATCTGCCGGTGGAAACCGTCAAGCGCAACATCGACAAGGCCACTGGTGCTCTTGAAGGATTTTCCTACGAAGAGATTCGCTACGAGGGCTACGGCATCGGCGGCGCGGCCCTCATCGTCGACTGCATGACGGACAACAAGGTGCGCACCGTGGCCGAGGTGCGCCACGCCTTCAGCAAGCACGGCGGCAACATGGGCACGGAAGGCAGCGTGGCCTTTCAGTTCAAGCACTGCGGGCAGCTGGTTTTTGCACCGGGCACGAGCGAAGACAAGGTGATGGAAGTGGCCTTGGAAGCCGGCGCCGATGACGTCATCACCGACGACGACGGGGCAGTTGAAGTGCTGTGCCCGCCACACGACTTGGAAGCCGTGAAAGCGGCGCTGGAAGCCGCCGGCCTGAAGCCCGAGGTGGCCGAAGTGACCTGGCGCGCCGAAAACGCGGTGGACGTGACCGGCGAAGACGCCACGCGCATGCAGAAGTTGCTGGACGCCATCGAGGACCTGGACGACGTGCAGGACGTCTTCCACAACGCCTTGCTGACCGAGTCTTTCGCGAAATGACGGCGCCATGAAGGTTCTCGTCATCGGCGGCGGCGGCCGTGAGCATGCGCTGGCCTGGAAGCTGGCGCAAAGTGAACGCGTGCAGCGTGTCTACGTGGCGCCGGGCAACGGCGGCACCGCCACCGACCCCGCGCTGCACAACCTCCCGCTGCACACGCCGGCCGAGTGGGCCGACTTCGTGGTAGCCGAGAAGATCGCGCTTACCGTGGTCGGGCCCGAGGCGCCGCTGGCAGCGGGTGTGGTCGACTTTTTCCGCGCCCGCGGCCTGCGCATCTTCGGGCCCACGCAGGCGGCAGCGCAGCTGGAAAGCAGCAAGGCGCATGCCAAGGCCTTCATGCAGCGCCACGGCATCCCCACCGCGCTGTACGCCACTTTCACCAGCGCAGCCGAGGCGCATGCGCATGTGGCCAAGCACGGCGCGCCCATCGTCATCAAGGCCGACGGCCTGGCTGCGGGCAAGGGCGTGGTGGTGGCGATGACGCTGGAAGAAGCGCACGCCGCCATCGACATGATGTTGGGCGACACGGGGCAGGGCAGCAACTTGCTCGGCCGCACTGGACTTGAAGTACGGCACAACGCCGCCGGCGCGCGTGTCGTCATCGAAGAGTTCATGCAGGGCGAAGAAGCCAGCTTCATCGTGCTGTGCGACGGCAAGAACGTGCTCACGCTGGCCACCAGCCAGGACCACAAACGCATCGGCGATGGCGACACCGGGCCCAACACCGGCGGCATGGGCGCGTATTCGCCCGCGCCCGTGGTCACGCCCGATGTGCATGCGCGTGTGATGCGCGAAATCATCCACCCCACCATTGCCGGCATGGCGAAAGACGGCGTGGTCTACACCGGCTTCCTGTACGCCGGTTTGATGATCGACGCCCAGGGCCAGCCGCGCACCGTGGAATTCAACTGCCGCCTGGGCGACCCCGAGGCGCAGGTCATCCTGATGCGCCTGAAGAGCGATCTCTTCGAAGTGCTGATGCATGCCACCGATGGCACGCTGGACCAGGCCGAGCTGCAATGGGACCGCCGCACCGCGCTGGGCGTGGTGATGGCCGCGCACGGCTACCCGGCCGCGCCGCGCCAGGGCGACACCATCAGCGGCATTCCCGCGGGCAGCGCAGAGTTGCAGGTGTTCCACGCCGGCACGGCGCTGGATGCGGGCACGCTGAAGGCCAGCGGCGGGCGCGTGCTCTGCGTCACCGCCCTGGCCGATTCGGTGCGACTGGCGCAGCAGGCTGCGCTGGCTGCGGTGCGGCAGATTCATTTCGACTGTGCGCAGTGGCGCAACGACATCGGCCACCGCGCCATTCGGCATTGATTTCCGCGCTGCGTTTTCCGCGGCCTCTTGAAACCTGAAGCCACACCACGATGATCGACACCACCGCGGTTCGCGCCTACCTGCTGGGTCTGCAAGAGAACATCGTGCAGACGATGCAGGCCGAAGATGGCAAGACTTTCCTGCGTGACGGCTGGCAGCGCCCGGTCGGCGGCAAGCTGGAAGGCGACGGCCTGTCGCAGCTGGTGGAAGAGGGCGGCGTGCTCGAGCGTGGCGGCTGCAATTTCAGCCACGTGAAGGGTGTGAGCCTGCCGCCCAGCGCCACCCAGCACCGCGGCGACCTTGCCGGCGCGCCGTTCGAGGCCCTGGGCGTCAGCCTGGTGATGCACCCACGCAACCCCTACGTGCCCACGGTGCACATGAACGTGCGGCTGCTGGCGGCCTTCCCGGAAGGCAAAGAGCCCGTCACCTGGTTCGGCGGCGGCATGGACCTCACGCCCTACTACGGCTTCGAAGAGGACGCCCGGCACTTCCACCGCGTGAATGCCGACGCGCTGGCATTTTTCGGCGCCGAAAAGTACCCGCGTTTCAAGGCCTGGTGCGACGAATACTTCTTCCTGAAGCACCGCAACGAGGCGCGGGGCATCGGCGGCGTGTTCTTCGATGATTACAACGAAGGCAGCTTCGAAGAAGGCTTCGCGATGATGCGCGCCGTGGCCGACAGCTTCATCCCGGCCTACCTGCCCATCGTGCGGCGCCGCCGCGACATGGCCTATGGCGAACGCCAGCGCGATTTCCAGGCCTACCGGCGCGGGCGCTATGTCGAGTTCAACCTGGTGTGGGACCGCGGCACGCATTTCGGCCTGCACGGCGGTGGCCGCACCGAGAGCATCCTGATGAGCATGCCCCCCATCGTGAAGTGGCGCTATGACTGGCAGCCCGAGCCGGGCAGTGAAGAGTCGCGCCTGTACAGCGACTTCCTGCCCCCGCGAGATTGGCTGAGCGAATGACGGCTCACTGAATGATGCGTCGTGAATAGCGTCGCAAACAAGCGTGTCGGCCTCTTCGGGGGCACCTTCGACCCCGTGCACAACGCCCATGTGGCGCTGGCGCATGCCGCCCTGGCCAGCCTGGCGCTGGACGAAGTGCGATGGGTGCCCACCGGGCATTCCTGGCAGAAGGATCATCGCGCGGCGAGCGCCGAACACCGCGAGGCCATGGTGCGCCTGGCCATGGGCGCGGAGCCGCGCTTCACACTCAGCCGCATGGAGATGGAGCGTGCCGGCCCCAGCTACACGCTGGACACCGTGCGCGAACTGCACGCTGCCGAGCCGGGCACCGAGTGGGTGTTGATCATCGGCCAGGACCAGTATGCTCGCCTGCACACCTGGCGCGACTGGCCGGTGCTGCTGGGCCTGGCCACGCTGGCCGTGGCCAACCGGCCGGGCACCGACATGCAGCCCAGCCCCGAGGTGCAGGCCCACCCGCACCGTGCGGTGCCGTTGCCCATGCTGGACATCAGCGCCACCGACATCCGCGCCCGCATCGCTGCGCGGCAAGACATTTCGCAACTGGTGCCGCCCGAAGTGGCGCGCTATATTGAAACCCACGGTCTTTATCGCAATCCGCGAGACCATGCCACTGGCGGGCCGACCCGCCCAAGGAGCTGAATCTGGACATCCGCAAGCTGCAACGCGCCATCGTCGATGGTCTGGAAGACGTGAAGGCGCAGCACATCGCTGTCTTCAACACCGAACACCTGAGTGCCATGTTCGAGCGCGTGATCATCGCCTCGGGCACCAGCAACCGGCAGACCAAGGCCCTGGCCGCGAGCGTGCGCGACAGCGTGCGCAGCAACGGCTTCCAGGTCTTGAGCACCGAGGGCGAGACCAATGGCGAATGGATCATCGTCGACTGCGGCGCCGCAGTGGTGCACCTGATGCAGCCCGCCATTCGTGAGTACTACCACCTGGAAGAAATCTGGGGCGGCAAGAACGTCAAGATGAAGTTGGGTGTGGTGAACGCCAAGTTGGTGAAGGCCAGCGAACCTGACAAGCCCGAGAAGCCTGCCAGCAAGATAGCCGCAAAAAAGGCCGCCGCGAAGACGACGGCTCGGCCTGCGGCCAAGGCGCCGGCCAAGACCGCAGCGAAAAGGCCGGCGGTGAAGCCGGGTGCGGGCAGCACCGCCCGCAAGACGGCTACCAAGACGGCTGGCAAAACGCCCGTCAAGTCGACCACCAAGACCACGGAGCGCAAGGCCGCCGACAAGTCGGCCGCCTACCAGCGAGTAGGCGCGCGGCGTCCCACGGCGAAGACGGCTGGCGCGGCAACGCCTGCCCGCAAGACCCCGGCCCGCAAGACCGCGGCCCGCAAGACCCCGCGTTCGTCCTGAGGCCAGGGCCGACCACTCCTCGCGCCGCATGAAGCTGCTGGTGCTGGCGGTGGGGCAGCGCCAGCCCGAGTGGGCCGATGACGCCTGGGCTGATTTCGCCAAACGTTTTCCGCCCGAGATGCGGCTGGAACTCAAGGCGCTGAAGGCCGAGCCGCGCAGCGGTGGCAAGACCGCTGCCCAGTGCATGGATGCCGAGGCCGCACGCTTCGAGGCGGCATTGCTGGCCAGTGCCAAGGGCGCATGGCGCGTGGTGCTGGACGAACACGGCATCCGCCGCACCACGGCCCAGCTGGCCGAGCGGTTGCAAGTCTGGCGTGGCGAGGGTCGCGACGTCGCGTTGCTGATCGGCGGCCCCGACGGCCTGGCGCCTGCGATCAAGGCCAGCGCTGACGAAACCCTGCGCTTGAGCGACCTGACCCTGCCCCACGCCTTTGCACGCGTGCTGTTGGCAGAAGCGCTCTACCGGGCCTGGACGTTGGCGAGCGGCCACCCCTATCACCGCGAATAGTGGCTGCAGCGCCTCAGCGCATCAGCGCCTCACCACAGCGGCGTATCACCACAGCGGCGCAGAAAGCGGCGCCGACAGCAGCAAGTTGCCATGCCCCGCCACGCGCTCTGCCGGGGCACCCAGGCTGCTGCAGGCCAGCAAGACCACGCCACCGGCTTCGCCTGTCAGGCGCGGTGCAGCGGCCACGCCGGCAGCCCCAGCCAGGGCGCGCTGAGCGCTGACCACGCTGGGCGCCGCCAGTTCAAGCCAGCGTTCGTTGCCACGCTGGTGCAGCGCCGTGGTGGTCAGGCCCGCCACCACGAACGGGCGCAGCAGCGGGGCACGGGCGGCATCTAGCGTCTTAACGTAGGAGCCCGGTGCCGCGCAGGGCGATGCCACGGCCAGCGGTGCTGCCAGAACGGCGGCGGCGATGGTCAGGCGAAGGCAGACAGAGGTGGGGGACATGGCGTGGCTCCGAAACAAGCCACAAGTCTAATAACTGTGTTCTTACATAAATGTCGATCCATATATCTAATTTTGAATAAGACAGCGGCTGCCAACACGCATCTTTCAGCGCCCTGCCAGGGCCGGCCCGCCGCGGCGCTGGCCTGTGGAGAATGCAGGGCATGCCCATGCCGCACGAATTCGTCTACCTCGCCTCGCAGAGCCCGCGCCGCGCGCAGTTGCTGAACCAATTGGGCGTGCAGCACCGCCCCTTGCTGCCCGACCCCGGTGAAGATGCCGAGGCGCTGGAGGTGGCGCGCAGTGCGGAGTTACCGCTCGACTATGTGCAGCGCGTCACCCGCCTGAAACTCGACGAGGCGCGCCGCCGCCTGCGCCGCCGCCGCCTGCCGCCCGCGCCCATCCTGTGTGCCGACACCACCGTGGCCGTGGGCACGCGCATCCTGGGCAAGCCCGAAGACGCGGCCGACGCCAGCGAGATGCTGCGCGCGCTGTCGGGGCGCAGCCACCGCGTGATGACGGCGGTGGCCGTGCTCGCCGGCACGCAGGTATTTCTGGAAACCAGCATCTCGCGCGTGCGCTTCGCCGAGCTGTCCGAGACCACCATCCGGCGCTATGTGGAGAGTGGTGAACCCATGGGCAAGGCCGGCGCGTATGCCATCCAGGGCCGCATCGCGGCTTGGATCGCGCACATCGAGGGCAGCCACAGCGGCATCATGGGCCTGCCTCTGCACGAAACAACCACCTTGCTGGCGCGTGCGCGCGTTCGGCTGGAGCTCTGAAATGAAGCCCCCACACTCGCTTTGCTCGCTGCCCCCCGAGGGGGCGCTCGGTACCTTCGGAACGGCCGGGCGGTACTGACATGCCCACGCAGGACATCCTGATCAACTGGAGCCCGCAAGAAACTCGCGTGGCCGTCGTCGAAAACAGTGCGGTGCAGGAACTGCACATCGAGCGCACGCTGGAACGTGGACAGGTGGGCAATGTCTACCTGGGCAAGGTGGTGCGCGTGTTGCCGGGCATGCAAAGCGCCTTCATCGAAATTGGCCTGGAACGTGCGGCCTTTCTCCATGTGGCCGACCTACTGGGCGGCCCGCCGCGCTCCGAGGCGCGCAACGACGCACCGCTGGTGCCCATCGAGCGCCAGGTCTTCGAGGGCCAGACCCTCACCGTGCAGGTCATCAAGGACGCCATCGGCACCAAAGGCGCGCGGCTGACCACGCAGGTCAGCATTGCCGGGCGCATGCTGGTCTTTCTGCCGCATGACAAGCACGTCGGCATCAGCCAGAAGATCGGCAGCCACGAGTTGCGCGAAAGCTTGCGCGCACGCGTGCTGGCGCTGGCGGGTCAGGATGGCAAAGACAGCGGTGGCGGCTTCATCCTGCGCACGAACGCCGAAGAGGCGACGGACGCAGAACTGGCCGAAGACATCGCCTACCTGCGCCGCGCCTGGGCGTTGATTCGTGAACGTGCGTTGCAGCGCCCGCCGGGCAGCCTGCTGCACCAGGACCTGAACCTGGCTGAACGTGTGCTGCGCGACCTGGCCAACGACAACACCGGGTCCATCCGCATCGATAGCAAATTGCAATGCGACGCACTGAAGGCCTTCGGCGACGTCTACATGCCCGGCACCGTGGCCAAGCTCGAGCACTACAAGGGCGAGCGGCCCATCCTCGACCTGTTCGGCATCGAAGAAGAAATCGCGCGCGCGCTGGCGAGGCGGGTGGAACTGAAGAGCGGCGGCTACCTGATCATCGACCAGACCGAGGCGCTGACCACGGTGGACGTGAACACCGGCGGCTTTGTCGGCGCGCGCAACTTCGACGACACCATCTTCAAGACCAACCTGGAAGCCGCCGGTGCCATGGCGCGCCAGCTGCGGCTGCGCAATCTGGGCGGCATCATCATTGCCGACTTCATCGACATGACGCGGCCCGACCACCAGGAAGCGGTGCTGGCCGAACTGCGCAAGCAACTGGCGCGCGACCGCACTCGCACCACCGTCAGTGGCTTTACGCAGTTAGGTCTGGTGGAAATGACGCGCAAGCGCACCCGCGAAAGCCTGGCGCACATGCTGTGCGAACCCTGCCCCACCTGCCAGGGTCGTGGCCAGGTGAAGACGGCGCGCAGCGTCTGCTACGACATCCTGCGCGAGATATTGCGCGAGGCGCGGCAGTTCGCGCCCAAGGAATTCCGCGTCATCGCATCGGCTGCCGTGGTGGAAATGCTGCTCGACGAAGAAAGCGTGCACCTGGCGGGCTTGAGCGAATTCATCGGGCGGCCGATCAGCCTGAGTGTGGAGGCGGGGATGAATCCGGAGCAGTACGACGTTGTTCTGATGTAGCGGTTCACGGCGTCTCACCGCAGCCCACTTGCCACCCGCAAACCTGCGTGGAATAAGACGTTTGCGGGTTCCGGCTCCTTTTTGCGGTCAGTCGCCTGCGACCACGTTGCGCGCAGGGCGCAAGACATGGCGCTGATGCGGCACTTGGGCCTGCAGGCCGACCGCTTCAGCGTGTCGTGGCCGCGGGTGCTGCCGCAGGGCACCGGCGCTGTCACCGAGGCAGGCTGGGCTTTTACGACCGGCTGGTCGACGAGTTGCTTTCGCAGCAGATCGTGCCCTTCTGCACCCTCCATGACTGGGACCTGCCTTCGGCCCTGCAGGCGCGCGGCGGCTGGCAAACGCGCGAGATCGCGGACGGGTTCGGCAAAAACGCCGAAGTGCTGGCGCCCAAGCTCGGCGACCGCGTCAAGCACTGGATCACGCTGAACGAGCCGCAAATCTTCATCACCCACGGCCTGCAAGCCGGGCGGCACGCGCCGGGGCTGAAGCTGCCGGTGAAATGCGTGCTGCAGGCGGCCCACCTCGCTGCGCGCGAATTGCCCCCGGCGCGCAGATCGGCTTTGCACCGCCGGCGTTACGCGCAGGCCTCGCGCCAGCTCACCTTCAGCACCGGCGCGCTGGGCACGATGAACGGCCACGCACTGAAGCTGCCGGCGCAGAACGTGTTGAACGGCGCCTGGTGGCTGGACCCGATCTGCCGCGGCCACTATCCGGAAGAAGGGTTGGCGTTCTATGGCCCCGATGCGCCGCAGGTCGAGCCCGGCGACATGCCGCTCATCCACCAGCCGCAGGACTTTTTCGGCATCAACATTTATTTCGAGCTGGAAATCAGCACTGCGAGCGGCAAGCCCACCGTGGTGCCGGCCGCTCACCGGCTTCGATTGGCCGCTGACACCGCGAGTGATGAACTGGGGCCTGCGCTTCATGTTCGAGCGCTACGGCAAGCCGATCTACGTCACGGAAAACGGCATGGCCGCGAAGGACTGGGTGTCGCCGGACGGCGGGGTTCACGACCCGCAACGCATCGACTGCATGACGCTGCACCTGCGCGAGATGGCGGCGGCGTCGGCCGGCGGCGTCGACCTGCGCGGCTACTTCCACTGGTCGTTGATGGACAACTTCGAGTGGGCCGAGGGCTACAAGCACCGTTTCGGACTGGTCCATGTCGACCACGCCAGCGGCACGCGCACCCCCAAGGACTCTGCCGCGTGGTACCGCCGCCTCATCGAAAGCCGCGGTGCCGGGCTGCTGGCTTGAGCAGGCGTAGACCTTCGCGCAGCAATGCCGACACGTCGGCCGAGACCCGCACCAAGACGATTGCCGCAGCCATAGCCAGCCTGGCCAGCCTGGGCTATGCAGGCACCACGCTGTCGAACATCGCGCAGCGGGTGGGCGTTTCGCGCACCGCGCTCGTCTATCACTTCAAGAGCAAGAACGCGCTGATGGTGGCCGTCATCGACGCGCTTTACGACCAGATGGGCGACAGCTACCGCGCGGCGCTGGACCCGGGTTTGAACGCAGGTGAGCAGCTGCTGGCGATTTTCGAGATCGGCTACCAGCAAACGCGCAGCACCGAGCAGATGGCGCTGATCGAGCTGCTGCTGGCGGCGCGCCGCGACGACGGCTTTCGCACCGAGGTGGCGCCGACCATCGCCGCCCGCGACCGCATCTTTCAGAATGCCTGGCACGTGTTGATCGAGCGCTATGGCGGCC
>Ga0209490_10003410_pt1 | contig 14820 bp, 10 predicted proteins | sample MAT06_FD_187209 | JGI IMG/M metagenome (GOLD analysis project Ga0209490, IMG submission 187209) | Freshwater microbial communities from Lake Fryxell liftoff mats and glacier meltwater in Antarctica - MAT-06 (SPAdes) (version 2) | ecosystem: Environmental > Aquatic > Freshwater > Ice > Liftoff...
AAGGAAGGCAAAGTTGTCGAGCAGCGAGTCGGCGCGGTTTCCAAAGCAGACCTAGTCAAGATGGTCGAAGCTCACGTCGGCTAATCGCAAATCAAGCTTTGAATTTGAAGAAAGGCAGCTCCGGCTGCCTTTTTCTATTCGCACCGATTCTGAAGCTGGCAGAGTTAAACTGTCTGTAATGATGATTCGAATGTTCTTCCTGCTGGTTGGGGTGAGTGCGATGGCGCAGCGGCGAGACTTGCGAATGGAGATCTTCCCTCAACGCAAGGCCCTCCCGATTTCTAATAACCGCTACCCCAAACAAGCTTTGGCAAATGCAGTGAATGATGCCACCGATCTCAGTGCCGCGCTGAAGGCGACTGGATTTCAGACAGATCTGGTAGTCGATCCCGATTTGCGAACCATGGATATGGCGGTTCAACGTTTTGTCCAGACGCTGAATGCTTCATACTCGGTCTCAACTTTGCTCAAAACTGGAGAGGTGACTCGCCTGGACTCCCAAAAGAAACCGAATGCCTGGGGACTATATGACATGATCGGCAATGCCGCCGAGTTTGCCATGGCTAGCGGAGACTCTTCGAAAATCGTCGTTCGTGGCGGAAGTTGCGTGCAAAAGGTAGATCAGGTGAAAAGCTGGAGTCGTTCGATGTTGCCAGATCTCGAAACAACCTACATGGACTTTGGTTTTCGTTGTGCAGGCCCAAATCTCCTTTAACGATTCTTTATATTCCCATTGCATCGGAATCGAGACTTGAGCGCGTCTGAAGGGTTGGAGGTAGAAGAAGGCGAATGCAGTTTGTCAAACCAACGAATCCAACTACCTTGCCTGAAAGCATCGATCCAGTGGAACAATATATATGCGCAGTATGCTAATTTTTTTATCTTTAATAGCCGGCCTCTACGGACAGTTTGTACCCAATCAGTACATTGTTGAGCTAAAGGAGGAAAGCCAGGAGCGGCCCGCCGAGCGGCGTACAAGTGGGAGGGCGCGGCAGCAACGTGTTGAACGCGCCTTGGGTGCACGAGGCTTCAAAGTGACGGGGCGTACAGAGATTGTTGCTAACGCTTTGATGGTGGAAGCGCCAGAGGATGCAGGCGATGCCCGGAGTCTGGTTGGGCAGTTGGCAGATGTATCGAGGGTGCATAAGGTCAGGTTCTTCCACCAGACTCTCGACCGCGCAGCTCAGGTGCATGCCGTTACGGCGGCCTGGGAGAAACTGGGAATCGCCAATGCGGGGAAGGGAATCAAGATCGGAATCCTCGACAGTGGAATTGAGCTTACCCACAAGGGATTTGCCGATTCCGGCTATGATTCCCTCAGCGGATTTCCGAAGGTAGGCAACGAGCGCGACCTCGTCCATACGAACAAGAAAGTGATTGTCGCGCGCTCTTATTCCACGTTGTTTGCTCGAAGCGATCCGGAGTTGACCGTTCTGGATCGCAGTGGTCACGGTACTGCGGTGGCCATGTGCGCTGCCGGTACACAGCATGAATCACCGATGGGGACGATATCTGGAATGGCCCCTGCCGCATACCTTGGCGTCTACAAGATATTCGGCACCCCCGGCATTAACAACAGCACCACAGACGCAGCGATTTTGAAGGCCATCGATGACGCGGTAGCAGACGGCATGGATGTAATCAATCTGAGCTTCGGTTCAATTCTGGCTTCGCGGCCTGAGAACGACATCATAGTCAAGGCACTCGAGCGCGCCGAAGCTGCCGGAGTCATCGCAGTCGTTTCCGCAGGCAACGATGGTCCTGGCCTGGCTACTCTCGGTTCACCTGCCTCGGCACCTACGGCCTTGACGGTTGGTGCTAACGAGAATGGCAGGCTCTTTGCCTCTGCCGTAGTGCTGGATGGCGACGCTGCGTTCTTAGCCAAGGTTGGCTCCACTACTTCTGCCAGCGGCGCGGTAGCCGGAAAGATAGTTTCCGTGCAAAACCTAGACCCCAGCGAGCTGGTTTGCACTGCACTGCCGCCGGCGAGTCTGGCAGGCAAGATTGCTCTGATTCAACGAGGCACTTGCCTCTTTGAGACGAAACTTACCTTCGCTGCGAGCGCCGGTGCGATCGCCGCCGTGATCTATTCCGATGAGGCCCGGGCTGGAGACTTTATCTCCTTCGGTGCTGGCACGGCGACTTTACCTTCTGTCTTCATCATGTATGCCGACGGTGTAAAGCTTCGCGAGAAGTTGCAGAATTCAACAGGCCTCGATGTCACCCTTGAGTTGGGATTGAAGGCTCGAGACGCCAACCCGAATCGCCTGGCGGATTTCTCCTCTAGCGGCCCGGTTTCCGGTGTTCCAATCAAGCCGGACTTGCTCGCCGTTGGCACCAACGTCTACACCGCAGCCCAAACCAACAGCCCGGGCGGCAAAATCTATTCCACCACCGGCTATGCTCTGATTGATGGCACAAGCTTCTCTTCGCCAATAACGGCCGGCCTGGCTGCTGTGCTGAAGGCGGCCCGGCCTGGCCTGAAGCCGGCCGATTACCGGTCTATGCTCGTAAACAGTGCTCGACCCCTCTCCGATCAACCGCAACTGACGCTGACTCAAACTGGTGCGGGCCTCGCCGATCTGAGCAGATCGCTCGATGCGCCCCTCCGATTCAATCCGGTAAGCGTTTCATTCGTAAAGAATGAGCAATCCATCGAGGTGAGCAACCTGAACTCGACAACCGCTTCCTACCTTGTATCGGTTGAGCCAAAGTCAGGCAGGGCACCCGCGCTTTCAACCACTCAGCTCGATATTGAATCCGGTGCTACAGCAAAGCTGAACCTGCAACTCGACCTTGCTTCCCTTGACGCTGGAGCTTACTCTGGTGCCGTGTTGTTGCAGTCGGAAGGCGGCCCAGTCATGCGAGTCCCATACTGGTTTGGCAAAGCGAATGCTGCGGCACCAGTATCAATCCAGGATCTCCTCACTTCTGCTTCAGCCCGCTCTGGCACCGTTCAGCAGGACTTGTTGTTCTTCCGAGTCCTCGATGCCAATGGTCTCTCGATCGAAACAAAGCCGGCGGTACGAGTGGTGAGCGGTTCCGCTACGCTTACAGAAGTGCAGAACCGCGATTCTGATGTTGCCGGTGCCTTTGGAATAGAAATCTTGCTTGGCCTCGGCCAAAACGTGATCGAGGTTGATGCCGGTAATGGACTAACGAAGCGTTACAGCTTTCAAGGCCGCTAAAGCGTCCAGGAAGCTTCGTTCAGCTTGCGCCAGCTATCCTGCAAATCTTCCGGGTGCACACGCGTCTCACCCACAACCGTCATGAAGTTGGCATCCCCATTCCAGCGCGGAAGCACGTGCAAGTGAATGTGACCGGCAATCCCTGCACCGGCAACCGCGCCAATGTTGAAACCTAGATTGAGCCCGTCGCAATTGTAAACCGATCGAATATTTTTTTCGGCCAAACGCGCATAACGCATCAGTTCAATCCACTCCGGCTCAGGCAGGTCTTCGATTCGCGAAACATGCCGGAACGGGGCAATCATCATGTGGCCGTTGGTGTAGGGGTAGAGGTTGAGCAGACCGTAGCAGGCCTCACCTCGAAATAGAATCAAGTTCGAGGCATCTTCACTAGCCTGAGCCTTCACGCAAAAAATGCAGGCATTTTTTGGGCCGTCTTCTTTAGTTACGTAGCGGTAACGCCAGGGGCTCCAGAGATGGTCCAAGGGATTTTTTCCTACAGAGCGGGTGGCGCAGTAACTGCGGGAGGAGTCCGGTCATCGCCATTAACAAGATCTTTCAATTCCTTTGAGGGCTTGAAATACGGAATACGCTTGGAAGGCACTTCAACACGAGCGCCAGTCTTGGGGTTGCGCCCTATGCGGGATTGCCGCTGCCGGGTTCGGAAGCTGCCAAAGCCTCGGATCTCAATTTTCTCGCCAGCTTTCAAACTGCGTACTACGCTGTCAAAAATGGCTTCGACGATGGTCTCGGAATCTTTCCGGGTCATCTCGACAACTCTTGAGACTTCTTCAATCAATTCGGCCTTTGTCATTGGCGTCTAGCTTTCCTCCCCATTCGTTTGCTGCGAAGCACCCTGTTGCGCCTCGGCTCCAGACTCGAAGCCCTGACTGGCGGCTTCGGCCTGCTGTTGATAACCCTTCAGTCGCGTGCGATCTTTTTCCTCGTCCACGGCCTTCAGGCTCAAACCGATTTTCTTATCGGTTTCATTCATCCGGATAATCTTGAATTCCTGCTCAGAACCCACCGGGAGTGAAGCCGATGCAGGTTCCGTTCCCCGGCCCTTAGCTTCAGCACCGGGAATCTCTGAATTGTGGCACAATCCTTCCACCCCGGGGGCGAGTTCTACAAAGACTCCAAAATTCGCGACCCGCACAACCTTGCCGGTAACGAGTTCATTCACCATGTGCGAGTTGAAAAAGGTTTCCCACGAATCCGGTTCCAGTTGTTTGATTCCCAGGCTCAGCCGCCGGTGCCCGCTGTCAATTTGCAGGATTGCAGCCTGAACCATTTGGCCCTTCTTGAGCAACTCCGATGGGTGCTTGACGTGTTTAGTCCACGACATATCGCTCACGTGAACCAACCCGTCGATGCCTTCTTCGATTTCAATAAAGGCACCGAAGTCCGTAAGTTTGCGCACGCGGCCTTCAACTACACTGCCGATGCTGTAACGCTCGACGAGCGTCGTCCACGGGTCGGCTTCCAGTTGCTTCAACCCAAGCGATACGCGCTTGTCTTGCGGGCGGATGTCGAGCACAATTGCTTCCACCGTGTCGCCTGGCTTGACCACTTTGCCCGGGTGCTTCATCCGCCGGCTCCAGGTCATCTCGGAGATATGAATCAATCCCTCGACCCCTGCTTCGATTTCGATGAAGGCCCCGTAGTCGGTAACGCTCACGACACGGCCGCTCACGTGCGAGCCGATTACATAGCGCTCCACTGCCGTTTCCCACGGGTCGGCAAACAACTGCTTCATGCCGAGCGAGATACGGCCCTTGTCGCGATCGAATTTTAAAACTCGAATTGTGACAGCCTGTCCACTTGCCACCACATCCGACGGATGGTTGACGCGACCGTAGCTCATATCGCTGATATGCAGCAGGCCATCGATGCCCCCAAGGTCAACAAACGCACCGTAGTCTGTCAGGTTCTTGACGGTGCCCTCGAGTACGGCACCCTCGAAAATGTTCTCAATTGCTGCACTGCGCTTGGCAACAACTTCTTCTTCAATCGCAGCTCGACGCGACACTACAACATTGCCTTTGCGACGATTCAGCTTAAGAATGCGCACAGGAATATCCGTGCCAACAAAGGGATCGAGGTTATGAGTCGGGCGCAAATCGATCTGGCTTGCCGGCATGAAGGCACGCACACCCACATCCACACTGAGGCCACCTTTAACCTTGGCCAGGACGTGGCCGCTAATCAGGAAGCCTTCATTCATCGCCTGCTCGAGGCTATCCCAGTGACGGATACGTCGAACCTTCTCATGCGAAAGGTAAAGGAAACCTTCGGGGCTGGTACCAGGACGATCGATTACAACTTCGACCTGTTCCCCTGGCTGAATCTCTTGCAGGAAGTGGTCGCGCGGGACAAATCCCTCGGTCTTCTGTCCGATGTCTACAATGACATCGCGATCGCCTACGCTGATCACATGACCGATCAGGACTTCGTCATCGCTGGACGTGTCCATTTGGCCATAGTCGGCCAGCATTTGCTCGTAGTTTTCTTCCGCGCTAGCTGCATCGGCAGCTTCATCGGCTGATTCTACGGGCGCGCCGGGCATTCCGTGTTCATGCTCTTCGGATTGTTCCGGAGCATTGTGTTGTGGTTCGAGCGGCGCCTTGGGCATCCGCTCATCGGGCAAGCTGGCCATTGCCGAATCTCCATTGCATTACTGTGGCTTCGCTGATCATGCATACAGGCGGAGCGGGAAGCGGCCAGCAACGAGGCGGGGCCACGCACTTTTCCAGTGGCTTCAGACCACGCTGGCGTCCATTGAGTTCATATTCCCCTCAAGACCCCAGCCGCGATGTGATCGCTTTGTAACAGATTCCCGACAACCTGTTGAAACTACAGTATTTTAGGAATATAGCGGACAGAAGCCCCGGTGTCAATCATGCCATCGTCGACAGGATGCGGTGGGAGTTCCGTTTGCCAGGGCGAGAACTCGGTTTCGAGCGAAGAAAATGATTCACTTCGTTGAGGCTGGCGAAGTATCCAATGAAGCCGTCGAGGCCTCTTTTCGGTGACACTCTCGTCTGAGAAAAGTCCCGTGGCTCAAACAAACCTTGATCCCCGATGATCGCAGTACCCATGGGCCTGTACTCATGAGTGCCAGAACAAAACAAGAGTGGAGTTTGATGCCATAGCGCGAAGCCCATCTCTTGATATTATATGGATCAGCAATGAATAGACGAGACCTTTTGATCACCAGTGCGGCCGCCGCCGCCAGCTTGGTACTGAACGCCCAGACTGCCCCAAAGCCCCGCCCCGGAAGGTTAAAGCAAGGTGTTTGCAGTGGTGTGCTCGGAAGAGGCTACGACCTCGATCAGCGCTGCAAGATAGCCGCTGAACTCGGCGTCACCGGACACGACCTGGTTGGCCAAAAGGACTTCCCGATTCTCAAGAAGTACGGCATCATCCCAACCATGCTTCCCGGCATTGGCTCCTTGATGCACAACTCGACAGACCTCTCCCGTCACGATGAGCTCGACAAGATGGCTACTGAGGTAATCAAGTCGGCGGCAGAACTGAAAGCTCCCAATGCGATCCTTCTCAGCGGCAACAAATGGGGCCAGAGCATCGAGAAGTGTCTCGACAACAACGAAAAATTTATCAGGCGCATCATCAAGCGTGCCGAAGACGCTGGCGTCACACTCTGCATGGAATTGTTGAACAGCAAGGTCAATCATCCCGACTACGCCTGCGATCACACCACCTACGGTGTTGAGCTTTGCAAGCGTATTGGCTCCCCACGCTTCAAGCTACTTTTTGACATCTATCACATGCAGATCATGGAAGGCGACATCATCCGCACGATCGAGCAGAACTTCCAGTACATCGGGCATTTCCATACGGCCGGCAATCCGGGACGCTATGAGTTTGATCTTCAAACTCAGGAGATGAACTATGCGCCTATTGCAAAAAAGATCGCCGACCTCGGCTACCAGGGCTGGATCAGTCACGAATACAGTCCGCGGCCGGGAAATCCAGATCCAGTCAAGACTCTGGATGCCATGCTAAAAATCTGCGAAGTCTAAGCCCCATGCAGTACTTGTTCGGATAGCTCGGTTTTTGGTCAGTTGGAAACGATTCGGACAACCACCCGGCTCGTCACGGTCGACGTGGTAGCGAGGGAAAAAAACGGCAAATTTGCCAAAGACTTCAAAGCCGGCGACTGCATTGGCACAATGCAAATCGAGATGAGCAAGATCGCGAACTAGGCGTATTTTGCCCAGAGTTGGATGCGGTTGGCCACATCAAGACCCTGGCGTAGAAATTCGTTCGCGATGGTTTCTGGTGTCTCGTGGTCAATCGCGTAGACCGAACTGATCACAGCAACCTGGATGAATTTGTTGGCCATGTAGGGGATCACTGGAATTTTGTCGCCGGTCATTTCGTTTTCGGTTTCCCCCGTCTGAACGATAGCCTGCATGACGCATTGAGCGGGGCTACCAGAGGGAAGGCGTTCAGCCATTAGCGTCGCTTGTTTGCGATTCTCCTCTGTTGGTTGCGCAATCCAATTTTCCGCCAGGGCAAGCGCTTTAATCTCAGCGTCTTTAGAAGAAGCCTTTCGGGCACAAAACCAGGCCCACCAAATGCCCTCCCTTGGCGTAATGGCATGGCTCAAATAAGCAATCGCATCTATCCATAGATGGTTCTCGATAAGAAGCTCAATGTAATGCTTGGCATTCTGGGCAAGTGGCAGTAAGTCCTTGGCCGGGATCTTGATCCGCGCTTGCTGGCTGATTTCGGTCGCGTTCTTGGCTGTCATACTCATCAACAATTCTGAAGGATCATTACCGCATCCATCGTGATTCCTGCTGGCCCAATCACGATCTTGGATCCCGAGGCTTCGATCGTGATCGTTGTCGGGTCCATAGTGATTTTGGATTCGCCGCACTTCATCTTGATTTCCAGTGCAGCTTTCTCGTAGATCTTGTTGGCCTTGCAGGAATTGGTGCCGCTTACCTCGATCTTGCGATTGCCTTTTTCGATTTTGATGATCTGGTCCTTCTTCTGGACCGTAACGGTGTGTTGCTCTTCGATCAACTCGTCGAAATCCTTTTTAGCGTGAAGATAAACCTGCTCTTGACCCTTCTTGTCTTCAAAGCGGAATTCATTGAAGTCGGCAGACCCTCCACCCGGGCTCGATCGCGACTTGAAGCCCGACTGCGTCTTGTTGTCCGGCAACCCGTACGGCGGCATTTGCTGGTCGTTATAGACTCTCCCGGTGATGATTGGGCGGTCCGGGTCACCTTCGAGGAAACTGACAATCACTTCCTGTCCAATACGCGGAATGGAAATCTGTCCCCAATTTGCGCCGGCCATCGTGTTCGAAATCCGAATCCAATGGGAAGAGTTGTCATCTCTGTTGCTCTTGCGATCCCAATGAAATTGTACTTTCACTCTGCCGTATTTGTCGCAATGGATCTCGTTGCCTGCGGGTCCACACACAATCGCGGTCTGTACCCCGTGAATCATCGGCTTGGGGTGAATGCGAGCCGGTCGATAAGGCACCTTCATCGGGATTGCCGACAAGCTAAGCCGTGCAGTGCTGTTCTCGCCTCCTGGCCCGTCGTCCATCACGCTCTGCCTGCACTCGATGCTGCTGCTAAGGGCGATGTAAGAAGTGTTCACCTGTGCATCGAAATGGTCTTGAACCTCGAAGCGATAGCCCGGCAACAGCGTAGTTGAAATCGTGTCCAACTGAATGATTCTGAGGTTGGCTTCCTGCTCCTCCAGCCGAAGCCTCGCATACCGTTCACCATCGCTTTTGGTCGTGTAGAAGCCGGGATAATCGTACACTTCGGCCATACGCTTCCCCGATGTGGATGCAAGCAAGCTGACAGAACTCTTCTCGAAGTTGAAATCCTGAAATGTCATCTTGCCCGTGTGTATAGAAACCGATTGCTCAAGGTTGTCGATGACGCCTCCAGCAGCTCCAGCCACCGTCCCTTTCCCGTAAGGAAATTTATGCAAATGTGGACTGTTCTGGGTTGCCGAGTTGGTGTCGACAAATACCAATTGGTGACGCTGCTCGGTGTGTTCAAACCAGTAGAAAATCCCCTCTTCTTCAAGTAGCCTGGAGATGAAATTAAAACTGGTCTCACGGTACTGAACCGTAAATTCCCTAACCGGCAATGTAGCCTGCACCTTAAATTCGAAATTGGTGACGCCGTGTTCCTTGAGTACCTCTTTCACGATGTCAACCGCTGTCTTTTTGATGAAGTGCCGGCAGTCAGTCTCCAGATTGAGAAACCATAGCGAGGGAACTACAGTAGCTTCCCAGAAGTAGACTGGCTTGAGTTCTTGTTCGACACCTAGAAGTTTGGTTCTCTGGATAAGCCCATGAATGATTCGATCGGGAATACCATCCCGCCGCACCTTGATGACGATTGGCTTCCGAAGCAGATCTTCATCGTCGATGGACTTGTCATAGGTAGCCATCATCACCCGGTAGGTGTACGTATTGGAAACAAACTCGCTCCCATCGAGGGTCATCAAGGCGAATTTATCTTTCCCCAGATGGGGGATGAGTACTTCGTAGGGGAATTTTTCTTGCTTGATTGGCATGGCGTCGAACCTATATTCTATAGATATAGCGCCACCTGTGGGGCAAATGGGTCAACCCGTCTAACGAATAGCGATTCGTACCGGATTTGCCTCAATTCCAGAAACGCGCAGCACAATGTCGACGCCGCCACGTCCGGCCAGGCTGCGGGGAATCTGAACGTTGATCTGATCCACGCCTGGAAATTGTCCCTGGTTGCCGGCAAAGGCCACCGGGGCGTTCACACCCCCAACCGTGGCCGTAACCTGGTTGAGCGCAATCCGGTTGCGAATGCCTGTGCCATAAAGCAGCAGAAAAATCTGGTCACCGTCAGGGCCAAGGTCAATCGGGTTCGGCACCAGTTGGCCATTTTCTACTGTGACAACAGCTTCCACTGTTTGAACTCCCGCACGCACCCGCAGGACGTTTGCCGCCGCCAGATTTGGCCCGGCCATAAAGACCGAAGGAGAAACGCGCCGAATCGCAACAGGCCCAGTCGACAAAGTTCCCGATCCGCTGGCAATTTGCACGCTGGCTGTGATGTTGGTGTCTTCCGGGTAGACCTCAGCCGGAATGAGCAAGTTCACCTGACTTGGTGAAACGAAGGCAAGCCGGGCCGGATAGCTGTTCCCTAAGGCATCTCGTATTCGGGCGGTTGTTCCAGCCAATGATTCAGACCAGGTTACCGATTCTGTAGATGCTGTCGATGTCGCAAGGCCAATGCCATAAACCGTCACAATACTGTTCGGCGCTGCCGGGATCGACTGGGAGCTGGCAGCAGACACAACCGTAGCGTTATTCTGGGCGGGAAAATTCGATGGTAAAAGCAAAACAAAGGTTTCCGCCCCAGGCACAAGCACCGCGAAGTCGGTCTTCTTGTCATCGTTCAGTTGCACAGGAATTATCGAACCGCCGCCAGGTATGGTGAGTGCATTCCCAAAGCTCCCGTCGCCGCGTCCACGATAGAAGTTGAGGTTGCCCGCGTTGCTTGAGTTGATCGCATCCACGGTGCCGTCTCCATCGGCATCATGAAACAACAGGTTGTTAATTCCGCCAAATACGGTGCCTTCCCGGTACCCTCCTCCGGCTTGCCCAAGCTGGATTCGCACTGTATCGAACGACAACTGTGGCACCACGCTGTAGACGATATCGGGGATCTTGTCGTTGTTCAAGTCGGTAATGGCGAGAATACTGCTACTTGCATCCGGGATAGCAACCGTCAAAACATCGGTGGGCGCACGAAAACTGCCATCGGCTTGTGCCAGATACTGCACGAGAACTGGCCGTCTGCCGTTACGTACGCTAAGCCCAGTCCCGGTCATCACCATAAGATCACTCAAGCCGTCGCTATTGATATCGCCCAGGATTGCATTGAGCACTCCATTGGGAGCTGCTAAATTTACAGCCGGCCGGAACGCTCCATTTCCGCTACTCACCAGCGCATGTATAGCGTTACTGCCAACGAGGACGATGTCAGTGCGCTTGTCGTTATTGAAGTCGCCCACAAGTAGCCGATAAACTACGAAGTCATTTGTAGGCTGATCCCAGATGCGCACCGGGGCCGCGAAACCGCCGTTGCCATTGTTGATCAGAATCGAGCAGGTCGCTCCATTTCCCGTGCTTTCAAGGGCGATGATATCCGGGCGGTTGTCTCCATTCAGGTCGGCCACCTCAATCGCATTGGGCTTGATGTTTCCGATAAGGGCCGCGCTAGTATAGTCTTGGCCAGAACGCAGTCGAACCCAGAGTCCACCAACACGCCCAAAAGTGCCGTCTCCCGCGGCAATGATGTCGGGTTGGGAATCGCCATTCAGATCAGCGACACGCACGCTTCTGGCAAAGCCGGGAAAGCCAACTCCGGCAACACTATTGAGCGATCCGTCCGGCTTGAACGCGTCTGCTACTAGTGTGTATTCTCCACTGCCCGGATAAATCAGAAAACGCCTGGAGACGCCGTCATCGACAAAGTCGAATCCGGTCTTGAATCCAAATCCTCCACCGTGAACCGAGCGCCTGGTAAACAGTCCCGCACCGTTGCCTGCGTGAATCGAAGTAAGCCCATTGCTCAGCTTCACGATGGCATCGAGCCGGTTGTCTCCATCTGTATCGGTCACCGCAAGATAGCTCGGGACTTCCGGAAGCGGAGAAGTTTGAACGGCGGCAAATCCACCGTTGCCACTGTTTAACGCGGTCATCAGCAGATTACGCGAAGTTGGTACTGTGACAAGGATCAGATCGCTACGGCCATCGACGTTCAGATCCCCAGCCACGATATATTCGGCGTCTTCGGGAAGTGCCAGCCGGGAAGGTGCCGCAAAGTTACCACTACCAGTGTTGAGAAAAATCAGTACTTCTTTCTTGTCGCGAAGAATGCCGGCGATATCCGGCAAACTGTCATTGTTGAAATCGGCAACAAAAAGGGAATCCACCCGGCCGCCAGCCGGAAGCTCCCGAGCCGCAGCGTATGTGGATCGCCCAGTCGCGGCAATGATGGAGATGCCACGAAAGTGGCCGACGATGAAATCGGGAAACCCGTCGGCATTGAGATCGCTGGCAACCACCGTGCGCGGGTCTCCTCCGGCGGGAAGCAATCGGTCCGCTTCAAAGCTATTGTTCGGCCGGCCGATCCGTAAAGTCATCGAGCTTCCAGATCTTGGCGGCGTCGCAGAATCAAGGATCCCATCTCCGTTAAAATCTCCAGTCGCGCTGTAGAGATTCATAGTCGCCGTAAAGAACCTGCTGCTTGAGATCTCTCGCTTCGGTGGAGCTTTAGCGGGAAGCGTAAGCAGATCTGAATCCAGTGCACCCAGCAACGTGAGCAGGGTAAAGGACAAAGCCTCAATCAGCGTCTCGTTGGGCGGCGACCCTCCGTAGCAACGTAGCTCAAAGTCGGCCCCAACGAGGATGCCATAGTCCACCCGGTCACATCGCATTGGCTTTCCTCTTATCAGGATTTGTCGTGTCCCCGTCAACTCGTTGAAAAACTGACCATTCCCGGCCAGAGTGCTCAGGAGGGCAAGCGCAGCGATTCTTAAATGGAGGTTGTTCATTCTATGTACGTGCCAATTTGTGCAAAAGCATCACGATCTTATTGCACTTGGAAATGCGTTAAACGAGGGGCCAACCTATACTTCGTGATCCGAATTTTTCAGTGCACGCTGCTTCTTTGCTTTCTGTCCCTGCTCCCAGCGCAGACCTTCACCGCTCGCCTGGCCGGAACGGTGCTCGATCCTGCCGGCGCGCCTGTTGCTGGTGCCACGGTTGTTGCAACTCAAGTGGAAACAAACGCCACCAAGTCCTCAACAACCGATGCCACTGGAGTTTATGCAATTCCGATTCTGCCCCCAGGGCTCTACGAGGTATCGGTAACCGCCGCAGGTTTCCAGAAAAAGATACAGAAGCAAGTTTCGCTTGGGATCAATCAATCGGCAGCGCTTGATTTTGGCCTTTCTTTGTTAAGCGTGGCCACCGAAATCCAGGTCAATGAAGAGGCTCCTGTCCTGCAAACCGAGGCGGGTAACGTCGGCACCACAATCAGCTCTCAAACCATTGATGAGTTGCCACTCGTCCAGCGCGACGTCATGGCTGTAGTGAGGCTGGCACCCGGCGTAATCGCCAAAGGTCAAGTGGGCGATGCTCGGGGTGGCAGGGGAGTCTTCAATTCCAATTTCTCCGTTGGCGGCGGAAGAACCTCTACCAACGAAGTGCTCCTGGATGGCGCAGTGAATACGATTGGAGACTTTAACGGACTCGCCTTCAGCCCGCCTCCAGACGCAGTGCAGGAGTTTCGCGTCGAGACTAATAGCTTTTCTGCGGAGTTCGGCCGCACCGGCGGAGGTGCCGTCAACATCGTCACCAAGAGTGGCGGCAACAAGTACCACGGCACCGCCTATTACTACCACCAGAACGACTTCCTAAACGCCAACAGCTTCGTCAACAATCGCTTTGGCACGCTGCGGCCTGTCCTGCGGAGGCACCAGTATGGCGGCACGGTTGGCGGCCCTGTTTCCATTCCAGGTTTCTATCGAGGCAAGAACAAGACCTTCTTCTTCACCGCTTTTGAAGGCCGCAGAGAAAAGGATCCCGTGCGTAGCGTCACTAGCGTACCGACTGCACTAGAACGCAAGGGCGACTTTTCGGAGACTCGCTTCCTCGGCGCAGCCGGCGGGCAACTGATTCAGATCTACGATCCCAATACCAGTCGCATTGTGAGAGGCGTCCGATCGCGCGATCCATTTCCTGGCAATGTAATTCCACGCGACCGCTTCAACCCGGTGGCCTTAAAAATGCTGGCTGAGTATCCAGACGCCAACCGCACAGGCAGCTCCATCACCGGCCGGCAAAACTACTTGTTCGCTGACAATCGCGGCTATTCGCGAGATCTCTTTACCACGCGCGTCGACCACATCTTCAACGACCGGCATCGCCTCTTCGGTCGCTTCTCACAACAGAAATCTCTCGACACGCAGCCGAGCGTCAAGGTGCGCTTCACCAACTCCAACAACACCAAAGACAGCTTCTACAATTCCGGCTTCGACGACACCTACCAGATCACTCCTTACCTCTTTAACGTCTTCCGCTACATGTACGTGCGCTACCGGGCCAACCTGGTTTCCAACACTCTGGGCTTTGATCCCACCACACTCGGCCTGCCTAACTATATCCGCGATTCGGCCAACGTCTTGATTTATCCGAACATCTCGGTAGGCAGTGGAATCCCAGACCTCGGTGGCACCGCATTCAACCATCAACCCCGCAACACACAGGGCCTTCAAAACAATCTCGTCTGGGTGCACGGCAAACACACGCTCAAAATGGGTGGCGAATATCGCCTCTATCGCTTCTACCCATTTCAGGTCGCCAACCCAACCGGCGCCTACAACTTCAACCAGTTCTATACATCGAACGATCAAATCGGTACGGCCCGTCCAGAGTAAGGCCTTGGTCTCGCCAGCTTCCTCTTGGGCTTCGGTGCCTACACCTATGAAAAAGTCGAGCCCCTCAGTGCCTTCCAACACTACATGGGCAGCTAATTCCAGGACGACTGGAAGGTGGCCCCACGCCTCACTCTCAATC
>Ga0209490_10003411_pt1 | contig 14820 bp, 11 predicted proteins | sample MAT06_FD_187209 | JGI IMG/M metagenome (GOLD analysis project Ga0209490, IMG submission 187209) | Freshwater microbial communities from Lake Fryxell liftoff mats and glacier meltwater in Antarctica - MAT-06 (SPAdes) (version 2) | ecosystem: Environmental > Aquatic > Freshwater > Ice > Liftoff...
TTCATTAAAGGCTATCCACATGACCAAGTTGCGTTGCTCCATCGCCCTAATTACCGGTTTTTGCGCGCCCATTGCGGCGTTAGCGCAGTCATTTTTAAGCGGCCCGCTGACCTACACGCCCGGCTATGATTTCAACTTCGGCTATACCGAAACCGCCACCGGCTACTACCTGTCGCAAGCCTACGTTCCCAACCCGCCGCAGCCTACGGTCGGGCAGGGTTACTATGTGCGCGTGCGGATGGAAGGCATTGCGTCGCCGTCGCAAGGCAGACTGATGGCGGTGCATTTTATTCCACCTGCGGGCACTTCAATTTTAGTTGCCCCGGTCAACGCACCGGTGCTGTGTACCTATCGGGCGATGTCGGGCACTGGTAATTTTGTCAGCTTCACCAATAATCCATTTACGGACTTCAGCTTTAATGGCAACCTGCGGGTATTCGGCTGCCCGCAGCCTAGCGCCGCTGGCAACCCCTTTCCGATTGTTAGCGTGCCTGGCGGCACCGCCTTTCAAATTCCTCGGCGCGATCCGCAAAACCCAACGGCGCAGCTTTGGCCTTTGGGCAGTCAAGCCGGCTACGAATTTTATATTCCAGTCGTTAGTAACCGAATCATGAGTGGGTCTTTGCCCGCCGATCGCGCCTTTGCGCCAATACGCTCCATTCAAGGCGATGGGCTCGATCCGTGGACGTACCCTTACGTCGCGCTGCTGGTATCCGCCGGCGACGTAATCATGCGATCGGGCTTTGAGTAGGCAAGGCAGCGCAAACCGCCAAAGCCCTATCCCATTAGAAACCGTAATCTGAATGTTGGCGCGTTGTTTTCTGCTCGAAGCAGCACGCAAGCCTGTGCTGCCTGAGCTGCCAGATGTCCAGTGTGACTCGGTGATGGTATGTACCCCGTCGGCCCCTCCCCATACTTGCGGCCCTTTGCCCGTTTAGCTGACGATTGGATCTGCAATCCCAACCGAGGCACGCCAGCCATGCCGCGGCAGCTTGCATATTCGCGTCTCCTGACCAAGCGCGACTCTTGGCCACCCCGTCAAATCGACTTTTTGTCCCGGAGTTCGGGTCTCCAGGAGTTCCCCGGAGATTTGGAGATTTGGAGATTTGGAGATTTGGAGATTTGGAGATTTGGAGATTTGGAGATTTGGAGATTTGGAGATTTGGAGATTTGGAGATTTGGAGATTTGGAGATTTGGAGATTTGGTGGGTGTTGCGTGCTTCGCAACGCGGTTTAAAGCACTTCAGCGATTTCTATCGGGATGAAACGATAGCCAAAGAAGATTTGTTTGATTACATCGATGGTCGGCTGCACTCGCCCGATTACCGCCGCTACTTCGATAACTTGAGCAAGGAACTGCCGCGCATCCCGCGGATCAAAACCGCCGCTGATTTTTGGGCGTTCAGCAAAGCCGGGCGCGCTTTGGCGCACTGGCATTTGCATTACGAGACGGTGGCTATGTATGCGGGCGTGGAAATAGACAGCGGGAGCGTCAAGTTAAAAGATAGCGACTACCGTGTCGAAAAAATGCGCTACGGCAAAAACGGCAAAGAGAAAGACTTAAGCACGCTGCAATACAACGCCAAAGTCACCGTCACCGGCATCCCACTGGCAAGCTATGGCTACGTTATCAACGGCAAACCCGAGCGGCCAAACCATGGCGCGCTCTTGGTTGCGCTGCACGCTCACCTGCCTCAGCGACGACCAGACGATAAACGAAGGGCATTGCGCCGCTCCCGGTGCTACCAACCACCGGGCACGAATGCACGGCGATCCTTCTGCAGGCGGTCGACCTTATTGCACATTTTATTCGGCGCAATGCCCGTTGGTTATTGTGCCCTACGGTTCTGCAAGTTGTAGCCGCATTGCCAATGTGGTCAGCATATAGCAAGATCTGGCACGTTCCTCCGGGAGACGCCACAATGCATGTCACTACCCGCTCAAGCCGTCAGTTTAGTCAGGACGCCAGCCGTGCCAAAAAGGCAGCCCAGAATGGCTCGGGTTTCACCACCGACCGCGGTCGACAGGCGCACAGAAGCTGGTCGGTGGCGCGGCCAGCATCATCGACATGCTGGCGATCCCTGGCTGTGACGACATTGAATTTGACCCGGCACCGGTGGGCAAGCTCCATCGGCCGGCGGATCTGCCCTCCTGCACTTCCTGGAGAATTCCGATGAGCCTTTCACGCATGGGTTTTGCAGCATTGATCTATAGCATGCTCGCACTGGTAGCGCCGACGCTATCCGCGGATCTCGTGTTCAACGTCGACACGGTTGCTGATTCGATCGATGACAATGTCAATGACGCGGAGTGTCATACCAGTGCCAATCGCTGCTCGCTGCGCGCGGCGATCATGCAGGCGAGCCACCTGACCACGCCTGGCTTGACCAGTGTCAACCTGCCCGCGGGTACCTATTACCTGCGGCCAATCAGTTTTGCCGACGACGAGACCAATGGCGACTTGAACCTGACCCCACCGCTGGGTCTGGGCCAGCAGGTTGCGATTTTCGGTGCGGGTGCAGCTACCACGATCATTGATGCCGTAGTGGCGGGGCGTGGGCTCAGTGTCGGACCGGGCCGCGTCGCGAGCATCCATGAGCTCACCATCCGCAACGGCTTTCCACTGGGTGCTGGACGTGACTTAGGCGGCGGAATATCGAACGAAGGCGTATTGAGCATTTCGCGCTGCGTGATCGAAGGGAATTCAAACCTCTACGGTGGCGGCATATACAGTTCTGGCCATTTGGAAATTGTTGGTAGCACGATTCGATCAAACGCCGCATCCTTCGGGGGTGGCGTATATTCGCAACTGTCGACGACCACGATTCGTGACACCACGGTTTATGGAAACACTGCAAGTGACGGTGCGGGCATCTTGACCGGGAATTTCTTAGCCAGCGATTACTTGTATCTGGTCAACACGACCTTGAGCGGTAATCGTGCGCAAACCGATGGCGGAGCGATTTACCAGTTCAATGGCACCATATTTATGTACAACTCATCGGTAGTTGGCAATAAGGCGGATGTCGGTTTGACCGGGGCAAGCGGTGGCGGTCTCTACATCAAACCCGGCGCGCGTTTTGGCTTGGTCAATACCGTAATGGTCCGCAACGCCGCGGGCTTCGACTCGAACAACGATTGCGTCGGCGCAGTGGAAGCCTACGGCCGCAACCTCGTTGGCGACCCCGCAACGGTGGGATGCTCGGCGAGCAATGCGCCGCTGGGGCCGATTACGCGCAGTACCGTGGGGCCTTTGCAGGACAATGGCGGCACGACGCTGACGCATGCGCTATTGGCGGGCAGCGAAGCCATCAATGCATCGCTGCTGAGCCTCGGATGTGTGGATTACGATGGATTCCAATTGATCGCCGACCAGCGCGGCGCCTTACACCTTACTGGCGAACGCTGCGATCTCGGTTCATTCGAATACGGCGCCAGCATTCCCGGCCAGGAACTAATCTTTCGTGACGGTTTTCAGGCTGGCGCGAACCCGGGCAGCCTTCAAAACCATAAAGCTGCCACTTCTGGACACCCATCGAATGGTAACTCCTGTGCGACTCCCAGATGCGACTCATAGACTCCCATCGAATCCCCCATTCCAACCTGCAACTCAGAAACCCATCGCATCCCCCATTCCAACCCACTTTCTTCTTGGAGTCAGTCGTTCCAGGAGCTTGTTGCACGAGCTTAAGGCCGGCCACGCCAGTTCGCCGAGATTCAAAACGACCGCGAGGATTCGACGCCGCCACCATCGATTGATCCGCACCGACTCTATTTTCCGTATCTGTTCTTGAACGCCGCTAAATGCAACCAGATCTGGGGTAGCGGCAATTCACGATGTTGCGCAACGCCCCGGGATTTTTAATGTCGCGGCCATACCGGCCGCGGCCCAACTGTTGAAGGAGAGTCCAGATGAACCCAGAACACGAAAAAGACGAAGCCAATAAGGACGACGACGCCAAGATCAAGGCGGCGGACTTGTCGCTCGAAGAAGCGCAGGGTGATGAGGTCAAAGGGGGCCCGATTTACATGAAATACGGCGACGTTATGTTCATGGGCCCGCCTCGCCCTTGAGGGAGGTGGCTAGTCGCCAGCGTTTGCACAGCAAAGACTACAGCTGACGATCCAGTGACAGCTGCCGCGAACGCTCTCAAAGCGCTCGCGGCAGCTTGCTCATTCAACAAACGCGCGTTCGCGCAGTGCCCTAACCGGCTCTAAAACATAGTCGATCATTTTGCGGCGGCCGACAAGAATGCGTGCTTCGCCACTCATGCCAATGCGCAGCGGCAGGGCTGGGTTGGTGGGCGAGGTCAGGCTGGCTAGCGCGAAGAATTGGGCCTGTTGCTCGTTGACTACGCCGCTGGGGCTGACCCAGTCGAGTTGCGCTGTTTGCGTGCCGTAACGCTGATAGGGATAGGCCGACAGGAACAGGCGTACCGGCTGCCCGGTGCGCAGACGAGGCAGCGCGGCTTCGGCCAGCGTCAGCCTTGGCTGTCCGGCGGCATCTAAGCGTGCCAGTTGGCATAGCACGGCGCCGAGATCAACCACGGCGCCGGCGCCGGTTTGGGCCACGCTCAGCACCACCGCGTCGTAAGGCGCCAATATCGATCGGGTGTCACCGACCGCGCCGGCTAACTGCTCGCGTGCGGCGGCGATTCTGAACTTAGCTTTTTCGCCTTCGGCCCCTTCTTCGTTGCGATCACGCGCGCGTGCTGCGATGCGCTCGGATTTATCCAGTGCCAGCTGCTGCAACAGCTTTTGGCTGGCGATGCGCTCGTTCTCTCCCGCTGCCACCAGCAGCTGATCGGACAGCAGCGAGATGCGCGGCAGTAGGCCACGCTTGGCTGCTTCTTCCTTGCGGTCAAGGATCTCGCGAGTCGATGCGAGATTGCGCGTGCGAAACTCAAGTTCGCGTTGGGTCAGGGCGATTTCACGGTCTTTGATCGCGGACTCATCGGCGAGCGCTTGATCGAGGCGGCGCGCGCGTTCGGTCAACGCGCGCTGGTCTTCGAGCAACTGTCGCAGCAGCGAATCACCCGTGCGCACGACGTCGCTTTTGATGCGAAACAGCGTCGCGCCGGCCTTGACCGCCTGCCCTTCGCGCACCTCGACGCTGACCAGTTCGCCGGCGACCGGGGCCTGTATCGGCGCGCCGCCGTTGATCGGCACCACGGTGAAAGGGGCGATCACCGTCTCGGGAATCCGAAACAGGCTGGCGAAAGCGATCACGACCGCGGCCAGAGTCAGCAATAACCAGCCGGTGTAGCGCGCCGCGCGAGCTGGCGCGTCGTTCAATAACAGCCCCGACGGACGGTCAAGTTCATTTACTGGCGGCGTGCGTTGCGCGCTCATTGACTGGTCCCCAATTGCTGGCTCGACAAATAGAAATACATGCCGCGACGCCCCATTAGTTCGTCGTGACTGCCGGTCTCCACGATCCGTCCGGCATCCATCACCACGATCTGATCGGCATCGCGGATGGTACTTAGCCGGTGCGCGATGATCAGGCAGGTGCGGCCTTTGGTCAGGCGGCCCAAGTTATTCTGAATGGCGCGCTCGCTTTCGCTGTCGAGCGCGCTGGTGGCCTCGTCAAAAATCAGGATCGGCGGATCGTGGTAAATCGCCCGCGCGATGGCGATGCGCTGGCGCTGACCGCCGGAAATGGCCAGCCCGGTCTCGCCGATGCGGGTCTCATAACCGAGCGGCAGGCGCTGGATGAAATCATGCGCGTTGGCCATCTGCGCCGCCCACAGCGCGCGTTCGAAATTCGGCTCAGTGTCGCCGAAGGCGATGTTGTGCAGGATGGTGTTATCGAACATGTGGTTTTCCTGCAGCACGAAACCGATCTGGCGGCGCAAATCGCGATGATTAAGCGTGCGGCTATCGATGCGGTCGAACAGGATTTCGCCACTGGTGGGTTCGAGCAGGCCACTGATCAGCTTGACCAGGGTGGTCTTGCCGCAACCGCTGCGCCCGACCAGTGCCCAGGTTTTGCCGGCCGGTATCGACAGCGAAATATCAGCGAGAATTTCAGGCGACTGCGGCCCACCGAAGCGCAGCCCCACTTTGCGCAGTTCGATATGGCCCTCCAGCGATTTCACCGACTTAAGACGCGAGCGGTCGCGCCCTTGTTCGGGCTCCGGCTCGATCACATCATTCAAGCGGTTCAGCAGCACACCGATAAATTGCGCATCGTCCCAGACGCCGAGCGCGCGCGCGATCGACGCGGAAGCCATCGCCATGATGCTTGAGAAGGCGACAAAGGCACCGACGCTGAACTCACCGGATATCACCGCGTGCGCGCCCGCCCACAGGAACAGCAGGGTCGACAAAAAACCCACCGCTTGCAGCGCGCCCTGGTAGCTCATCACCGTGAAATTGCCGCGGAACTGCTGCTGCGACACCTCCAGAAACTGAGCCAGTATCTCGTCGCGAAACTTGAGCTCGGCGCCCGCTGCCTTGACCGCCTCGATGCCCTTGATGGCATCGATCTGTTGCGAGGCATAGCGGCCGTAAGCGGATTCCAGATCGGCATACAGTGGCCGCAGCAGGCGCCGCGAAAACCACATCAAGGCGGCATACAGCGGTGCCACGATCAGGAACAATCCGGTCAAACGCACGGAATACAGCGCCATGAGCGCCAGGCAGCCCAGCAATTGCACCACCGCGAGCAGCCCGCCTACGCCTTGATCCACCAGGAATTGGCGCAACTGGCGTGCGCCGTCCAAACGCCGCTGAATATCGCCGGTGCGGCGCGCCTTAAAATAGCTCATTGGCAGGGCCAGCAGCCGCCGGGTCAAATAGTCGAGCACGGCGCTGTCGATACGCACGGCAACGAAACTGAGCAGATATTGCTGGATGAGATTGGCCGCCAGCAGGAACACTAGCGCCGTGGCCATGGCCGGCAGCAGCACATTGAGCAAGCTGAGATCCTGATCGACGATCACCTTGTCGACCACAAACTGGGTGAGTACTGGGAACACCAGACCCAAAGCACTGGCAAGTCCCACCAGCCCCAGCGCCAGATAAAAGCTGGCGCGATGCTCGCTGAAGAAAGGCCATAGCCAGTTTAATTGCGATGGACTCGCCGCCGTGGGCTGCGGGCCTCCCGCGTAGTCAAACAACGCCGCATAGCCGGACCACTTTTTGAGGAACTCTGAACGCGTAACTTTGCGCCGCGAAATACCGGGATCGGCCACCCACACATGGCTCGCATCGACGCGATAAACGACTACCCAGTGGTTGCCTTCCCAATGGCAGATGGCCGGCAGCGGCATCTTGTCGAGATGGCTGGGGGACACTTTGAGTGCACGAGCCGCCAGACCGAGTTCGCTGGCCGCCGCGCAGATAGACCGCAGGCTGGTGCCGTCGCTGGCGGTGTGACACAGCTCGCGAATGCGCGACAGGCTGGCTTGAATGCCGTAGTAGCGACAGACCATCGCGAAGCTGGCCGGGCCGCAGTCCATCTCGTCGATCTGGGCGATAAACGGAAATCCGCGGATGCGACCGGCGCGTTTGCGGAAAGCGCCGCCGTCGGCAAACGGGGCGCTGGCGTCATCATCGGCGTCGTCGACTTGCGCATCGGCGGTTTTATCGCTGACGCGCGCATCCGCGGGCAGTAATTCTTCGGCGAAATCCAGCGGCACCCGCGCTTCGTCGTCGACGTGGTGTTGCGCCAGACGCTCGATCATCAGCCGGTCGAATTCGGCGAAGCGCCCGCGCAGCAGCGTGACCGAGGCGGCGTCGAGCAGCATCAGCTCGCAGTCGCTGACCGCTTCCACGCTGGCGGCGCGGGGCGCGTTGTTTAGAATCGACAGTTCGCCGAAAAACTCGCCTTCCCGATAGAAGGCCCGATTGCGCGCCTGCGCGATCGGGCCGGTAAAGGCGCGCGCACGTCCCGAGCGCAGCAGGTACATCGGTCCAGCCGCATCGCCTTCGCGCACGATCAGGTCGCCCTTCGCGGCGCGCGCGGGCTTGAGTTCGGCCATCAGCGCGCGCAAAGCCAGCAGCGGCAAGCGGCCGAAATTGCTGAACTCGTAGAGAAAAGCGTGCAGCACGCGCCAGCGCGCCATCAGCTCCAACGCTTCTCGAACGGCTGGAAATTCGGCCGCGAGCTTGAGGAAACGCGATCGCTCCAGTCGCAGCACCTCAACGGTCGTGCTGGCGCGCACGCTGGCGCTGCGCACACCGCCGTCGAGCAGCGCGCTTTCGCCGAATTCGTCACCCGGCAACAGGCGATTGAGCGGCAACTCGCTGCCATCGGCGGCCGCCTTGAGCACGCGCGCGCGACCACTAACCAACACGAAGTAGGCATCGGCCGGATCGCCTTCGCGGACAATCGCTTCGCCAAACTCGAAGCGTTCCTCGCTGAAGCTGTCGCGCAGACGCGCATAGTGCGCTTCCGGAACGAAACGCAGAATCGAACTCTTCAGCAACGTATCTTCGTAGCGCGGAGTCATCATTGCCCCTCCCTCAGTCGGGCACTAACACCCAGCGAATATGGCGCTCGATTAACTCCTGCTGTGCCTGATCGAGCAGCAGCGCATCGATCCCGGCGAGCACCTGTGGATCATCCAAACTGGGTTCAACATAGCGCGTCAGCCCAAGTAATAGCCAGCGTTCGCCATCGGCGATCGGCACGCTGACGCGGCCAGCGACAATCCGCGAAAGCGCCTGCGCCCACGCGGGCTTGAGCTCGCGCATAAACCAGCGCCGGGCCTGATACGCCAAGCCGCTTTGTGCTGCGACTTCGTGCAACGCCATGCGGTCTTCGGTGACGCACAGCAGGGCTTCGCGCGCGGCGTCAAGTGTGTCGAATTCGATCAACTCGGCGTCCACTTGCAGCCAGGTCAGGCGATCCTGATCGAGGCGGCGCTGGCGTTTGTGCTGCTCGAGAATGGCCTCGAGAAAGGTCTGGTAGCAACGATCGAGCTCACTCCAATGCAGGCCTAGATCGCCGCTAGGCAGGCAACCGGCGTCGACGGCGCAAGCGACGCGGGCCGCCAACCCCAACGATAAACGCGAGAAGCGCTCCGACAGCAGGCAATCGATGATTCGTGCGTTGGCGTCGACCGCAGTCTCGCCGGTCAGCTGGCGGCGCAAACTGGCGCGCAGGTCGGCATAGCTCAAACCGCGCTGTGCCAGCCAAGCCAGACATTCGTCAGCGCTAACGAGGTTACGCCGGTAACGAAAGGCCTCAACCACTGCATCCAGATTCTGGGTGTCGAACGGCGCCGAACGCAGCACTGCGGTTGGCGCGGGATCGCTGGCGCTGAGCTGCTGCTCAAGAGCAAGCACCTCATCGAGCAACCAGGTGCGCGATCCCGCGCTAAACACCGAGAGCGATAAAGGTGCCATTAGTGGAAGCCCCTCAGCCACGATTAGCCACCGCTGGAGGAGTTTGAACGCACTTTTTGCACTGCCGGCAACAATAGGCCGACCAGTATCCCGCCTTTGGGATCCGCAGCGGCCGGGAGATCTTTAACGGTCGGTGAAGTTTTAGCCGGTTTGTCGACTGGTTTTTTCTTGCTGGCATTGCTCATGACGATGGCTCCTGGATTTGGGAATGAGGCCCGATAAATCTGCGCTGACCCAGACGCTGGGATTTTTACACCCACATCACTCAGTACGTAAGCAAACCAGCGCGGAGATCATCTAAGTGCGTGACATTTTTAATCGCGTGGGCACTTTGCTGTCGCATCCGATAGAAAATTTCGTAGATTGCGGGGCGACCCTTGCGTTTACCGGAGAAGCCAGTGCCGCAGACCAACGATTTACTCAGCCTGTATCGCTGGGCCACCCAAGATCCGGACACGCAAGCGGCGGTACTCGCCGCAATCTACCGGCGCGTGCGCGACGGCCGCGAGGCGCGAAGTCTGCGCGAGGATTTCGCCGGCAACGCTGCCGACTCGGTGGCGTGGGTGGCGGCGGGCCTCGATCGTTCAGCGATAGCCGTCGATCTGGATCGACCCACGATCGAACACGCAACCGAGCGCGCGCAGAGATTGCTCGGACCCGCCGCGGAGCGCATCGCCTTCCACTGCGCCGACGTGCATTCGCTCCAGCCGCCCGAGGTGCCGGCCGTCGATCTGCTTTCGGTGCTCAACTTCAGCATCGGCTATCTGCACAGCCGCGCTGCGCTAACCCGCTACTTAAAGCATGCGCGTACAGCGCTGGCGGTCGATGGCATTGTGGTGCTCAATCTATACGGCGGCCCAGCCGCGATGAGCCAATCGACCACTTGCCATCGCGTCGTCCCAGCGCGCGAAAAAGGCCAGCGCCAAGCCCTGCCCGCTTTCGACTATCTCTGGGAACAGCGCAGTTTCGATGCGTTGAGCGCGCGCGTCGATTGCCGTATTCACTTCGAAGTCAGTGACGTCAGCGCTCCAAACGGACTGCGCCGCATCGAGGACGCCTTTCGCTACGATTGGCGGCTGTGGACCCTGCCGGAGCTGCGCGAGTGCCTGCACGAAGCGGGATTTGCCAGCAGCCAGATCTGGCGCCATACCGCCACCACCGAAGGCGGACACACCAAAGTATTCCTCGGCGCGGTAAGCCAGCTGCTCGACTGCGAGTCCTGGGTGGCTTATGGGATTGGAGTGGCCTGACCCAACCACTATTTACCTTATTGGCCTTGTGCTAGGGCGTAGCCGACGATTCCATCGAAGGTGCACAGATTCTCGGTTTTGATCACATCGATGCCGCTTTCGGTCAGCTGCTGCAACAGCGCAATGATGTCGCGGTGCCTCACCGTGCCCTCGCCCTCCTGCGTTATAAACCGGCAGCGCCAGTGATCCGTGCAGAAAGTTTCCTCGAAGCCGTGCGGCCAAACCTTCACGCCGCGGTTAGTAATCACCTGCAAGTGCAGCGTCTCCCCGGCTGCTGCCTGCAACCGCGCAGCCAGCTTATCTGGCGAGCTTTCAGCGCTGTGGACGAACACGTCGACACCGACCATCGCCTTGAGCGCCGCTGGCTTGCGGGTATAAGTCGGCTTACTGCTAACCGCGTTGGCCGCGCGGTTCTGGTAGATAACCGGCTGAAAATGCTGCGGCAGCTGACCAAGGCGCGCGATCACAGCCGAGGCGAAAGCCTGCGTTCCCAGAGACTGTCTGGTTTGCGGGCCAGCGAGATCGCCAGTGTGGATGCCATCCTCAAGGGTGCGCAGCCAGGCGTTATGAATGTTTTGGGCGACGCCCGCCTGACGAATGTGGACCAGCATCATCACCGCAGCCAACAGCAGGCCACTGGGGTTTGCCAAATCCTGCCCGGCGATATCGGGCGCGCTGCCGTGAATGGCTTCAAACATGGCGACGTGTTCGCCAATGTTAGCGCTGCCAGCGAGCCCTACACTGCCGGTCATTTCGGCAGCGATGTCGCTCAGGATGTCACCGTAAAGGTTTGGGGTGACGATCACATCAAAACGCTCCGGACGCGTGGCCATGCGCGCGGCACCGATGTCGATGATGTAGCGTTCGCGCTCGATTTCCGGGTATTCGAGGCCAATTTCCTCGAAAACCCTATAGAACAGGCCGTCGGTCAGCTTCATGATGTTGTCTTTCACCATGCAAGTGACTTTGCGCCGACCGTGGCTGCGCGCGTATTCAAAGGCGTAGCGCACGATCTTCTCGCTGCCGGGACGCGTGATCAGCTTGAGACACTGGTAAACCTCGTCCGTCTGGCGGTGTTCGATGCCGGCGTACAAGTCCTCCTCGTTCTCGCGGACGATCACGATGTCCATGCGCGGGTGCAAGGTGGGGACAAAGGGCGCGTAGCTGATGCACGGGCGGACATTGGCATACAAGCCCAAAGTCTTGCGCACGGTGACATTCAGGCTTTTATAGCCGCCTCCCGAAGGCGTGGTGACCGGCGCCTTCAGAAACACTTTGGTGCTGCGCAAGCTGTCCCAAGCCTCAGAGGAGATACCCGAAGTGTTGCCACCGAGGTACACGCGTTCACCTATGTCGATAAAATTCAGCTGCAACTGCGCGCCAGCGGCGTCAAGGATGGCCAAGACCGCACGCATGATTTCTGGACCAATACCATCGCCCATGGCTACTGTGATCGGCGTGGCGGTATAGGCTGCCTCGATGCAGTTCAAATCGAGAGCGCTGTCGACGGTTGTAAGGTCTGGGGAGTCGATATTCATCAGTGGCTGGGCTCGTGTGGCGGTGGGAGTCGCCACACTAGTGCGCGCATCGCATTTATGGAAATATCTAAGTTTCATTGAACCCATAGATAGAAAGCTATGCAAAATCGACTGCGCCGACTGCAACGCATCACTCCGCAGCAGCTGCGCGCCTTCGAGGCGGTGGCCCGACTGCGCTCGATGACCAGGGCAGCGCGTGAGTTGCACGTGACCCAGCCGACGGTCAGCGTGCAAATGCGCGACCTGGTAGAGGCCATTGGTGAACCACTGTTTGAGCAGGTTGGCCGCAACATTCGGCTAACCCAAGCGGGCGAGACCCTTCAGCATTCCTGCGCAGAACTGGCCGAGTGCTGGCTGAGGTTTGACGCGCGCTTAGGTGAGATCCGTGGTCTGGTGACCGGCCGCCTGCGTATCGCTGCGGTGACCACCGCGGAGTATTTCGTGCCCGATTTGCTTGGGCCCTTTGCAGCGGCACATCCCGGCGTCGATTTGGAGCTCGCGATTGAAAACCGCGATCGAATCGTGCAGCGCTTGCAGCGCGGCGATGACGATCTGGCCGTGATGATGTTGCCACCGGATGATCTGCCGCTGGAGGCTGCGCCGTTTTTAGACAACCCCCTAGTCGTGATCGCTGCGGCAGCGCATCCGCTGGCAGGTCGATCCATCGAACTTGCTGATCTGGCCGATCAGCGCTGGCTGATGCGTGAAGCAGGCAGCGGTACGCGCATGGTCACGGAACAGATGTTCGCCAAAGCCGGATTCGTGCCGCTGGTCGCGATGAGTTTGGGTAGCAATGAGGCGATCAAGCACGCCGTAGTCGCCGGACTGGGAATCGCGGTCATCTCGCGACTGGCGGTGGCGTCCGCATTGCGTCCTGGTCTTGATGACGGCCTAGTGGGGCTTACCGTGCTGGAGGTGAGCGGCTTTCCAATTCAGCGGCAATGGTCCGTTGTCTGGCGCAACGATAAGTCGATCTCAGCGGCGGCGCGGCGCTTTGTTGCTTATCTGCGGGCTGAGCCGGTCGAGGCCGCGCCCGTGTGACGGGCGATAAACATGCAGGCTATATCCGTCGCATCAAAGTGCAAAGCCATGCGCGCTATCGAACAGACGATGCAGATCGCCGCTGCGTCTAATCCAAAAAGGCACCGCCGCTTAAATCGCACCGCCGCCGGTAACCAGCCGGAATGGAGCGCCTATTGCTCGAGAGAATGCGGATAGGGCGCGACATCGTGGTGTGCTGACCCGTCATCAAGGAAACACCATCATGCTTAATGTTAATGCCCTCAGCGACTCGCGTCTTTTCTTTGATGTTTTAACCCGGCAGCGAATAGCCGCTGTCGCGGGCTGGCTCGTAAACAGCACGCTGCTGCTGACCATCACTGCGTGCACATCCGCCGGGAGAGAGGCCATGCCAACGCCAATCGCAACGGCTGCTCCTTCTTACTATCCCGCTATTGATTCTGCTTTGGGCGAGCGGCTACAGCCCGAAGAGCACGTGCTGGCGGAAGAGATCAGCCGGGTCATTGAACGGTCACTGCGCGAGCGTTACGCGCCCGGCAGCATTCAGCGCGATGCCCATCCCAAAGCCCATGGCTGCGTTCGGGCCGAGTTGCAGATTTCTGAGACGCTTCCCTCTGCTCTTAGCCACGGCGTGCTCGTGCCTGGCGCGCGCTATCCGGCGTGGATTCGCTTTTCCAACGGCTCTCAGGACGCGACTCGACCCGACAGCCGCGGGGATGCACGAGGAATGGCAATAAAACTGCACGGGCTTCGCGGCACAGCGCTGATAAGCGAAACGGATTGGCAGGCGTCAGGGGCGACGCAGGATTTCGTGCTCATCAGCCATCCGGTGTTCTTTGCCAATGATCCGCGCCGCTACCTCGCCTTCGTGACTCACGCCAGCAGCGATAGCGCACTAGGCAAACTTCTTATCCCTATCGACCTTGGACTGAAGGGCGCATTGATCGCGCTGGCCACCTCGCGCAAAAAGATCTCCAATCCCCTCCAGACACGATACTTCTCGACCGTGCCCTATCAGCTGGGCCTTGGGCCGAGCCGTCAAGCGGTCAAATACTCGGTGCGCGCTTGCCTCACCACTAAAGATCCCGCACCTGCCAACCGCGGTCCCAACTTTCTGCGCGACGCGCTGCGCAAAACACTAGAGGATCGCGATGTGTGCATGGAATTTCTGGTGCAACCAAGGACGTCGCCGGCAATGAGCGTGGAGGACTCGATGACGGAGTGGTCGGAAAAGCAGGCGCCATTTTTCAAAGTAGCGACGATCCACATTCCAAGCCAGACATTCGACACGCCGGAGCAGAACGCATTTTGCGAGAAGCTTTCCTTCAGTCCGTGGCATGCACTACCCGAACACCGACCACTCGGCAGCACCAACCGACTGCGCAAAGTGATCTATGAAAACATCAGCAGAGTGCGGCACGAAGCCAGCTCGGATGTGCCTTAGGGCAGTTTAAAAAAAACCTTAAGCGAGCGAGGCGAGGGCTGTGCGCGCCGCGCGTAGAGTTGGCCAGCGAGCGCCACGCGCTCGGCACCCAGCTGCGCAGTGAGATCGCCGATGGCGAAATCCGGGGCGAAATCCGGGACACCCACCAAAATCCCCACCCGAAATCCGGGACACCCACCAAAATCCCGACCCGAAATCCAATCCCGAATTC
>Ga0209490_10003420_pt1 | contig 14798 bp, 12 predicted proteins | sample MAT06_FD_187209 | JGI IMG/M metagenome (GOLD analysis project Ga0209490, IMG submission 187209) | Freshwater microbial communities from Lake Fryxell liftoff mats and glacier meltwater in Antarctica - MAT-06 (SPAdes) (version 2) | ecosystem: Environmental > Aquatic > Freshwater > Ice > Liftoff...
TGCGGTGGGATGGTGTTGATGTAAGCCGTGTCTGCCGAGTAGGGTAGGTTCGAGCCTGACCGGCGCGCTTTGTCCACGAGGGACTCAAGCAAAAAGTGCGCACGTTCGGGGCCCTCAGTATCAAGCACGCCGTCGAGTGCATCCAGCCATTCGCGGGTTTCTTGTGGGTCGATATCGTGCTGCAGAAAGGCGGGACGATCCATCGCCAGTCTCCTCATTGTTGTATTAATTTAGTTCTGGATATTAGACCGTATTGATGGACTCGGTGCTATCGCCGTCAAGAAAAGGCCTTGTGAACGAGAACGCCAATTGGGGCAACGGTGCGGCGGTGGGGAAACCTGAGTGGCGGCAGACTTGCCCGTGCCGGCATTGCCGGGCGCCGGACCGCTGACGCCGTGTAGCGGGTGGCGCTATAAATCGGCTGCATGGTTCAACATACTGACGTCCCGCGGCAATAATTAACTCGACCGCGCCTTCGTCGCTGCCTTTCAAACGGCCACAATCGCGGAAATCCGGCAAAATCGGCCGCTGAGTAAGTCGGAAATAAAAAATCGTTAATAATCAATGACTTTTGCGCGGTTCCCCAAGTGTTTATTAAAAAACAATTTTAAGTTATTATTATTGCAAGTGTTTAAGGATTTTGGCTGGACTGGGACCAGATGGAACGTTGGCGCAGCGAGCGGCGACCATTACGTATGCGGTTCATAGAGAAATTCAGGATCATATGCAGATTGGTGTGCGCAACGGGTTTGCGCATAGAACAAGAAATGCGTCGTCGGGAGGCAACGTGGCGCTGACGGATGCTTTACAAATAACTAGTGTTTCCGATCCGGGCAGGGTCCGTGGGCACAATGAAGACTGCATCGAGTCAAGGCCTGACATCGGTGTAGTGGTGCTCGCTGACGGCATGGGTGGTTACAACGCCGGGGAAGTTGCCAGTGGCATGGCAACTTCTTTAATCGCCACCGGGTTCGCGCAGGTGTGGACGAAGGAACGAATCGGCAGACTGAGTCGGGATGATGCAGCAGCTTTGTCACAATCGATTCTGCAAGAGCAGGTGTCGATTGCCAATCGTGCAATCTACGATGCAGCCCAAAAAGATCCGCATTGCGCAGGCATGGGAACGACACTAGTGGCTTGCGTCTATCATGATAATTTTCTTACCGTGGGGCATGTTGGCGACTCGCGGCTCTACCGGTTGCGCAATGATGCGCTTGAGCAGATAACAAGGGATCATTCACTGCTGCAGGAGCAGATAGATTCCGGGCTGATTAGCAAGGAAGATGCAAGGCAGTCGCAAAACAAGAATCTGGTCACGCTTGCGGTGGGGATTGATCCTGAAGTCGAGGCGGAAATTCACACCTATGATGTGCTGGAAGGCGATATTTACCTGCTGTGTTCAGATGGTCTGAATGACATGATCGAGGACGACGAGATTCAGATGACCATGATTGCGTTGAGGACGAATCTGGACCTGACGGCCCAGCAATTGGTGCAAGCGGCAAATGATGCGGGCGGGCGGGACAATGTGTCCGTCATGTTAGTGAGAGTAGTGAAGAGTTTCCCGGCCGAGCGGGGCTTGTGGGCGAAAGTGAAGTCGGTTTTCGCATAGTGCGAATCGATGAATCAACGCAGCGAATCATTCTAGGGTTACGATCATGGCAAAACTGATATTGAGCGTCGATGGAACGGTGTTGAAAGAGATTTCGCTAGCGAAGGAGCGAACAACACTCGGGCGGAAACCTCACAACGATATTCAGGTCGACAACCTCGCGGTGTCCGGTGAGCACGCTGCGATCATAACCATCCTCAACGATTCGTTCATTGAGGATCTCAATTCGACCAACGGCACGCTGGTCAATGGAAAGCCGATCAAGAAGCATTTCCTGCAGAACAACGACGTCATCGAAATCGGCAAGCACAAGCTGAAGTATTTCAACGATACGCCGGTACAGAGCGCGGCTGCTGACTTCGAGCGGACGATGATCATTCGCAAGCCAGCTGCTGCCGCACCGATGGTCGCTCCGGCAAGTCCGCCGCCGCTCCCGGCCGCAACGCCGCCTTCCGATACGATGACCAACATGCGCCCAATGGCAGCTCTTGCCCCGCTGGCTACGCCTGCAGCGCCGCCACTCGCGGCACCCGCTGCACCCGCGTCCGCACCTGCTGCACCTGTGCTGGCAGCAGATGGCGCCGTACGTGAAGCCGCCATCCAAGTCTTGTCCGGAGCGGCGGCAGGACGGTCGCTGGACTTGGTCAAGAATCTGACCACCGTTGGTAAGCCCGGTGTGCAGGTTGCCGTGATTACCCGGCGGCCAAACGGCTTCTTTATCACCCATGTCGAGGGAACTTCCTTCCCGACGATAAATGGTGCGACCATGGGCGGTCAAGCCCAGCAGTTGCACGACCATGACCTGATCGAAATCTCGGGTGTGAAGATGGAATTCTTCTTCAAGCCGTAGGCCAGCGAAGTCGCGCGAACCGCTTCGGGAGAGGAAGTCGCTGCGCGTCGTTTGTCGAAGTGCACGCGCCAGCGCAGGAATATATGGAGCCCACCGCGAATGCGGGATGCGTTGGCAGCACCGTGTGATGTCGGGCACAGCATTTTTCGCAGAGGCGGCGCATAATCAAACTGCAACAGAATTCTAGCAACCCACCTGCTTCGATGGCACCTCACGTATGCAAATAAAAGTACTCGGTTGCAGCGGTGGTATTGGCGGTGATTTGCGCACCACATCGCTGCACGTTGACGATGACGTATTGATCGATGCTGGTACCGGCGTAGGTGATCTTTCGATCGAGGAAATGGCCAAAATTGACCACATCTTCATCACGCACGCCCACCTTGACCATATCACCAGTATCCCGTTCCTGATCGACACAGTCATGGGACTAAGAACCACGCCGCTTGTCTTGTACTCGACCAGAGACATCCTGCAAGTGATCAAGGATCATATTTTCAATTGGAAGATATGGCCGGATTTCGCTATGATTCCCTCGGCCCAGAACCCCAGTCTGCGCTACCAGGAAATTGAGGTGGGACAGCCAATCTCTCTCAATGGACGGCTATTCACCGCAATTCCGGCCAACCACGTTGTTCCAGCCGTGGGTTATCTGGTCGATAGCGGCCAAGCGCGGCTGATTTTCAGCGGCGACACAACGATCAATGACGCTCTCTGGCAGATTGCCAACGTGACGCAGAACCTTAAGTACCTGATCATCGAAACGGCATTTCCAAACAAGGAGCGCGATATCGCCATCGCCGCCAAGCACCTATGTCCGAGCATGCTGGCCGAAGAGTTGGCCAAGCTCACACGACCTGTCGAAATTCTTGTCACGCACCTCAAACCCGGCGAAATTCACCTGACCATGAGTGAGATCGGCCGCAATGCTGGAAAGTGGCGGCCACGCATGCTCGAGCAGGGCATGATCCTTTCCATCTAGGGGCCGGTCAGGTCTGTTCGCGGACGCGTTTGCAGCCTGAATCTGCTCTTCTCGACGCGTCTGATGTTGGTAAACTTAGGCGACAGGTTGTATGCGACGCCAGGCCGTGATCCGGCACGTTTCACCCAATGAGGCCATTCCATGAGTGCAGTTCTAGAACCCAAAGTGAGTAGTTTTGGTAGCGGCGCGTCCGCTGACATGTCTTCAAAGCTCGCGTTCTCGAAGAAACTGCAGGCGGTGACCAACCGGATCCATTCGACCACCAATGTGGACGAGATCATGCTTGATGTGGCACGCGACATCTGCCAGTTGTTTGACGCCGACCGGTTAACGATCTACACATTGTCGGACGACGGATTGGCGATCATTTCCAAAGTGAAGTCGGGGCTTAACTCCTTTAAGGACATTAAATTGCCCTTGTCCGAAAGCTCTATTGCGGGATGCTGCGCGCTGAACAAACGCTTCATGAGCATCAAGGATGTCTACGACGATGCGGAATTGAAGTCATTTTCGCCGAATCTTGCATTTCTCAAGGCCGTTGACCAGCGCACCGGATATCGAACCAAGCAGATGATGGTGACGCCGATCCTAGGCGTTGATTCGAGCGGCGGGGTCGGTGAATTTGCCGGTGTCATTCAGGTTATTAATCATTTGCCGGGCACACCGTTTCCAGCCTTGGCCGAAGAGGGCCTTGGAGAATTGGCCAAGACGCTCGCAATCGCCCTCAAGGTGCGGCAACAGATCCCGTCGGCGATCAAGTCCAAGTTTGAGTACTTGGTGATCGACAACATCATTTCGGAAGGAGAGCTTGAACTCGCGACGCGGACCGCACGGCGAAAAAATAAGAACGTGGAAGATATTCTGATTGACGAATTTCAGGTCAAGCCAGAGGCATTGGGTGCGGCGCTTGCCAAGTATTTCAATGTCGAATACGAACCGTATAAGTCGGATCGTATCAAGCCGCTCGACTTGCTGAAAAATCTGAAGCGCGAGTATTGCGAGCAAGCCAACTGGATTCCGATCGATGACGGCAAGAGCGGTATTGTCATCATGACGACGGATCCCGAGCACTTGAAGAATTCACGGGTGGTGGAGAATATTTTTCCGAAGTCGAAGGTTGTCTACAAGGTGACCACGACGCAGGACCTGGTCCAAACGCTGGGGCAGGTGTTTGGCGGCGGTGCAGATGGGTTGCAAACGGAGGACATCGGCGACCTCCTGTCCAACATGGACGATGATTCAGAGTTCCAAGAGGCCGGAGGCGACGATCTCTCCGCAGCGGCTGACAATGAACTGGTAAAACTCGTCAACAAAATTATCATCGACGCCTACAACCAAGGCGCTTCCGATATTCATATTGAGCCGTTGCCCGGCAAGGGCAAGACTGGTGTGCGATTCCGCAAGGACGGCTCGTTGGCACCCTATATCGAAATTCCTTCGAGCTATCGTAGTGCACTGTGCGCGCGCCTGAAAATCATGTGCGATCTCGATATTGCCGAGAAACGAAAACCTCAGGACGGCAAAATCAAATTCAAAAAGTACGGGCCTCTTGATATCGAACTTCGCGTTGCGACGATCCCCACGACGGGTGGTGTTGAAGATATTGTCATGCGTATTCTCGCTGCCGGCGAGCCGATCCCGCTCGACAAGCTCGGTCTGACAACAAAGAACAAAAATAATTTGACCGCCGCGATCGCCAAGCCGTATGGTTTGTTCTTTGTGTGCGGCCCGACGGGCTCCGGCAAGACGACTACGCTGCATTCCGTGTTGGGATCACTAAACACGCCGGATACCAAGATTTGGACCGCTGAAGACCCTGTTGAGATCACGCAAAAAGGATTGCGACAGGTTCAGGTGAACAAAAAGGTCATCGACTTCCCGGCCGTCATGAAGGCGTTTCTTCGCGCCGATCCAGACATCATCATGGTGGGTGAGATGCGTGATGCCGAAACCACACGCATCGGTATCGAGGCCTCGCTGACAGGACACTTGGTATTCGCCACGTTGCACACCAACTCGGCGCCAGAGGCGGTGATCCGTCTGTTGGACATGGGTATGGACCCTTTTAACTTTGCCGATGCGCTGGTCGGTATTCTTGCTCAGCGTCTGGCGAAAAGATTGTGCAAGTGCAAGCAACCGTATACGCCGGACGGTGAAGAGATGAAACAGTTCATGCAGGAATATACGACCGATCTTCGTCAGACGCCGCCATGGGTGGTAGACCCACAAGGCGAGGCTAAGAAGCTCTACGAATACTGGATCAAGGAGTATGGCAAGGACGGAAAGTTGATATTCCAGAAGCCGGTGGGCTGCCCCGCCTGCGGCGGCTCGGGCTACAAGGGACGGGTCGGCTTGCATGAGTTGATGGTCGCGACGGACCCGGTGAAAAAGATGGTTCAGGAAAAGGCGCGGGTAGCAGACTTGTTTGTGAAGTGCGTCGAACAAGGAATGTCGACCCTCAAGATGGACGGGATGGAGAAGGTCATGATGGGTGTCACCGACATGAAGCAAGTCCGCACCGTTTGCGTCAAGTAGACAAGTCCATTCGATGACTTCTCATTCGAATGCGAAGGTGAGTAGTCGTCCCCGGGGGGACGTTGAGGTAAGCGAGCGGCTCTTCACCGCGCTCGAGTACCTCAATAGTGTCGGTGCTGCACTGAGTTCAGAGAAAAATCTGGACAAACTACTGCAGACGATTCTCACGGCAGCCAAGAAAATTACCGGCGCTGATGGTGGAACGCTTTACCGTCTGGTTGACGAGAAGCTCAAGTTCGAGATTGTTCTCAATGACAGCCTGAAAATTGCGATGGGCGGCACGACTGGCGTTGCCGTGCCGTTTTACCCCATTCCTTTACGCAATGGGGGCGGGGAGCCGAACAACAGCATGATTGCGGCATATGCCGCGTTGCACGATGAAACGGTAAACATAGCGGACGCCTATACGGCAGAGGGTTTCGATTTTTCAGGCACGCGGGCCTTCGACCATAAAACCGGCTACCGCTCAACATCGTTTCTGACAATCCCGATGAAAAATCACGAAGGTGAGATCATCGGCGTGCTGCAATTGCTCAACGCTCTGGATGAAGCCGGCGGCGTGGTACCGTTTACCGTTGAAGACCAGCGTCTCGCCGAGTCACTTGCCTCGCAGGCAGCGATTGCGCTCACCAATCGCATGCTGATCAACCAGCTCGAGATATTGTTCGAATCCTTGATTGGATTGATCAACACGGCCATTGACGACAAGTCGCCCTATACCGGCGGACACTGCAAGCGCGTTCCGGCCCTGACCATGATGCTGGCGGAAGCCGCTGCCGAGGTTACCGAGGGGCCGTTGGCGTCATTCAAGATGACCGACAAGGACCGCTATGAGCTGAAGATCGCCGGGCTGCTGCACGACTGCGGAAAGATCACCACGCCGGTACATGTCGTCGATAAGGCGACCAAGCTTGAGACCATTTTTGACCGTGTGGATTTCGTCGCACAACGCTTTGAGATTTTGAAGCGCGACGCGGAGATCGTTCTTCTCAAGGCAAAGCTTGCCGCCATGAGTCACCACGATGAAGCTTCGGTGGCGCGCGCGGAGCGGGACCACGCGTTGCGCCTTCGGCAGTTGGACGACGATCGGGAATTTGTGCGCCGGGTAAATGTGGGCGGCGAACGGATGAGTGCGGACGATCAATCACGCGTGACGAAAATTGCGGCCTATAAGTTGAAAGGTGAGGATGGTGGCGTGACGTCATTCTTGAGTGAAGACGAGCGCAACAATCTCAATATTCCCTACGGCACGCTCACGCAGCAAGAGCGTGAAATCATCAATCACCACATTGTCGCAACCATTAAGATGCTTGAGACGCTGCCATGGCCGAAGCACCTTAAAAAGGTACCCGAGTACGCCGGAGGGCACCATGAACGGATGGACGGCAAAGGCTATCCGAAGGGTCTGACGCGTGATCAGATGAGTGTGCAGGCGAGGGTGATGGGGATTGCTGATATTTTTGAAGCGCTCACGGCAAAAGACCGGCCTTACAAGCCTGGAAAGACACTCTCTGAGTCACTGGGTATCCTGGCGAAGTTCAAGGAGAACGGACACGTGGACCCCGATCTGTTCGATGTGTTCGTCAGGGAAAAGGTGTACCTTAAGTACGCCGAGCTGTTTTTGGATCCGGCGCAGATTGATCGCGTAGACCTTTAAGCGTGGCAGTGTGCCTGGAACCCCGAAGTTGATTGCGTTTTAAAACACGCTTGGCATGTCAGCGGTCAACGTGAACTGCACGAAGGTGTTCCCCTGCCGTCCGCAAGCTCGGCCAAACTACCGATGTCAATATCCCACGGTCCGTAATCGTATCTCGAATACGCAACCCGGCCTTTAGAAGAGAACAGCAGGATGTCTGTATCGAAGTAGCGGCGTGTCCACATCGTTGATTGCATGACGGAGTAGACGCCCTTTGGCCGGAACAAGTGTGGACAATGCTTTTCGGCAAAGTTGAACGCGTTATCAAACTGAAGTCGGTCCGCTTCTTGCTGGGTGTAATAGGCGCTGCTTTGCAAAACGCTACAAGAGAGCATTGCGCCAGTGGGCAGGTTGGTTGGGTCCGCCGGACCAGAAACTTCACTAATGAACTCGCAGCCGCTATCGGTCATCGATAAACCCCAAGGGGCTAGCTGCGCGTTGAAAGTCCGCATTATTGGTTCGGGTGTTTGCGCCCAGCGCTTCACTTGGTCCTTGGAAAGGACGCCGAGCATCCGTAAGCGCCCTTCGTGGCGCGCCAGAAATTCTCGCACCCTCTTGCCACCGGGCCCGTGTGGGTCGGTTACGTGTAGTCCAGTGAGGTTTATGAATCTCGCATCCTTGTGCACAAATGGCGCTAGGGTACCCAAGCTGTTGGTTCCAAGCGACAGGTAACCAAACCCTTCTTGCTTTAGCGCTTGCGGAACAACGTAATCAATCCACTTGCCCGACCAATCCGTCGCGCTCCATCTTGGGTTACCGGCCTCAGTCACAACAAACGTCTGAACGGTGGCCAACACTAGCAGGGTGGATTTAGCAATTGATGGAGTTGGCAAAACGCGAATGGCGAGCCATACGCAAGCCGGCCCCACCAGTAAGATGATTGGAAGCGCATAGCGTGCGTTGCCAGATGTGGCCTGCCAAAAGAAATAGCTGGCACCAAGAAAGGCGAAGAAAACGAAGGTTGTTGGTTGACCGGTCGCCTTCGGAGGCTCATGCAACGCATGACGCCCTAAGGCCTTCTTTGCTAAGAAAGCGACAAGCAAAACAAGTAGAAACGCGAAGCGCCAGTCTGGCGCTGTCACTTCGTAGTAGACCCAACTTCGGTGCTCGAGCATGCGTAGCGGGAGCAAAAGCCAATCGCTTATTTTTAGCGGCAGGAACCGCTCGCTACGCAGCGCCTCCTGCGGAAAATCCGCGGATTGAAAGAAAGTGTTCATCAGCGGGAACACGGGATTGCCAAATTCCGCGTAAAGCTGCCACGCCCACCAGCCGTTGGCGATCATGAATCCAGCCCCTGATGAGAAGCCGAAAATCAGCATGACTTTAAGTCTTGTGCCCCAACTTTGTGCGAAAGCCAAAATCGCAACTGCCAGAGCTAAACACCCGACGATATTGGTCAGTTTGAGCCCGACCGCGATACCTGCGAGCAAGCCAGAGATAACTATATAGCGCCGAGGCGTCGTTGAAGCCGCCCCCTGCAGTAGCGCTGCCAGCGCGCCGAGGATAAATGTCGAGGTCAGTGGATCGGTGAATGTGCTGCCGATCATGCCCAAGAAGACAGTGGTCACACAGGCGAGATATGTCGCGAGCGCGACCCAATCTCGGCTAGCGGCCGAATGACCGAACAAGTGTTCCCGACATATCCACCAGACGAGAACGATGTTCAGTGAGTGCACGGCGGCGAGCAACATTGATATGATGGTGTCCGGCCATCCGGCTGTCGCCATCAGGTAAAAGGGCACACTTGCATAGGGGTTCAGATAGCGTACCCAACCGCTTCCCATGAAGTCCGAGTGCAGCTCGTAGTTAAGCGCTGCGTGCGGCGCGTACAAGTGATAGTTGTAGAAGTCCCAAGTGAGATCTTTCCCCAGTGCCAGGCTGAATATGCAGCAGACGATGACGATGAACAGCAGTACTCGCAAGAATTGGCTCATGTCGACGCTGTGCTGACTCGCCTGTTAAAAGTGCGGCGAGTTCTTCTTTCCGGAGATGCTGCTCGGGTCGGGTTGCGAAGAATGACTAACGCAACGGGGTCCTTCAATTGTTTTCTTTGTTGCGTACCGCAACCACCAGAATATTCTTGCCGAAAAGGTACTTGAAGCCGATGGCGTCTAGCAGCCGGCTGAAGGGGTAAATGTATCGATCGTAGATCGCCATCTTGTTGCTTGCTCCTAGTTTCGCGGTGCCCGAGTAGCCGGTAAGCCGCACCGAGAGCCACGCAAAGTAGCCGAGGCAGTCCACATATTCGCACCTGAGAACGTGAAAATTTGCGTCCCCCAGTTTTTCGAGCAATTCAGACTTGCTGTAGCGACGAAAGTGACCGGCGTGAGTGTCCAGTTCTGTGTATATGGACATAAACGCGGGCACGTAAACTGCCAGCACTCCCCCCGGGCGGAGTGCGGCATGCAGTTGATTCAAGGCTAACAGATCGTCCTCAATATGCTCCAGCACATTTGACGTGTAAATGCCATCGAACTGAGCGTCAATGGCGCTGAGACTGTCGTAGCAAATGAATCCTCGCTCAATGATCGTTGCGCGAAGACTGGCATCGATTTCCACACACGCCGGCTTCAATTGGCTCTGCAGGTGGAACAGGTTGGCGAGGGTAGCAATGCCGGCGCCAAACTCAAGAATACGACCGGTCTTTGGCAGCGCGGCGGCCATTATTTTCGCCAGATCCGCGCTGTAGTTTTGCAACTGTCGCTCGTTCGCCCAAAGTTCATCTGAGGCCGCGAAATTCGTCTGAGAAGACGATTGGAAATTTGGTGATTGCGGAGAAGACATGGTGGATCCAATTGCACAACCTCTGAAGGCTAAGGCTGGTAGCGTTGATCGGCTCAGCAGCGGCAATTACGACAAAAAGCGGACTGTGTGACACATGGGATATTTGCTTGCAAACCTAACGATACTCAGAGCCATCTCAATTCTTGCACAAGCCTGAATCAGTTTTGTCCATTAGGACTCGTTTTTTCATGAAAGCAAGATCCGGTAGGCGGGCACCCACCTGTTGCTGGATAATGCGGTTGGCAATCGCACGTTCACCGTCCGAGTGCAAATCCGCTCACCGCCGACCGCGTTTTGGCCCGTCGTTTGCGCGGAGTGCGCGTAACGACCAGAAGGCCCAACATCCGATAACGGCATAAGATATCACTGATCATCAGTTCAGAAGGTTTTTCATGAGCAACGCCATCAGACCGATTCAACGAACGCCGCGCCAACGGCTCTCCCGATTATTGGATGCGTTCAGGAAAATTGTCGGGGGGGACAGGTTTGAGAATCTATACCGCGCGATTCAGTCGGAAGTAGCCGCAATCGGCAAGCCCCCCAGGCGTCTTCTCGACTACGGATGTGGGGCGATGACTTTTTCGCTCCGACTGAAGGCTGATGGGCAGATAGAACACTTTATCGGCATGGACGTCTATCCCGAACCCGTCGGGCCAGAACGGCATGAGCCAAGATGGCTCCATTATCGACAGATTTCAACGCTGACGATTAGCAGCGTACCAGATCGCTTTGATATGGCGATTGTCGTCGACGTGTTGCATCATGCGCCTGAAGCTGAGCAGGCGCAAATTCTAGCCACACTAGCCGCAATGTCTGAATTTGTATTGGTCAAGGACCATTTTGAATACGGCTTTGCGTCGCGGCATTTGTTGCGGCTCGCCGATTGGTACGGCAATTACGCCTACGGCGTGAATGTTCCAGCGCGTTACTTTAGCGAGTCCAGATGGAAGGAGCTGGTAAATGCAGCCGGGCTAATCGAGACCAAACTACAGCGCAACGTCCGGGTGCACGACGGGCTGTTTGGGTTGATCATTCCGCCACGGAATCACTTCATCTCCATCTTGCATCGCGACCAAGCTGATAGATCCTGAACCTCCGTTGCTAGTCGGCAGATACATTTGAGACACATACCAGGCCAACGGTAATCAGGACGATACCAAACCACTGCATTCCGGATAGGCGTTCGCCGAACACGAGCCATGCCGCGGTCGCCGTCAGCAGGTAGTAAGTTGCACCGACGCTTGCTGTCGCTACACCCAGCTTTTCGTGCGTAATCACCACGACCCATCCGATGTATCCGAGTACTTGCAGCGTAAACGACATCCAGACCCAAGGAGATACAGCCGCCGATGCGATGAACGCCGGCAACTCGGCCACCATGGACGGTTTGCCGAAGTCTTGAATCGCACGCTTGAGCAGCAGATGGCTTGCCACCGTGTTCAGTGTAATCAACAAAATCAGAAATTTAGTGAGCATTCGACTATTGACGGGTTCGGGTTATCTGGGATTTCGCAGAAAGTGCCACTCAATGCGGCAGCGGGTTCACGGCGTCGGTGGGTGCGTCGATGAAACTGAGCATGAAAGACGCAAACAAAACTTCTGCACCCATCACCATCAACGTGACTGACGGAATGACAATGCGCATAATGTCCCGCGGCTCCAGGCTGGACAGGCGGGCATTGAACCATATATCCAACGAATAGATGCCAAGGCCCAAGCCAAGTACGACTACCACCCCGCCAGAGATAAGTCCTCGTTCAAGGGTGAATAGCCGCAGAACCTTCGCGAATGACGGCGTAGGCGGCAAAATACCCTTTAGTAGCCCGACGCTTCGACTCAAAATCGCAAACAAGATCAGTTGTAGACCAAGGATGCTCGCCCCGGCCGCGTAGAGCATGGTGTGGATGTCCAGAGAGATTCCACCAATCGTCAAGGGGCTTGCCAAAATGATTGCCGATAGCAATGCGCCTGCTGTGAACAGAGCGATGCCCGGATAGAGCATCAGCCAACGCGGGCTCATCATCAACAAAAAGCGAAGATGCCGCCAACCATCGCGCCAACTCCGCAAATGCGGCGGGCGACTTCTCCCGTCTGGGTGCAGAACCGTCGGGACGTCGGTGATGCGTAGTTCGCGAAGGGTGGCCTTGACGATCATTTCACTCGCAAATTCCATCCCCGGCGAGCTGAGGTTCAGTGACAGTATTGAGGCACGGTCAAAGCCGCGCAGGCCGCAGTGGAAATCACCGAGTGGGGAGCGAAACAGCAAGCGGCCGATAAAGCTCAGCACCGGATTGCCCAGATACCGGTGAAGCGGCGGCATGGCACCCGGCATAATGCCCCCTGCAAAGCGATCGCCCATCACCAGCTGATAGCCCTGACGCAACCTATCGACGTATACGCCAAGCGACGAGAAGTCATAGCTGTCGTCCGCGTCACCCATGATGATGTAGCGGCCGTTGGCAGCTGCGATGCCGCCGATGATCGCGGCACCATATCCCTTTTGCGGAATGCTGGCGACGCGCGCACCGGCGCGGATCGCAAGTTCTTGCGATCCGTCGGTGGAGCCGTTGTCGGCGATGAGCACCTCGCCGGCGATGCCGGATTTCTCGAGGAAGCCGAGCGCCTTTTTGACGCAAATCGCGACGGTTTCCGCCTCGTCCAGGCAGGGCATCAGAATGGTCAATTCAAGTTTGGTCTGAGACATTGGTCAAGTCAGATGTGGATGAGATGTCTGGTAGAAGGTGTTCTTGTGCAAGGTGCAGCGTGACGAAAATCGTCAATCTAGAGCAATATTGGCCCCCGAATTGCCAATCGCCGGGGTCGAATTCGCAAGGGCAACGCAAACTCAGAATCACCAGCGTGTGTGGTTTCACACAATATGCACAGGTCGGGAACGCATTGATGAAATTTCACGCCAAAAACAGGCTCATTTAGCCACGGATTTAGTGTTTCTCTCGCTGGCCGATGTTTTTTGCGCTGGTTTTTTCTCGGGCTGATGTGTTGGCACGTAGATTGCATAACCAAAGCACAGCGCGTAGCGATGCGCTTGGTGGTCCAATTAACGAGTTAACGGAGATTCAATATGAAAAAGCAGATCCAACAGGGTTTTACCCTGATCGAATTGATGATTGTGGTTGCAATCATCGGCATCTTGGCGGCTGTTGCCATTCCAGCCTACCAAGATTACACAGCGAAAGCACAGGCTTCTGAAGCCTACACGTTGCTGGGCGGTCTTAGGACCCCCGTCGGCGAAGCCATGTCTAACGACGCGGCAACCGGCTGCGTAATTCCAGTTGGTACCATCAGCGGGGGTAAATACGTTAACAACATCGCTGCAACCCTCACGGCTGGACCACCTGCCACGTGCGCGCTTGTCTCAACTTTTAAGACTGCCGGTGTTAACGCGAAATTGGCGCCTGCTGGCGTTGCTGCAACCGTAACCTTTACGTATGATTCAACCACTGGTGCTTGGACTTGTGCGACGGACCTCCCGACCGAGATTCGTACGAAGGCTTGCCCGTAATTTTGCGGTAGCACAGTGTAGTGGAAGGGGCGATGATGTCGCCCCTTCTTTTTTTGAAGGACGCTAAATGACTAGGACTCATCAGGGCGGATTCACGATGATCGAATTGATGATTGTGGTTGCGATCATCGGCATCTTGGCGGCTGTTGCCATTCCAGCCTACCAAGATTACACAGCGAAAGCACAAGCCACTGAAGCTTACGCGTTGCTGGGCGGTCTTAAGACCCCAGTCGGCGAAGCCATGGGCAATACCGGTATTGCGGGTTGCGTGATCCCGGCTGGCGCAGTTAGTTCTGGTAATGGTGTCTTGAGCGTAACGGTTGTGCAGGCCGGGGTAGCGACAAGCTGTCTGATGACTGCCACGTTTAAGGGAGTTGGTGTGAACACCAAGATCCAAAACAAAAAAGTTACGATGGTATATGAACCAATTTCTGGTTCGTGGACGTGCGGGTCAGATCTTGACCCAGCCGTGCCGAGCAAGGCATGCACAGACGGACTTGGGACGTAAGGCGTCAATCTGTCAGTTTGAACTATTCGGGCACCTGTGGGTGCCCGAATTCTTTGCACTAAGTTGGTTCACTACACTCGCTAGAAAATATCCAAATGTATATGCATCGAAATGTACATGCGTCATCACGAAGACCGCTCATGATAATTCGCCGTTAAGATGGCTTTACCCTGATTGAGTTGATGATTGTGGTCGCCATTATTGGTGTGATCGCCTCGATTGCGCTACCGGCTTACCAGGACTACACAGCAAAGGTGCAGGCGTCTGAGGGCGTAGTCATTCTTGGTGGCCTCAAGACACCGGTCGTT
>Ga0209490_10003422_pt1 | contig 14797 bp, 11 predicted proteins | sample MAT06_FD_187209 | JGI IMG/M metagenome (GOLD analysis project Ga0209490, IMG submission 187209) | Freshwater microbial communities from Lake Fryxell liftoff mats and glacier meltwater in Antarctica - MAT-06 (SPAdes) (version 2) | ecosystem: Environmental > Aquatic > Freshwater > Ice > Liftoff...
TAGCTGATTTGTAATCAGCCTGTCGCAAGTTCGAGTCTTGTCACCAGCTTTATAAGTGTGATTTTGGTTGATTGAGACGGCGGTTGAAACCGCGTCTATACAAACGAAGTCCGAGCTCAGAGGGACTGAAGAAAATAAGGTAATTTTAATCGCCCGCTCTTCAACCCGCGGAGGCGGGTTTTGTTTTTATAGACGCGGTTTCAACCGCCCGGTCTTCTTTGGGGCTTACAAGGCTTTACCTAACTCAGCGCAGGCTTTTTTCAACCATGAAATTGTTGCTGCATCCATTACAGGTGCGAGTTTCTCGACTACAGAAGCGTGATAGTTATTCAACCATTGTAGTTGAGTCTTTGACAGCCGATCGCCATTAATCAATTTTCGGTCAAACGGAATATACGTCAGCGGTTCAAATCCGTACCAAACTAGATCATTCTTTGACGGCATTTCTATGACAACATAGAGATTTTCGATCCGAATTCCGCCCCATCCCGGTTGATAATATCCCGGTTCTATGCTAGTTACCATTCCCGGTTCTAGAGCGTATTGGACAGATTTGCTGATGCCGTTTGGCCCTTCGTGAACGGCGAGAAATGCCCCGACTCCGTGCCCCGTCCCGTGTCCGTAGTCTAGCTGTTCTTGCCATAATACATGACGGGCGATCGCATCTAATTGCACTCCCATTGTTGCTTTGGGAAATTGCTGCATTGCACAGCTAATATGTGCGATTAAAACTGTTGTGTAATGTTCAATGTGTAGCGCCGTTGGTTCTCCGATAATTACGGTTCTGGTATCATCGGTTGTACCTCCTAAATATTGCGATCCTGAGTCCAGTAACAGGAATTCCCCTGGTTTTAACGTGACTTCAGGACTTGGAGTGCCGTAATGGACGATCGAGCTATTTACTCCCGCACCGGCGATCGTTCTAAAACTTAAACTCTGAAAGTCTGTTTCTTGCTGGTAAAATTGCTCAATGGTTTCTTTAACATCAAATTCTGTTAAAGTCTTACCATTTTCTAACTGCTCTGTCAACCACTTTAAGGTTAAAGTTTTAGCTTTACTTGCCTTGAAATTAGCCGATTTCATCTGCTCAATTTCTACAGAGTTCTTTCGAGCTTTCATCCCCTCAATCGGATTTGCTCCAAAGACTATTTTGATATTCTCTGCATCCTTGACTTGACGATTTTCAATTAACTGATGAGTCCCTGCTGTAGTGTGTTTAGCATCCAACAAAACGCGAGTTAGTTTTGGCTGAGATATACAATCTAGCAAAGTTTGTGGATAATTTTCGTAGGGAAGTAGAGTTGCACATCTTTGCAAATCTTGCTGAATTTCTGGTGACACTCTTTCGGAATTGGTCAACAAAAACGCTGCATCGGTAGTGACAATTGCATAGGATATGAAAATTGGAATGTTGGGAATATCCGAACCTCGGAGATTGAACAACCAGGCTATTTGATTGAGATTGGTAATCGGAAGCACATCGATGTTAGCTTTTTCCATCGCTTCCCTGACTCTGGCTAATTTTTCGGTGGCGCTTTCTCCTGTCAGCGATACAGGTAAGCTAAATAGGGGAGATTCATCAATCGCGGGTAAGGTTTCCGATGTTTTTGTTGGATTGTGCGATCGAACTTTGTCTACTAAATTGTCCGATACTGGTATTAGTTCAATTTTAGCATCAGCAAATTTTTTACCCCAACTCTTAAATTGCTCGACTGAAAGAGTAAAAGGATCGAAACCTAAACGCAATTTTTTGGGAGTTGATGCAGATTCTGCCGTTAGTTTTTCTACAGTTTCAATTAAAGTGAGATTTTCTTCCAAACCCAGTTTAGATATTTGGATTAGTGCAGAATCAACTTGCAATTCTGCTTGTTCGTAATAGCGAGAATCAACAAACAACCAAGCGACATTTTTCCCAACCAACAAATCGCCGGCGGAACCAGTAAAGCCACTAATCCAAGCCCTGCGCTGTTTAGCTTCGGAACCATATAAGTTTAAATGTTCGTCCACTGCTGGGATGAAATAGCAATCTAAGTCATGATTTAGCATTAAATTTCGCAAATTCTCCAGTTTTGAGCTAGTGGATTGTTGAGAATTTAGATTTATTTTTAAGTTAGCAGTAACCATTCTTCAAGCTCCTAAAATTGTTTTCAAACCTTTAACTAATCTGCTGATTCCGGCTGCTGCTGTTTCAGTTTCCAGAGCACCGTAAGCAACGCGCAAGTAGCACCCGCTATCCATACCGAAAGTTGTACCGGGAAGCACTGCTACATGATATTCGCGAATTAATCGCTCTACTAATTCCATTGTATCGAGTTGTGTGTCAACTTTCAAGAAAAAGTAGAAAGCTCCGCAGGCTGGGGAAATTGTACACAAATTTTGGATGGTATTGAGTTCGTCTAATACGAGTTGTCTCACGGAGGCGATCGACCTTACATAATTATCGCAGTATTTTCGTCCAACTTGCAAGGCCCCCAAAGCTACATATTGCGAAATTACAGGCGGACAAATCAGAATTGTATCTTGAATCTTTCTCACTGACACCAGCAAATGTTCTGGAATCACCATATATCCGATTCGCCAACTGGCAAAACCGTAGGCTTTGGAAAGCGTAAATAGAGAAATTGTGTATTCGTGACTATCGGGAAAAGCTGCGGGCGAACAATGTTTAACTCCGTCATAAGTGAAATATTCGTAAGCTTCGTCGCTGATATGATAGATATTGTGTTGGCGACAAATTTCGTTAACTTCTCGGAGTGCTTCGGCAGAATAAACTACGCCAGTTGGGTTATTTGGTGAAATGGTGACAATTGCTCGCGTTTTGTCGGTAATTGCTTGTTTTATAGCATGGATATTGAGTTGATAATTGGCGTCAGTTTCTACAATGACTGGATGACAATTTACCATAACTGTCGCCATTTCATGGTTGAAATAATAAGGTGCTTGAATAATAACTTCGTCCCCCGCAGAAGTGATGGCCAGAATCGCATTAACAAATCCCATATTGCTGCCGGCGGTAACAACAACGCAGTTTTTACTGTTAATTTCTATGCCGTTATCTATTTGAAGTTTCGCTGCGATTCCAGCTTGTAATTGTGGGATTCCTTCGACGGCTTTGTATTTGTGATTATCGGGATTTGCGAAGAATTCGGGAATTTTGGCAAAGGATTCTGGCGGCGGATTGTAAGAAACCACGCCTTGTCCTAATGAGATTGTTCCCGGATTTTGGCGAATCAGTTCACCAACTACTGGAATAATTGGCGACTGTACCGATTGCATTCGAGTTGGGTGATTTTTCATACTTTTTTGTGTTACATCAAATCCGCTGGTATCGAAATTATTCATCTCTCTCTTCTCTTTCTCTGTGTCCTCTGCGCCCTCTGCGGTTAAATCATTCCTGTTTGACTAAATAATAGGTTAAAAATAGCGATCGTGCTAAAATTAAATATCATATCATAACGGGAGAAAAATCTTATGTCAATGATGACTGTCAAAGATATAGAGCAAGTTCAAACCGCTTTTTCCGAAGCTGGTTTAGATTACCAAATTGAACTAGAAGACGGGAAACTTTCAATTATGGGCCCATCAGACATCGTATCCAGTGAAATCGGCTCTATCCTGATTCGCTTGCTAGGTAACTGGGTTTACCCCCGCCGTCTCGGACGAGTTTTTGACTCCGCCGGTGGTTTCATTATGCCAGATACTAACGTCAAAGCACTCGATGTTTCTTTTGTGCGCGCCGCGCGATTGCGTCAAAGTCCCCGTTATTTCGGACAACTTGTTCCCGATTTGGTGGTAGAGATTAAGTCTCAGAGCGATCGCCTTAAGCCTATCGAAACCAAGGTTTTGAAGTTTGTTGAGCTCGGAGCGATTGTCGGAATTGCGATCGATCCTGATGAGCAAACAGTGAAGATTTATCGTTCTGCTGGCGAACCACAAATTTTACAAAATGGCGATATTTTAACAATACCAGAACTTTTCCCCGGTTGGGAATTGCCCGTTTCTGAATTGTGGCCTCCTATCTTTACAGAGGAAGAAACACAATTTTAGGTTGAAAATAGCGATCGTGCTAAAATGAAATATCAGCTCATAACGGGAGAAAAATCTTATGTCAATGATGACTGTCAAAGATATAGAGCAAGTTCAAACCGCTTTTTCCGAAGCTGGTTTAGATTACCAAATTGAACTAGAAGACGGGAAACTTTCAATTATGGGCCCATCAGACATCGTATCCAGTGAAATCAGCAGCCGTCTCATCGCCTTTCTTTTCGCTTGGATAAATCCCCGCCGTCTCGGACGAGTTTTTGACTCCGCCGGTGGTTTCATTATGCCAGATACTAACGTCAAAGCACCCGATGTTTCCTTTGTGCGCGCCGCACGATTGCGCCAAAGTCCACGTTATTTCGGACAGTTAGTCCCCGATTTGGTGGTAGAGATTAAGTCTCAGAGCGATCGCCTTAAGCCTATCGAAACCAAGGTTTTGAAGTTTGTTGAGCTCGGAGCGATTGTCGGAATTGCGATCGATCCTGATGCCGAAATAGTGAAGATTTATCGTTCTGCTGGCGAACCACAAATTTTACAAAATGGCGATATTTTAACAATACCAGAACTTTTCCCTGGTTGGGAATTGCCCGTTTCTGAATTGTGGCCCCCTATCTTTACAGAAGAAGAAACACAGGAAATATAGAATATAGCTTTTCTCAGGTAAATAAGCTACTATTTGGCATTAGAGATTGTTGCTTCCTTCTTCCTGACATCCGTTACAAAATCCGTTGCCGAACTTTATTGTACTTAAACTCTTTGAACTTCTATTGTAGAACCTTGCGGTGACTTGAACACTTTAACTTGTGCAGGCAATCTTTCGCCCAATCCTCGAACGTGGGTAATCACTCCAATCAGCCTTTCTCTCTGTCGCAAAGATTCTAAAATTTGAGTAACACTTTCAAGAGTTTCGGTGTCCAAAGTTCCAAATCCTTCATCTAAAAATAAGCTACCTAACTGAGCACCTTGCGAGAGTTTTTCTGACAAAGCTAAAGCCATTGATAAGGAAGTCGCAAAGGTTTCGCCACCTGAAAGTGTTCGCACTCGTCTGGCTTCGCCGCCATTCCAATTATCTGTTACCCAGTATTCACCTTCTTGGTTTTTTAACTTGTACCGATTTTCGGTTAATTCTTGCAAAATTAATGTGGCACTGCCGACTAATTCTGCTTCTAAATGTTCTAAAATGTAAGATTGAAACTCGTTCGACTTCAGATTTTGCGCTAATGTGTGGTAAGTTTGCTCTTGTTCTGTGAAATTTGTGATTTGCTGCGACAGTCTTTCGGCTTGTTCGAGGTTTTGGGCGGCTACTTGAATCCACGCTAAAAGTTCGGCGCGGTGATTGTTGGCTTGTTTGAGATTTTGTTGGGCGGTGTGTTTTGCAGATCGCACTTGTGCTAAATTATCTTCATCAGTAGTCCTACCTGCGATCGCCTCACTCAAATCCTTCTCCCGCGTCTCTAACTGAATTGTTGACTCGCGCACACAGCGAATCGTATTTTCCCATTCCGATTGTTCCTTAACTGTCGCCACCGCTGCTAAAAAGGTCTCTTCTGTGAAATCAGCCGCTATTAATTTTGCTGAAAAATCCAAATTTAACTGCTGTTTTTCAGCCGCTGCTTGTGCAAAAACCTCTCCAGCTTGTTGCTCTCTCTCTGCTGCTTTGATCGCAGTATTTAGAACAATTTGATAAGATTTTTCTGCAACTTTTAGCAGATTCACCAAGTCTTGCTTGTCTTGTTCTAAGGCTTTTGCTAAATTAGCATAAGGTTGATACTCGGTAATTTGATAAAGCGCATTGACACAACTTTGTAACTGCTGTTGTCGGCGGTCTGATTCGGCGATCGCATCTTGATATTCTTGCTGTTTAGCTGCTTGAATTGCCACTGCGAAATTGAATTTTTGTTGAGAATTTTCATATTCAAATGATGCCAGTTGGAACTGCTGTTCGGTTTCGCGGTATTGGCGATCGATCTCTTTTAGCATTGTCAACTCCTGCTGTAACTGCAAGACTTCCCACTGAGAAGTTTCCAGAATTTGAGTAATTTGCTGCTGCAATTCGGCAACTTTTTCCCCGGTAAGTTTCAATATTTGACCAATTTCTAACTCCTTTTCTTGACATGATGAAACTGCGCTTTTTCCCTCAGTGGCGACTATTTGAGCAGCTTGTAAAACTTGAGTTGCTATCGTTAACTTTCGGCGTAAATCCGCAACGTCAACAATATTAGAACTCGGCAAAGGAGGGAGCCGATCGCTCTCAGGATGCACCCCGCCACACACTGGGCAAGTATCGCCAGAACTCAGAGACATTCTGACAGTAGCAACACTCTCTAAACGCGTAGATTCTGTATTAGCAGATTCCGCCGCTTCTAACTCGTTACCGCACTTTTTTAGTTTAATTTCTGCCGCTGCTAAATTAGTAGCAACCTCGACATAATTATGTTGAGTTCTTTCCCGATCTGCGATCGATTTATCCAACTGTTGCTGCTGAGTTTTTTGCTGCTTGGCTACGAGCTGAAATTCCATCAATAAGGGTGCTATTTGGTGCAACTGCTCCAAACGCTTTCCACCAGGCGAATACTGCTGGAGCATCGCAGCTACTTGAGTAACTCGAAAACCAGCACCCTGAAATTTATTATTAGCAGCTTGTAGTTCTTTATCTGCTGCTTTGAAAAAGCGGATTTTTTCCTGTTGAATTTTTTGGGCGAGCGCAACTTCAGTTTCTAATTGAGTCCGCTGTTCTTCGTATACCTTAGCAGCAGCCAGAGCATCTTCGCGAGCTTTAATTTGTGGCATTAATACCTCTGATTTTGCCTTTGCTGCGTCAAGTAGCTGCTGCTCTGCTGCCAGCTCTGAGTGAGCTTTGATTAACCGCTCTCGGGCTACGGTGGCGGCATTTTCGGCGGTTTCATATTGACTGCGAGCCGATCGCACTAAAGCCCAATCTCCCTGTAAATGATTAGCAGCTTGCGCTCTTTCCAAACGCTGTGCTAAAATTGTCATCTCAGCAGAACTAGCATTTAATTTAGCAAGTTCTTGTCGCAACTCGATCCAGCGAGCGATTTGTGAAAATAGCTGTTCCTCTTCATCTAACGCTTTTTGAGCTTTGACAATTGCGCGATCGAACTCAGGCAACTGCTGCTCTAAACTCAAAAGTTGCGATCGTTTCTGCGCCACCTCATCCGCCGTCGGCGCGCTCAACTCAGTTAGCTGCCTTTCCACCATTTCCCGTTCCTGTTTCAGCAACTTAGCGAGCTCATTTGCTTCCTTCCGCATCTGCTCAAAAATCTCAAATCCCGCTAGCTGGCGCAAAATTTCCCGACGTTTTGAAGCATCCCCTTTAATAAACTCATCAAATTTACCTTGAGGCAGAATAATTGCTCTGGTAAAAGTATCAAAATCCATTCCTAAAATCTGTTCAATTGTATTTTGAACAGCAACAATACTCGTCCCCAGAGTTTCCCATACACCATTTTGCCAACTTTCCAAAATCACCTTATTTTCGGGAGATTTCGGGCGAAAACGCCACCGACGCGTCACGCGATACTGTGCCGAACCGACAGCGAAACGTAATTGCACTTTTAAATTTTCGCTACCTTGACTTGCCAAGTCGCTTACTTGTTTGCCGCTGCGAGTTGTCGTGCCGAAAAGAGCATAAGTCATCGCATCTAGCAGCGAAGATTTGCCCGCACCTGTAGCACCCGTAATTGCAAATAAATCGAGTTCAGAAAAATCCAAACGCTGTTCGCGGCGGAAGCTAGTAAATCCTTCGAGACAAAGTTCTAGTGGACGCATACTGATTTTAGATTGAGGATTTTGGATTTTATATTTTGATGATTATGTCATTGCGAGGAACGAAGCAATCGCAAAATTTGGAAATAACAGCGAGAGCGTCGCTTCGGACGAAATATATATCCCAGTATCAACTTAAGCAAAAAGCCTCGATAAAGCTCGCTTGTAGTTGAGTCTCGATCCCCCTAAATCTCCCTTAAGAAGGGGGACTTTGAAAAGACTCTTGTCCCCCTCTTCTTAAGGGGGGTTAGTGGGGATCGAGCGGCCAATTTAACTATTAACTGGTTCCTTAAACTTCTTGTACAAATTTTGAAATTCCTCCAATACTGCTGGTTTCGGTATCATTCCTAATCGGTTTTGATAATAGTTACAAAACTCTGCTGCTGGATCGAAATTATTGGGGTCGATATTAGTTACCTTTGTCGTTTCTAGCGGTTCATTTCGATAGCGCGGTTCAATTAACAGCGCTTGAGAACAGATATTACGAACTCGATCGGCAAGTCCGATTTGTGGACTATCCAGCTCAACAATTACCTTCAAGTAACCCGGATGATACTGATGAGCTTCTAAAGCTGCATCAAGATTGTCATTGTCACATTGAAGCACTTTTAACGGCTTGTGGCAAGCCACAGGTCTAAATTCTACTTTTGCCTGACTTCCCGGCTCAACTTCTATCAAGCAAAATCCTTTTTCTTGTTCCGCTTCTCCGAAATCTAACTGAATCAAAGAACCGGAATAATAAGCGGGGGAAGTCTTAGCAATGCGCTGGTGAATGTGGATGTGTCCGAGGGCGACATACTGAGCTTCCGGCGGCAGAGTTTGCGATGACAGTAGGTATTGTTCTCGCGTGTAATAAGCGACTTCGGATTTAGCCAAGCGAGCGCCGTCTATGCTCATGTGTCCCATGAGAATATTCACAGTATTGTCTCGAAAATCTCTGGCTAAATCTTGCAGTAAATATGCAACGATTTCGCGGTAGTCTTTGCGGCGATCGGCATCATCCGATTGCCAGAGAGAATTAGCATCTAAGAGTCTTTGTTCGGAAGCAAAAGGCATGGCTCCCACGCACAGTTTACCGCTTTTGGTGTTAAGATTAATTGTGCCACCGTCTGCCGATCGCCTGGGTTTGCCTAAAGCGCGAACACCGGCGAGGGATAGCAGTTGGGCGATGCTGTCGATGCGGGATGCTGAGTCGTGATTCCCGGCGATCGCAATTGCGGGAATTCCGGCCGCTTGGAGTTCGCAAAAAAAGTGATAGGCAATGCGCTCAGCGTACGCTGGAGGGTTGGGAACGTCGAAAATGTCTCCGGCAACCAACACGGCATCGACATCGAGGGCTTTCGCTTGTTTCAAAATCTGTTCGAGGGCGATCGCAATTTCGGAAGTGCGATCGATTCCTCGAAAACGTCGCCCCAAATGCCAGTCAGCAGTATGAATTATTCGCATAGTAAGTAGAAGGAAGTTCGGCAGCGGATTTTGTAACGGATGTAACGGATGGATGGAATAAGTTCGATGGAAGTCGGAAGAAGTTCGATGGAAGTCGGAAGAAGAGATATAGAGCAAGCCTTTTAGCGAGCCGTATTTTACGTTTAATAAAGTGAATTTACTTATAAGTGTATAAGTGAATTCCCGACTAGATGTATTCTATAACTTATAATCAGTCCGACGGGCGGTTAACTCGAATCAGCATACCTCTCAAAGTTTCGAGATTAGAAATAGCCTGATCAATCCGCGCAGCCTGTCGCTCCCTATTTGAATCATCTTTACAAACAATGATACCAGCATGGTCTGGTTGTAATGTATGCAGCTTGATAAAATGACGACGATTGAGCGTTAAAATAGCGCGGTCAATACTCAATGCAAAAGCTAACACTTCTTCATCGGGAATTTTTTGATTAGCATTTCCTGCTTCCTGTACTGTCAGAACATCATGACCTAAAGTTCCTAGAAATTCCACAACTCGCTTTGGGTATTGTTCATCTGCATAAAAACGTGCCACTTTTCAATCATCCTCATTTTCTTGAATTGCTGTTTCAATCTCGTCAGGATATGCCTCAGCATAAGCCCAAGCATTTGCCAAGTCAGCGGCACGCAGAGTCGGATAATCTTCTAGGAGTTCAGATTCAGAAATACCTAAGCGGCGAGCATTCACCAGCACCCAAACAGGAATCCGCGTTTGTCTGATGCAAGCATCGCCGCCGCACACGCCGGGAGTCTTTTGAATTCCAGACCAAAAGTTGGTTAAACTTTGGGCTAAAAATTGTATAGCTTGAGTCTTTTCTTCGGGAGTTAACGCCAGGAGTTGCGGTTGTAATTCTTTTAGTGTCATGTTCGTAATTAGTGAGGAAAATCTACGTTTTTTTCACCATCAAACTATTCTAGCACTTCCCCTCCCAATTGTATTCAACATATTTAACGGTCAATCGTAGGGTGCGGCGAACCAAAGTGGAGAACAGAATTAATTATTCGCATAGTATGAGTGCATTCCCGATTAGATGTATTCTATAACTTATAATCAACTCGACGGGCGGTTAACTCGAATCAGCATACCTCTCAAAGTTTCGAGATTAGAAATAGCCTCATCAATCCGCGCCGCCAGCCGCTCCCAATTTTGATCATTCGTGCATACAATAATCCCATTATGGTCAGAACTCAACCTGTGAAGTCGAATAAAATCCGGTCTGTTTAGTGTCACAACTGCGCGATTCGTGCTAATAGCAAAAGCTAGAACTTCATCATCAGGTATCTTTTGATTTGCCTTCCCCGCTTCTTGAACTGTCAGGACATCATGCCCCAAATTGCGGAGAATTTTTACAACCGGAAATGGGTATTGTTCATCTGCATAAATACGCGCCACGGTTTATGCCTCTTCTTGTTCTAGAATTGCTCGATCGATCTCATCAACGTGTGCCTCAGCATAAGCAAAAGCATTTACCAAATCGGCAGCACTCAGATCGGGATGACCTTCTAAAATATGAGCATCGCTAGCACCTTGACGGCGATAACTTATTAACATCCAAACAGGAATGCGAGTTTGTCTGATACAAGCATCGCCGCCCATTACGCCAGAAGTCTTTTGAATTCCAGACCAAAAGTTGGTTAAACTTTGGGCTAAAAATTGTATAGCTTGAGTCTTTTCTTCGGGAGTTAACGCCAGGAGTTGCGGTTGTAATTCTTTTAGTGTCATGTTCGTAATTAGTGAGGAAAATCTACGTTTTTTTCACCATCAAACTATTCTAGCACTTTATATCTATATTTTTTCAACATATTAGACCTCTAGCAAACATAGGCAGCAACGGGCAAGATGCCCGTTCCACAAAAAACATTTTTTCTTGTGGAACAGGCCGGAGAGCCTGTTACAAAATTTGATTAAAATGAAGTTTTCAAGAGGTCTATTATACCTGTTGCAAACATAGGCAGCAACGGGCAAGATGCCCGTTCCACAAAAAACATTTTTTCTTGTGGAACAGGCCGGAGAGCCTGTTACAAAATTTGATTAAAATGAAGTTTTCAAGAGGTCTATTATACCTGTTGCAAACATAGGCAGCAACGGGCAAGATGCCCGTTCCACAAAAAACATTTTTTCTTGTGGAACAGGCCGGAGAGCCTGTTACAAAATTTGATTAAAATGAAGTTTTCAAGAGGTCTATTATACCTGTTGCAAACATAGGCAGCAACGGGCAAGATGCCCGTTCCACAAAAAACGGCGCATAAATTCTCCTTCCGATGTTACTTCATCGCGAATCAAAGTAGCTCGCTGCTGCGCTTCTAAAATTTGGTTGAAGCGCTGATTTCCAGTGCGATACATCAGAGTCTGAACGCCATTGAAAGGAGCGATTGTAGCTATGCGGCTGAAGATAACTCTAGCAGTTGGTCGAGAAAATCGCGAAAAAGCCAGTCCCGTAACCATCGCGACTCCCCACAAACCAAACAGCGCTTGGATCGCGACTATAGTATTAGCGTAATCGGTGCGCGGATACATGGCGCCATAGCCGATCGTCGCCATTGTTTGCACGCTGAAATAAAAAGTATCTTTGAAAGAACCAGGCCGTGCATTCGCAATGCAATCTCCTCCCGCCAAGTAAGCCAAGGCAAATAAAGAATTCGTCATAACATAGGACAGACTAATCAGTATAAAAAATTGCGGCCAAGAAAGAGCTAGCAGCCTGTGGTAGAGGTCGGCCAAATGCACTCTAGGCACTCCCAATTTGACAATATTTAAGGTGAATTGTCCTTTGCGGTAGACTAAACGAGGCTGTTGCGGACGGTTGCGGTTGATTTTCATTGCGATTTGTAACTGTGGCTGTTTCAATTTGTAACTATTGCTGGGAGCAGGAAAACTTATCCTTTAGACTGATGTCTAATTCTAAAAATTAAGATCAAAGCGGAGTTTAGAAATGGTTGAGCTTAACTGGCATGACTATGTTGTGATACTTTCTTTTGTGGCTTCAATTGCGGGTTTGTTGCTGCTGGGCGATATTCGCAACTCAGTGCTGACGGACGATTCCGTACGGGATAGCTTCGCCGATCGCACTTTGAGCGAAGAAATCCTGATTAAGATGAGCTTTACTTACTCGATAGTTTACTGTATCTCTGTTTTCGCGTTGAAACTTCACCTACCAGAGGACAGTTGGTTATTGCACAGTTTAAAGCTGACTACTGTTCTTTCTTACTTGTTGACTGCTTCTAGCATACTCAGCCTGCCGCTGCAACGCATGACTGTCCGACGAGTCGAAGATTAGATATTATTCTTTTGGTAGCGGTAAGGTGCGCATTGCGCACCCTACAGATTTAATTTTTAATTATATTAGGAATGCGGACATAACGCGCCCAAAATGGCTGTTGTAGCTCGTTTTTCTCCTGAATTGCCTTGGTTGCCGAAATCTCAGAAACTATCTTCATGCTACCGGCGATCGAACCGTTAACATCTCGCATCGGTGCAGTCGAGATACAAACATCAATTAACGAACCGTCTTTCCGCCGCCGCCGACATTGCTTAGCAACTTGCGCTTCTCCTGCCAATTCTGACTGAAACATGGCATAAAAATTTATGTTTTCGTCGCTAGGGACGATCGGCAAAGGCTCGCCCAAAACCTCAGACTCCAGCCAGCCAAAAATTCGCTCCGCCGCCGGATTCCACAGCGTCACCAAAGCATTGGCATCGATACCAACAACTGCCAGAGGCAAAGCTTTAACTAACCCTTCTAGAACTTGATTAGTTTCGCACAATTTAGCCTGTACTAACTTGTGTTCGGTGATATCCTGACAAGCACCATAAATGCGGACAGCGCGCCCTTGGACTTCATCCCAAACTACTTGTCGGCAATCCCACAACCAGCGGATTTCCCCCGTTTTTGTGACAATTCGGTACTCGCTGACTTCCTCGCGGCTGCCGTCGCGCGACTGCATTTGTTCCTGCAACATTTCTCGATCTTCGGGATGAATGCAGTTGCATTCTGGCCAGCCGGAAGTTGCAATTTCTGATGCAGTATAACCTGTAATCCGCGTAAAAGTTTCGGTCATCCACTCGCAGCCCCAGGTTTGGTCGGGCAATATGTTAAAAGAATAGGCAAAATCTGAGGTAATTTGCGAGATAATTCGGTAGCGAGATTCCGATGCGCGCAGGGCTGCTTCGGCTTCTTTGAGTTCAGTAATGTCTCTATTTGTAACGAGAACTGCTTCGATGCTGCCCTTCGCACTCACGATGGGGCTAAAGATGTAGCTGCAATAATTCCTGTGCCCAGTACGCGGATTAATAAAGTCAGTTTCTGTTGTTAAAGTTTTTCCCGTTGCTAGTATATTTTCCCAGCAATTATTGTGGAGTTTAATCAGTTCTGGTGGCAAGCCAATTTCTTCTAATGTTTTGCCTAAAATGCAGGTTTTTGACAGGAGTGTTAACTCTAATCCGGCGCGGTTGATATAAGTTAATCGCCCACAGAGATCGAACATTAACAGTCTGTCCGGTGTAGTTGAGAGTACAGTATTTAGCAGCTTGCTTTGCTGTCTGAGCTGAGAGTGGATTTTTTGCAGCGCCTGTTCTGTGTTTTTGCGATCGGTGATATCTTGAAAGAACACCGATAAACCTTCTTCCGACGGATAAGCCTCGATTTCCAGCCAGATATTTTGCTGCGGGTAATATCCTTCAAATTTAACATTAACGTTATCAGATACCGAGCGGTAAAATTGCTTGAAGAAAATCGTGTTCACTGTGTCGGGAAACTGATCCCAAATGTTTTTACCTAAAAGCTCTTGACGCTTTCTGTGCAAGCACTCCTCTGCTTTCGGGTTGACGTAGGTAAACTGCCAATGGGGGTCTATCGTATAAAAGCCATCTGTGATATTTTCTAAGATATTCACGATTTGCTTTTGCGATTTTTCTAAAGCTACTGCTGAGAGCTTCCGCTCTGTGATATCGCGGGAATTGATGACTATGCCGTTGATGCTAGAATCGTACAGCAAATTGTTAGCAGTCACTTCTAAATACACCCAGTCACCGCTAGCGTGGCGTTTCCGATATTCTATCGGCGGTGCAATCCCTGGCTGTTTGAGTAATTTGGCAAAATATGCTTGCCAAGCGGGTACATCATCTGGGTGCAGCAAATCGCTGTGGAATTCGCCAATTCTTTGTTCGGGTTTGTAGCCGAAAATCCGCTCTAGTGCAACTGGACTTTGGTCTCGTATCCGCCCGTCAGCTTCAATAATTGTAATTAAATCGGAAGAGTTGCGCAGGATAGTTTGCAGTCTGGCTTCTCCTTGTGTCAGCGCCTGAGTCACCTTTTTGTACTGCACCTGACTTTGCTCTAACTGCCGCTCTAGATTTCTGATGTTAGCAGCTTGCTGGGAAACTTTAAGTTCTAAATTGTGGTTAATTTTTTCTAAGTTGACTTGGTTTTCTTTGGCTAATACAAGTGACTGAAACTCGGTCACTAATTCCTCCAAAGATCCGGATAAATGATTAATATTGCTGGTA
>Ga0209490_10003425_pt1 | contig 14780 bp, 10 predicted proteins | sample MAT06_FD_187209 | JGI IMG/M metagenome (GOLD analysis project Ga0209490, IMG submission 187209) | Freshwater microbial communities from Lake Fryxell liftoff mats and glacier meltwater in Antarctica - MAT-06 (SPAdes) (version 2) | ecosystem: Environmental > Aquatic > Freshwater > Ice > Liftoff...
CGCTCAACTTCCCGAAACTTCAGATACTAATGCCAAGCAAACAAATCTCCTCAAAGATGAACTGTATTTTGGCTTAACAAAACCGGGAGGCGAGACAATTTCTGAATCCGAATGGCAGGAGTTTGTCACGGCAGTTATTACGCCTCGTTTTCGGGAAGGGCTAACCGTATTAGACGGCTCCGGGCAGTTTCTCAACAGCTCGAGAATTCTGATTAGAGAAAACTCTAAAATAGTTATTTTAATTTATGAAAGTAGTCCTGAAAAAAATCAAGCTATTCATGAAATTATCGAAACTTATAAGCGCACTTTCCAGCAGGAGTCAGTGCTGCGGGCAACCAGCGAAGTTAAGGTTTCTTTCTGATGTGGTCATCCAATCAGCGTATTTATGATATTATTCATGGTAATCAAGGTCATATCCTCAAAGATAAGTAGGGTGCGGGTGCAAGAAAAATCATAATTTGTGGGTATCGATCGCACACTGAAACAAGTCGCTAGAAAAACCTGCCCGGGAGAAAACAAAAACATGACGAACGACGGCAACCAAAAAGCTGAACCGCTGGAAAGCGAAGATTCAAAAAATTTGTCCGGCATGGCGAAAGCTTTTCTTGTGAGCGTGGCTTGGTCTTACGCAGAGGCATTGGAGCGCATGAAACGATCGCGAAATCCGCAGGAACCAGCGCCGGAATCTCCGACAGAAGAAGTCGAACCCGATCCTGAAAAAAATTAATGAAAGACTATTAATGCGATCGATTTGCCAAACTATCTGTGCGATCGAACGCCATAGTCAATTAGCTGTTTTGAGTTAAAAACAATCAACTCAGAACAGCGAACTGTGCAGCTTAAGCCGGATTTGTATTGGATTTTACAAGAAAAAAAACTGAAAGCCCCGTGACCCTTCAACAAGCTCAGGAAAACCTTTAGTCCGGGGATGACAACTGCGTTGCAGGTTTGAACCTCAACCTATATCTATCCCTAAAAGGGATTTAAACTAAACAATGTACGGTTTTACCGCTACAGTGTACAAAACAAATAACCAATTTTTAGATCGGTCTCATGTCTAATTCAAAAATGATTGGTAAAGCGATCGCAGGTAGCCTTTGCTTGGGCATCCTCATTAGCTTCAACGCCTCACTTGGCCCTGCATCCGCAGCAGCACCAACAATTGCTGAAGCAGCCGCCCCGGCCACCAGCAACATCGACACGCAACTCCTAGGCCAATGGCAAGGCACAGTCCCCTCCGGTCAGTCTTTCACCTTCGTCTTTGCCCCAGAAGGCAAATTGTTTCTCATGGCTAAAGGCCCCGACGGAGCCGCCCGCGCCAAAGAAATGAGGTACAAAGTTAATCTCGGTCAACAACCAATGCACCTGGATGTCGGCCTCAGCAGCACAGAAACCGTTGAGACTGTTTTTGAGTTGACTCCTGAAGGTCAAATGCGCCTTCAGTTGCAAGGCACCAATCCCGGACAGGCGAGACCTAATTCCTTAAACGAACAGGCAACCGTGTTTAAAAAGGTCTCCGAGGCCACTGCACTGCCTGCCGACACTCAAGTCATCGGTTATTGAAGGCATTCGGCAACAGGCTTGTGAAGGAAAAAGGCAGAAGGCAGAAGGCAGAAGGCAGAATTCAAGAATTTTCCTTGTTTGGAGTTCAAACAAAAAAGTCCCTCTTCCTTCTTCCCTCTTCCTGACATCCGTTACATCCGTTACACAATCCGTTGCCGAACTTCCTGACATCCGTTACATCCGTTACACAATCCGTTGCGGAACTTCCCTCTTCCTTCGATCGACCCTGCTACAATCCACTTAATCTCCATTTAACTGCCATAGACCTCCATGAGTGAAACCGTCCTAGAAGTTCGCAACCTGCGGGTTCAATTTCAATCTGCGGACGCAGGCGATGCGTCTGCAACCGTCAAAGCGGTTGACGGCATTTCCTTTGAGGTCAAGCGAGGGCAAACTCTGGGAATCGTAGGAGAGTCGGGGTCTGGAAAATCGGTAACATCCCTTGCTGTTATGGGTTTGCTGTCGAGTTCCTCAACGAACATCGAGGGCGAAATTTGGTTTTATTCGACAAAAGACGGCGCTAGCAATGGGCCTGTGAATCTGCTGGAAATGCCGGACAGGGAAAAACAAACATACCGGGGCAGCCAGATTGCGACGATTTTTCAAGAGCCGATGAGTTCGCTAAATCCTGTTTATACGATCGGATTTCAACTCACAGAAGCCATTTGTCTGCACCAAAAGGTGTCGCAGACAGAAGCGCGGCGCCAAGCTGCTTCTCTGCTGCAAGAAGTGAAGCTGCTACCGGGCGACGATGAGATCAGGCAGCGGTGTTTGGCTTTGCGACAAGAGCATTCCCGGACTGCTGCTGGGAATCAAGCAGTTATGGAGGACGATCGCGATTTGATGCAGCTCGTCAACGGCCAAAAACAAGCTATGCTCGATCGCTATCCCCACGAACTCTCAGGCGGTCAAATCCAGCGCGTGATGATTGCAATGGCCATTTCTTGCAATCCGACTTTATTAATTGCTGACGAACCGACAACGGCTTTGGACGTAACCGTGCAGGCAACAATCTTAGCTTTGCTGCGGGAGTTGCGGGACTCTAGAGGCATGGCAATGATTTTTATTACCCACGATTTGGGCGTCATTGCTGAAATTGGCGATACGGTGGCGGTGATGTACCGAGGCAAGATTGTTGAGTGCGGTGCGATCGAACAAATTTTCAGCAATCCCCAACATCCTTACACAAAAGGTCTGTTAGCTTGCCGCCCAACTCTCGATCGGCAAATGCGGCGTTTGCCGACGGTTTCCGATTTTATGGATGTCACCACAAATGCCAGCGGCGAATTAGTAATTGTCGAGAAAAATGCCGAGTTAGACGGCGACAGCAGCGGGGGAAATCCCGCTTTTGCAATAGGAAAACCGCCTCGGCTGCCGCATATTTCCGGCCCTTTGCTGGCTGTTAATAACTTGCGAGTCGGTTTTCCAGTTAAGGGAATGTTTGGGGAAACTCAACGCTTGTTTATGGCGGTAAACGATATTTCTTTTGAGGTTTACCCCGGCGAGACTTTGGGTTTGGTCGGCGAGTCTGGCTGCGGCAAATCAACTTTGGCGAGAGCTTTGCTGCAATTAATTCCGATCGCCAGCGGTAAAGTGTTTTTTGAAGGCCAAGAAATTACGCCTCCTGCGAAAAGTAGTTCGGCATCGCAGTGGATGGCTAATTATCGGATGCAAAAAGAGTACGATCGCAAATTGTGCTGGCTGCGGCGCGATCTGCAAATTATTTTTCAAGACCCTTTTAGTTCTCTCGATCCGCGCCTAAATGTTGGGGATGCGGTGATGGAACCGATGGTGATTCACCGCTTTGGTAAGAACCAGAAAGAACAGCGCGATCGCGCGGCTTATTTGTTGGATAGAGTGGGTTTAAATCCCGATTTTATGCGGCGCTACCCTCACGAGTTTTCGGGCGGACAGCGGCAGCGAATTTGTATTGCTAGAGCTTTGGCTTTGAATCCTAAGTTTATTATTTGCGATGAGTCGGTTTCGGCATTAGATGTGTCGGTGCAGGCGCAAGTTTTAAATTTGCTGAAGGAGTTGCAAACAGAGTTTGGACTGACTTATATTTTTATTTCTCACGATTTGAGCGTGGTTAAGTTTATGAGCGATCGCGCGATCGTCATGAACCAAGGTAAAATCGAGGAAATTGGCACGGCTGAGCGCATTTACAGGCAGCCGCAGCAAGCTTACACGCGACAACTTATAGCTGCTATTCCTGCTGGGAATTTGGAGCGAATTCGGCAGCAGCAATTAGGGAGATCCGCTGCCGTGTCTCAATTAGCACAGGAGCCAGTATCTCCTGCAGATGACTCGAAACACTCTTGATTTCTAGGCTTCTGCCTTTTTGCAAACATTAATAACTAGCTTGCTCTTGCATTATTTATTACAAGTCCTAGGAATATTTTTTGAAAATTACCTTAACAAATCAGCAGGTATTCTTCACTTGTAATTTATAATTTTTGGTAACATAAAATTTACTTCGCCCTCAAGGATTTGAGGAGCTACTGTTATATTAGGCCAAATGTCTAATGCCAAACAGCAACAGCTAGTGCAATATTAGAGATAAATCCCTCTAGGTCTGTCTGGTTGGGAAAAAATACGCACCAGCTAAGAAGAGATTACTCGCTAACTCCGTAAATACACTTAAATCTCTAGAACTTTTGCGGATATCTACCCAAAATTAACAACCATATATGTCGCAAACAAGTCAAAGTTTACACTGTTTAAATAAACATATTAATTCTTATTTGACAGAAGTAAATAGGGAGCATCTCACTTTTGTAACCAAGCTAGAAATTGGAGTTTTGAGGCAGGAGACAGGAGGCAGGAGGAAAGAGGAAGAAGGAAGGAGCCAGAAGAAGTGTTTTTACAAATATTAGATGCTCCAAGTAAATATATAATTTACAACCACAAAAAATGAAGAATTTAGTTCAAATGCCAGCATCATTACCAATCAAAAAGTGCTTGAATCCGCTCCAAATACTGTGGATATACATCATGTTATTCTTAAGTATAGAACAGCAGCCAACAGCCAGCAGCCAGCCTCAAATAAAATTAAATATATCTAAAATATTGCCGATTATTTTATTTTTATGTTTGAGCAATCTGCTGTTTTTATTCAACTGGTTATGGGTAGTAAGTAACGGCTATGATTTATACGGTATCGAGCTAGAACTTGCTATTTTCGGAGTAGCAAATATTGTCTTTTTAGCGGTATCGGCGCGCTCAAATGCCTCTGCTGTCGCAGCCCAAAACGATCGCCCACCGAGCGAACCCGATGAGGGCGATCGCTTTTTTAGCCTGTCGCTAGATCTGCTGTGCATCCTTGGTTTTGACGGTTATTTAAAACTCATCAACCCAGCAGCAGAAAAAATGCTCGGCTATGCACCAAGAGAAATGATTGGCCAACTCTTCATTGAGTTCGTGCATCCAGATGATCGCGAAGCTACTTTAAAAGAAGCTGAAAGTATTGCTGCGGGGAATAATAGCGTTGGGTTTGAAAACCGCTGGCGCTGTCGAAACGGCTCTTACAAGTGGGTAGCCTGGACTGCTACCCGTTTCTGCGAGGAACAATTGATCTATGGTGTCGGCCGCGACATTACCGATAGCAAACAAGCAGAAGCAGCACTGCAAGAGAGCCAGCGTTTTGTTGAGCGAATTGCCAATACCAGTCCGAATCTTCTCTTTGTTTACGATGAAAGTGAGCAGCGAAATGTCTACAGCAATCGCGAAATCACTGACACCCTAGGCTATACGAGCGCAGAAGTTGAAAACATGGGCAGCTATCTACTGCCCACCATCATCCACCCTGACGACTTAGCTAAATTTCCCGAATATTTTCAGCAATTAGAAAATGCTCCCGACGGCGAAGTTATTGAGTACGAATATCGGGTGCGCGATAGACAGAATTGTTGGCGCTGGTTAGTCAGCCGGGATATTGTATTTAGCAGAACAGACGAGGGGAAAATTCAGCAGCGTCTCGGTGCTGCTACGGACATTACAGAGCGCAAAATAGCCGAACAAGCTTTAGCAGAACAATTGAAACTTTCTTTATTCACAGCAGATGTGGGAATTGTTCTAACTCAAAACCAGACTTTGCCTGCAACTTTGCAATATTGCACCGATGCACTTGTGCGCCATTTGGATGCTGCCTTTGCTCGGATTTGGACGCTGAATCAAGAGGAAAATGTATTGGAGCTACAAGCAAGCGGGGGGATTTATACTCATATTGACGGCGCTCACAGCCGCATTGCTGTGGGTGAGTTCAAAATTGGTTTAATCGCCCGAGAGCAAAAACCTCACATCACTAATTGTGTGCAAGAAGATCCCCGAGTCAGCGACAAAGAATGGGCGAAACGAGAAGGAATTGTGGCTTTTGCTGGATATCCGCTAATTGTTGATAATCAGTTGCTGGGAGTAATCGCGATGTTTGCTCGCCAAGAGTTGAACGAATCAACGCTAATTGCTTTAGCGTTAAGTGCCGATGCGATCGCCCTGGGAATCAAGCGCAAACAAACGGAAATTGCTCTCGCCGCCCAAAAGCAAACTATGAGGGTAATTATTGACAACGCTCCGATCTGGGTGTGGATGGCAAATCCTAACGGGCGGATGTTATTAGTCAACAAAACTTTCTGCGAAGATGTGGCTGTATCCGAAGATGAATTTTTGGCAGCCTCTCACTATTCCGAAGTTTTAGGATTAGAAGCATCTGCTAACTGTATGGCATCTGACGCGCAAGCGTGGAGCCAAAATATTCCCTTTTATTCTGAAGAAATGCTCCAGTTGGCTGACGGTGAATATCACCATTTCGAGACAATTAAAACTCAGGTCAAAGATGATTCCGGTAACGCGATCGGATTGATTGGTTTGGGTTTGGACGTGACGAAACAAAGAGAAGCTCAAAGACAGTTGCAAGAGTCGGAAGCTAGATTCCGCAAATTAGCCGAGCAGGAAGTGCTGCTGAACCAGCTAGCTAGCAATATCCGCGAATCTCTGGATTTAGATACTATTTTGGCGACAACTGTGCAGCAGATTCGCGAGTTGCTGCAACTCGATCGCTGTCAGTTTATTTGGTATTGGCCCGATGCCTCCCCGCCTGTTTGGGCAGTGCAATACGAGGCAAGAAATGCAGATTTGCCTTCGCTTTTGGGTTTAGTTCCTGCTGGTGTGACTGGTTCTCATGCCGAGCGGATTGCCAATTTGGAAATAATTCGGGTTGATGATTGTGAGACTGTTACCGATCCAGCAGAGCGGGAATTTTTCAGGTATATAGGATTCAATTCTCTGCTGGACATTCCCCTTCAAACATCTGCTGGTAAAATTGGGGTAATTTGCTGTAGCGCTTCTAGCAGCGTGCGGTGTTGGAGCGATGCAGAAGTGGAACTGTTAGTCGCAGTGGGCAACCAATTGTCGATCGCCATTAATCAAGCCGAACTTTACACTCAAAGCCTGGATTCAGCCCGGATAGCGCAAGAACAAGCTGCCAAACTCGAAGTAACTCTGTGCGAACTCCAGCAAGCTCAAACTCAACTCGTGCAGGCAGAAAAAATGTCTAGTCTCGGTCAGATGGTAGCAGGAATTGCCCACGAAATCAATAACCCGGTCACATTTATTTTCGGCAATCTTACCTACACAGAAGAATACACCACAAACCTAATGAAACTGCTGCAAATGTATCGAGATGAATACCCGGAACCTTCTCCAGCTCTTCAGGAAGAAATAGAGGTGTTAGAGTTAGATTTCTTGCTAGATGACTTGCCGAAAATGTTGTCTTCTATGCAGGTGGGAGCAACTCGCATCCGCGATATCGTGAGGAGTTTGCGGAATTTCTCTCGCCTCGATGAATCAGACATGAAAAAGGTTAACATTCACGAAGGCCTCGACAGCACATTGATGATTTTAGAACACCGTCTGAAACTTCAGCCCGTTAGCGTAGCCGGTACGGAGTACCATCGCCCAGCAATTCAAATCATTAAAGAATACGGACAATTGCCACTGGTGGAGTGCTACGCCGGACTGTTGAATCAGGTGTTTATGAATATTATCGCTAACGCTATTGACGTTTTACAAGAACCGCTCGAAAATCCGGGAATTATCCGCATTCGTACAGAGGTAGAAGGTACTGTCGCTGTGATTAGAATTGCTGATAACGGTGCAGGGATGACCGATCAAGTCAAGCAGCGGATATTCGACCCTTTCTATACTACAAAACCGATCGGTTCCGGGACGGGGATGGGTTTAGCGATTTCCCATTCAATTATTGTCGAAAAACATCAAGGTGAACTCAAGTGTTTATCGGTGGTGGGGAAAGGCACTGAATTTACGATCAAGATTCTGATTCAAAGCAGAGATAATTAAATTAGTGTATAGGTAAAATTAGTAGGTGATTGTGTTAAATAAAACCTATTTTCTTGTACTAATTTTAAGACTGATGCACCTACAGTCTACAAACATATAAAAGTTATTTTACAAGAAAACAGAAAAGTGTCTGGTGTGCAATAAGCACCAGACAACTAAAATTGATATGATATTAAAAATCTAAAATCTAAAATCTAAAATGGCATTACCTCCCGGCAGTTTCGGTTTACCCTTAATTGGCGATAGCCTCAAGTTTTTGCGAGATTCCCAATTTGCCAAAAAACGCCACCAGCAGCACGGGCCCATTTTCAAAACCAGCATTTTCGGACAGCCTACCGTGTTTATGTGTGGCCAAGAGGCTAATTTGTTTGTTTTAAGCAATGACAACCGATATTTTGTTGTGAGTTTTCCTCCGAGTACGAAAGCGCTTTTAGGGCCGCTTTCCTTGGCGCTGCAAACGGGTGCTAACCACCAAAATCGGCGCAAGTTGCTGTACCAAGCGTTTCAGCCGCGAGCTTTAGCCGGCTACATCGGCGCGATGGAAAATATCACTCAGCGCTATTTGGAAAAATGGGTCAAAATGGAAACCATGACTTGGTATCCTGAACTGAGAAATTATACTTTTGATGTGGCGGGTAAGTTGTTAGTAGGGATTGAAAATGGTTCGGAAACGGTGCTAGGACATAATTTTGAAATTTGGTCTAACGGTTTATTTTCGATTCCTTTAGATGTGCCGTGGAGTCAGTTTGGTAAAGCTAAAAAGTGCCGAAAGCTGCTGTTGGCAGAACTTGAAAAGATTATTCGCGATCGCCAACAAGGAACTCCAAGTGGCAATGATGCTTTGAGTTTGCTGATTTCGGCTCGCGATGACGAGGGAAATAGTTTGAGTTTGGAGGAGTTAAAAGATCAAGTGCTGTTGCTGCTGTTTGCGGGACACGAAACTTTAACTTCGGCGATCGCCTCTTTTTGTCTTCTCCTAGCTCAACATCCCGATGTGATGGCAAAAGTGCGGGCCGAACAGCAGCAGTTCCCCGCTAGGGAACCCCTAACATTGGAACAACTCAAACAAATGACCTATTTAGAACAGGTGCTACAAGAAGTGCTGCGTTTAGTTCCACCGGTGGGAGGTATTTTTCGGACAGTCATTAATGCTTGTGAGTTCGGCGGCTATGAAATTCCTAAAGGTTGGAGTGTGCTTTCTGAGATTAATCAAACCCATCAGGATAGTCAACTTTATCCTGAACCCGATCGCTTCGATCCAGATCGATTTAACTCCGAGCGATCGGCAAAACCGTTCAGTTACGTGCCATTTGGCGGCGGTTTGCGGGAATGCTTGGGCAAAGAATTTGCCCGATTAGAGATGAAGCTGTTTGCGGCAAAGATTGTTCGGGAGTACGAGTGGGATCTGTTACCGGATCAAGATTTGAACTTGATCAAAGTACCGATTCCTCATCCTCGCGACGGTTTGCGAGTGAAATTTGGTCGAACAACTATGAATAGGTAGAAGCTTCAGTTCTACACCCTCCTGATTTTCCTCTTCTTCTTGAGAACAGTCTTTCCGGCCTGTTCCACAAGAAATGAATTTTTTTGTGGGGAGTAGGGGTTGGGCTTCTAGCCCGCCCTGAAAGCCTGATTGATAATGGTGCAAGATCTCAGTCTCAATCAATATCCAATTGCATCGGCCCCAAATACTTAGTTAAATAAGGAGAAAAAACCTCATAAATCAGAGTCAATGGTTTACCATGATGCCAAAACAAATAGTGTCGCCCCCAAAAAGGCCCCGACTCTTCAAACGCAGATTCCAAAGCAGCCGAATCACCGCAATAAATCCCTTGCACATCCCGATACAATTCCGTCCGCAGCCTCGCTAAACTAGCCCAAATTGGCAAAGATTTATTTTGCAAATATTCATCTACGTGGCTCGCTTCCCACCAAGAAGTCGCATAGGCTAAACGCTGTCCCGAAGCAGTCCGCAGCCACACTTGGCGGCGCAGGCGCGGCCCCGGAACAGCGACAATTTGCTGGGGCGCGCCGTCTGCGTCTTCACCCACTAAAGACATATCGATCACATCTACTTCTGTGGGTTCCCCTGTCAGCAGTTGCAGGTGACGGGTGGGGGAACCGTCGCCTAGGAGCAGTATTTGCCATGCCGGTGCGAGCTTGGTGTGGGGTAAACCCTTCTGTACTGCGTCTTCGGCTCCTTGCCACAGGGGGTTGAGAGCGTGCCAGGTGCGGCTGTTTTTGGGTGTGAATGTTGCAGTCAAGGGTCTTTACAAAACTTAATTTTTTGTTTATTATAACGCTTCTGCAATTATCCACTCAAAAATCAAAAATTGATCTACCGAGGACGATCGCCCATAGGATGTCCGGTTAAATAGTTATAATACTTCGGTTCGGGATTTTTATTCTTCCTTCCTTCTTCCTTCCTTCTTCCTTCCTTCTTCCTTCTTGCTTCCACTATATGTTAAGAATAACTGAAATAAAACTCCCCCTAGATCATCCTCAAGATGCGATCGCCAGTGCCATTCTCAAAAAGCTGCAAATTCCCCCCGAAGAATTACTCGGCTATTCCATCTTCAAGCGCAGCTACGATGCTCGTAAAAAAGCAGAAATCGTCCTTGTCTATATTGTGGATGTAGAGACGACACAGGAAAAGCAACTTCTCCAACGCCTCAAAAAAGATCCTCATGTGATGGTAACACCAGACATGAATTATCGCTATGTAGCGCAAGCCCCCAGCAATTTGACGATTCGCCCCATTGTGATAGGTACAGGGCCTTGCGGGATGTTTGCAGGGCTGATGCTAGCACAAATGGGGTTTCGTCCTATCCTTTTAGAACGCGGAAAAGCAGTGCGCGATCGCACGGTTGATACCTTTGGATTTTGGAAGAAAAAAGCAGAATTCAACCCAGAATCTAACGCCCAGTTTGGCGAAGGTGGTGCGGGTACTTTTTCCGATGGCAAACTCTACAGCCAAGTTAAAGATACTCAACATTATGGACGCAAGGTGTTGACGGAACTTGTGAATGCGGGAGCATCACCGGAAATTTTATATATTAATAAACCGCACATTGGCACGTTCAAACTGGTGGGAATTGTCCAAAGTATTCGCGCCCAAATAGAATCATTAGGCGGAGAGATTAGGTTTCAAACTCGTGTGGAAGATATTCACATCGAAAATGGAAAAGTGCAGGGACTTACCCTCGCCAGCGGAGAATATATTGCGAGTAATTATATTGTTTTGGCGGTGGGACACAGCGCCCGCGATACTTTTGAAATGCTGTTTTCGCGCGGCGTTTACATCGAGGCTAAACCTTTTTCTATTGGTTTTCGGGTGGAACATCCGCAGCAGCTAATCGATCGCTGTCGTTTTGGCGATCGGGCCGCCCACAAACTTTTGGGCGCCGCCGATTACAAACTGGTTCACCATTGCCAAAACAATCGTTCTGTGTATAGTTTCTGTATGTGTCCCGGTGGTTTGGTAGTGGCCGCGGCTTCAGAACCGGGGCGACTTGTCACTAATGGGATGAGTCAATATTCTCGGAATGAACGGAATGCTAACAGCGGGATTGTGGTGGGTATCACGCCGGAGGATTATCCGGGTCATCCCTTAGCCGGAATAGAGTTTCAGCGTCGCTTAGAAGAACGGGCATTTGAGTTAGGAGGTGGCACTTACAACGCCCCTGGGCAGCTTGTGGGTGATTTTTTGGCGAATCGCCCTTCCACGGCGCTAGGCAGTGTGCAGCCGTCTTATACGCCGGGAGTTGTGATGACTGATTTGAGCGAAAGTTTGCCAGATTATGCGATCGCAGCTATCCGCGAAGCACTTCCGGCTTTTGACAAACAGATTAAAGGATTTGCGATGGATGATGCGGTTTTGACTGGGGTGGAAACGCGCACTTCTTCACCAATTCGGATTAAACGCAAGGAAGATTATCAGAGTTTGAATACAGAAGGTCTTTATCCTGCTGGGGAAGGTGCGGGATATGCGGGTGGAATCCTGTCGGCGGGGATTGATGGGATTAAGGTGGCGGAGGCGGTTGCTTTGAGCATATTGCAATCTTCAAACCACAAAATTTGATGCGGGATTTGAGGATTTTTAGATGATTTGAAGATTGCCGTCAACCGTCAACTGTCAACTGTCAACCGTCAACCGTCAACTCTGTTCAAACAGCAGCTAAACGCGATCGAATTTCGGTATCGGTATACTCAGGCGTCCAGCCTTCTTTGGTGGTAAAATAACGCACCGCTTTAACTTTCCGGGCTGCTGTCAAATAAAACCAATGTTCTGTATTCGCCGGCACGTTGATAAATTCTTCCGGCTGCACTGTGAGTTCGACTTGGCTACCGTCGGGCCGCACGAAGCCGAAAATGCCCTCGCCTGCTACGATATAGCGGACTTCATCATCGGCGTGGATGTGGCACTTGTTGAATTTGGACAGCATGGTGTCGAGGTTGGGAATGTCTGGGTGCAGTACGATTAAGTCGCGCGACTGATAGCCTGCGGTTTCCTTGAGTTGTTGAAAGTAGCCGTCGAGGGCTTGCAGCACTTGCTCTTTTTGATTGTCGTCAAGAGCATCTTTAGCTAACAAATTTTGAATTTCAGCGCTGTCACCCACGGGCCAGCGGTTGAGTTGAATGTTTAAGGAAGCGAGTTCTCGGGTAATGTCGCTTTGTTGAGTGTAGGTTGTACCGTTTTCGAGTCGCAGGATAGCCATTTTTGCACGTTCCAATTTTTGGGTGAGGCGATACACAGGCACTTTGATAGATGTTTGTCGATCGCGCCTGTATCAGAATCACAATTTTAACGCTAATTTGAACAGCCTTTCCGGCCTGTTCCACAACAGTTCAATATTTGTCGCGATAATATTGATAAGTCAGGCGCCAGCTAGCACCCGCAGCGATCGGCAATACTGATATCTTAAATGTAACTTTTGCAACAATTATGCCTACTTATACGGGAATTTCTAGCGAAGCTTTTCAGCATCCCCTCGATCACCAAGCCGAGGCAGCATTGCGTAGCGTGCCTGGATTTGACTTAATTGCCAGCAAATTTGTAGAATTTGTCTACGAACGACCGCAATTCGTTTACCTAATGGGAAATAGCATTCAAGTCGGGCCCCGCCAATATGCCAGCATTTATCATATATTTCGGGAGTGCGTGCAGGATTTAGATGTTTTTCCAGAACCTGGTTTGTTTGTTTCTCAGAATCCCTCAGTTAACAGCTATGCCCTAGGAAAAAACCAGCCTTATGTAGTATTAAACACTGGTCTTTTAGACTTGTTGGACGAGGCGGAACTGCGGGTAGTCTTGGCTCACGAGTTGGGACACATTAAATGCGGCCATCCAACTTTAAATCAAATGGCGATGTGGGCGATGAGCGTTGCATCGACAATTGGCGAGATGACTTTTGGGCTGGGAAATATTGTCGGCAGCGGTTTAATTTTCGCTTTTTACGAGTGGCGGCGCAAGGCTGAATTATCGGCAGATCGGGCGGCTTTGTTGGTGACGGATGACTTGAACAGTGTGATGAAGACGATGATGAAACTTGCGGGAGTTAGCAGTAAATATGCTGACCAATGCAGTTTGCAAGAATTTATCCGCCAGTCTGACAACTATCAAGAGCTCGATCGAGACAATCTCAACCAAGTGTATAAGTTTTTACTTTACAACGGCGGCCAGGGCGTGATGCTGAGTCACCCTTTCCCGGTGGAACGGCTGCGGTATTTGCGAGACTGGGCAAGTTCCGAGGAATACCGCCAAATTAAGCTAGGGAACTACAAGCGGGCTGTAGCTGAGGGTGCGGTTGATGTCAAGTCCCAAACGCCTAACAGCGAGACGGAGGCTTTGCGCCGTCAGATTGAAGAGTTGCAGCGGGAGATCGATCGGCAAAAATCAAAGCGAAACTAAGTTTAAATTCCTCGTCCCCAGGCTCTCTCTGCCTGGGGAACCAGTTACTCTTGTGGGGTGGGCATCCTGCCCGCCTCAAAATCGAGATTATTTTCGAGATTTAGCGGATTTGTGGCAAAAAGGAAGGTAAAAGGAAGGTAGGCCAGTCAGAGACTTACTAGCAACGGGCCTCCAATCTAAAAACTGTCCCCTCCTTTCTGAAATCTGTTTCTGGGGAGGTGTAGTTTAAATCAAGAGAAGCTTATAAATCAACGGGGCTAAAAAAAATGATTATTGATAACGCAATGAATACTACCAAGTCAACTTCTAATTTTTTCGGCAACGTGGGAAAAGTCGCGATCGCCCTGACTCTTCTGGCCGCCGGCATGGCATTTACAAATCCTTCGAGAGACAAATATCTAACTTATGCTTCCGGCGTACTCCAAACCGAGTTGGAAAGCACTGTGTGCAAGGATTCCCGCGTGCCTAAAGCTTTGAGCGGCGTTGCAGATACTTTGATCGGCAGTTGCAAGAATTTGCTGACTTCGCAGCGGGACACGATCGAAAGCTTGCTCGACAATACAACGCAGCGTCAAAATTTAGGCGTTGCCAGTATTTACACAACTGAATTAGGTAAAAAAAGCTATCAAACGGTTGGAGCTTTTGGTAATTTTGTGACGCTGCCACCTAGTTCTGAAAATGCTCAAAATTAGAGTCAAATTAAGTTCAATTGTTGAAACCGGGTTTTGTAGAAAGCCCGGTTTTTGCTTACGTAATTCTCTCTCAGTAAATCTCAATAAATTCGGAGAGCGGTAGCACATATTTTTAATGAGGCCCGCTATTAGAGCATTACTCACAAGTTAAGCTAAAAACACTATTGTCAATGAGTAATTTTACTCATTTTTTACCTGTTTACCCAATTAAAATATGACTCCATTTGTTCCTTTATTATTGAAAAAAAACTGTTCGGGAC
>Ga0209490_10003426_pt1 | contig 14775 bp, 9 predicted proteins | sample MAT06_FD_187209 | JGI IMG/M metagenome (GOLD analysis project Ga0209490, IMG submission 187209) | Freshwater microbial communities from Lake Fryxell liftoff mats and glacier meltwater in Antarctica - MAT-06 (SPAdes) (version 2) | ecosystem: Environmental > Aquatic > Freshwater > Ice > Liftoff...
AATCTGGCAGATGTCATTCAGAATTTGTTTCACGCTTACGCGCTAATTCATCCTGATAGGTTTTCAGCAGCAATTCGTTGAGATTTTTAAACTTCTCAAGCTGCAGGATTCTCTTTTCCAAGCGATCAGCATTTTGTACTGAAGTATTATCGTCATCATCTAAAAGGTTAAAATTCTTCAGCACGATTTTAATAGAGTGGATGTCATCTGGAAATGATACTCCGGACGCGGTTTGGAGCCATGCTTTCGTCTTTTCATCACTCACTTTTAATGCCGCTTGGTTAAGAAGATTTTCCATCCACACCCTTGCAACCTTTTCAATCTCCACGACACTTTCAATGTAAAGCTTAATATCCTTGTAGCTCGGATTGGTACTTTCAAGCTGCGTTAGCTCATGTTTTGACATTCGATGTATAAATGGATCACTGTTATCCGGGTCAAGACTTTCCAGAACTTTCAGGATTGGCTCAAAACTTTCAAAAGGTCTTCTGCCGCGTGGCATGCTACCGCGATGTTCCCAGATTTCTAAAATCAGGTTGCAGCATTCTTTCTCTACTACAGCTTTCTCAGAACCCACCGTTAATTTCTCAACGTGGTCTATTCTTTCTGCAAGATAGTGTGCCATCCAACGCGCGAGTGTATCAACACCTGGATCAAGGTCAAGCTCTTTAACGAGTAGCTTCCCCAAGCTTATAATTTTTTCCGATTGTTCTGAGGTCTCCATGTTCATTTAGTATAAAAATCATATGCTGTTCATTCTCGATATCGCGTTCTTCATACGATCTGCCCATATGCCTCCCGTATGAAAGTTTCCTAGTAATAGATACTTCAATAATTAGCTCGCAATCCAGAGATTTACAAAGTTCTCGCACGGATAACAATTCGGCACTGATACGCATTCCAGCTTGGTCCGCTTCCTCATCTCTTTCTGAATGAGCGCTGGTCCATGAAGCGCATGTTATGACGCATTTTTCCTTTTCGTTAAACCACCTCTTCCCATCCTTATCAGATCGAAGCTTCAAGATATCTAGTATGGATTGGCCAACCCTGTAAGAGGGGTATTGCACCTTGTCAGCATATGGATCATACTCGTCAAGTTCACGCTCGTTGTGCGGGTCGATGATCCAACCTGTCAACTTAAAAATACCCAAGTCAAACTCCATATCTTCTTCTTCATAATCCGGAACCTTGTAATCATGGGGATCGCTTGCCGTTGTCCATGCTCGCAAGAGCGCATCAGATGTTGTCTTCGATACACATGCCGATGTGATATAAAATGTTTCTGTGCGCTCACTTTTCTTTTCATGCCAGCCACCTTTCACCGTGATCCATCCGTTATTCTCGACAGGTGTCAGACAGTTGATGAAATCCATTTCCGAAATAGCTGCTTTCCATTCTTCAAGGCTTTGACGTTCTGCAAACATCCATGAGGGCCTTACTGCAGGAAGTGCATCACGGTGATCTGCCAACCATTTACCATCAGTGCGCGTCAGTAAATGTCTTGACAACCAATTTTCCCAGGCATTTCCATCTTCATACTGTGACGAAAGAACTGGCATTTTTTGCAATAGACGTCCAGCGACAACTAACATAGCATGATAGCACAGATAGAAATCAAGATTATCTGCTTTTGGATAGCGTCCATGGTCATGCCACGTTTCGCGTTCCGAACTATTGCTGTTCCAAATACCTACGCGAGGATCGCTCTGATGTTTTCCATCATAGTCTTTCTTCCATTCAGTAACCAGAACTGCAGCGGCCAGATATTCAATTTGTTTTTCCGGAATTCCAAACACGTCTGCCAATGGTTGGTACCAATAGCGGTCGAAATCCCACGCAAAATGATACTCAACATTTTCATCAATGAGTTTGTTGGCATGCCAATAACTTTCCGTCTGGTACTGACGTTTCTTTTCATCCCTAAGCGGGAACTTGCTTTTTGTTGTGTATGAAAGTGCTTCAGTTGTTTGGGCATCAAATGTCCCCGAAAATGCAGATTCGATATTCAAGCATGTATCGCTCGCAAATTTTTGGATTAGTAGGTGGTCGGACTCCAGTGCATATTTCTTTAACAGCGAATTGTATTTAATCAACCGGTCAGGATGATTTTTAGATGCCCGAGCCAACGCAATGAGCAGATATTGACGAGCGTGCAGGTTATAGAATGGGAACAGATGACTGCCAAACGCATTAACCTTGTTATGTTGAGCCCACATCATTAATTCATGAAGCACAACTGAACAGTTGAGCTCTATTAGAGCACGGACACAATGCGCAGCATTCCATCTCTCAGTCGCACGGGGTGAACCCAGTGCAGACCATATTACTCCGGCAAGATTGTGATTAATATTATCCTGCACTTCAAGCCATCCGGACCATTCTCCATCCCCAGCATCCTGGTCTATGTGTTGCTCAAATCTCTGCAATGCATAATCCAGCAAATGCCGCGCATCGGCCTCCGTTACGCAACGAGCTGATAATTTCACATATGCAAAAAACGTTTCTCCACTATCAATATCCTTTGCATTGATCAGTCCAGTATTTATTCCTTCGGTAATGATGGTTTTTAATTCGTCATTTGCCTTAGTCGATCGAACTAGTGAATCAAATCTGTAGCTGTTCGTTAATTCAAAAGCATAACGCTCACTGAACTTACGAATGATCGCGTTCCATTTTGAAGCAAAACTTACCTTTTGCTTCCATGCAACCGGAATTGCTTCAAGCACACCTTGTACATCATATTGGTTGACCAACAATGAGGCTAATAAAGTATCGATAAATTCCACCAACTTGGCTGGATCCAAACGATTAACACATTCAGTTAACAAATCACGCTCCGGGTTGCCATAGCGTTTATCACCAATCTGCTTACGATGACGTGTCAACAGTTCAGCAAAGCCATCCGTTGTAAGCATGTCAACTCCCCTGAAAGTATCCTCCCAATTAACTGATGAATCAGTTTCACGAGAACCAAGATCAACTTGTTCTTCACGGACCGGTTGAACAGGGACTACATCATCTAAAAATGAAAATGATTGCTTGATCCATTCCTTATCGTCAATCCACTCCTCTGCTATTAACCTGATTTTACTCCAATAACTAATATCAACAACACTTTCTATTCTAAGCAATCTGATATCATCTTCTAGGATCGTTCGCCTAATTAGTTGCGAGTCAGTTTTAGCGAGGCATCGATTTAAAAAACGCTCATCTTTCTGGCGTGAAAAAAAACGACTCATTGACCAGGCAACCGATGAATCAATCTGACCAGTAACTTGCAATTGCTTGATTGTGGCCATAAGCTCATACTGAAACGTTCCGATATCACGATCTCGCCACCGGCTTACGGTAGACAATCCAAGACCGGGTGACATTTTCGTGCAGACACGCATCGCATCGTTCCGGCTCCAGTATTTCTCACGAGCAGCGCTGTCGCCTACAACTTCAGCGCAACGAATGAAACGATATGCTAATGAATTTGGCGTAACAGTCTTATCAGAAGCCTGCTCTGCAAGCCCTACAAATGCTTCCCATCGCTGAACGACCTCGTCTCCGAATTTTGATGCAATATCAATTGCATGATCAAAATACACGCGTGCGTCTGATATATCAACGGTCAGTACCGCACGTGCCAAACCAATGTATCGGGCAGCAATGGCGTCAGGCCCATCGCCTTTTATAACCTTGACAATTTCGTATGTTGTCTGCTCAAGTTCTGATCTGACCGGTATCAAATGTGGTAGACGACCGGCAGCATTCAGTAAAGTCAGCTTACCCCGCAGCTGCAAGGCTTCCTTTGGTTTAAGAAACTTGTCATAGAATGCCCGAACTTCTTGAGAAGGAAAATTTTTTAATAGAATGACGATGGAAGAACAGACAAGCGCGATCTCCTCGGGAATCCAGTCATGACTGCGATAACGTTCCGCTCTTGCTTTACCGGACGCTTGTTGAGTTATACTTGCATCATCCATCAGTGATACCTTTTCACCCATCAAAATCCGCATTCGAAATAGATACCAAGGTAGTAAACCAAGTACAGTTTCTTTGAACTCTATCAATGCATTTTGTTCCTCATAGCTTTTCTTTTCTTTTAAATAATCCTGAGGAAGAATTTCTTCCAAGTTAGGTTCTTGCAGACGTGAGAGCATCATGCGAATCGTCAGTGCCTTCAGGAAGATCAGACGATCATCTGAAAAGTGTTCGTTTCCAACAGTCCTACTTGCTCTTATCGGAATGTAATGTCGCAATACACGCAATATTTTCTCTGCTGGTAAATGTAATGCCATGCAACAGTCCGTGAAGGTCACGATGGCATCAGGGATTTTCTTTTCAAAATGATAGACTTTCTGTTTTTTTATTCTTGTTTTAGGATGGCAAAGTAAATCCAAGGCGATACTCACGACTGAGCGGTCAGGAATTTTTCCTAACTGCATCAGGTTGCTTACAATTGCGACAGTATTATACACGTGTGCCTTACCGCTTTGCAATAGCTGATCGATTTCATCAAACCGACCTTCATCCATCAGTCTGGTTGTAAATCGTTGTAAAACTCCAAATACAAACTCCGGATTCAGACGATTCAAGAAGCCGATACAGGCATCAACACCGTCAAGGTTCAGCATAGCATACGCCACCTCTAGAATATCGCGCTCGGTTATCTGCTCATCGGAATGTCGATCCTCCTTTTTTCGCTTACGTACTTCTTCCAGAGAAATGCGAAGCCAATTCACACCCGAACGCAAGTACCCTCTTGCTTCGCCCCGATATTCGGTTATTCCAGAGAGCAAAGACGCAGTATAAATATTCTCGGAACCATCCCACTGTCCTCTTAATTGTTGCTTAAATCCAATCTCCTGAATCTTCTCTTTACTTTGAAGCAGTATCAGCAGTTCAATATTATCTTGAAGCAACTGCAGTTGTCGTTGATTTCCGGCCACCTCTTCACCTGCCTTAATGGCCACTTGGATGGCATCGGGAATTTTTCTTGTTTTTAGTGCCGCCTTGAATGCAAATTGCAATCTGTATACACGAATTGTTCTGGCGTCAATCGGATTGTCGGTCGGTAAAAAATCATCAGTAAGCGAAACTTGAATTAATTTTTGGTACTGCTCTGCCTGAAGGTAGAGATGAGGCAGAACTTCAGCTACGTAAGTACTACCCTGTGCCAGTGGTTCTAATAGCTTCAGATATGATTCATAATCAGCAGGCTTCCCAGAAAATGTGTTTCGGAACCATGTTTCTGTAGGCTCGTCTCGAAACTGGACTGACGAATCTAAGATCCACAATGATCTTCCAATATCAGAGACAAAACTCTTGATTGTTGATTCATCAACATGTGAGGCCTTGGCGAGTACAGAGATTGGAATGTGTGGCGAAAGTATTGCTAAACCAAGACAAATCGCGTTAACCTGTTGCTCAAAATGATTTTTTTTCACCCTTTCAATTGCAGTATGCAATTGAGCTTCAATAAGTTTTTCAACCGATATGCCTCCTGGGCCAAGAGATGCAAGCAGTTCATGGATGGTTCCATACTTTGCATTAAGTGCATTTGCTTGAACGCGCGGGTTGGCATTTGTCAGTCGATGAAATTCGCGACCATCTTGTTCAGAGGAATTCGGAAACCATGTACGCAAACTTTGGAGAGTTTCAACTTCAGAAAACGGGCTCAATATTAATTGAGGAACATCGCCTGGCGGTTTTAACAAATCAATTCTTTCTGTCCTGCATAGGAATACCAGTTGAGATCCTGTGGGCATTTGTTCACGGATGAGCTCATGTGCAAAGCAGTTCTCATTGAAATCATGAGCGGCCATTTCGGCATTATCTGCAGCATCCAGCAGGATAAAAAGTTTAGCGGACGCTACCACTTTCCGCAATGACTCGGTCGCGGCTTTAACACGTTCAAGAAAGGTCCTCACAATGTCTTCGTCACGTGAAGAATTAGAAATCAGTAGTGGACCACATAAACCCTTTGACGCAAGTTCGTTGACTATCTGCGTCAACGCTTGACGATGCCCATGTCGCGGTTCACTTCGGTTTCTATATTTACCAGCACCGAAACAATCGTAGATAATACCGATCGAACCCGCTGGCAACGAGTCAACCAGGTGTCGGCAAAAAACACTTTTACCTACCCCTCCCTCAGCATGAACAATCACTGAGGTATTTGTGGAGTCAATTTTTTCTTTCAGTTCTTTATACTGAGAAAGTTCAATAATGTTTGCTGCTGGTTCGAGTTCAGCTGGCGCAGGGTAAAGATGTCGTTCTGATGTTATTCCAAAACGCTTTAATACATCTTCCCTAACAATAGTATTCTGTGAATACGGTAACACCTTTTCCTGGACCATCTCTACTAGGTTAACAACCTGAATATGGTCGACTGGATCCGCAATAAGTTTGGTTAGTTCACTTTTTAGCTCTTCCTGCTGAACATTGTAATCCCCTTCACTATCTTGCAAGAAAAAAACCTTACAGAACCCACGAAGGTCATCTCCTGAAAGGCCAGTGTATTTCTCAATCGTGGATTTGAAGTTTGCTTCCGCGGCATTATCATCTGCGATTGCCTTTATACCATTCCTGAACGAGTCCGCAACTTTTCGGTTTGTGATCACAGCAAATGCAATCACGGGCGCGGCCTTATCTTTCCATTCTATATACCGCTTAGCAAAGCCTGTTGTCGTATCCTGTAAATCACTTAACGTAAATGGAATATCAACCTGAACGGTGGAATGTTTCAGTTGGTAGTAATCTATGCGTTCCTTGCCGGACTCCTCAGAATATTCTGTGACATCGATTACGTATTCACCTTCTTTGGTAGCATCATCCGATCCTTCAATGACAATTTTCTTAACCTTAGCATGCGGATAAACCAATTGAAGACATCTTCTTGCCGCCCACCGATAGTGAAACACATCACCGGCCCTAGAATATGCAACGAGATTGTTTGACATGGGTTTTGTACTGGAAAATCGTTTCTGAAAGAAAAAAGATCAGACTACCAATCAGGCGCGTCCAATTGTCATAAAGATAAAACTCTTTACTGAAAATAACTGGGGTGACTCCAAACCCTTAAATTGTAATTATTTGACTAGGATAATTTGAGCTGAAAGGATTAATTGTTTAGGCCTATCCAAGCTCACTTACTCAGGATATCCGGACCAAACCAAGTGACAATAAACGTAATCAACCCCGGCATCGCCACACATTGTCAAGTCGCACTTCCCTCCAACTTCCTAAGCCCGTCAATAAGTGTCGCGGCCCCAGCCCATTGTGAGTGATAAAGATTGAGTTACTAAATCCACCGCTGAAAAAACTTTCTATGAAGATTTAATATGCCCCGATGCCTAAGCTAAGTAACATAACGCTGCCATTATATAACTCTCGTTCGGAGACTAATATTCTTTTACCAGCGTTGCCAGAGGTATATTCAACTCATGGTGAAGTTTGCGAACCATAGTAAGATTCAACTTTCGATTCTTCTTGAAAATGTCTGTTACTCTACTTTTAAAGCCAAGGATTACAGCCAGATCACTGTTGGTCAATCCCTGTTGCTCCATTCTATACTTAATGGCTTCCAGTGGATTAGGTGCTTCTATTACATAGTGTTTTTCCTCATACTCTTTTAATAAGAGAGAGAGCACATCCGCTTCATCGCTTTCGGTTGAAGCTGGTTTTGCTTGAAATATTTCCTCAAAGCGCTCCAAGGCGGTCTGGTAGTCCTTTTTTGTCTTCAGTATTTTGAGTTTCATTATTTTATTTTTTGACTTTTAAACAAATTTACCGATACCGCATTCACTTTATCATATTCTGCATGGGTTCCAATAAATTTTATAAATACCCAGCCCTTCTGATAATTAATTTCAACAATCAGCCGGTAATCATTGTGGTTAATCTCAAAAATTGCACGACTGTTTTTAATAGTTCGAGCCGTATTGAAATCAATTGTAACGTCATTGGGTTTCCTCCAGTTTTTTGCGCCCACATCATTGTGCCAATTTTCCAAAGTGACTTTGCAATCAGGATGCTTTTTATAAAATTCAGTCAGCGAACTGCGATTGTAAATATTCACCACGTAAAGAAACGAATAAGTTACCAATTTGGTTACTTATTCAGTGAAAATTTATAACCCTTTCCATCATTGTGCATTTCGGTAATTTTATGCCCCGTCTGCTCTCGACCTAACGAAAACCTATCTTGGATGAGCTTTTGTTCCTGAGCAAGGAAACAAATCAATTATTTCTGAATCAGGAAATCAAACGATTCATTGATCTTAGACATTGATTGTGCACGATTATGATCATCCAAAATTCCCGGCTTCAAATTCAATTTAGAAAGGCTGGCCGTTCTTAAACGAGAAATAGGAGGTTAAATAGGCTGCTCTGATAAACTTTCTTCTTGGCATCTGAAGTCAATTAATAATCGTGATGCTTAGTAACTCATTAAAGCACATATAAATCTGATAATCAGTTCTTTACATTTCTGGATAAAATCGGGAAAAAACATAGGATTTTTGCCAAAACGTTAACTTCTTTATCAGGAACAATACCAATCGATCATTTGCGATACAGCAAGAATTCATTGATTTTTATTCTCCTACTCCAAAATAATTGAGATGACCAAAAGGGAAAATCCAGCCTTAACTTAAAAAATCACAAAATGCTCATTCTAGTCGGAAATGGGAATTAAATCAGATTTGGAGGCTTATAGAAGTTAGTGTGCCGAAAAGTAATTTGACCACAACACTAATTTAAAAAATCTAAAAATGATTATCTACTTAAAGTGGAAATTCATATCAAACGAGAGTAGGATTATTACCACGCTGCTGAAAATTTTTGCGTTGAAAGACCCAAGTAAATAGAAATAATACTTCGCCATTAACCAGTTGTACAAAAGAATAGTTAAAACGGCTTATTTTAAATCGGGAAAATGATCGGGAATTTCCATCTATTTTAGAATTATTCATTAAAAGTTATAGGGTATTTTTTCAATAAATAATTGAAACCGGCCTAAATTGAAGGAAAATAAGAGAAAAATTTGCCCGACTTTGGTATAATTACTTTCAGGCAGCTCAAACCCACAACATGAATTTAAGCCCTTCATTTATAGATCTTGAATTGAGTAACGGGAATTTTCTAGAAAAAATGACGTGACCGCCACATCACCAGCAAAACGCTGGAAGTTTAGGGAAAAGATTGAGCAAGAAAGTTTTTTGCCCACCTGCCTTTGCCGAAACGGATACGTGCATGCAGGCGCGCATTAAGTTGCCAGCCGCCATGCAAAAGAAACCAGGGTTGAGAGGAACGAGCAAGCCGCAGGCTCTTGAGCACCCTAAAAAAATAAAAATTAGGCGAGTAAATACAGGCCGCGCAAAATTCCTGGCGCAAACCAAATGTTTCATGCCGCGCTTCAGCGGCAGCCAGCATTACACATGCTTGATTCCATCACTCACGTATTGATTTAAATTGATTAATCAGAACCAGAACTGAATTGAAGTAAAGCTCACAGAATTAGTTCTTTGGCTCGCTGAACGCCTGCCAGTCCGTAGCCCTGCGTAGGCTGGCTCACCAGAACTTTAAAGGTGTTCCCGCCAGAGGTCGAACATGCGCACCTCATTTTTCTTTTGGCCTTTTTGCTGCCGCTTGGGCGGGATGAAACACTTGATGCAAAAAGAACCCAGTCCGACTGGCATCAGCCGAGCGGAGAAAAAGATCAATCCCGATAGCTATCGGGAAAATATGCCTGTCTGCCGAAGCGACAGCGCAGGTAGGCTTCCACGCACATGCGAACACACCACTACGCATTTGGCTCAGGCCACCGCGCATGGGTTACTTAACATAATATGAATCAATGATTAAGACTTGGGAGTATTGGGTGTCAATAATACTTCAACATAACCCAAAGTTACGGGCTTGCGGAATAGAAAGCTGCAAGGGTTCGCTGAGTTTATCCCGCTTTTGCAACGGGGCCTGCTCGTAAAAAAATCTCCACCCCTGCCTGCCGAAGCAGCTCGCGTAGGCATGGCTCCCCTCCTGCCAACACACATTTCCCGGGTAGTATTTTTTACGGCAGCCCTTGCACCTTTCCATCCGGTCCCGTGGTGAGTGTCATGTTTAGATATATCATAAAAGTCAATGTAGTTGTCGGTGCCAATGGTCCCGCGCCTCGCGGGAGTGGCTATCGGTTGGCGTTCGCTTTGGCGCCAGCCTGTCCGGTAGGTAGGTTAGGCCATTCCTGTTTGCATGGTTTCCCTCTGGCATCAAAGGGGTTTTCGTCAGGCCTGCCTGCCGAAGCTTGAAACATAAAGAAGTTGTATAAGTCTAATCAAAGCGTAGGCAGGTTCTTGCCTGCCCCCTGCCTTCGCGGTGGTGGCTTGAATGTTCTATTTCAGAGCTCCCTTTTTAGGGGGCTCTTTTTTACAGATTCGGTGACAATGAATTGAAGTCAAGCATGTTTTTACACAAGATCTTTTGGTTCATGCCACTACTCAAATGGTTCTGTAGTGTCTAATGCTTTTCAAGCTCGAATTTTAACAAGTCTATCATAAAGGAAAAGCCCTGCCACCGTGATCAACTACGTTTTTTCCTGTAATAGCTCATTGTCAATATTAAATCTCGCGTTTAATGTATCGATATCAGGTGCTAATCAGATTAAACCGTTATCGAATTTTGTCTCACTAACTACGAAGTATCTGTTATTCTTCAGAATTCAATCTCGCCCTTTACAGTATCTCCGATACCTGTTGAGTACTCTTTGTTATATTGACGACTAGGCAAATAGCATAGTGCAATATTTGTATTGGCAAGGTAACTTCTATAAAGAGAAAGAAGAGAAAGTTTGGGCCCCTGTGAACAAGCAATTATATTATAGTCTCCCATCAATTTTACCTGTTGATTGATTGTACTAAGCCCATGGTCACGAGAAAACGCGTCAATGGAAAATGTATTGAAATTTGTTTGCCCTTTAATTACTTGAATGTGTTTATCTTTTGAGTTCCGTTCCTTGTTGTTGAAATTGCTACCAGACTGAATTCCCAAGGATATAAATTTGGGTTCATAATATTCAACAAGTTTTCGTGTCCTTATTTCATCAAATCCAGTCAACAATATAATCCCAGTGGGTTTATTTAAATCGCTTATTCCTGAATGCTTAAGCAATAACCTAGGAGCCCCAGGTTCTTTACTTAACCAGTCAGACGAATATTTTTCTGGTGAATGATATAGGTAGTAGATTCTAGCTGTGTGCCTTCGGATGAAAAAGAAAAGCATCCAAGTTATTTCCCTTGGTAGGGTCGTAATATCTATAACTGGCTTTTTAATAAATTCTTTATGTGCTTCAACGATGCTATCAATTTTCTTCCATGTTAAAATAGGATCGCTATAATCTAGTTCTACAAACTCAGTTTGAATTTCTCTTTTTAAACAATACTCGGCAATCTTTCCTCTGTTCTCATTATCATCATCCTCACTTTTACAATTGTAAAGAATAATTACTTTTGAAGTTTGATTAAAGCGTTTATAATCCTCCTTTAGGCCTAAAAAGCACCTCTCTTCCCAACTAAGCCCAATGAATAACAGATTTCCTTCCTCTAAATTTCTCATTATCCGAATAGTTCAGCTTGTGCATTCGTTTCATTAGCATCATCATTGAATGGGATCGGTATATTCCCTACAGCTGCATTCCATAAATCATTACACTTCAATGAAACCCTGGCATGTTGCCCGTTAGGATCCAATCCTCTCGTTGGAAGTAGCATTCGATTTGGCACATAATAAATCTCCTTCCTTCCGTCATCCTTTGCTACACCCGATCGTGTATAAAGTAGTTGAGACATTTGAGCTATCTTAAGTAGTCCAATCAGTTCAGAATAGTGTTCATTATCGACCTGTGATATTGTAAACATTATTGCTCTAGGTTCGGACTTGTGTTTAATAAGGCGCTCCCGGAAATGCAGAACTAGATTATCAAATAGTTGATAAATTCTTTTCCCTTGACTTTCAGTACATGCTTCAATCTCTTTCTCGAGCCCATCTTCCAAGCGTTTCCACATAGCATCACTCCTTGCCTTGATTATGTCTCTTTGTGTCTTAGGAGGGATCATTTCAATCTTTGTATCATCTTTTTTAGATGATACCTCTGCGTCATACATATAGTAACACGGATCAAGTAGATTTCTAATGATTCCTGTTGATAAGTCGACAAGCATATCAAAACCCGAATAGGGTACTAAATTTGCTCTTGAGTTTGCTCTATCTCTGAAATAGTATGCTCTTGCATACTTATAAACATGGTCAGTAACTTTTTTCTTCTCCTTTTCTCCATACTTTGCAATTCCCTCTTTTCGCGCAATCTCTTTATACTTCTCTAAAGATTCCGCAAGCTCTGGATTTGTAGGAAAGAAATGACTTGGCTCTTTGTCAATATTTGAAATCTTTTCCAGTCGCTTTTTAATTATGCTTTTTGCTAGATTCCCAAATTCAGAATCTTTATTATAGAAAGGTTTTTCTAAATCAATATTAGTATAGTCGTGACCTTCAAGTATCGATCCACCAGTTGACGTGATTTTTATGGGTTTATTGACTTTAGCAGTTGCTACTTTTAAACTGAAGTCCGAATGATCTCGGTATGCAATCCATGAATTTAGCACCTTGACCTGATGTATGTTCAGATCATGTGCGTCATCGACTAAAAAAATGAAATGTGAGTCTTTAAAAAGAGGAACCTTCTTTATTTTTTTTATTAGAGGCAAAACTAAAGTTGAGAGTGATAACGCGTTTTGATAGAACTCATTATTTTTCGGATCATTGATTTGCTTTTGAGTCTCGAATGCTTCCTTATCAATCCATCGGCTTATGGATTCCAGAAAGCTATGTTTTGTACTTACTGGAATATTAAATATGTAGCTAAAGTCTTCTTTTAACTCTTCATCAAAATCTTTAAATGCTTCAATAACTTCTCTAACATCCTTAAGAGACGCAACTATTGCATTAGTGATGGAAAGTACAAAGTAATGCTCTGCGATAATTTGAACTCTAAAATCATCTTCAAAAAGCAAATACTCTTTTTTGTGGAATAGTGGTGTGTTGCAGGGGATGTGTATTCCAATTTTCTCGAACAGATCCTTTGATCTGTTTCTTTTGGGATCTTCATACTTAATTTTGAACGAATTATATAGTAAGGTCATAGTTTTACCTGAACCTCTATCTCCCAAAAGAAAGATATTACGTTTTGACTCCAGGAACCGTGTGTAATTATAGTCCTCTATATAATAATCCAAAATCTCCTGAGTGGTCAAATTATTTGCTGCTTCATATTCAAATGGATTCTTCATTACTTTATCTTTTTCTGAATTTTCTTTAAAATACTTTTAACATCGTAGTTTTTATTCTGATCGGTCACGATCTGTAAATGTTGACTCTTTTTTCTTTTCCTACCTGGTATTGGTATCTCATCTGCGAAGACCAAAGGCTCAAGTTCCATTTCAATGGGAATCTCATTGATGCTAAAATGAAAACTAACTTCCGTTTTCTTGAAGGGAAGAAGCAATTCAGAATAGTACTTGGTGTACTGTCTTTCATCGTCAAGCTTTATTATCCGCTCATAAGCAAATTCTAAAGCCTTTTTGAATTTTACTCCGCGCGCATCTTTTTTGGTGTCAAAATCAATGTGGTATCTTATTACGATTCTACCATTACCTCTATCTGCTACGACATTAGTAATATTCGCGTATTCGTGGTAGGGTTTGCTAGATTCCGGATAAGACCCTTTTCCAGAATTCTGACTCTGCCGAAAAAATGATGTCCTTAATGGACCTTCTTCCAACTCATCGGCAAACCTAAGTATTGAAGCTATTTCTCTGATTCGAATCTTCTCACCATTCTCCAAGCTTGATACTAGTTCAACTTTTTGAAGGGTGTCTGAGGCTGATCCATCCCTTTCTTTTCCTGTATGAGACTCAATTATGGTGAGGATTACATGGCGTTCCTGTCTCCACTTGGGGTGACTACCCCTTATTCCATTATAAACTTTTGCAACTTGGTCCTTAGCATGATGATTATCTCTGCCAAACAAATTACCTGAGTCATGAAATAAGATGCTAATGCCTAAGGTATAAAGTTCATATTCCGATAATTTCTTGCAATCATCTCCTAATAACTGGTATGCCCTAACAAGAAGTTGTTTTATATGCAAGGCATCATGTTTGCTCAGATTAGGTTCAGAGCCAGGAATCTCTGAAAGTACCTCATCAATTAATCGATCCCTTACGCAAGTATAGCGACTAAAAAAGCTTCTACCTTCATCAGGCCCCAGTTTTTCAACTAGTTTGTTTTCGAGTAAATCCTCAAAGGGCTGTTTATTCCACAATGCCATTGTAACTTATAATTTGGTCAAATACTGCTTTAGCTAATAGTGGTGGAACTGCATCAGCAACTTGCTGTTGCTGAAAACCTATACTGCCCTTAAAAATGTAGTAATCTGGAAATGATTGAAGCCTTGCCGCTTCTCTAACTGAAAGCCCTCTATCTTGATGTGGATGCACTAGCATGTTTTTTCTGAAATTGCCGATTACCTTAGCGGGCTCATCTTCAACAAGTCGATGATAGATTCCTGTATGACATCTTTCTCTGTCGCTATAATTCTTCATTAGTCGTTTTGGTATATTCTCCCAATTGCCACCTTGAGGTATATACTTGTATCTTTTAACTATATGCGGAGCATTCCTAGTTACTAGATTATTATGTACATAGTCAATACCATTCCGCATTAGATCGGTAAAAT
>Ga0209490_10003435_pt1 | contig 14764 bp, 15 predicted proteins | sample MAT06_FD_187209 | JGI IMG/M metagenome (GOLD analysis project Ga0209490, IMG submission 187209) | Freshwater microbial communities from Lake Fryxell liftoff mats and glacier meltwater in Antarctica - MAT-06 (SPAdes) (version 2) | ecosystem: Environmental > Aquatic > Freshwater > Ice > Liftoff...
GGATTGAACTGGCGAGCTTTTTTATAAGCAGTATTCGCCTTGGCGGTTCCCCAGGTAAAGGCAATATTTTGCCGTTCTAATTCCCTAGCAACTGCTAACAAATTCCAGTGCTTTATTTCTAACTGTGGTAGCGCCGCTTTGATCGATGGCGTTGATGCAATCCAACCCAATGAGTTAACAGGATATTGTTTGGCAGTTTCTAGGGGCAACTCTACTTTTGGAGTTAAGAATGCAAGTGCTGTATTTGTTAGTTGAGGTGGTAAAAAGTTTAATTGTATATTCGCAGGTAAAATCGCTGTGAATTCTGTATTAATTGTCTGTAAAATCAGAGATATTGCACCATTTTCAGCAACAGGCAAGATGCCTGTTTCACCATTTTCAGTAACAGGCAAGATGCCTGTTCCACCATTTTCAGCAACAGGCAAGATGCCTGTTCCACCATTTTCAGCAACAGCAACAGGCAAGATGCCTGTTTCACCATTTTCAGCAACAGGCAAGATGCCTGTTCCACCATTTTCAGCAATAGGCAAGATGCCTGTTTCACAAGAGATAAATTGTCTTGTGGAACAGGCATCTTGCCTGTTCACAAAAGGCTGATTGATAATGGTGCAATATCTCTGTAAAATAGGACTTACGCATGGTAGCCCAGAAACCGGGTCTTTTACCAAGTCTGAGGAATTGAACTTAATTACTTGTTTTAAGTCATATTCTTGATTCTGAAAAATACCGATCGCACTTATTTCCCAGTCAGGACTACTTGTTCCGAGTATAATTAGAGTTAAATCGATCATTGTGTACGATCGCCAATTGCAGATTGTTTGTAATTCATCTCTCGTGCTAATCTTTCAAATCCAGAAGCGCGCAGATCCGGCGCAGCTACCGCAATTAAACACTGATAGGCTAATTCGCCTTCTCCATCTGCTAACAAAACTTCCGCTAATTTTAGCAAAATCGGCATCCAAGGTATCGGATCGATTTCGCGATCGGGTAAGTTGCGGCTAATTAGTCCACCATGAATGTCAATCTTATCTAACCATTCCTGCGGGTGAATGTCAACTTGCTTGTTCAGTTTAGCATATCCGCGTTCGAGTTCTACTCGTGCTAGCTCTGACGGTAAAGTTGCTGTCGCTTGTAACTGAGATAAGGCGATTGTAGTTGATGCGCGTGAAGCATAGCTATCCCGTAGGGAATCGCACATCATGACTTGACGCCAAGTCAACCAAGCATCTAAAAAACGATCGCCTGTTGTTTGTGGATATATAGTGCTTGGTGCGATCGTCTTTCCACTGACTAATTCGCACCAAGATGCTAAAATTTGGATCTGAAATCGGGACGCCCAAAAATTTAAATCTCCGATTAAAACAGCTAAAATTGGCTTCCAGGCTTTCCCTACATTGGGATTATCCTGTTTGGCTTTACTTGCTGCTAGAGTGAATTGTGCTAACAAGTGCTGAATATTAAATACATCTAGCTTACCAGAATCAGGTAAATTGGTATGCTCCCAGATGGATATAGCTGTGTTATTATCGAATCCTAAGCTGGGAATTAGTAAATCTACAACTACCGAATATTCCCGGAGATTCATCTCGGTTAAACGTTGTTTGGCGCGATCGTAGATGTGTTGTCTTTTTTGGCGATCGGCTAAAAAGCTGCACGTCAACAGCAATACCCGTACCGCCATCAATTCTACGGGTTTTTCCCGATAAGTTTTACGTTGTAATAGCCTTTCTAGGGCTTGTTGGGCGATCCTCTTCGAGGGCTGCGCCAACGGCGATATCCCCGAACTTACCATCACTGTCGGCTGAATTAAACTTTTCAAAAGTAAGGCAATTTCTCTGGCTTCTCCTACAGGCAATAAACCCGATTCTAACCACTCGCGCCAAGATTTTTGCGTTACCCATTCGATCCATTCTAAATCGCTACAATTTTGTGTATTTTCAAATTGACTAAAATTCGATGAATCGATAATTACTCTCGCTTGAAAATCCCCGAATAAATTTTCCAAACAAAGCTGTAAAGGCAACAAATCAAGGACTTGCTGTTGTTGGACTTGCAGCCAAATATCAATCTCTTGTGGATTTAGCCTCACTATTTGATAATTCAGAATCCCAGCAAATTTCGGCAAAGAGAGTTCTCCCGGACACTTAAAGCCTTGCTGTGTCTTGATTTGTTCTTGACTGCGCCCGAGAATTTTTGCGGTTACGTGCGATCGCCCGCAAGGACAAGCATCAGGATCGAACTGAAGGCGATCGCCACATTGATAACGAATCAAAGGCATTGTATAATTGAATAAATCTGTAGTGACTAATTCACCCTCAATAATTTCATACAAACATCGATCGACATCTAAATGCACTCGTCCGAATTCAGGACAACTCAAGCCAGAAATTCCGGTTTCTTGGCAACCGTACTCGTTAATAACTGGAGCTTTAAAAACAGATTTAAGTAACTCTTCTTGAAACTCAAATAAAACCTCACCTGTGCAAATCACGCCTAAAACCGCAGGAATAGACTCCCCAAAAAGAGCAGCAGCTACTTCAGATAAACGACTGGGATAACCTCGAATCACCGCAGGTTTAATCTGCAACAAGTCCGATAGACTTTGGAGCAAATCAGGTGTAATATTTCCAATTAACGCAACATCATTAACTCGAATCGGCTGCAAGCGGCTGGCGAGATTAATAATTGGGACTTCTTCATCAATTCCCCACCAAGCTAAAGCACGTTTTCGAGCCAAAAGACGTGCTTCATTCCACTCATTTCCGGCAAAGTAGGTATAAAAATCACCAGAAGTTCCGCTAGTCATTCCTCGGTAAACTAAATTGTCAACACTAGCGAGAAATAACCCGGGATTTTGCCGGACTATTTGTTTGGAAATTGGCTGTAAATTAGCAAAAGCTGTTTGCCAATCTGGTACAAGTTGTTTCAAATCCGACTGCGAATCAATTAATCCAGCTTGCAAAAAGCGGTGGTAATTTCCCGGCACTGTTGCGGCAATCTCTAAAACTCGTTTTAAGTTGATTGAAGTGCGATCGTCCAATTCTATCATAAGCTGCCATCCATGTAAGGCTTTGAGATTTAACCTTACTTTTGATCGTCTCTTTGAGCGATTCGCTCGGCAATTTGTAGCCAATCTTCATGAATTACAACTTGTCTATCCCCAGACAATCCTCTCAAATTGTTCCGCTGTATTTTTAGCGGTTTTTCACAAGCATTACCTAAAGGTTTTAGATAAGCTCTATTTACCCAACCCACTGTGAATTCAGGCGCGTTTGCAAACGCATTTCCTCCTCTTCTACTACCACCTCCGCTAAGATTTTGACTGCTAGAACTATATTCACTGCCAATTTTTACCCACTTTCCTGTTGCATCCCGATCGCCCGTAACGACTTGCCAGCCTTTAGGAACTAACCCAATCACCGGCCCGTTAGGAGAAGAACGGATCGTGAGGGGATCTCTTTCAGTAACGACTTGAGCAAAGGGTCGAGGTTTGCCGTAGCTACAAGTTTGAGCCTTTAAAGTTGTTTGAGAGGGAGTCGCAGAGGCGGTTTTGATACCCAACAGCGATAATAGTGTTAAACTAACAAATAGCGCAATTTTTTTCCAACTTTTGAGGATATTCATAGAACATAGTTATTTATAGTTTCATCAATTATAAAATGACTTGGTACAGCTTGTCTGCCCAGAGCGCCAAAATTATTGCGGGCGATTCGGTCTTGGGGACATTTTGAAAAAATTTCGGAAATCTACTTGCAAAACTTTAAACACCGTGCTAACCTTAAAAGGTTTGAGACATTACAACTTATAAGGTAAAACCCCGCAGAATGAAACAATTGGGAACCCATCTGGTCGCTGATGCTTGGCAGTCTCCTGGAGACATCCTCAACGATCCTGAACGTATCCGCCGCGCCATACTCGATGCGATCGAAGCCGGAGGAGCTACTCTCATCGATTTGTGCGTACACCAGTTTAGTCCTCACGGAGTGACGGCTACTGCAACTTTGGCAGAGTCTCATATAGCAATCCATACTTGGCCTGAACACGGTTATTTTGCCGCAGACTTATTTTTCTGCGGAGCCGGCGATCCTCACAAGGCCATGAAGGTGCTACAGACAGCTCTGGAAGCTAAACAGGTCAAACTCACCGAGTTCACGCGCGGTTTCGAGCCCGGGGTGGGCATCCTAGAATCTGCTTGTGAAGAGCAGTATGCGTCTCGTGCGGTAGAAACGAGTGCCGCCAGAGTTTAATAATCAGTTAGCGTAACTTTGAACATTTTATGCTAAGTTTCGGTTAAAATCCCACGGCTCGAGTCGTGGGATTCTTGTTGAAATTTACTTTTTCATTAATAAAGGACGAACAACTAAATAACCTGTGCCGAAGGCGGCAATGACAATCAGAAAAATCGCGATGGTCAACCACAATCCGTTTAAGTCTGAGGCTTTTTTGGGTTGAGAGCGCACACGGTAAGGAGTTTCTGGCACTTCTGTAAATAATTTTTCTGGAAGTGTATCCGGCATCGGGGCGGCTGTTAGCTGCGCTTCCGGTAGGGGGAAAGGGAAAGCCACTGTCTGAGGTGGTTGAGGTACGCTAGAGTTGGCCCGCGAGGTTGCAGGTGCTGGGGGCTCCGGTTCAACGCTGAAATTGAATTTGACCGAGGGCATTTGCGGCATCCCTGTCTGGGTGACGCTCTGAGCCGAGTTGACGACTTGCTGTAGCTGTTGGGATACTTGAACTACTGTTTCTACTTCTCGTCGCAGTTGTTGATTTTGTTGGACTAATTGCTGGTTGTGCGTTTTGAGGGAGTCAAGCATCGCTTGGGCGGCTTGCAATTCGGCTGTGACTTCTCGATAGAGCGAAATCGGTACCGATGGAGAGTAAGTATTTGAGTTTTCAGGGGATGTATTGTCAGATAAGGTAGTATTTTGCATAATTGTAGATGGCGAGGGTGAACTTTTTTTAGTTTAGCCTGAGAGTATTTGCAATTAGATCGATCGCAACACAATTCGTCAAGATATTTGTTAAAAATATTAATAGTGAGTTTAGTTAAATGTTAGAAATTTTTAGTCGATCGCGATGAACAACCATCCAACAGAACAAAGTATGTCACAAAAGTCAACTACCGAGGAAATGAAATACGGCGAACGCGAGATTGTGGACGGGGAGTTAATTACTTTCCCGAATCCGCGAGTCGGGCGGCGCTACTTCGTTAACATTACTTTACCGGAGTTTACTTGCAAGTGTCCGTTTTCTGGCTATCCCGATTTTGCCACAATTCACGTTACTTACGTCCCCGACGAGCGGGTGGTGGAATTGAAGGCGCTGAAACTGTATATTAACAGTTATCGCGATCGCTACATTTCTCACGAAGAATCGATCAATCAAATTTTAGACGATTTTGTCGCAGCTTGTTCGCCGCTGGAAGCGACGATTAAGGGCGATTTTTTGCCACGGGGGAACGTGCACACGGTGATTGAGGTGCGACACGAGAAGTAGAAACATGGGACGTACGGTTGAAACCGCGTCTACACAAACAAAGTCCGCCGACGCGGACTGAAAAAACAACATAATTTCAACTGTCGTTCTTCAACTCGGTTGGAGTGGGTTTTGTCTGTATAGACGCAGTTTCAACCGCCCGGTCTTCTTTAAGGATAAATAGGAAATGTTAGAGCGCCAAGTGATAGGTATTTTGACCGCGGTGGGGCAAAAATATTAATTCTTGCTTGATAATATCCGGTTGCAAACCTAAACTTTCCAAGGGAATCAAGCCTAGTAAGGGGTCTTCACCTCCTGGCAATTCCATACAATTAAACTCTCCTTTCCGTTCCCCTACAGCAAGACTCAATCTTTTGAATAAACGTGCTTTTTGAATGCCTGCGGCTGTTTTCACCTCGACTTCTTCATCGAGTGTTAAGCCCAATCGCTCGATAATTGGTGCGGGTAAACAGAGGCGAGTTGCACCTGTATCAACTATGACGTTTTCTAAAGTGATAGAACGCACCTCACTATCGGTGATAAATCCTCTTTCTTGCAAAATTTCATCGACTAAGTTGGTGACTGTGATTGTGGCGGTAACTAAGCCCATTTTTTCAGTAATTTTGTGTGACATAATCAGATGACATAAATTGTTTGACATCTAAGATTTCGATCAATACCAGTTCTCCACTGCTAGAATAGTGTAGAATCATTTGGCCTTCATCTTCGGCATAGGCGATCGGGATATCGCAAATTTCGATCAGCATCGCGTCTACATCAGGGCTGTATCTAATCTTTTTCATATTTATCAATTCGTGTAAGGTGGGCAATGCCCACCATAAAATTAATTTTGACTAGCTAGAGAAGGCGGCGCTTTTTCGCCCTTTCCCTCTGCTGTTTTCAATTCAGCCAACTTATCCAAAATCTCGATAACCTCTCTCTCAAAAATCACCTGAGCGCGATTAGTGCGCCCGCCGACGTAGAGTTTGCCTTCCTTTTCCAAAGCCCAAATCTGCGAGTGAGACAGATAGCTCATCATCACGCTAAGCATCAGCAACCCAAAGCCAGTATAAACGAGCGGAATTCCCGGATCTGCTTTAATTTGCAATCCCGTACTGCCAACAACTTCATCAATTGATAGCATCACTCCGTTAACTTCCACCGCCGTACCGGCGCGAACTGTAGTTAACAATTTGCCATCCGTACCGTAGACTAACATTGTGCCTTGCAAGTCTTTGGCTAGCAAAGAAACTCCGGCACTTAAATCGGGTTTTGTTGGAATCCAAGCACCCCAAATTCGGCCTTTACCTTGGGTATCTAACTGAGCCATTGGCAATTGCAAAACCGGGCTTTTGTTGAGGCGAACTCGCACGGCGGCAAGAGCCCAATCTGCTTGATAAAAGGTGACTCCTCGGTATCTCAGAGGCTCGTTAACGTGAATGGTTTTACGATCGACCTCTTGGCCTGTTTTGTCCAAAACCGACAGATCAGAGTAAAATTGGTCGATCGCACCACTCGGACTATAATCAATCCAGAACCGATTCACACGCATCGACCAATCCTTCGGTATTTGCGGCCCCGCCCAAGGCCCCGCATCCGTGATATTCTGCACCCGAAACGTTTCACCGCTAGGAACCATTTCTTGACCTGTAAATCCAGTCATCGAGCCCCACATCGACCCAGCTAAAATAATTAGCATACTGGCGTGAACAATAATCGGGCCAATTTTGCCAATTATGCCTTTACGAGCATAAACTTTTTCGCCTTCTCGGAAGATGCGGTAGTTTTTTTGCTGCAAAAGTTGTTCTAACGAAGTTAAAGGCACTGTTTCTAACTCCGCACTGAGAGCTAATTTTTCAAACTGCTTCGGTTCTTCATAAAATTTCCAGCGGCGGGCGGATTTTAGTGCGGGAAATTGTCGGGTAAATGTGCAAGCTGTCAAACTGCTACCGAACAAAATTAGGATTGACAAAAACCACCAAGTGCGGTAAACGTGGTCTAATCCTGCAATTAGTAAAACTTTCCAAGTTAGGAAACCGAAAAGGGCTGGATGTTCGGGATAGTTGGACTGATAAAACTCTACGGATTGACCTTGTTCGACGATGGTGCCAGAAATGCTAAAAAATGCGATCGCCAGCAACAAGATAATTGCCAGCCGCAAATCTGCTAGCACTGGCAAGATTTCTCGCTTGAAAAACTTTTGAGGCGCAGTCGCCCAGTTTGATAGTTTTGATAGAAATACTTCTTTTGATGTCATTGGTAATTACGAAGGAAGAAGGAAGAAGGAAGAAGGAAGAAGGAAGAGGGAAGAAGGAAGAAGGAAGAGGGAAGAAGGAAGAGGGAAGAAGGAAGAAAATATTCTTCTTATCTAGCAATTATCAATCAATTCTAAAATCTTTCTTTCTTCCTACCCTACCCTTCGGGAACCCCTGCGGGGAACGGGAACGGCTTCGCCGAACGTGTTCTAGCGCTAACGCGCCGCTTCGCGTACTGCGTCTTCGCGGTTCGTTCAAAAAAAAAGATAGTTCACCAATTCTGTAATGATTGCTATATTTTCAAATAAGGACTAAAGTCCTTACTACGAACCTTGCTTACGCGGGAAGTATGCGGGAAAGCAGGGAAAAAACCCCAAATCCTACTAGCAAAACGCCGCTAACAGGCGTGATCCAACTCGACCACCTGCGTAATTCTAACAACTTTTTAATGCTAGCGGTAAAAGTACCTGCTATAATTAGCGGAGCGACATAACCAGCAGCGTAAAACAGCAGCAACACACCACCTAAAACTGTATCTCCCGTTTGGGAAACCCAAGCTAAAAGCGTCGCTAAAACAGGCGTACTGCATGGAGATGCTACTAAACCGAAAGTTAAGCCCAATAAGTACGATCGCACGCCAGCCGGCAAATCTTTCGGAACCCAGCCCACAGCGTCAAAAGACGGCATTTGCAAAGGTAAAGCTTCCAATAAATTCAGCCCCATTAAAATCGCGATAATACTCACAACGATCGGCAAACCTATACCAATTTTGCCATAAACTTGTCCGGCAAATGATGCTACAATGCCTAAACCCGCAAGGGTTGTGGCCAATCCCAAGGAAAACCACGCCGACTGGACGGCAGCTTGCAGGCGGCTTTTTGCTTCGTATCCACCGATGTAGCCGATCGTGATCGGCAACATGGAAAGCATACAGGGTGTTAAGCTCGTTAGCAACCCTGCCAAAAAGATGACTCCGACACTGACAAAACTCAGGTTTGTCAGTTGAGTGTTTACTAAGTTGTTAGCAAATTGTGCGAGTTCGTAAAGTTGGGTTTGCAGGGTTTCCATCGCTTGAGTGGGTGCTATATCTGGCTGTATTTCAAATTGTAACAGATGCGCGCAAGTTCCGTTTGAAATTGGCAATACAGCAGATTGCAGGTTTATAGGTACTATCAATATCCCCGTAGGGACACGGCAATGCCCAAGGAGTGTCAACTTAAGTCTAAAAACCTTTGTATCTCTCGTTTTTAGCTCTTGCCAGATCCCCCTAAATCCCCCTTAAGAAGGGGGACTTTGAGAATGCTCTTGTCCCCCCCTTCTTAAGGGGGGCTAGGGGGGATCTGGCAAGAGGCGGTAAACAGCAGTCTGTAACTACGTTTGACGTTAAGTTGACACATATCGGCAATGCCGTGTCCCTACAAAAGCTAGGTCGATCGCACCTTGATTAAAACGGATATCTTGACACCATCATCAACCAGTTATTTCCAACGGGTTTTTGCCCCTATTCCAGCAGAAAACTTATATATTTTGAAACAGGTATTTCGGCTGTTATTTAGATTATTCAGCCCGACTTTACTTTAAATTAAAGCCAATTTGTTCATTAATAGAGCCGTCTGGCATTATTGTCCCTACCAGCACCGCACCTCTGAGATTTGTTCCAGTTAAGTTAGCGCCTTCTAAATTAGCATTGCTCAGATTTGTGACTTGTTTGGAACCTCGGAAAGAGAAGCTGTGCAAGTCAGCACCTGTCAAATTAGTCTTGGCTAAATTAGCATATTGCAAATCAGCACCGTGCAGCGTCGCATCAGTTAAATTAGCTTCGGTGAGATTGCTTCCCCAAAGTCGAGAATCTAACAAATTAGCATCTTGTAAATTGGCGCGAGTCAGATTTGCCAAAGTCAGATTAGCATCCCACAATCTCGTGCGGTTGAAATTAGCTTCCGTCAAATTTGCTCGACTGAGATCCGTTCCCAAAATATCGGCATTTGCTAAATTGGCACCACTGAGATCGGCATCAGAAAGGTCAGCATCTTTTAAATTAGCACCGGACAAGTTGGCGCCGGACAGATTAGCGCCGCTCAAGTTGGCTTTTTGGAGATTGGCACCCTGCAAATCGACAGCGCTCAAATCGCACTGCTTCCACAAAAAGCTGACGCACCAATTATCTTTTAATAGCTGACTCAGATCCTCCGCATTCGCGGCCATTACAGGAGGAGTTAAGTAGAGAGTCAACAGGACGATCGCCAATACTGCTGCCGCTATTTTTTTTAACCTCAGAACTCTTTTCATTGAAACTAATTTGCACAATAGATTCTTGATGTGTAATCAAAGCATAACAAATAATCCGCAACTTTTACCAGCAATATTAATCAAAAATATTAGTGATTTTTGCAACAGGCACTCCGCCGGCCTGTTAAGCGAGAATGGTGCTGCTAGGTGAGTAAAAATCGGGTAAGCTGTCGCGCATTTAAATTCTATATTTAGGGCGGGCGGGACACCCCACTCATTGTTTGATTGTTTTCTGATCTACAATTTAAATGCAGAACAGCTTATGAGATGGCTGCCCGTGTTGACGATCGACAAATCCCGATCGAATATTGCGACAAGGTAACACTGGCCTCCGGTAGTGGCGATCGATCCCGCAGGGGCATACCTCGAAGCAATCCCGATCAGAAGCGCTGGATCTGCGAAATACCAAGCCGCCCAGCTCGCCTGAAAGCACGATATTTAGAGGGTTGTAGGCGCAATTATGGAGAATTGCGATCGGCATCACCCCCTTTACCCAACTCTCATCACACGAATCAATACCCCAGCATCACCAAACTCGATCGAACTTATCACCTTCTGAGGAGTACGGATATCACTGTCAGTAACTGAAGTATCAAGGAAAATGAGAACATACAGTTAAACCCCAGCCCTCCTATGCCTACTATCCCGCTTCTCGCCAGTCAATTAGTTGTCACAACTATTTTCAATTCGATCGCATCTTTAGGATTCAATAATATTGCAGACAAAGTATTTTCGGACGAGCAAGCTGAATCCCGACAAGAGGCAAATTTAAACGTTAGCACCAAAAAAGTTTACACCCAGGGCTTAAAAAATCTCGAAAAACAAGACTTGCATGGTGCGATTAAAAAATTCACTGCCACAATTAAGATTAATCCGAAATTTGCGTCAGCTTACAACGATCGCGGTGTGGGCCGCTACACATTAGGCTACAAACAATCGGCGATCGAAGATTTAACAACTGCGATCGAACTCAATCCTTACCGAGCCAAGTATCACAGCAATCGGGGGTTTATGCTGACTCGTTTAAAAAATTATACTGCGGCGATCGCCGATTACAACTCCGCACTGCTGCTCAACCCCAATTTAGCTCAAGCTTACTTTAACCGAGGCGTTATCCGCCTACAAACAGAAAATTCCCTAGCAGCATTAGCTGATTTCGAGTCAGCAATTCGCCTCGATCGCGATTTTGCCAAAGCTTATTTCAACCGAGGAGTGACTCGATATAAATTGAGAGAAGTTCAGGGAGCATTTGAGGATTTTCAGAAAGCCGCAGGGCTGTTTAAGCAGCAGGGGAGAATGGATTATTATCAAGATGCAGTTTCTCAAATTAGAAAGCTCTGGTAGTAGTCAGTAGCCATTAGTTATCGGGAATTAGGAATTGGTAAGGTGCGCAGTGCGCACCCTACATCTATACTTGAAATTAGCCGATTCTGAAGGCTGCGTCGCCTACTGGCAAATCATTGGGACGAGAAATAGTAGAAAAGTTAACTCCAAAAGCAGCAGCTTGAACGGCTGCGGGGGCAGCATTTTGAACTACAGCTAATGTAGCCCCACCAAATTGAATTAAAGTATTGCTTCCAGATTGACTAAATGCAACAGTTGATAAATTGCTAGCACTAATGCCAAAGCGATCGCCCTGAGCCGAGGTAAAATCAGTAATTGTATTTGTACTGCCATCACCTGCGATTAAAACAAAAATATCTGCACCCGCGCCACCAGTCAGAGTATTGCTGTCTGCATCTCCCATCAAAATATCATTGCCATCGCCACCAATTAAAACATCATTCCCTTTGCCGCCTCGCAAAAAGTCGTTACCAGCACCGCCATCGAGATTATCGTCGCCGAGATTTCCGTTGATAATATCGTTGCCAACACCACCCGTAATTAAGTCGTTACCTTTGCCACCTCGCAAAAAGTCATCGCCTGCTTCGCCCGTTAGGGTATCATTACCTTGGCTGCCGTTAATGGCATCATCAATCGGCGAACCGATAATGCGATCGTTTCCGCTACCTCCGAGTACACCGCTGGAATTTTGTTGAGAATCTTGGGAAGTAACTTGATAGTTGTTTGGGGATTCAGGCAATCTGAGCGCTCGCAAAGACAGATTTACAAAATTGGTAGTATTAACCAAATTGTTAAGTACATTAACATCGCTAATGATGCTAGAAACGCGACTGGGCACGATTCCTCCAACGACTTTGGCGGTAGAAATGCGATCGCCCTGCTGCACCGCATTCACCGTTTCAAAACCTTGAATAACGTTGCCAAAAACAGCATAATTGCCATCCAAAAACGGCAAAGTATCCAAAGCAAAATAGAACTGCGAAGACGCGGAATTCAAGGCATTAGAACGAGCCATTGCGACGGCCCCGCGAGTGTGCTTCAACTGCGGTGTCTGAGTCACAACCTGGTTGTAAACAGGTTGCGCGGCCCCTTGCGGCTTGATTTCCAAGGGAATAAAACGTCCCTGATTGGTATCCGGGTCAATAAAATTACCCGTTCCCAATTGACCTGCTGGAATTGTAGTATCCTTGCTGCGCGGATCGCCTCCTTGCACCACAAAAGGATCTGGCTGGCGCACGACTCGGTGAAACATCACCCCGTCGTAGATGCCGCGTTCAACTAAGTCAACAAAATTTCCCCCAGTAATTGGGGCATTAGTGCCGTCAACTTCGATCGTAACGGGTTGACCGTTAATTACCTGGACTACTGTAACTTTGCCTGTTAACGGGAGTGCAGCGCTCATAGATAAATTGCTATTTGAGTAAGTGATATTTAGGTTCCAGAAGCAATCCGCGAATTGCCCCTACCCATTTAATCAGAAAACTGTAAACTTGTGTTAAGTACAGTTCTACTTCTAAATTTATGATGTCTCGCCGCAATTTTTTTAGCACTTTATTGGCAATTTGTCTAGTCTTGATGAGTTGCAATTTTGCCGCCCCTGCCTTTGCCCTCGGCGGCACGCTTCCGCAGGTGAATCAAGCTGCACCGGATTTTAGTTTACCGACAAACAGTGGCAACGGACAAGTTTCACTGTCAGATTATCGCGGTAAATGGCTGGTAGTCTACTTCTATCCCAAAGATTTTACATCCGGTTGTACGATCGAAGCGCGTCGATTCCAGCAAGACTTGCCGAAATACTTGGCAAACAATACTCAAATTATCGGCATCAGCGCTGATGATGTCAACTCCCACGCGGAATTTTGCGATTCCGAAGGTTTAAAATTTCCGCTGTTAGCTGATACCGACGGCGCAGTCAGCAAAGCCTACGGTTCTTGGATGAGTTTTCTCTCAGCCCGACATAGTTTTATTATTGACCCAGAGGGCGTTTTGCGAGAAACTTTTGTCAAGGTGAATCCCTCTGTTCACTCCCAAGAAGTGTTGGCTCGTTTGGGCGAATTGCAGGATAACGGGTAATCTGAACTTTCACATTGAATGCGCACAGAATATAGCTGTAGGGTGCTTATGGCACACCTGCAATAACTATGGCGTCAAAGATTTTTTTTGCGTAAGATCAATTCCGGCTGCATCGGAATTAATATTACCCGAAATCAGGACACGGCGAGTGCCTTAGTCCCTACAATTAAGCTGTCGCGCATTTAAATTGTATATTCAGGGCTCTCCCGCCGACCCACAATAGTTTGATTGTTTTTTGACATACAATTTAAATGGAGAGCAGCTTAATCACGGTAGGTAAACGGCATCTTGAGTGTCCTTTATATAGCGGTTATCAAGCGTGGTGAGGATAGCCCTATGCCCTATGCCCTATGCCCTATGCCCTATGCCGGATAGTACCTCATCTTTTTGAGACTCGGCTATAAGTTCTCAATGAGAATTAAACTTGCTATTAACTGCAACCGGTTCAGAAGCAGATTCATTGTCAGAGAGATTTCTATTTCTGGTAGTAATACGTCGTTCCGGGTCAATTCCCTCGAAGGTTGGTGGCAACCAAACTCGGACTACCAATAACACTGCTAAAACCAGTAAAAATGCACCTGTTGATAATATTTGAACCCAGGGAGTTTCCAGCACTCCCCGCACGATGATTTCTCGCAAAACTGATACAATACAAACTTCCACAGCCACGCCGATCGAAACACGTTGCTCTTGTAAGTAAATAATTAGCAACCGAAACAATTCTACTAAAACTAATAAAAACAGAATGTCAGCAGTCACTTGCTGAAAATCCAAAGGAGGCAACAGCGAGAAAAACATTTCTCGTAATTCAATGACCATGAAGCAGAACAAACCGATACACAAAGAAATTACAATTAAGTCTTGAACTGTTTCCAGAGCACTGACTATTAGTTTCAAATTCAACCATTGCGGGGGACTATTCGTCTGGTTATTTGAACGATTTTCCATTGACAGCTCCTGGAATCTGTTTGACTTGACTTATAGCTTAATTTAAATTGAGCTTATCTTTGACAAAAAACAGGTTTAATTTATTTATAACCATTATAAAACTTCCGTCTGTCGATCGTTCATCACAAACTTTTATTTATCACGCAAGCGGGTTGACATTTGACCAACATTTGTGATATGAGAAAAATGCTATTAGTAAATTTGATACGGGAAAAGCAAAAGTCAAAACCCCAAAATCTGGCAACTGTTATAGAATATGAGAATTGTCAAGAATTGTTTACCATAGCTTGATCAAGTCAAGCTAGGGACTCTAGGCTCAAATCATACAAAAGCCGGAAAGTCAATTCAAAAACAAAAAGCCACTAAGAGAGGATTGAACACAA
>Ga0209490_10003438_pt1 | contig 14759 bp, 14 predicted proteins | sample MAT06_FD_187209 | JGI IMG/M metagenome (GOLD analysis project Ga0209490, IMG submission 187209) | Freshwater microbial communities from Lake Fryxell liftoff mats and glacier meltwater in Antarctica - MAT-06 (SPAdes) (version 2) | ecosystem: Environmental > Aquatic > Freshwater > Ice > Liftoff...
GAAAATCCTTGTGTTCTGAACGAAAATCCTTGTGTTCTGAACGAAAGTCCTTGTGTTCTGAACAAATAAACTCGTTACGCAGAATGCTATGCTTGCGTTAAAATCCGTAAGTCCTGCGTGGCTGACTAGATGAGACTTTATCATCAAATTCCGATTTTTGAGTGTGGTGAACCGATAATAGCGATTCCTTTAGAATTGTTTGCGGTGGAATCTCCCCATCCTTATGAAAAATTAGGTGCTACCTATGGCGATCGCTCCCCCTATTATCTCCGTCAAAGCGTTATTGAAAATTTGATCCAAGCGCAAAATTATCTTCAACTGCTGCATCGTAACTGGCGTATCCAAATTTTTGACGCTTATCGCCCAGTAGCAGTCCAGCAGTTTATGGTAGATTACAGCTTCGCCCAAGCAGTGCAGCATAGGGGATTAACTGATGTGGAATTATCCCCAAACCAACGCCAAGAAATTTGGGAAGCAGTTTATGGAATTTGGGCTGTACCAAGTTTGGATGAAAAAACTCCCCCTCCTCACAGTACAGGTGCGGCGGTGGATGTGACGCTAGTAGATGATAGTGGGCAAATAGTGAATATGGGTTCGCCGATTGATGAAATGTCAGAGCGATCGCACCCAGATTATTATGCCAATAGCGATCGCCCAGAAGCCCAAAAGTATCATGCTCACCGTCAGCTATTGCAAGATGTAATGTTAAAAGCCGACTTTCAACGCAATCCTAGAGAGTGGTGGCATTTTTCTATTGGCGATCAAATGTGGGCTTGGCTGAATAATCAATCCAATCCAGCAAATCCTGTCACCGCAAGTTATGGGCGTCTTACATAGATGCGTTCTGAAAGTGAAACGGTATTAGAGGTTGTTATTGTAGTGACAAATATACAAATAGCTAAATATAATTAATTACCCATGATTGGCTAATTAAAACAGCTATTTTGAATTTACAGCTTTTTCACGTAAATAGACCACGCGGTAGGGGCAATTTATGTAGACGCAAAGCGACTACTCTACGGGTTCTCCAACGGAGTCCCAGCAGGGTATTGCCCTTACGACAAATCTGGTTCAAATACATTAAAACTGCTGTAAAAAAAATTATATAGCGGTTCGCACTCAGATGCGGTACAAAATTATATCGCAAGTAGGGGCAATTCATGAATTGCCCCTACGGGTGTACCTCACGTGAACGAGAACCGCTATATAGGGTATCAATGTTTGTCATATAGCCGTCCTAATTAATTAGTTTGCTTACTTGTAGAGGTAGGTAATAGACAACAGGTAAAGAAGAAAGATAAATGAGTAGTCCGTTTTTTTAAATAAAATAGGAGTCATCTTATGGATATTTTAGGCAAAATCAACCGGAAAATTAAAAGTTTAGGTATCAGGAACAAAATTTATAATTATTCATATAATATAAGTGCCAAAATTCTAACCTACCCTCTTGGAGTTCGTTTCTTATCGATTAGAAGACATACTATAACAAATGAAAGAAAAATATCTTTAGCTATTACACATTATAACAGGTCTAACTTAATAGCAGGTGCATTAAGAAATGTTTTAATGGATGATAGAATTAATGACATTATAATTTATGATGATTGCTCTAGCATAGAAGAATTTTCTGAAATGCAAGCTATTACCAAAAAAATGTCTAATAAAATTTCTATTTATAGAGGTGAAAAAAATTTAGGGCCTTACCATAGTAAAGTTACAGCAATATCAAAGTGTAAAAATGAATGGGCAATTATTCTTGACTCTGATAATGCACTAAGCAGAAATTACGTCGATAGACTTTATCAAATATCCACATGGAATACCAACATTATATATTGCCCCAGCTTTGCCGAACCAAACTTTGATTTTCGACAATTCGCAAACACAGAACTGACTTTATATAAAGTAAAAGAACTCATCTTAAAAAATGAAGATATTAAATTATTGCGTAATCTCCTTAATGATGGGAATTATTTCATCAATGTGCAAAAATATATAGAGTGTAGTAAACAAAATGAGTTGAATTCTGTACCTGCTGCGGACGTTATAGTTTTTAACTATTCATGGTTGCAACAAGGGTATTTATTATATGTTCTGGATAATCTAAATTATTACCATCGGATACATTCAGGCAGTTTCCAAATAGGTAGTTGGCGTAATTCTAGACAAATTGTAGATGGAATTATTAACTCTCTTGCTAATTATGAAGAATAACGTAATACCTCAGTTTTAGCCTTAACCCAAGCATCTTTAGATCCATCCAAAACTTAAATTTTCATAAATAAATATAGAATATAAAAATTTATCTTTATAAATCTTAATATTTATCATATATATAGCTTCTGCGGATTGTACAGCAGAATAAATCTTGTTGATGCTCGAAATTTGAAAATCCTATTTTTCTCTCTAAACTATCATCAACTATGTCAAACCCTTATTGCTACCTTAAGTGAAGACATATAGTCAACGTTTAAAAGGTTAGTGCAGACTGGGTTATAAATTTATGGACAACTTTATTGGCATAAAACCTCTGTGTTCCTCTGCGTTTAAAAATACGACGTTGCATAAATGCGGGATGAATTGGCGGTTGAAACCATTGAAGATTCGTTGCAAATTGGGCGTAATCATCCCATGATTCAGCAACGCCAAAAATACTGCTTTTTTCAAAGCAGAGGGACGCAGAGCTTTGCCAGATTTAATTTGCTACGAATTGCGGAGCCTCCCTTACTGGCGGTAGAGCCGCAATGAAGCAGCATCTGGCTGGAAACGAGGTTTTAAAGCAGTTTCTGCTTAAGTTGACACATATAAGCATTGCTGTGCCCCTACGATAAATCTATATGTATCAAGGTTTGTGTGAAATGGTATAACTAGGCATCTTGAGGATTTAACTCTTTTAACTCGTCGGTAGTGTAAGTACCAATAGGAGTCCAAATTAGATAGGGAAGAAGTAATAGCGCCGCTATTAGAGAAATCGGCAAAAGGCAGATTGCAAGGACAACACCTGAAATCAAACCGATTAGCCCAAGAATTTCTCCAGCTTTGAGACTGCGAAACCTCAACATTACAGGTATGTAGGCGACGGTGATAATTTCCACCAAGAGGTACAAAGCCATTAGTAGCCAAGTAATTGGGCTTCCGGGATTTTTTTCCCAGACAACATAAGCTGAAGCTGCACCGCAAATAAAAATCACAGTCCAGATAATTGGAATCAACGGCTCAAAAACTAGCCAACGAGGGCGACTTAACTTTGCAAACCATTTAACATCACGCGGTGTGATCAAGAAACTACCAAGGGCGACGAAGAAAGTTACAGCCCCAATTATTATCCAAGATGGAATCATATTGCACTCTCGCTTGTGTATTTTGTCAAGTCATACACTGCAAGTTTGACAATTTAGGGAGTATGTTGAATCATTCGCTGGTGCGATTCTTAGGCATCTTGAGGATTGAGACTGATCATCTGCCAAGTGGTATAAGTACCAATGGGACTCCACAGCAAATAAGGAACTAGTAATAGTGCTGCCCAACCAGAAATACTTAAGATTGCAAGTATTAATAAAGCAGAAATGATAAAACCTGTGCCACCGAGAATTGTACCGACTTTCAGGCTGCGAAGCCTAAACATTACAGGCGTATAGGCAATGGTAATAATTTCTAAAAGCAAGTATAAACCCATGATTAACCAGGTTGAGGTGCTTCCTGGATCTTTTTCCCAGACAATATAAGCAGACCAAGCACCGCAAATAAATATTACAGTCCAGATAATTGGAATTGCACCCTCAAAAGTTAGCCATCTCGGCCGTTGTAAGCGCTTGAACCATTGGCGATCGCTAGGCGTAATCACGTTAGCGACTAAAGCAACCAAGAAAGCCACGCCCCCAATTACCATCCAAGATTTAATCATGCCCGTTAGTCCTTTACAAGCGCTATCTATCGCTTAATATCATTCTTTATAGTCTGATTTTGTCAATTTAATTGCTAATTACTCATCATCCCTGAGTTTGAAACCTTCACATCGTTTGGCAGGATTTTAAATTATGGGCATTGGGAAAGAGGAGGCGTGCGATTCGTTGCTTAGTGAATCACGGTAATCAGTCCGTACATAACTAAGCCAGCCTGACAGCAGATTACTGTCACTAAAAGGCTGAACTCTCGGTCAGATGTAGGTGAAAGTCCTACCATTCAGACTCAGAATTGACTCCTTACCTGCCCACACCGAACAAGCTCGGTTCTTGTAGAGTGAAGCTGGGAACAGGGCGCAATCAGACAGCCGTTACGGGCTGACACTGGCGCTAATAGGGAGTTCCTACGGCGAAACCGGGTCTAGAAAAGCAACTTACTTTCAAGCAGGGCGTAACACAAAACCCCCTGACTTCACTGGAGAATTAATTCCCGCCGCACCTGCCTCTAGGAACGGCAAGAGTCAAGGGAATCCAGTAGTTGAATTGACCACGCCTAACGGAACAATCAATCTAACCGAGGGAACGAATAAAAACGAGTCAAAGGTCTTGGGGAAAGTCGAACTCCAGGTAGGTAAGACGGGATACGGAATTCCTTTGATTCGGGTAGGACGCAACGTAATTGTTGCGAGGTGTTCAGAATACACAAACCAGAGAAGAGAAAATGATTAGACACAGTTACAAAACTAGTGAATCTTGGAGAGCTTTACCGTGGAAGAAATTCCGCCGAAATCTTTTCCGCCTTCAGAAGCGCGTGTACAAAGCTGTTCAAGTTGGAAACAAGCGGAAAGCTCGGTTACTCCAAAAGCTTATCTCTAAATCCACCTCGGCTCGATTTCTTGCAATAAGACAAGTATCTCAGCTAAACGCTGGTAAAAAGACGGCTGGTATTGATGGTAAGAAATCCCTCACATTTGAAGAACGCTTCAACCTTGAAGAACTACTGAAAATGAATAGTGGAAATTGGAAGCATCAAGGACTACGGGAAATCCCCATCCCCAAGAAGGACGGGACTACCAGAATGCTTAAGATACCTACCATCGCAGATAGAGCTTGGCAATGCCTAGCAAAATACGCACTCGAACCAGCACATGAAGCCACTTTCCATGCCAGGAGCTACGGGTTCAGAACTGGGCGCTCTGCCCATGATGCACAACAGTACATCTTTAATAACCTAAGCTCCCAAGCTCACGGAACAGAAAAACGAGTTATAGAACTCGATATTGAAAAGTGCTTCGACAGGATTAATCACTCAGCAATAATGGATGAACTCATTGCCCCCAAAGGCTTAAAACTCGGTATTTTCCGATGTCTCAAGGCGGGAGTCAACCCAGAATTTCCCGAACAGGGCACACCTCAAGGGGGAGTAGTTAGCCCATTACTAGCCAACATCGCACTCAATGGGATTGAGAGTATCCACAGATACCACGCTCAATATAAAGAAGGTAAAAGGATTACACCTAAAACATCAGCAGAAAAAATTGCCGAGCCATCAGTCCGATATGCGGACGATATGGTTATAATACTCCGACCCAAAGATGATGCGATTGAGATACTTGAAAGAATCAGCGAGTTCCTCCGTAAACGCGGAATGAATGTAAGCCAAAAGAAGACCAAAGTTACCGCCGCGACAGATGGGTTTGATTTCCTCGGCTGGCACTTTAAAGTACAGAAAAACGGAAAACTCAGAAGCACTCCCTCAGTGGATAACTTCAAAGCATTTCGTAAGAAAGTAAAACACATCGTTAACAACTCGAATTATGGTGCTACCACAAAGGCTGAGAAATTAGCCCCGATAGTTAGAGGTTGGAGGAATTACCATAAGTTCTGCAAGATGGACGGGTCAAAGTTCTCACTTTGGTTCTTAAATCACAGAGCATACGCGGTATTTAACAAGGAAACCAAGCAAACACGCCACACCAGCAAGGAGTTAGTTAAAAAGGCATTCCCAACAGTTTCCTACTCCGAAAATAATCACGTCATGGTCAAAGGAACAAAATCCCCCTATGACGGTGATACAGCCTACTGGAGCGAACGTAAAAGTAAGCTCTACGACGGTGAAACTTCTATTGCTCTTAAGAAGCAAAGCCATAGATGTGCTTCCTGCGGTCTGAAATTCATTGATGAAGAAAAGGTACACTTGCACCACATCGACGGAAATCATGCCAATTGGAAAAAGAATAATCTAGAAGCAATTCATGAGAGTTGTCACGATTACAAACACATGAGCAAAAGCGCAAGCTGAGAACATCGGGAGCCGTGTACACGGAAACGGGTACGCACGGATCTAACTGAGAGGTGCGGGAGATAATACTCCCCATCGACTCAACCAAAGGGATGTCGAATGTTTTTAGATTCCCAACCTTCTGTTGCTTCTCCGGTAGCGGAGTTTGTTCGGAGTTATCCCATCCACTCAACCCATGTCATAGCCCATATCCGCAAAGCTACTCAGGGTGAAGTTGCTTTACACAACTGCCATCCTTTCCGCAGAGAATTGTGGGGTCAATATTGGGTGTTTGCCCACAACGGTAATTTGCCAGATTTTGATCCAGAAAATTTGGGCTTTTATCAAGCCGTAGGTGACACCGATAGCGAAAAAGCATTCTGTATGATCCTAGAAACATTGCGATCGCATTTTCCTGGGGGTAAGCCTGACATCAAGGAACTGTACCCTGTGCTGCAAGAAATTACTGCTGTAATTGCAAAACTGGGTATATTTAATTACTTATTATCAGATGGAGTCCACTTTTTTGCTTATTGTTCAACCAAACTCAGCTACATTGTGCGCCAAGCGCCCTTTGCAGCTGCCCATTTAATTGATCAAGACATGACCGTAGATTTTCGGGAGGTAACTACTGAACGCGATCGCGTCGCTGTTATTGCTACCACACCCCTTACTGACAACGAAGTTTGGACACAAATCCAACCGGGAGAATTACTAGTTTTTCAGGACGGACTACCTCTGGAATATACATTCAGTCAAGAGTAAGTATTTGCTCGATTTTTCCCATTTAGCTTAAACGAATGTTGCCCCACGACTCACCCTGTACTCAGGGGAGCGTGGGATGAATTTTTGGGTGATGACGAATTGAATTGGTTGGTGGTCGATGATAGCGTTGGCGCAGCCTAAGAAGAGAAGCGTTAGCGGGTACTCCCGCGTCGGAATCGCCAATTTCAAGTTTTAATGAATCAATAAAATCTTCAATAACATGGGTCATAGTTGTATCTTTTTGGACAGAGTATAAACGTAGTTTGTTTAACCTGCGCTCCGATATTCTCAGATTTAATGCTTTGTTTTTCATGCAGGACTTACGCACAGGTAACGGAAAATCGAACCGCAGAGGACGCAGAGGACACGGAGAAATAAGAGTTTCAGAGAGTTCTTGTGTAAGTCCTATCATGGTTTTTATCTTGATTTTATTGCGCTGGGTTGAGAGAAGGCGATCGCTAATTAGCTATTCTCTAGCAATTTGCTTGATCCACTAGGTAGCGCATTGTGATGACAACTTGATAGTTGAAAATAAAAGCATTGTAATTTCTCACAGAACTGATAAAATCACCATATTCTTGATAAAGAATGTGAGGTTTTTTGGTGTTTACAACTAGATATATGGAATCATCCAGTATTATAAACACTATATAACTGTATTCCCATCAATTATTTGTAGATTTAATGGAGGAAATAGAATGAGTTTGTGGCAACGCCCACTGAAAAGGTTACAAGCGATCGCGTTCAATAGAACGTATCGGTTCAGACTAAATTCGCTCAAAGGCTTTATATCACTCTTTTTGGTAGGGACTGTTTTGAGTGTGGCGCTTGCCGCCTGCTCTGGTGGAACAGGAAGTAATTCTTCCTCTGAAACCCCTAATGCTACTCCTGTGGCTGCAACCAAAGATAATGTTGAACTAACTCTTGTGTCGTTTGCAGTTACCAAAGCCGCTCACGAAGCAATTATTCCTAAATTTGTAGAACAGTGGAAGAAAGACCATAATCAAACTGTCGTCTTCAAGCAAAGCTATGGCGGATCTGGTTCCCAAACTCGCGCCGTTATCGATGGTTTGGAAGCAGATGTTGTTCACTTGGCACTAGCTGGAGACACCTCAAAGATTGAGAAGGCTGGATTAATTCAACCAGGATGGGAAAAAGAAGTTCCCAACAATGGTATTGTCTCCAAATCGGTGGCAGCATTAGTCACCCGTCCAGGCAATCCTAAAAACATCAAAACTTGGGAAGATTTATCTAAAGACGGGATAAAACTAATTACCGCCGATCCGAAAACATCAGGAGTTGCTCGCTGGAATTTCTTAGCTCTTTGGAATTCAGTGATTAAAACTGGTGGAGATGATGCTAAAGCGACTGAGTTTGTAACCAAAGTGTACGGCAATGTACCCTTGCTGACTAAAGATGCCCGTGAAGCTACTGATGCTTTTTTCAAGCAGGGTCAAGGTGATGCCCTGATTAACTATGAAAATGAGATTATCTTGGCAGAACAAAAGGGTGAAAAGTTGACTGCGATCATCCCTGATGTCAATATATCTATCGATAATCCCATCGCAGTGGTAGACAAAAATGTTGATAAGCACGGTACGCGTGAAGTTGCCGAAGCTTTTGTCAAATATCTATATACTCCAGAGGCTCAACAGGAGTTTGCACAATTAGGATTCCGACCGGCAGATAATACTTTGAGCTTAAGTAAAGAAGTTGCAGACAAATTTCCCAAGGTAAAAACTTTGGGTACAGTCGCAGACTTCGGTGGTTGGGATGGAATCGATAATAAGTTCTTCGCTGATGGAGCTATTTTTGACCAGATTCAAGCCAAGAAAAAGTAATTGAAATTTTGAATTTTTGAATTTTTGAATTTTGACTATGACAACTGTATCTCCTTCTGTGGAAGTTGAACGCAAAACACCGTTCTGGAAGAGATTGAGGCGGGTTCCTTGGACTTGGCGAATTACCATAGGATACCTGACGGTGATGTTGTTTGTCCCCATAGCTGCTATGTTCCTGAAAGCAAGTACGGAAACTCCGGCGAGATTTTGGGCGATCGCAACTAGTGATGTGGCATTAGCAACATATAATGTCACTTTTGTTACAGCAATATTTGCAGCCTTGCTCAATGGCGTATTTGGGACTCTGATTGCTTGGGTTCTAGTTCGCTACGACTTTCCTTTAAAACGCTTGATTGATGCCACAGTGGATTTACCCTTTGCACTACCAACATCGGTAGCAGGGCTAACACTGGCAACAGTTTACAGCGATAATGGCTGGATAGGTTCTTTACTAGCACCACTGGGAATTAAGGTATCTTTTACCCGCACGGGAGTAGCGGTAGCAATGATATTTATCTCACTACCTTTTATCGTGAGAACTGTGCAACCCGTGCTTCAGGAAATGGAACGTGAAATTGAAGAAGCCTCCTGGTGTCTGGGTGCTTCTCAATGGCAGACCTTTTGGAAAGTGATTTTGCCACCTCTATTTCCGACAATTTTAACTGGTGTTGCCTTGGGTTTTTCCCGTGCAGTTGGAGAGTATGGTTCGACTGTGATTATCTCTTCCAATACGCCCTATCAAGATTTGATCGCACCTGTACTGATTTTCCAGCGATTAGAGCAGTATGACTATTCTGGTGCAACAGTAATTGGCATAGTTTTACTATTAATTTCATTAGTAATGCTATTGGCAATTAATTTCTTACAAGCATGGGCAAGGCGATATGACAGTAGATAAGCCAAGTTTTCACTCATCTGCATCTGATACACATACAGCCAAGCCTAAAGAGCAGAAGAGTTGGGTGCCAATAGTTTTAATTGGTATAGCGATCGCCTATTTAGCCCTAGTTCAATACATCCCTGCAATCAACGTTTTCACCCAAGCTTTCAGCAAAGGAGTTGGGCCGTTTCTATCCAACCTGTCACAACCAGCTTTTCTCCATGCAGCTTGGCTGACACTATTGCTGGCTTTGATTTCTCTGCCTGTGAATACTGTGTTTGGGCTATGTGCAGCTTGGGCGATCGCTCGTCATAAATTTCCCGGACGTGCCATAGTTTTAAGCATTATTGACCTGCCCTTTTCCATCTCGCCCGTAGTCGCAGGATTGATGATTGTGCTACTTTACGGACGCAATGGGTGGTTTGGCCCTTGGCTCCAGGCACTTGATATCAAGATTGTCTTTGCCTTTCCAGGTATGTTGCTGGCTACAGCCTTCGTGAGTATGCCCTTTGTAGCGCGGGAAGTGATTCCTGTTTTAGAGGAATTTGGTAAGGATCAAGAAGAAGCTGCTAGAACTTTAGGTGCGGAAGATTGGCAGATATTTTGGCGCGTCACCTTACCCAGTATCAGATGGGGCTTGCTCTATGGTTTAATTTTGACCAATGCCAGAGCAATGGGTGAATTCGGAGCGGTTTCGGTGGTATCTGGCAACATTGGAGGCCAAACCCAGAGCCTACCACTGTTTGTAGAAGACGCTTACAAGCAATACGAAACCGAAGCTGCTTTCTCTGCGGCTGTACTGTTAGCGTTGCTAGCAGTAGTAACCTTAGTGCTGAAGGAGATTCTGGAACGGAAAACCCGTATTAAAGATGTTGAATAGAAAAATCAAGGGATTATAGTTATCTTTTGAATAAGATACAAGCAAATCAGGGGACATGGTACGATCTACCTAAGTAAGTGGGTCAAATTAAATATAAAACCTCACCCTGCCTCCGGCTTCCCTCTCCTTAGTAAGGAGAGGGATTGAGGGTGAGGTTTGATCTTATATTTAATTACGCCTACCTACTTAGTACCTATCAGTAAATTACGTTAGGGTTAAGAGTAGTTCTGTACCAATCCCGATTCAGGGATTGAAATAATTCAGATATGGCTACTGACAATACACTTACCAACAAACGGATTCGACTAAGAATTCCCAAAGATTATCACCAGGAACCTGTCATTTCTCGCCTGGTGTCTGACTACGGGCTGACTGTAAATATCACGGCAGCAATTTTGGGAGCCAATGCTGTAGGTGATGGTTGGTTTGACCTTGAACTACAGGGGACAGATGCACAAATTCAGAGCGGGTTAACCTATCTCCATGATTTGGAGTTAGAAGTCTGGGATGACACTAAAGCAAGTGATTGGTAAAGGTTAACCTGTTTCTAAATCTCTCCCCTAAAACGAGAGAGACTTTAAATTTTCCCCCTTCCCGCGTCGGGAAGGGGGTTAGGGGGTTAGGTTTTTCTTTAATAAGCGATAGAAATTAGTTTTTCAAAATCTTGGTAATCAAAACTTTGTTGTTTTTGAGAATATTTACCACATAGATCATAGTAAACTTTATTTCCTTGTATATTGAAGAAATATCCTTCTATTTGGGATTGCTGTTGTTTAACTTTAAAAACTACTTGATTAGTTGTATATTTACCATATTTCATAATTAAATAAGCAAAACTATCAAAATTTCCGTTTTGAGCTTTTTCAAAATATAATAAATCATCATTGTTATTATTTGTCTGTAAAATTAATGCTTGTATGTCTCTAAGGCTTTTGAGATGATTAATTTCAAACTGATCATCTTTTTTAGTAAAGGCGATAATTTCATGATAATTATACAAAATTCCAATATCGCAACCAGCTTTTGTTAGATACCTTTGAATCTGGTTATAATGATTTTTTAAATTCACGTCTTCTCGTTTTACTTCCACGATTATCAAAGGAGATTGATGTGGCTTGAAATTATCATTTTTTTGCTTTTTGTATATTTCTACATCATGATGATTAGCCTCAACTTCGATACTGATGATATCTGGAAATAACCCACTTTCTTTAATAAGAAAATGAATAAATATTTGTCTAACTAATTCCTCTGGTCTTCCATTAATTGGAATTTGTATTTCCCTAATCAAACATTTTATATATTCTTGATAATCTATTGTATATTTGCCGAGTTTTGTAGATATTTCTTGTTGTAAATCAGTCATATATTTGTGATAGCAGCTAATATGGATAAAATAGTTTTAGGGACACAATTATATTGCGCCCTAAACCATGTATTAAATGTGCAATTGAGAAATTGTCTATTTCTGCCCAAAAAAGTCTAGTATTTCAGTAACTAATGCATTCCAATGTTCTTCAGCTTTGCTTTTAAAAAATGTATTTAAGTTTGTCTCTTTTTCCAGTTCTCGCTTAAATATCAGACATACATTACCTGTATAATTTTCGCCTTTCTTGTGTTCCTTACCTTTCTGAGCAATTAGAGCATTCCAAAACTCAGAATCTTCGCTTCGAGGTAATAGTTTTCTCGTGACTTCTTCTTCAATTTCTGTGCCTACTTCGTCTATAAACTCGTCATATAAACCGTAAAATTGTTGGATTAATTCAGGGATAAATATTTTTAAAGATTCATTCGCAGATGTAAGCTCACTGAGGATATTTTCTAATTCCTGTTTTACTTCTTTGGTAAATTTCTTCAACATTTTATTTTCATCTATTCCCTCAGCAACAACCCTCGCATCGTAATATATATCTATATCTCTTGCCTCATAGTAACCAAAATTTCTATGGATAGCATGTTTCGTGTTCCATGCTGGATAAACCGTGCGATAGTATTTATTAACATATTCATCAATAAAATTTTCATAAACAAAACCAGGTACTCTTTTACTTAAATGCTGTAAATCCTTTATCTTCTTAATGGCATTTTCAATTGCCTTGATTTCTGATTCTGTTAAAGCATTACCATTTTTGATTTTCGCCGAGCTTTCTTTGATAGCCTTGATTTCATCTAATAAAATATTTCGCCTACGTTCTACTACACCCGCTATAGCTTCGATAAATTCATTTTTATCTGCCTGTACATCTTCTTCATCGCAGTCTTCATGTAGCTTAACTATGTCATCACGATAGTATTTCAAGGAATCATAGAACAAAATATTGTCTTTGAAAAAATCTAAATTCAAATTTTTGAATGTAGCTTGAACTACCTCTTGTCTCATTTTAATTCCTATATCTCTATCTCCATCAGAGCCACTTACTTTTTCAGGTTCAAATTTGTGAGGTAATACCAAAGTCACAAATCTATGATGAAACTCTTTAGATTTCGATGTAAGGTGATAACCTATTAATTTAAGAATATTAGCTTCAGGAGCATCACTAAAGGGAGTTACAAAGAGACAGATGGTATCCTGACTATCAATATATTTCTGTAAGTCTTTACGAATTGGATTTTCATCAAGTCCTTTGGTATCAACGACCGAATCGAACTCAGACAATTTTGAACCAGATAAAACATCATAACTCACATAAAGATATATTTTTCTCGGAATAGCAAATTCTTTGAACTCTACGTTGTTGATTTTAGCAAAGGTATTTCTGATCCATACTTGCTCATTACTCTGGTTGTCAAATTCAATTGTAGTCGTAGTTCTAGATTCAAGGTTTGCCTTATCCAGTGCAGTTTTTTTAAGGAACTCTAATCTTAACTCTTCCTTTAATTCGTCTTTTGACTCATCGAATACTTCTTTAGCTTTGTCAATGGGAGGTGATGATTTATAACTAATTTTGAGTTCAGTAATATTCCTAATAGCTCTCTCAATTTCTTGAGAAATAATTATTTTCTGCTCTGACTGAGGATTATCTTTATTAGCAATAGAATCGCAGAAATCAAAAATAAGGTTTTCCATCTCATCAACTGTATAAGGCTCTATCTCTATGTAAGTTTTTTCAGATGCCTTAATAATTACTTCACATATAGTAGTTCTGCCCGCTCCGGTTGATAGTAACTCTTTAGTTTCGATTACATCTTTAGTTTTGCCATTAATTGTCTTGGAACCCTTGAAGTCACTTATTAAGTTAAAAAGATGACAGATGGCTGTAGTTTTTCCTTTGCCAATAGTACCTATAAAAACAATTTTATATTTATCTATACTAAGAATTTTCTCGATTTCTTCTAATCTTTCTAGCTTTGAATTCAGGTTATTGATGCAAATATACTTAGGTATATTATTCTCTGCTGCACCTGATAGCTTCCTGATTTCATGTGTTAACTTTTGCTTCAATAATGTAATTTCTTCTTGCGGTAGTGTAGTCAACATACTGTTTTCCCTGTTCCGATGCTACTTAGTTGATATTTGCAGTATGCCCACTATGAGATAAAACCTAACAAAAAACTGACAAATAGCCTATCTTACTTGCAGGGATTGGGAGTGAATTTACTGGAATTAGCGTAGGCGTAGCCCGTCGTAGACATCGCTAACCAGATTCAACCCAACCAGCACTCTTTGACTTTCCCACATCCAGCTAGCAAACTGAGTCACAAAGACTCTGCATGGCTGACAAATAAATGGCAAGAACAATTCCAGCAATGGATTTCTCTGGGCCAAACCAGTCGATTGCGCTTGCAACTGTGCGTCTTAAAATCTTATTACGAAGAACCAGTGATGGCTGGTTATGCTGAAATAATCTAAATTTCGTAGTACCAAATTTCTTCTTCTCGCAGCACAATTCGATGCAAGGAAAGACGATTAATCAGGCCCTCTTGCTCAAACTGCCCAAGAATACGAGTGATAGTCACACGAGTTGAACCGAGCATTTCTGCCAGGTCTTCGTGAGTCAGACGCATATCTATTAAACGTCCCTTCTCAACTTCCGAACCAAACTTTTTAGATAACCATGCCAACAGCTTGATTAGCATGGTATCGACTTTTTTATGGCTACGAATAACCATCAATTCTTGAGCCTGTTGGATATGGGTAAGTAGAGTTTCTGTTAGTTGACTCCATTCCTCTAGAGGTAAGATCGTCGCCTCTACTTTAGTTAGGCATTCC
>Ga0209490_10003439_pt1 | contig 14759 bp, 3 predicted proteins | sample MAT06_FD_187209 | JGI IMG/M metagenome (GOLD analysis project Ga0209490, IMG submission 187209) | Freshwater microbial communities from Lake Fryxell liftoff mats and glacier meltwater in Antarctica - MAT-06 (SPAdes) (version 2) | ecosystem: Environmental > Aquatic > Freshwater > Ice > Liftoff...
TAGCGGTGGCGGTAGAACCAAACGCTCTGACCAGCAGGATGCTGGCAATGACGGTTGCAGAAACCCACTGACGTTTTGAAAAGAATTTCATAGTATAAATTTCACTAAATTGGTTAAAAGGAAGGGTAGCTATTAACTGACTGAAGTTTAGCTGATGGGCGGCTAGGCAGCACTCTCCTCTGCAAGATCGGGCTACCGAGGGCGGCAGGTTAGACTCTAACTGAATGCTTTGAGTAAGCGATCGCTCTATATCCCTCCTTCCTCCGGCACTGCTTCCAGGATATTGGTGAGGCTGTGCTGCCACTTCACATCAACCCAGATGTAGGCAATGAAGGCCAGGTCTTGCAGCAATTCCAAATTCGACAATATATGGGCGTTTCAGCGTTTCTTATTGAGATTGGTTTCAATAAGCTCGGGCTGTTCTATAGACTTGACAAATCAGGAGAAGTTTGCATGTTAGAGAAAAGATTGTGTGATGTTGACTGAAAAGGAAAAGCGAGACACATACATATTTCTACACTTCTGTCTGTGCAAGATAAACATTCCGAATTTGGAATTGCTGCAGGCCTTGGGCTTCCCTAATGCCACGACGGGTCGAGCCGAGATACGTGCGAAATAGTGCCACACAGCCCTGAAAGTCTTGAAATCTCGTAGCTGAATCGGTCTAAATTGGTTGAAAGCCGCGATCACGTCAAGTAAGCCTCAAAACCCTGGTTTCTCGTCAAAAAAGTGGCTTGTTGAGAAAGGTGCAAGATCTGAGCTATCCTTCCTTTACGAAATGGCACTACCGACAGTAGTTTTACGTACGTAAGCAGCATCTTTGTGATATAAATTTACACAAAAATTTCAGCATATCCTGTCAGGCTTAAAGGTTGCAGCTTCTATAAGATTGTGTAGTAGAAATCCATGCTTGGGTAGGGGAAAAGGTATGTATCATAATGGTTCTGGCTAGAATGAAAAATGATTTATTAAACACCATAACACTGAGATATTTAGTACGCAGGCTAATCTGTAGCAACATTGCTAAGGGGAATAGAGGAAGATTTGGTGTCAAGCTATTCATTTCTTAAACCCTTAGTGGTGCAGAAAACTCCTGAAACCCAGCAAACTTGTTATTTTCAATAAAGATTTTTATTGAAAATAGCTAGAAGGTCAACGAAGATACAAGGTTTTAGGCTGTAGTACATTTGCTCAAAAGCGGCTCAAAAAGTTTTCCTCACCACCAAGTCTTAAACCATTGGATGATATCTGCTCCTGCTGTTTCACGATCCTTTGAAGGAAAGAAAGTGTAGAACCAATTTTCGGCATTGTACATAAACTTCGATCGCACTCTGCTCAGAGTCCGGCTGTTTGCTGGATGTTTTGGAATGCAATCGGCAGGGTTGATTAGCCCGTAAAAGCGGTTTGACAAGCCCGTCAGTTTTTCTTGGCTGTTAGTGTGCTGTGTGCTAACCGCAGTTTTCTTATGCAACTGTCTAACAATTCATTACCTAAATCGCGTTTAGAGGAATCTGTATGGCTAATCTTTATCATTTTGATGTCAGTGCGCTGTTCGATAACGATGTCATCGCAAATAGTGGAGACACTTCGCAGACGGCGCTAGATATGCAAGGCAATACGTTTGTGGTCGATTCTTATGCCAACACGATCTCTGGTGTAACCGGAGACGGCCTTCCAGATAATGGACTCTTTGCCCAAAATGCCTTCCATCCCACAATTCAATTGGGGTATTCGAGCAACTTGAACGGCAACAATGTCCGATTCATCAGTGGCGGAAATCAAACATTCTCATTTGACGTGCCCCAACGGGCATACAGTGCAATTCACATCGCTGCTACATCCACTGAGGGAGACAGTAGCATTTCTGTACGATTTATCTACACTGACGGCACTTCTTCCACGACCACGGCGCAAACGATTCCGGACTGGTATACAGATATCACGGAAGATACATCCCGTTACTATGTTATTGACGGACTCGATCGCATCAGGACAAACCTCACGACCTACGAGGATGCCAACGACCCTGCTGTATTTGGACTCCGCTTCACACCTAACAACACTAAGGTTTTGCAGCGAGTTGAAGTAACGGCTAGTAAAGCCACCGCAGGAGGTGGGGTCGTCTTTTTTGGTGCGACTGGCGTTGAACAAAATTTTGCCCCCACTGGGATCACCCTTGCTGGCAACACAGTTGCGGAGAATGCTTCCGGTGCGGCGATCGGCACTTTAACCGTTTCGGATCCAAATTCATCAGACACCCATACCTTCACCGTCAGCGATACCCGCTTTGAGGTCTTAGGCAATCAGCTCAAGCTCAAGAGCGGCATCAGTCTAGACTTTGAAGCAGCCAGCACCGTTCCAGTTACGGTCACGACACGAGATGCGGATGGATTGAGCTACAACCAGTTATTCAGCATTACGGTCAGCAACGTCAACGAAGCACCCACCGCGATCGCCCTCTCTGGGACTACGGTTGCGGAGAATGCTGCCGGGGCAGTCATTGGCAACCTCACGGTAACTGACCCCGATGTAGGCAATACTCATACCTTTACGGTGAGTGATAGCCGCTTTGAGGTCGTCAATGGTCAACTCAAGCTCAAGAGTGGAGTTAGCCTAGACTTTGAGACAGGTAATGCAATCAGCCTCAATGTCATTGCTCAAGATACAGGCGGACTCACCAAAACTCAAGCCTTTTCTCTGGGTGTGACCAATGTGAATGAAGCACCCACCGCGATCGCCCTCTCTAGCAGCACTGTCACAACGGGTAGCCAGGGGGCAGTGGTTGGCAATCTCACCACAACCGATCCTGATGCAGGGGATAGTCATACCTTCACCGTGACCGATACCCGCTTTGAGGTTGTCAACGGGCAACTTAAGCTTAAGAACAATTCCAGTATTGCCAATGGAACTGGCTCGCCCATCACCCTCAGTGTGACTGCAACAGATAAGGGGGGACTACAAAAAATCCAAAACTTCGCAATCACCGCGCAGGATGGCAAAGCACTCTGGGAACAGCGTTTCAACGATGTACAAGGGCGAGGCGTTACCATCGCTAGAGATGTCAGAGATGGCATTAAAGATAAACTCAGTTCCTTTATTCCCGATTACTATGGTGTCGAAAACGGGGTGGCGTTCTTCACCTGGGACAAAAATATTGATATCAAGTCTATGATCGTCGGTGGTTCTACATTGAACCGTCTTCTACGTACGACAGTGTTGGAAAAACCAACCCTGGTTATTTTGCCAGGTACACAGACAAGTGAATATAACGAGATTGAGATTAAGCCGGGAACTGCTTTCCTTGGTAAAGCAACTGTGAATCTCGGTGCGATCGATTCGGACATCGAAAGCTTCTTGAAGCGACTGGAGATCAATCTGCAAGCATCTCTAGATCTGTACATGGGGATCGATACCACCGGAACTGGAACCCTGAAAGCGATGTTCGATTTTGAGCAGTTTTCAGGAAATGGAATTCCGCTGATTCCCTTCTCCGATAGCTCTAGCTTTAATATCAACCTCAAATCTGCTGAGGTCGAGTTGAGTGTCGATAGCAAAGGCAATCCGGAAATTGGGCTAACAGCGGGGGGTGCGTTCGTCAATTATGATCCAACTCAGGACAATGAACCGGCTTTAGAGGTTGAGGTCTCAACCGCCTTCAGCCCGGAGGAATTTACAGTCGGCTTGAAGCTCGAACCCAAAGAGAACCCGTGGGAGAATCCGTTCGGTGTCCTTAATTCCGAACTGCGAAACTTCAAAGCGGAACTTGGAGCGGCTTACAGCGGAACCGTTAGTAAGATCGGCTTTGTGGGTGATCTCAAAGTCAACAACTTGGACTTAGATGCGACTTTTTACACGGATATTAGCGATCCAAAGAAGCCAAAAACAGCAGTAATTTTGACCACGCAAAGAGAAGTGAACGTGGTTGACCTGTGGACGTCGATCGGTCCTGGATTTGTTTTGAGTCAGCTTGGCGCACGCTATGAAAACGTGAACAAAGGAATCCAATTCCTGAGTGATCTGGCTGGGTCTAAATTAAGTCTTTCCCCCTTGCTGGGTAATGAAGACAAGGATAATGATGGTAAGCTCGATACCCTCTCACTGGTACGGTTTGTGCCGATGGCTAACGCAATGGTCATCGATACTGTTCTGGACGCTGGATTTGGGATTAACGGCAAACTGAATATTTGGGGAACTTCAGCAACGCTCGGCGTGAACCTGAATCTGGATGGCGGGCTAAATGAAACGCCTTCCTTTGATGCCATGCTCAGAGTAGACCCGATTGATTTGGGTGGGATCATTGTTATCTCCGGCGCGAACGGCGGCTCCTTAGAGCTGGTTGCAAAGGTCAACTCACAGGAGCAATTTGTCCGTGGCACTGGCTTGATCAGAATCCTGGGTTCTGAAGTGAAGGCAGACTTCGAGATGACCCCGACAAGGGCAACTGTGAAAGATCTGGATCTGTCCTTTGCAGGAGGATTGATCAAGCTCGATGTCGATAACTTTGAAGTAAACCTCAACAGTCTACGCAATCCATCGGCAAAAGGTAGCGCAAGACTCTCGATTTTAGGCACAGACGTTGCTGGGGTCAACCTCGACATCAATAGCAATCAGCTGTTCTTTGGTGCCAGCTTTAACCTGTTTGGCGTACTTCAGCTCAACAATGCCAACTTCACGATCGATCGCCAGGGCAATGCTTCGGCTAGAGGAGAAATGTCGTTCCTGGGGACAAAGCTGACGAGTGCCGAACTCCAATTTAGAAATGGTAATTTGACGCTGAGTGCTACAACGGGTTTGAGTATCAATATCCTGGGTGACAGTCTGGATCTCGTCGGTTTCAAGATTACTGCGTCGATCGGCACGAATGGGATTGGGGCTGATATTTCTTTCCGAGCTTTGAATCAAGACTTCAAGTTGTTAGGGTTCCAGGCACGCGCAGGTCAATCCCTAACTGACATTGTTACTGACATGGTGGCAGACAGCCTGACCGATGTTTTCAACATGGGTGTCAAAGCATTGGGTGAGATTTATCAAGTCATTAGCGGGGGGGTTAGTACAGCTCTGGACTGGCTTGGACTCACCAAGAATTACGATGACAAGTGGGTTGGTGATGGCGGAAACAACCAGAAGGACTTCGGGCGAGGAAACGATGTCGGCAATGGAATGGATGGCAATGACACGTTATATGGAGGAAACACAGACGATAATGGAATGGACACGCTGTATGGTTGGAACGGAAACGACCAGCTTTATGGACAAACAGGCAACGATCGACTCTATGGCGGTAATGGTAACGACCTGATAAATGGTGGCGGCAATGAAGACTTCATCGATGGCGGCATGGGGAATGACGAACTCTATGGCGATTACGGTGAGGATACGATCGAGGGCGGAGCTGGAAATGATACTCTCCGAGGAGGGTATAGCAGCGACACCCTGCAAGGCGGTGATGGCGATGACGACCTTGATGGAGAACAGGATCCTGACAAGCTCTTTGGGGACGCTGGTAACGATCGTATAAAGGGCGGCCAAGGCAACGATGAGCTTCACGGCTGGACAGGCAACGATACCCTGGATGGTGGTGATGGTGATGATACCCTCAAGGGTCAGCAAGACAATGACACGCTCTTCGGAGGTAATGGCAACGATCAGATTGAAGGCAATGAAGGCAACGATGAGCTTCACGGTGGGACAGGCAACGACACCCTGCAAGGCGGTGATGGTGACGATACCCTGTGGGGTCAGCAAGACAATGACAAGCTCTTCGGAGATAGTGGCAACGATTGGATTGAAGGCAATGAAGGAGACGATGAGCTTCACGGCTGGACAGGCAACGATACCCTGTGGGGTGGTGATGGCAACGATATCCTCCGGGGTCAGGAGGATAATGACGAAATGATGGGTGGCTCCGGTCGGGATGAGCTTTACGGAGATGCAGGCAACGACATCATGTATGGTGAAGCAGATGCGGATCACCTACATGGCTGGACGGGGAACGATGTCCTGGTCGGCGGCACTGGCAACGATACGTTGCGTGGTCAAGATGGTGATGATGACCTCATCGGTGGAGCAGATAATGATGAGATCTACGGGGACGCAGGCAATGATCGGATAGACGGTGGCGATGGCGACGATGACATCCACGCCTGGATTGGTAATGATCTGCTCCGAGGGGGTGCAGGCAGAGATACCCTTAGAGGTCAGGACAACGACGATACCCTCCTGGGAGAATCCGGGGATGACTTGCTGCAAGGAGATGCGGGCACTGATCGCCTGTGGGGCGGTGAGGGCAAAGATACCCTGGAGGGCGGTGAGGGCGATGACACGCTCTTTGGCGGCAGTGGATTTGACGCGCTGACGGGCGGCGCAGGGAAAGACCAATTTGTCTTCGATTCCCTGGCAGATGTCATGAGTGTTGGAACTGAACGCGATCGAATTCTAGACTTCAACTCGACAGCGGGCGATAAGATCGTAATTCTCACTGACAGTAGTGGTCAGATCAGCGATGGTAGGCCCAACGGAGGTAAAACAACCCTCAATGCAAACTCCCTTAGCCAGTTCACCTTCAATGCCACAACTAGAGTCTTATCATTCAACAAGGGTCATTTGCTGACGCTTACCCTTGCAGCTGGAACGAGCTTTGATCCATCCCGCGATATCGTAATTCGCTCAGGTTTAACTGCAGACTATGAGCAGTTTATTCCGCAACTGCCTATCCACGGAACACCGTCCAATGACCAGTTAGCAGGTGGCTCCTCGAATGACAGCCTGTTTGGCTACAGCGGGAATGACACGATCAATGGGGGTGCGGGCAACGATACGATCGATGCTGGCACAGGAAACGATAGGCTTTATGGGGGCGATGGGAATGACAGCCTTCTGGGTGGTTCAGGGTTGGACTCCCTAGAGGGTCAAGCAGGTAACGATGCCATGGGGGGTGGCGATGGCAGCGATACCCTGCGGGGTGGCGATGGCAACGATGGGCTTGCCGGCGAAGCAGGCGACGATTGGCTTGACGGCGAACAAGGCAACGATTGGCTTTTCGGTGGGGCTGATAATGACACTCTGTACGGGAGTAGCGGCGACGATTCGCTTTTCGGCGAACAAGGCAACGATTCCCTCTACGGTGGGGCTGATAATGACACTCTGTACGGGGGTGGCGGCAACGATTGGCTTGACGGCGAAGCAGGCAACGATTCCCTTTACGGTGGCGATGGCAACGACTCCATGTATGACAATGCAGGCAACGACCAGATGTTTGGTGAAGCAGGCGATGACATATTAGAGAGCGGAGATTCTGATTTCGATACCCTGGATGGTGGCGATGGCATAGATACCGTTAAATACCAGTCCTCCAGTCGCGCTATTGATGTCAATTTGACAACAGGCATAGTGAAATTCACAGGCATATCGGCTACGGATAGCCTACGGAACATTGAAAATGTCATCGGAAGCCCAGGTCATGACACGATCGTCGGCAATCTCTTTAACAACGTCCTCTCTGGCAATGAAGGTAATGATTCTCTCTCTGGGGGTGGCGGCAACGATACTCTGAATGGCGGTGCAGGCAACGACTCCCTTTCTGGCGGTACAGGCAACGATACCCTGAATGGGGGCGAAGGTTCAGACACGCTAGATGGGGGTGATGGCGTCGATACGGTTGACTACCAGTTCTGGAATGGCAGCATCAATGCCAATCTGTTAACCGGGATTGTAAGCTTCACAGGTAATTCCACCACGGATACCTTGCAGAACATTGAAAACCTGATTGGCAGCAGCGGCAATGACACGATCGTCGGCAATGCCCTGAACAATTCTCTCTCTGGCGGTGCAGGTAATGATTCTCTCTCTGGCGGTGCAGGCAACGATACCCTGGAGGGCGGAGTTGGAAGCGATACCCTGGATGGGGGAGAAGGTGTAGATACAGTTAGCTACCAGTTCTGGAATGTAGGCAGCATCTATGCCAATCTGTCAACAGGGGTGGCAGGCTTCGCATTTACTTCCACCACGGATACCTTGCGGAACATTGAAAACCTGATTGGCAGCAGCGACTATGACACGATCATCGGCAATGCCCTGGACAATGATCTCTCTGGGGGTGCAGGCAATGATTCTCTCTCTGGCGGTGCAGGCAACGATACCCTGGATGGGGGTGATGGCAGCGATACCCTGGATGGGGGTGATGGCGTCGATACAGTTAGCTACCAGTTCTGGAATGGCAGCATCAATGCCAATCTGTCGACAGGGGTTGTGAGCTTCACGGACAGTACAACCCGTGATACCTTGCGGAACATGGAAAACCTGATTGGTAGCAGCGGCAACGACACGATCGTCGGCAATGCCCTGAACAATGCTCTCTCTGGCGGTGCAGGCAATGATTCTCTCTCTGGGGGTGATGGCAACGATACCCTGGATGGGGGTGATGGCAGCGATACCCTGGATGGCGGCGCAGGCAGCGATACGATAATCTATGAGTCTTGGAGCAGAAGCATTAACGCCGATCTGTCAACAGGGGTGGTGAGCTTCAGGGGAATTTCCACCAAGAATACGGTGCGTAACGTTGAGAACGTCACTGGTAGCAGCAGCAACGACACGATCGTCGGCAATGCCCTGAACAATTCTCTCTCCGGCGGTGCAGGCAATGATTCTCTCTCTGGGGGTGATGGCAACGATACCCTGGATGGGGGAGAAGGCAGCGATACCCTTACTGGCGGTAACGGAGATGATATCCTGACTGGCGGTGATGGTTCTGACACGCTGATAGGGGGTGCAGGCGCAGACAGATTTGTCGTTTCACTCGTTTCGAAAAATCCACAAACCGGATGGGATGTGATTCAGGGCTTTAACCCCACTGAGGGAGACAAAATCCAAATTCCAGGTCTTGTTTCAACCAATAATCTTGTCTTCAAGAATGGCGTTCTGTCCGAGCGCATCACGACCCAATCGGGTACTGTAGAAACTCCAATCCTCACACTTGCAGGGGTTACGAGTCTCAACCTCTCGCAGAGCATCATCGCATAGAAACAGGTTGCCAATCGCGTCCTCATCTGTTGAGCAGTCCCAATCTGTTGAGCAACGGTGAGGACGATCGCTACCGTGAGCGCAAGCAAGGGCGGCGGGGGCAGTCTCTCAATCGGGAATTCTGTCTTCATGCCCTGACCCTACGCCAGAAAGATTTTTCGACAACAGCAACAGTGGATATATTCCGGGAACACTATAGGCTGAAGCAGCACAATCCCGATTAAACAACCGATTAGACGTGCAATTAGACGAGATAGGGAATGGAAAATTGAAGCGTCAAAATCCCATTCTTTAACACCTGCATCAACTATTTTCTCTATTAAACAAAATTAGCTGTTCACGCAGATAGACTTATCTGCCACTTCCAAGCGTAACTAACAGGAGACAAGCTTTTTATGGCATCGATTTTGGAAATCGCTATTAATAGTGCAGCCTACAGACTCGGTGATGATCTAACCTTTACCGTCATCTTTGATGAACCCGTCACAACCACGGGTAACATTGTTCTGCCTCTGACGATCGGTACTGAATCTGTAGAAGCAACGCTAGTAGATGCGGGTGTACCTACCGATAGCCATACCTTCATTTACACTGTTCAGGACAATCAGCTCGACACAGATGGCATTCAGTTAGGGTCTGCGCTCATGCTTGGAGTGGGTGCCAGCGTTACAGATGCAACAGACAGTCCAGCGACAATCACCATACCGGCTACCAATACATCTGCCGTTCTGGTGGATGCTGTCACGCTTGAGCTTGTGAGCGCGGATGCTGCTCGCATTGGCTACTATCCCATCGGCGAAAATCTAGATTTTGTTTTCACCTTCAGCAAACCAGTCGCCATTAGCGGCACAATTAGCCTTCCCCTGACCATTGGCACTAAAGCCGTACAGGCAACGTTGGTGGGTTCCGGTGGGCTTGTCCGCAGCCATACCTTCCGGTACACCATTCAGGACGGAGATATTGATCCAGATACGATCGACGTTGGCGATTTGCAGTTTAGTGCTGGTGCTACGATCGCAGATGCCGCCGGAAATACTGTCCCCCTGACCTTTCCGCCTATCGATACATCGCTTTTGTTTGTCGATGCGATCGCGCCCAGGATTGTGAGCCTTTCAGGTCCCGCAGAGAACTCCTATCGGGCGGGCGAGGAATTAAGCTTTACCGTCACGTTTGATGAGGCTGTCAAGATCGATGGTACGGTGACTCTGCCTCTCACAATTGGCAGTGAGATGGTCAAAGCAACGCTCACATCTCCAACCAGTGACCCTGCTAAGATCTACATCTTCAGCTACGTCGTTCAGGGAAATCAGGTTGATCCGGACGGCATTGCAGTCGGATCGGCACTCCAGCTTGGCTCTGACGCAACCATTGCTGACGAAATTGGGAATCGTGCTGCCCTAGCCCTTCCATCTGTAAATACGTCGGGAGTAAAAGTTGTTCCTGAAACTCCTGATATTCTAGGCATTACCTTCCCCGCAGTTAGAACCTATACGATCGGGGAAGATCTATCCTTTACCGTCATCTTTGATGAAGCTGTGACGATCGAGGGGGATGTAGTTCTGCCGATCATCATTGGGGATCAAACCGTTGAAGCAACGCGGGTGAATAACGGCAGCAGCATTACAATTCCTTCGGATACCTATACCTTTCGCTACAGAGTTAAACAGGGTGAACTGGATCTAGACGGGATTAAGATTGGCAATGCGCTTCAGCTTAAACCCGGTGCTACGATAAAAGATGAATCTGGGTTTGACGCTAGCCTGACTTTTTCGTCTACAGTTTCGCCCACTATTCGGGTTGATGCCGTTCCTGTTGTTATTCAAAGCATTACCTCTCCTGTAGCTGGAACTTATGGATCGGGGGATGAACTGATCCTCACCCTCACCTTCAGCGAGCCTGTAGCGATCGATGGCACGGTGGTTTTGTCCCTGACTGTTGGGAGTGATACCGTAGAAGCAAATTTGACGAGCGGGGGAGCGCCTGCGACCAGCCATACGTTCAGCTATACCATTGAGAGCGGTAATGTGGATGCAGACGGCATTAAAGTTAATGCGCTCCAGCTTAAACCGGGTGCTGCAATCACGGATGAATCTGGCAATCAGGCTGTTCTGCTTTTTCCATCCGAACCCGATACCGCCGCAGTTCTGGTGGATGGGGTTGCTCCCGATGCACCCACGATCGAAGCTTTTCAAGTAGCAGCAACCCCCGATCGTAGACCTTTGATTCAAGGTATGGCTGAAGCGTTCAGCGAACTAAGAGTTTATAACAAAAATACACTAATCGGCAGTACGAAAACGGATGTCCATGGTAATTGGGAATTGATACCTGCACAAGCATTGGCGGATGGAGATTGTAGTTTTACTGCCATCGCTGTGGATGTTGCTGGTAATGCAAGCGAAGCATCTCAACCTGTGACGCTCACCATTGATGCCGCTGCTGTTGATCTCTTTGCGCCTGTAATCATTTCCCTCAGTCCTGCTGATAGATCCGCTGCTGTTGCCCCTGATGCAAATATCATCGTTGAGTTCAATGAGCCTGTAGAAAAACGCACAGGAAAGATCACAATCTACAGCAGCGATGGAACGATCGTAGAAGAAATTGATGTCGCTTCAGATCAGGTTACGCTGAGCGCAGATCAGCTTTCTGTTACCATTAATCCCGCCGTAGATCTGGTGCCTGGAGGCTATTCGGTAGGGATGTCAGCAGAAGCGTTCAAAGACGCAGCAGGCAATCTATCCTCAGCGATCGCTTCTAACAATCCTTCTAGTAAGTCGTGGCGTTTCACAGTTCCTGATACGCAGTCGCCTCAGATCATCAGCTTTAGTCCTGCCGATGATGCGTCTAATGTTGATCCGCTGGCAAACTTAATCATTACCTTTGATGAGCCTGTTTTTGCGGGTGCTGGTGAAATCTCAATCTACAAGTCGGATGGTTCCTTTGTAGAGGCGATCGATGTAGAAACGGGGGCAACCCAGATCAAGTTTATCGATGGGGGTAAATTAGTTGTAATCGACCCAGCAGTGAAGCTAGCGTCCGGCTCATATTATCTAGACATTCCAGCAGGGACTTTTGAGGACAGGGCAGGGAATGGCTCTGCGGCAGTGACAGGAAAGGATGGATGGAACTTTGTCACAAAAGCTGACGCTCCGACTCCAACGCCTGCTCCCGTTCCTGCTCCGACACCTGCTCCGACTCCAACGCCTGCTCCGACCCCAACCATTAGCACAAATCCCTTTGGAACTGAGTCTCCTGCACAAGCCCTACCAAAAATTAATTTCAAAGGTGCTCGTCCTCCAATTATCGGTACCGGAGCAAACGATGTCATGAACGGCTCCAGCGGAAACGATCGCATGAGTGGTCGCGGTAGAAACGATCGCATAAATGGGGGGGGGGGCAACGACCAGATTAATGGGGGTTCGGGAAAAGATGCCCTAATTGGTGGCAGCGGCAGTGACTTGCTGACCGGCGGTACTGGCAATGATGTGCTAACGGGTGATATTGGCAATGATGTGCTGGTGGGTGGTACGGGTCGAGATACGTTGAACGGGGGTCGAGGTCGAGACACCTTTGCCTACAGCAGTGTTACGGAGGGTGATGATGTAATTCGTGGCTTCACTGTTGCACAGGATTTATTGGACTTTCGAGGGATCTTCAGGCGATCGGAATTTGTGGGTAATAATCTCTCAACACAGCTCAATCAATATATTAGGCTGGAACAGGTTGGCACTGCGACTCAAGTGAAAGTAGATACAGATGGTAATGGTGCAGGCACAATTTTTATAACCTTAGCAACGCTAGACGGAATCCAAATGGACAAAATTACAGCAAAGAATTTCGTGATCGCTTAATAGAAAGTTGGGAACAGATTGGCATCATTCAAGACTCGACGAATTTCAGCTTTAGCCGTAATGCTGTGTTCGTCTAGACCAAGCTGTTGTTTTTAAGTGTTTCTCCTAAAAACTGCGATTGCCGCTGAGTAGTTTGCCTTGAGTGACGATCGCAGTTCTTATTGTTTGTATTAACTTGAAGAACCAAATCAATTCCACCAGTAGTGCGTAAAGCTATCCTGAATAACCATGCGTATTCTCTTCCTACACCCCAACTTTCCGGCTCAGTTTCGTCATCTTGCCACTGCCTTAGCCAAAGATCCTCAGCATCAGGTTGTCTTTGGCACCAAACAGGTAAAGGGCAGCTTGCCCGGAGTTCACAAAGCCCTTTATAGGATGCCGCGCTCCGTTCATCTCCAGACTCATCAATATGTCCGATCGCTTGAAGGTGCCGTTCTGGAAGGTCAGGCAGTCTACCGGATGGGACAAGCCCTGAAAGCGCAAGGCTTTATCCCAGATATAGTATACGGGCATTCCGGTTGGGGTCCTACCTTATTCATTAAAGATCTGTTCCCTCAAGCCAAACTGTGTAGTTACTTCGAGTGGTTTTATCATGCTCATGGTTCGGATGCAGACTTTGATCCTGGCGATCCGTTGGATGCAGATGGGGCAGCCCGGATTCGGGTAAAAAACACTCCCATTCTGATGGATTTAGTGAGCTGCGATCGCGGCATTTCCCCTACTCACTGGCAACAGCAACAGTTTCCTGCCGAATTTCATCCCAAGCTCAAGGTACTGCACGATGGCATTGACACGACTTTCTTTTGTCCCAAGCCTGGAGCAAAATTAGTGCTGCCCGCGATCGGGCTAGATCTCTCCCATGTGGGTGAGATTGTCACCTATGCCACACGCGGCATGGAACCCTATCGAGGCTTCCCGCAATTTATGGAAGCTGTGGCACTAATTCAGCAACGTCGTCCCAATTGCCATGTGGTTGTGGTAGGAGACGATCGGGTCGCGTACGGGAAAAGGCTGCCCGATGGTAAAACATACAAACAACTCATGCTGGAAAAACTGCCGTTAGATTTGTCTCGGTTGCATTTCACAGGTTCTTTGCCCTACAACCAGTATCTTCAAGTGTTGCAAGCGTCATCAGCACACATTTATCTTACCCGTCCGTTTGTGCTTTCCTGGTCAATGTTAGAAGCCATGGCAAGTGGTTGTTTGGTCATTGCTTCCAGTACCACTCCGGTAACTGAAGTGATTCAGGATGGTAAAAACGGTTTTTTGGTTGATTTCTTCTCGCCAACCGCGATCGCCGATCGCGTGGATGAAGTGTTTGCGGATGGCGATTGCTTAGCCGCCCTCCGCGCGAATGCTCGTGAAACCATTCTGAAGCATTATAATCTTGCCGCCCTCTTGCCCCAGCATATTCAGTGGTTGCTGAGCAGGTTGCCAGAACCAAGCTCGAAAGTGTCTATCAAACCAAGCTACAACTGGCGCATACCTTACGAAAAAGATGCGATCGTACTGGGTCGGAAATCCCTTCATCCGCGATAATGGGGGGTTTTGCATGACCCCTCGAAAAGGTATATTCCACAATGAGATGAGTGAGTCTCAGTCTGCTGATTGTGTGACCTCCGCACCCTCCAGATAGCGATACACGCTGGCTTTTGAGAGGTTATAATCCTTCATCAGCATTTTGATGAGTACCCCCCGCTCACGTTTTTGCCGTAGCTCTAAACATTCCTGCTCACTCGAGCCTGTCTCTCAAAACAAAAACAATCTAGAGCATGTCAGATGCTAGCGATCGCAGTTCTGATAGCAGCTTTTCCAAACGCTTCTGCTTTTTAGGATCGCTCCAAACTTTAGAACGTTTGACCAGCCGAAACGCATCATCGATTTGGGTCTTTA
>Ga0209490_10003442_pt1 | contig 14753 bp, 8 predicted proteins | sample MAT06_FD_187209 | JGI IMG/M metagenome (GOLD analysis project Ga0209490, IMG submission 187209) | Freshwater microbial communities from Lake Fryxell liftoff mats and glacier meltwater in Antarctica - MAT-06 (SPAdes) (version 2) | ecosystem: Environmental > Aquatic > Freshwater > Ice > Liftoff...
CGCCCGACAACCTTCGCGGTACTGCGCTCCGACGGACGTCCCCGAGCGAAGCATTTGCTTGCCGATAGTCTGAGCCGCGACCCCCGTTGGCAGGGCCGAGTAAAGCCGAATGATCCGCAGGGCAAAGTGCTTCGTTCGCACTTTCAGATCGGTCCGCGGTTTGGATTCATCATTCATCATTCATCCCTCCGCATTTTAAAAGGACGAAGAAGCTCGCCCCGCCGCCGCGGCGATTCGCGGCCGCGATGGTTCCTCCGTGGTCTTCGATGATTCGCTTGGAAATGACCAACCCGAGCCCCAATCCGGTTTCCTTGGTGCTCGCAAACGGCTCGAAGAGCCGCGGCATGATCGTGCGGGGGATGCCGGGGCCAGTGTCGGAAACTTCGATCTCGGCGCGGTTCGCCGCGATTCGGACGAGGAGGCTGAGGGTGCCTTGCGCGGGCATCGCGTCGAGGGCGTTCAGGCAGAGGTTGACGAAGACCTGGCGGAGTTGCTCGCCGTCCGCGACCACGCTCACGCCGTTCGACGGGAGTTCGACTCGAACCTCCACGCGCTGCTTCTCGGCGCGTCCGCGGATCAATTCGACGACCCCGCGGATTACCGGTCCGAGGTCCGTCGGCCGTCGCTCGGCGCGCGGCGGACGGGCGAAGTCGAGGAACGTCTGCAGCGACCGCTCCATCCGGCGGACCTCGGCCTCGATCACGGCGAGGTCGTCCGGCCCGAGTCTGTCGCCGCCGTCCTCCAACCCGGCTTGGACGAGCATCTTAATCGAGGTGAGCGGGTTGCGAATTTCGTGCGCCACCCCGGCGGCCAGTTGGCCCACGGCCGCCAATTGTTCGGCCCGCAAAATCTCGTGGTCCCGCTGCTGCAGCGTGTCGACCACCTGTTCGATCCGGCCGGACAGGCGGTCCACTTCGTCGTGCAGTCCGTGGAAATCGCCCTCGCCCGTCAAGACGATCTCCGGCAGGTCCGGGCCCAATTTGCCCGCCGCGTCGCGGATCTGCACGCGGAGCCTCCGGATTGAGCGGCTCAATCCGCGGGCCACGCCGAACCCGAGGACGACCCCGGCCACGCCGCCCAAGCCGCCGACCCCGGCCATGCCCCACGCGAGTTGACGCAAGACGCGCTCGTGGTTCTCCGCCGAAGTTTCGATCCGGCCCGCATTGTACAGCTTGAACTCCTGGCAGGGCTTGAGGACTTCGACTTCGAGCAGTCGCGTCGCGTCGCGTCGGGCGGCTTCGTGGCCCGAGCGGCCTTGCGGGGGCATGGATTGCCAAAGCGCGATGTACGAGGCGAACGCAGTTTGCAGCTTCGCGTGCAGCTGCCGTTCTTCGGGCTGATCCGCCACTTCCCCGATTCCCCTCAAGAGCACGCGAACCCGGTCGTGGAGGACGGCCACCGTTTCCACCCGGTCGTTCTCGAGCGCGATGAGGTCCGTCAGGCATTCTTCCAGTTCGACGGCCGCCCGCCGGCTTTCGACGTTCTCCCGAAGCACCCGCGTGACGGACGCCTGCTGATGAAACAGCGAGACGGCCGTGAACGTGCAGAGGCTCACCAGGCAGAGGGCGATCAGCACGACCGGCCCGAGGTAGCGGAGGCGAAACCCGGACATGGCACCCTCCGGCGGTCGCATCGGAACTCCGTAGCTGTTCTACCCGTTCGGCCCGGCGAGTGGTCTCGCAGCGACCAGTTTGACTCGAAACTGCCCACGTCGGCCGCGTCGGCCCAGCCAATGCGGCCGAAAGCCGCGGAAAAGATTCCCCTCCGCGACGGCACGCAGTATGCCATGTAAGGGGTCGGTCTCGCGTTTCCGCTCGTCCGCAGGGGACACCGGTGGCCTTGCAACAACTCGGATCCGACTCGCCTGCGCCGGAGGCAGTGCCCGCCGACAGCTGGCGCGACCGATTGACCCACGCGATCGACCACGCCGCGCACCTGCTCCCGGCGCAGGGGCCGATCACCGTCTTCATCCACCACAATACCCTGCACGCCTTCGAGCACTTGCACTTCGACGAAGCGGTCCGCCGGGGGGCCGACATGTTCGGCTGTCAGCCGTACCTCTCCGAAGATCGCTACAGGGCCGAACTCGGTCGGGGTCGCATCCGGTTCGATAAACTGCGGGCGGTGCTGATAGACGATCTTGGACCTTCGGCGGATGAATTGATCGTCGGGCTCCCGACCCGCATGGAGTTGCGACTGGCGATGGTCGAGCACCCGATCTGGTCCGGCCCGGCGGCCGAACTCGAATACCTCATGGCCGAAACCGATGCCTTGCGGCGGGTCCGGCTGGACATCTCCGCCGTGGCCCGCGGGCGATTGATCGCCGAGGCCCGGCGGTGGGTAATGCGCGATCTCCGCGGGCGGACCGGTCCGAGGATTCCGGCCTGGGCCGCCGAACTCCTGAACCGATTCGGCGGGAGCAATATCGAAACCTGGAGCCCGACCGACTGGGAGGCGGTCGCCCTGGAGAGCCTCTGGCGGGTTTGCCTCGATGGCGTGGCCCAACTGCCGAACGCCGAACTATCGAAGGAACCGTCCAGCCACCACCGCGACTTGCTCGTTCGAGCCACGCGATTCGACCCCGACCTGTGGGTTCACGATCTGCTCATACGGTACTGCGCCTCGTTCCTCGACCAGGGGGTTTCGCACTGGCCGCTCCCGGACCGCTCTCGCGGGCTGTTCCGGTCCTTCCTGCAACTCTATTCGCGGCGGGGCGGCCCGCCGGACGAGTGGTTGACGGGGCTCCGGGGGGAAGCGACCCGGCTACTGGACCGCAACGTCGAGCCGCTGGAGTCCGTTCGGGAGTCGCTCGACCTACTCGGAGTGCCCGAGGGCGAATGGGAGGAGTACATTTCCGCGACCCTCCTCGCGCTCCGCGGTTGGGGCGGAATACTACGCGAGGTCGAAACTCGCGGCGACCGCGTCGCTCACCCCGTGCCGCCCGGCACGCTGGTCGAGTTCGTGGCCATCCGCTTGCTGCTCGACCGATTGGCGGCGACCCACGCCGCGGAGATCGGGATCGGCTACAAAGGCCCGCTCGCGAGTCTCCGGGACGAACTGCGAACGCGGCTCCCCAGTACCGTCCCGATCACGTCCGCGCAGCGAGCGTTCCCGATCTTCCAACTCGCTCAAGTCCTCGGGTGGGCGCCCGACGAGTTGCATCGATTGTCGCGGACGGAGTGGGTATCGCTCGTTGGTGAGATCGAGGGGTTTTCCGGGATCGAACGGAGGCGGGTGTTCCACCTCGCTTACGAGCAGCGGTTCCGCAATCGAACGCTCGACGCGATCGGCCAGCATACTCCGTATCGCTGGCCGCAGGGGAACCGTCCCCGCTTCCAGATCATCACCTGCCTGGACGAGCGCGAAGAATCGTTCCGCCGGCACTTAGAAGAAGTCGCGCCCGAAGTCGAGACGTTTGGGGCAGCGGGGTTCTTCGGCGTGGCGATGTATTACCGCGGTGCGGCCGACGCCCACTTCGTGCCGCTCTGCCCGATCGTCCTCACACCGGGGCACTGGGTCGAAGAACAGGCGGCCGATGCGGCGGTTCACCGGCAGCGGGCGAAAGCCCGCAAAACGCTCGGTGCCGCGTCCCGTTACTTTCAAGCGGGAACCCGTTCCGCCGTGGCGGGTGCCATGCTGACCGCCGGGCTCGGTGTGCTGGCGTCCGTGCCGCTCACGCTCCGGATTCTCTTTCCACGACTGGCAGGTCGGACTCGGGACTGGTTCGGACGATACTTGCGAACTCCACGGGCCACGGGGTTGCTGCTCGAACGATGCGATGCAACTCCGGGACCGGACAACGGCCACCGAGGATATTCGGTCCCCGAAATGGCCGCCGTATCCGAACGCCTTTTGAGGGACATCGGCCTGACGGCGAAATTCTCGCGGTTGGTGTTCGTCCTCGGTCACGGGTCAGACAGCTTGAACAACCCGCACAAGTCGGCTTACGATTGCGGAGCGTGCGGTGGGAGCCCCGGAGCGCCGAACGGCCGGGCGCTCGCCCAAATGCTCAACGACCCGCGAGTGCGCGAGCGGATCGCCGCCAACGGCATCGTCATTCCGACCGACACCTGGTTCGTCGGCGGATATCACAACACCTGCGATGACTCGGTCACGTTCGCCGATGCGGATCGAGTGCCGGCGTCCCACGAGGCCGAGCTAAACCGAATTCGCGGAGACTTCTCGACGGCGTGCGACCGCAACGCCCACGAGCGGAGCCGGCGGTTCATGTCCGCCTCGCTCGACCAGACTCCAGCAGATGCTCGGCGGCACGTCGAGAACCGCAGCGAGGATTTGGCTCAAGTGCGGCCGGAACTCGGGCACGCGACCAATGCGATCTGCATCGTCGGACGGAGAGAACGAACGCGAGGTCTGTTCCTCGACCGCCGGGCGTTCCTGACCTCGTACGACCCGACTCAGGACGATGCCCAGGGGAGCACGCTCGCCCGCCTCCTCGGGGCTGCGGTGCCCGTTTGCGGCGGGATCAACCTGGAGTACTACTTCTCCCACGTCGATAGTCCGGGGTACGGCTGCGGGACCAAGCTGCCGCACAACGTCACGGCTTTGCTGGGTGTGATGGACGGAGCCGCGAGCGATCTGCGGACCGGACTCCCCTGGCAGATGGTCGAGATTCACGAACCGGTCCGCCTGCTGTTCGTCGTGGAGACCACGCCCGAGGTCATCCTCGGAATCGTGGACCGCTTCCCCGGGATTGGCACACTGGTCCGCAACGGATGGGTTCAAATGACGGTGCTCGACCCTCATTCCAGCGCCGTGCAAATTTACCGCGACGGGTCGTTCCGCCCTCATCATCCTCAAACCGGCGCTCTCCCCCGCGCCCGCTCCTCGGCCGACTGGTACCGCGGCTGGCGCGACCACATGGAGTTTGCGGTGATTAGTGATGAAGTCTGACCGCGCGGTCGCAGCGCATCGTACGTCCCTCCTCCTACAGAGTTGCCAGTGCCCGAGCTCGACTACGCATTCCTCGATGACCATTTAACCTTGGCGACCCTCGGCGCGATCGTGGTCGCTGCGCCGGCGCTGCTGACGGCGGTGCTCGGGGTGTTCACGCTCATCGACCGCCCTCTGTCCGAGCGGCTCACCGCCAAGGCCGTTTCCCTCGCCACGGGGACGGGCTTGCTCGCCGCCGTGGGCGTATTCGTCCTCATGCTCGTCGGAGACACCCGGCATGTTGTGGTCGAACTCGGCCACTGGGTCCACATCGAAAGTTCTGCACCGGAGCCGCACTACCACTTCGCCGTCAAGTTCGTGTTCGACCGGTTGTCCGTGCCGTTCGCCGCACTCTCGCTCGCACTTTGCGGGATCATCGGGGCGTTCTCCAACCGCTATTTGCACCGCGAACGCGGGTACAACCGATTCTTCACCCTCTATGCAGTCTTCGTCACCGGGATGGTCACCGCGTCCCTGGCCGGAACGATCGAGACCCTCTTCCTCGGCTGGGAACTGGTCGGGCTGTCGAGTGCGCTCCTTGTGGGCTTCTTCCACGACCGACCGGCCCCGGTTCGCAACGCGCTGAGAGTCTGGATCGTCTACCGGGTTTCGGACGCCGCCTTGCTACTGGCCGCGGTGGTGCTGCACCACATGACCGGCGAGGGCGACCTGGACCAATTGACCGGATACCACGAAGAAGCGAACGGCACGTCGTGGCCGTTTGGCCAGTGCATTTTGGGCGAAGGACAAGTGCTCGCGGTGGGCGGGCTCCTGGTCGTGGCGGCCGCGGGAAAATCGGCCCTCGTCCCGTTCTCCGGATGGCTGCCGAGGGCGATGGAGGGGCCGACCCCGTCGAGCGCGGTCTTCTACGGGGCGCTCTCCGTCCACCTGGGCGCATTCTTGCTGCTCCGCGCCGGCCCAGTGTTGGATGCCTCGCCGGTCCTCGCGGGAACCGTGCTCGTGCTGGGTTTGGTGACGGCCGCATTCGCCGCACTAACGGGGCGCGCGCAGACGGACGTCAAATCGGCCTTGTCTTTCGCCTCGCTCACGCAGGTCGGCTTGATCGTCGCCGAGATCGGCCTCGGCTGGCGGTATGTGCCGCTCGTCCACTTGCTCGGGCACGCCTGCTTGCGAACGCTCCAGTTCCTACGGGCTCCGAGTGCGATTCGGGATCACCACGGGTTCGAGAACGCGCTCGGAAACCGACTGCCGCGGGCGGATGCGCTCGGCGGAGGTTGGCTCTACCGTTACGCCCTGGAGCGGGGGTACTGGGACGCACTCTTGGACCGGTTCGTCGCTGGTCCCCTCATTCGGGCACTCTGCTGGTGCAGCCGGCTGGACGAGCGCTGCACCGCAATCCTCGCCGGTTCGCCCCGCTCGACCGAGGGGGGGGAAACCTCATGAACCTGCTCTCGCTTCCTTGGGCCGAACTTTGCGTGCTGCTCCCGTTCGTCGGAGTGGCCGTGGTCGGGCTCGTTCGCGACCCGGCAATCGCCGGCCGTTGGACCCTCGGCATCAGCGCGGTCGTCTTCGGCGGTTCGATCATGCCCTGGGTGGCTCTGGAATCCGGCATCTCGAGTGGACCGTACTTCGCGGTGGACGGGCTGACCGCCCCGCTCCTGCCGCTGATCGCACTCCTGCACCTGTTGACCGTGCTAGCGACTGCCCGAGTCAAGCGGAACCGGATGTCGTTCGGCGGCCACCTCGCGGGCGAAGGGCTCTGGCTCGGAGCCTTCGCCGCCGCACCGTCCGCCGGCTGGCTGCTCGTGCTTTTCCTGGCGCTCGGAACGCTGCCGCCGCTGATCGAACTGTGGCAGCGGGGTCGCCCGATCCGCGTTTACGCCCTCCACATGGGTACATTCGCGCTACTTCTGACGACCGGCTGGGTCGCGACCGAAGCGGGCGCGACGACCTTCGGGGCCGTGCTCCTATCCCTCGCCGTATTGGTTCGGAGCGGCACGGCGACGGTTCACCTCTGGGTGCCCGACCTGTTCCAGCACGCTTCGTTCGGCACCGCGCTGCTGTTCGTCGCACCGCTGGCCGGGGTCTACGCCGCGCTCCGATTGCTCATCCCGATCGCACCGGACTGGGTGCTCGAAGGGATCGGGCTCGCGTCGCTGGCCACGGCCGTGTACGCCGCGGGGCTGGCGGCCGTGCAAGACGATGCCCGCCGGTTCTTCGCATATCTGGTCTTGAGCCACACTTCGCTCGTGATGGTCGGGTTGGAGTTGCACACGGCCATCAGCCTGACCGGGGCTCTCTGCCTCTGGGCCTCGGTCGCCGTTTCGCTCGCCGGGCTCGGAATCATCCTGCGAGCGGTCGAGGCCCGCCACGGGCGGCTCGCCCTTGCGGGCTACCGGGGCTTGTACGACGAGTCCCCGTCGCTGGCCGTGGGTTTCCTGCTCATGGGCTTGGGCAGCGTCGGGTTCCCCGCGACGTTCGGGTTCGTCTCCGCGGAGCTGCTCGTCGATGGGGCGATCACCGCGGACCCCGCCGTCGCCGTCGGCATCGTGGCGGCCGCAGCCCTCAACGGCATCGCCGTGGTCCGGGCCTACTTGGCCCTGTTCACCGGCGCCCGCCACCCGTCGCCGCTCCCGTTCGGAATCACGATCCGCGAGCGGATCGCCGTCCTGGCCTTCGCCGCGATCATCCTGGGCTGCGGGATTTTCCCGCAGCCCTTCGTGTCGTCCTGCCACTCGTCTGCCGAAAGCCTGCTCGAACTCCGCGCGCGCCGGTAAGCCGCTACGGTCGATTCCCCGCAGAGCGAAACAGTGCCCGACGAACGGGCGACCGCATTTTCCCCGCCGTTCGCCGTTCGTGCGCGCCTACCATGCTGGTATGGCCGCCGAAGTGCTTACCATGACCGACGCCGGACTCTACTGCCCGGCCGGAGACTTCCACATCGATCCGTGGCGGCCGGTCGAGCGGGCGGTGGTTACGCACGCGCACGCGGACCATTTGCGCTGGGGGTCCAAGCGCTACCTCGTCTCCCGAGCCGGCGAGGCGGTGACGCGAGCCCGGCTCGGGCCCGAATCGGTCGTGCAGGTCGCGGAGTACGGGCACTCGCTCGCGTTGAACCGCGCTGCCGTTTCGCTGCACCCCGCGGGGCACGTGCTCGGCTCCGCCCAGATTCGCGTCGAAGTGCAGGGCGAAGTCTGGGTCGTTTCCGGCGACTACAAGACCCGCGGCGACGACCCGACGTGCGCCCCCTTCGAACCGGTCCGCTGCCACGGCTTCGTCACGGAATCGACCTTCGGATTGCCGATTTACCAGTGGGCGAGTTCGCCCGCGATCTTCGCCGGAGTCAACGACTGGTGGCGGGCGAACGCCGCGGCCGGGAAGGCGAGCGTGATCTACGCCTATTCCCTCGGGAAAGCCCAGCGAGTGCTCGCGGGGCTCGATCCCTCCATCGGTCCGATCATTACTCACGGAGCCGTGGAGCGGCTGACGGCGGCCTACCGCGAGACCGGGGTGGCACTCCCCGCGACGCGCTATTGCGGCGTCGCGGAAGCGAATGGCAAGTCCAAAGAACAGCACGCGGGCTGCATGATCGTCGCACCGCCCTCGGCGGAAGGTTCGCCGTGGGTCCGCAAGTTCTCACCCCATTCGAGTGCGGTCGCCTCGGGTTGGATGGCGATCCGCGGCACTCGCCGCCGCCGGGCCGTGGATCGCGGGTTCGTGCTTTCGGACCACGCGGATTGGAACGGCTTGCAGTGGGCGATCCGCGAGGCGGGGGCGTCCCGAGTTTGGGTGACGCACGGTTACACGGCCGTGCTCGTGCGAGCATTGCGCGAGCGCGGCCTCGATGCCGAAGTGCTCGCGACCAAATTCGAAGGCGAAGCGGGTTCGGACGCCCCCGGAGCTACGGACGAAGCGACCCAGGCGGTGGCGTAGTGAAAGCCTTCGCCGAACTCTTCGCATCCTTGGACGAAACGACGAAGACCACGGAGAAGGTCGCGGCGATGGTGCGGTACTTCGCGGCGGTGCCGGCCGCGGACGCAGCGTGGGCGGTCTACTTCCTCACCGGCCGCAAGCCCAAGCAGGTCGTGCCGACCAAACTCCTGCGCCTCTGGGCCGCGGAGGCGGCGGCCGCGCCGGAGTGGCTCTTCGACGAGTGCTACCACGCCGTCGGCGACCTCGCGGAGACGATGGCCCTGCTCGTGCCCAGCGGCGACGCGACGCACTCCGATCCGCTGCACGTTTGGGTCGAAGAGCGGCTTTTGCCCCTCCGCGGGGCCGATCCCGGAGTGCAAAAGTCCGAACTCCTGCGGGCCTGGAGCGGGTTCGACCGCGGCGAGCGGTTCGTTTGGAACAAGCTCATCACCGGCGCGTTCCGCGTCGGCGTGTCGCAACTGCTCGTCGTCCGGGCGCTCGCCGAAGTCGGCGGAGTCGAGCCCGCGGCGATCGCGCACCGGCTCATGGGAACGTGGTCGCCGACAGCCGAGTTCTTCCAATCGCTGCTCGCCGAGGACCAGCCGGATGCGGACATCAGCCGGCCGTACCCGTTCTACCTCGCCTCGCCCATCGAGAAGGAACCGTCCGAACTCGGGCCGGTGCAGGACTGGCAAGTCGAGTGGAAGTGGGACGGGATCCGCGCGCAACTCATCCACCGCAAGGGCGAGGTCTTCGTCTGGTCCCGCGGCGAAGAACTGGTGACCGAGCGGTACCCCGAAATCGCCGCCGCGGGCCGATTGCTTCCCGAGGGTACGGTGATCGACGGCGAAATCCTCCCTTGGAACGAGGCCGGGTTGATGCCGTTCGCGGCGCTGCAGAAGCGGATCGGACGGAAGAACTTGACGAAGAAGATCCTCGCCGAAGTCCCCGTCGTGCTGAAGGCGTACGACCTGATCGAGTGGTCCGGACGCGACGTGCGCGCAGAACCGCAGGACGCCCGCCGCGCGCAATTGGAACGGCTCGCCGCGGAGCTTCCGCCGTCGAGCTTCTCGCTTTCCCCGCTCGTCTGCGCCGAGAGTTGGACCGAACTCGCCGCGATTCGCGCGCGGTCGCGCGCCGAGCGAGTCGAAGGGTTCATGCTCAAGCGCAAGAGCGGTCCGTACCGCGTCGGCCGCGTTCGCGGAGACTGGTGGAAGTGGAAGATCGATCCGCTTTCGGTCGATGCCGTGCTCGTCTATGCCCAGCGGGGCAGCGGCAAGCGGGCCAGTTTGTACACGGACTACACCTTCGCCGTTTGGCACGAGGGCGCACTCGTACCGTTCGCGAAAGCCTACTCGGGCTTGGACGATGCGGAAATCCGCGAGGTCGATGCGTTCGTGCGCAGGCACACCGTCGAAACGTTCGGCCCCGTGCGCACGGTGAAGCCGGAACTCGTCTTCGAGATCGGCTTCGAGGGCCTCCAGCATTCGACCCGGCACAAATCCGGCATCGCGGTTCGCTTTCCCCGCATTCTCCGCTGGCGAACCGACAAGGCCGCGAAGGACGCGGACGCGCTCGAAGCGGTGAAGCGACTGTTGTCTGGATCGTCTGAGCCCGAACGCCAGTGAGGTTCATGAAAGAAGACCTCACTGGCGTTCGGGCTCAGGCGAACACCCCCACCTAGAATGCTCCATGCCGCCATCGCCGATCGACGCCTGGTACCGCAAGCAGAAGTGGCGCGAGTTTCCCTTTCAGCGCGAAGCCCGCAACGCCTATCTCGAAGGCCGAGATGGTCTCGTTCACTCCGCGACGGGCACCGGCAAAACGCTCGCCGTCTGGCTCGGGCCGCTCCAGGAATGGCTGAACGAAAACCCCGTTTGGACTGCGAAAACCTCGGTCCCGCTCCGGGTGCTCTGGATCACGCCGCTGCGGGCGCTGGCCCAGGATACGGCCGCGGCGCTGGCGGCGCCGGTCGCGGGGCTCGGTTTGCCGTGGACGGTCGAAACGCGGACCGGCGACACCTCGAGCGCCCGCAAGGCCCGGCAAACCAAGCGATTGCCCACGGCTTTGGTCACCACCCCGGAGAGCCTCACGCTCCTCCTCACGCACCCCGAGACGCGGGAACGCTTCGCCGATCTGCGCTGCGTCGTCGTGGACGAGTGGCACGAATTGCTCGCCGGCAAGCGGGGCGTGCAGGTCGAATTGGCGCTCGCGCGGTTGAGAACGTGGAACCCAAAGCTGCGGACCTGGGGACTCTCCGCCACGCTCGGCAACCTCGACCTCGCTCTGAATGTTTTGACGGGAACCATTCGGAATCGGCCCGAACCCGCGTCGATCCGCGGGCTCGTTTCGAAGCGAACGATCATCGACACGGTCCTTCCGCCGATCGTCGAACGCTTCCCTTGGGCCGGGCACCTCGGCCTGTCGCTCCTTCCGCAAGTGATCCAAATCGTCGAGCAGGGGCGGTCCGCCCTCGTCTTCACCAACACGCGGTCGCAGACGGAACAGTGGTATCAGGCTCTGCTAAAAGCGAAGCCGGACTGGGCAGGGCGGATCGCGTTGCACCACGGGTCGCTGGACCGCAAGGTCCGGGACTTCGTGGAAAACGGCCTGCGCTCCGGGCTGCTGCGGTGCGTCGTCTGCACGTCGAGCCTCGACCTCGGGGTCGATTTTTCGCCGGTGGATCGGGTCTTGCAAATCGGCAGTCCGAAGGGCGTTGCCCGACTCCTCCAACGCGCGGGGCGCAGCGGCCACCGCCCAGGGTGCGAGAGCCGCGTGACGTGCGTTCCCACGAACGCGATGGAACTCGTCGAGATCGCCGCGGCCCGCGATGCCGCGGCCGCGGGGCGCATCGAAGGACGCACGCCGATCCGCAAGCCGCTGGACGTGCTCGCCCAGCACCTCGTCACCGTGGCTCTGGGCGGTGGATTTCAATCCGAGGAGTTGCTCGCCGAGGTCCGGCAGACGCACGCTTACTCCGATTTGAGCGAGGTCGAATGGCAGTGGGTGATCGACTTCGTCGTCCGCGGCGGAGACACGCTCGGGGCGTATCCCGAGTATCGCCGCGTGGAAATCGACGCGGACGGCTCCCTGCAAGTGAAGTCCCCTCTCATTGCCCGCCGGCACCGCATGGCCATCGGCACAATCGTCGGCGAGGCGTCGGTCCGCGTGCAGTACCTACGCGGCGGGCGGCTCGGGACGGTCGAAGAGACGTTCATCGACCGATTGAAACCGGGCGACGTATTTCAATTCGCGGGGAAGCTCTTGAGTTTGGTCCGCGTTCACGACATGACCGCCTGGGTCCGCAAGGCGGCGCGGGCCGCGGGCGTGGTCCCGCGGTGGATGGGCGGGCGGATGCCGCTATCGAACGAGCTCGCCGCGGCTGTAAGGACGAAGCTCGAAGAGGCCTCGCGCGGCGAATTTCGCGGCGCGGAGATGAAGGCCGTGCGGCCCATCCTCGAACTGCAAGCGAAGCGTTCGGCGATCCCCGCGGCGACGGACCTGCTCGTCGAACGGCTCCGCTCCCGCGAAGGGCACCACCTCTTCGTTTACCCCTTCGAAGGCCGCTTCGTCCACGAAGGGCTGGCGGCTCTCATGGCGTACCGGCTTTCGAAGCGGAAGCCGATCACGTTCTCGATTGCGGTGAACGACTACGGGTTCGAGCTGCTCTCCCGCGAGGAGCCGCCGTTCGATGGAATCGCCGCGGAGGCTTCGTTTACAACCGAAGGGCTGGCGGACGATTTGCTCGCGAGCTTGAACGCGGCCGAAATGGCGAAGCGGTCGTTCCGCGAGATCGCCCGCGTGGCGGGGTTGGTCCATCCGGGCTACCCCGGGCAGGGGAAGACCGCGAAGCAATTGCAGGCGTCCAGCAACCTCTTCTACCAAGTGTTCGCCGAGTACGATCCGGGGAACTTGCTGCTCCACCAAGCCCGCCGCGAGGTGCTGGAAAAGCAACTCGAAGAGTCCCGATTGCGGGCGGCGCTGGAGCGGCTCGGGCGATCGCGGCTGCTCGTCGAGGAACCGGCGAAGCCGACGCCGCTGGCGTTCCCGCTGCTGGTGGATCGAATGCGGGCGTCGCTGAGTTCGGAGAAGCTCGCGGACCGCGTGCGCAAGATGCAGATGGAACTCGAATCGGCGGTGGATTGAATGCTCGAAATCACCCTCGTCGGCGAAGCGGTTCACTTGCTCGGTTCCAAATCGCTCTACTGGCCGCGGCGGGAAACGCTCTTCATCGCAGACCCTCACTGGGGCAAGGCCGCGGCGTTCCGCGCGTCGGGCATCGCCATCGCGTCGGAACCGCTGGACGCGGACTTGGGCCGCTTGAGCGGCGCGCTCCGCGAATCCGGGGCGCGGCGGTTGGTCGTCCTCGGCGACTTGTTCCACGCGCGAGCCGGCAAATCGCCGGGCGTGCTGCGGTCCGCGGCCGCGTGGCGAGCGGGATTCGCAACCTTGGAGGTGCTGCTCGTGCGAGGCAACCACGACCGCGGGGCGGGCGATCCGCCGGGCGAGTGGCGGTTCGATTGCCGCGCGGAACCCGTCCTCGAACCCCCGTTCGCGTTCCGCCATTTCCCGAACGAAGTCGCCGGCCACTACGCGCTCGCGGGCCACGTGCATCCGGCCGTGACCTTACGCGGGGAAGGGCGGGACCGCCTGCGATTGCCCGCCTTTCGGGTCGGCCAGCGCGTGGCCGTGCTCCCCGCATTCGGCAGCTTCACCGGTACCGCGGAGGGAAAGCTCGATCCCGGCGACCGCGCGTTCGCCGTTGCGGAGGGCGAAGTCATCGAAGTGCGCCGCGGTGGAGCGGGTTCCGAACGACCGGCGGGGGTTTGAGGCCCATCACGTCGTCAATTCCGAAATCGGCCCCGTGCTGTCGGCGAACTTCTCCGTCTCGACGCCCATTTTGTTGGCCATCGTGAGCAGCAGGTTCGAGAGGCGGGCTTTCTCGTCCACGGGGCGAGAGCAGACGCCGTAGTGGCTTCCGGGCGTGGCGAGGTCGTATTTGCCGATCTTGGGGAGGTTGAAGTCGAGGTGCTTGCCGTGCTTGAACCCGAGCGCCTGGCCGCCCGCGAGGACGATGGGCAGGTTCGCGTTGCCGTGACTGTGACCGTAGCTCATGCCGCTGCCGAAGAGCACCATCGACTGATCGAGGAGCGTTCCGTCGCCTTCTTTGACTGCTTGAAGTTGATCGAGGAAGTACGCGAATTGCTCGGCGATGAACGCATCGCTGCGGGAGAGGCGGACCATCTGTTCGGGGTCGCCGTTGTGGTGGGAAAGTTCGTGGCGGGTCTGCGGGATGCCGATCTCGGGGATCGCGAGGCCGTTGCTTTCGCTGCCGCTCATGTAGGTGACGACGCGGGTCATATCGGTGCGGAGCGTGAGCACGATCAGGTCGTACATCGTGCGGTAGTACTCGCCGGCTTCGGCCTTTGAAACATTGCGTTGCAATTTCTCGCCGGTGGCCTTATCGACGACGGGCTTCGGCACGTTCAACCACGAATCGAGCCGTTCGGTGCGGACTTCCACATCGCGCACGGCGTGGAGGTATTCGTCCAGCTTCGTGCGGTCTTCGCCGCCGAGGTTGGTGCGGAACGTCTTGGCGTCCGAGAGCACCGCGTCCAATACGCTGCGGCGGCGATTCAATCGACGGCGCTGAGCGTCGATCCCGCCGGTCTCGACGCCGAAGAGGCGATTGAAGACGTTGCGGGGATTGTCATCGGCGGGTAGGGGCACGCCGTCGCGGGACCAGCCGAGCGTGGTGTCGCCGCGAGAGATGGACAGTTCCAAGGAGCCGAAGCGGGTCTTCGGGGCGGTCACCTCGGCCATGAGTTGATCGCACGAGACGCTGTTGCGGAAGGCCCCGCCCTCCTGGCTGATCTTGGCCCCGGTGAGCCAAATCTTGGCGCACTCGTGGGCCTGGCCGAGCCCGGTCG
>Ga0209490_10003443_pt1 | contig 14753 bp, 11 predicted proteins | sample MAT06_FD_187209 | JGI IMG/M metagenome (GOLD analysis project Ga0209490, IMG submission 187209) | Freshwater microbial communities from Lake Fryxell liftoff mats and glacier meltwater in Antarctica - MAT-06 (SPAdes) (version 2) | ecosystem: Environmental > Aquatic > Freshwater > Ice > Liftoff...
CAAAAACAATTCTATAAGGAACATAATATGAAACGTATGGCTATCCCCCTGCCATTGGTACACTTTTTGTTCTTCTAATCTCGCTCAGTTTATTCTTCAACCGCAACCACCCCACCCCGCCCGATGCCGTTTGGATAGCACAGGCGGTGCAGGCCACCCTTACCGCCTGGCCGACCCGCCAGCCGCCGGTGGTAGAAGTCAGGCACCGGGTGGTACCATTCCTACAGCACCGGTAACGTGAAAATTTGGACACAGATTACGCAGATTTCACATCTGTTTATCCGTGTTCATCCACCAAATCGGCGTTATCCGCGTGCTATTTTTACAGTAGGTAACATGCCTCTGGCACCAATAACAATGAAAATATATCCGCAGATTGCACAGATTGACACAGGTTTTTATCCGCGTGAATCCGCCTAATCCGCCGCATCCGCGTGCTATTTTTACAGTAGACATTTACAGGAGACAAAGGAGAAACCGATGACATCCCTCACCAGATCGTTTCCACTGCTTATCAACCTGTACCAGCAGTTGGCCAGGCAAACAAGCGCGCTTGTCCACGGGCGCACGGTTCAGCCTGCCGCAGCGTTGCCGATTACGCCCGTTGCCGGCAGCAGCGCCAGTAGCGTGCATCTGCTGATAACCCCACCACTTGGCCCTAACGCGGTGACACAGATGCAGGTGATCGGGGCACTGGATCGCCACAGCTACCAAGCCTTTATAGCCAGTGCGGCTGCCCTCTATCGGCAAGGGCAAACCAAGTTACTGGTTGATCTGGGCCAGACCACCCAGATCGAACTCTCTGGGCTTTTCGCCCTGCATAGCATTGCTCGGCTCTATGCCGGCGGGAGCTTGTTGGACCCAGAAAGTGGCTGGGCTGGCTTGCGGGCCGCGGCCGAGGAGGCGACACCAGCACTGGGCGATCAAGGCACAGGCAAGAGCACCATCATGCGCCGCTTTACCAGTCTGATGCGTAACGTGTGTATGGTGGAAGAAGAGCAGGTCGTTGCAATGACGTAACATTCAAGCTATCATGGGGTGATGGGGAAATAAAAATGGGTCAACGATATAAGCCGTTGACCCATTTCTCCAGACTATTTCACCGCGATCAGAGTGGTACACGTGCGGAAACGACGGGAGTCAACCGCGCACATGGCGAAATAAAATGCTGTTTCTGCCCGGCCATATAGCCAGAGGGTACTTCTTCTCTACTCTAGCCAAAGTGAAAAAGATTTGCAAGTAGAAGTTTGGTGACAATAACGCCTGCCGTTCCTCTGATCTTTTCTAATGGGTATCGATAGTATGCCTGTAATACGATTAACACGCTAGAGCACGCTAAGTATGATTTGCCAAGATAGTCCTGTTCAGCTGACAAAGCTGTATCCTCGCTATCGTTAAAATTAGAAGCCTCCACTACATTGATGGGAATGCCGGCAGAAAAGATATAGTTTTAACTTGTACAAGCCTAAAAATATCATTAGACATTATATCGATTTAAAAGTCGACAAAAAGATGCAATTGAAGTAGGCCGTAATGCCAAGGGCGGAATTTTAGCCTGAAATTATGCAGACCGCAACAGAGTTCCATAATCGAGTCGCGGAAGCCCGCTTTCCAATTGCGCAGCTTATCTTTCACTATGCGCAGGCGTTGGACGCCGACGATAGCATGTTCAATGCGGATACGAAGCGAAGCCTGCCATTGATTGATTGACGGCTTTATCGAGATCGGAAAGCGCTTTGCCTTTTGGCTTTTTCTTGGGTTGCAGAATGGCAACCCCTTCAAGTGAAAAGCCTTGAAAACCGCAATCTTGGCTCAAACGACTGCCCTTAGGCAAGCGGTAGTCGGCTTGATCGGCGAGTTTCTTATCATGCCTTTTGCCTTCAACGGTGGCCGTCAAGAAGAGCACTCGACAATCCGTATCGATGAGTAGATTATTTTTGATGGTGTGCGCGTGCGCTTTGCCACTGTAATACAAGCGTTGCTGCTCTGGATCAAGCGGACGTAGAATCGGACGCTCCGTCCCATCGTGAAAAAAGAGACTTTGGCCCTTGAGTTGGACGGATAAATTAAGCAGTGTGCGTGCCGGCAGTTCATTCCGCAGCGCCAAAGTGGTGCGTAGAACAGGCAGTAACCCGTGAATCCACTGATTCGCTTTGGGTTGACTGATGCCGAACAAAGCGGCTTGCACTTCCTGCAGTGGATAACTCTTGCAATAGCTCAAGATAAAGAAAAGGTAACTATTCAGGCACGAAATAGCGGATGGTAATTCGGCAAAACCACAATATATAGTGGTTTGTAGTCAAATGTGGTTTCGCATAATGAGCAAAACTTGGTTTGCCAGTATATGCAAAATCTATATATTGTAGTTTCGTACATTGTACCTACTGCATATTGTGCAATTGACGTGATTGTCATGCCTGAATAGTTACAAGAAAAGTTTCTCATGACTCCTGGGTAAGGAACTGTTGCAATATTCAACATACGACCGTTGCTGGCGTTTTTCCCCTGCTAACGTGTATTTTTCCATACGTTGCTAGAAATTCTTTTCAAAACCTGGCAACAATGCATCGAATTCTTCCGACGTAAAACCCGTCAAGGCGAGAAAGCGCTTCGGTTTCTTGTGATATTTATAATATTTGCTCATCGTGTTTCTCCTCTTCCCTTTGCAATGCTGGGCTTTAGGATAAACTTTGATGACCCTATTGGGCTGTAATCTAATCGATATAAGGTCTATTTGACAGGAATAAGTTCTCCATGTTACATTGACTTCATGAGGCTATTTGAGCAGCTATTATCACCAAATTAAATTAGTAAACTACCATAGTTATGTAGTGAATTAGATCTTTCCCAATCTTTACCTTTCCATTTTGTCCGATTGCAGAAACTAGCGAGAGCCAACCGTCGTTTGTAGAAAGAAGACACGATGGCGAAAATACGAGCACGTAACGTCAGTAAGACCTTTCGCGCCAAAGGCACCATGGTCGAAGCAGTGAAGCATGTCGATGTGGATATTGGCGAGGGTGAATTTGCCGTCTTTGTCGGACCGTCGGGCAGTGGCAAGACGACCTTTCTGCGCTTGGTGGCTGGCCTAGAATTGCCCACCAGCGGCCAGATCTGGATTGGCGATCGCGACGTGACGACAGTCCATCCACGCGCACGGGGGATCGCGATGGTCTTTCAAGATTATGCTCTCTATCCCCACATGACCGTCCGCCAGAACATGGCCTTTGCCCTAGAAAATCTCAAACATCCACGTCATGAAATCGAACAACGCGTGAATCAGGCGGCTGACATGCTTCAAATCCGCGCATTATTGGAGCGCCGCCCGCGCGAGTTAAGCGGTGGCCAGCGGCAGCGGGTTGCGGTAGGCCGAGCGATCGTTCGCCAACCTGCTGCCTTTCTGTTTGATGAACCACTCTCGAACTTGGATGCCAAACTGCGCGTGCAAATGCGCGTGGAGCTGGCCGAGTTGCACCGCCGCTTGGCTGCCACCGCGCTTTATGTCACGCATGATCAGGTGGAGGCGATGACGCTCGGTGAGCGCATCTTTGTGATGAACGACGGTGTGATTCAGCAGGTGGGGCGTGGTACAGAGCTGTATGAGCAGCCGGCCAACACCTTTGTCGCATCCTTTCTCGGATCGCCGCCGATGAATCTATTCCCAGCACGGCTGGAAGCGGAAAGGGAGCGGCTCCTTGTGGTGCAGGACGAGCTTCGTCTCCCGCTCACGGCTGAATTGAGCCGCCGGTACCAATCTTTTGCGCACCGTGAAGTAACAGTAGGGATTCGGCCTGAACATATCGCGGCGCTGAACAGTCTAACCATGACTGAACCGGGGTGGATGCCAGCGGATGTTCATCTCTTGATCACCGAACATTTGGGTTCTGAAAAACTCGTCTATTTCACGCTGGGCGCACAACGTCTGGTGGCTAAGATGCCCGAAGATGCACCGCTGTCAGCCTTTGGTGCTGGTCAGCTAGCCTTCAACACGAACCGCATCCAACTCTTTGACCGGACAACGAATCAGGCATTACACGCTGGCTGATCGTAAATAGTTATCTACTCCACTGAACTTTAGAGGATAGCTGCCATGTCTATGGATTTACGCCAGCTTGTCCGTTGGCCGCAACGCATGCTCGAACACCGGGCCTATAACGAGTATCTTTGGGCCTACATTTTCCTCGCGCCTTTTATCCTGATCTTTGGTGTTTTCACTATCTATACCCTCGTCTGGGGGGTCGTGATTAGTTTCCAGGACTTTACTGCCTTTCGGGCGGAACATCGCTTTATCGGGCTGAATAACTACGCTGCCGCGCTGCGCGATCCTGTGACATGGCACTCACTCCGCATTTCGGCGCTCTATACGGTGGCAACGGTGCCGGTAGGCATTCTTTGGCCCTTTTTTCTGGCCGTGATCATTCAGCAGCTGCATCCGCGTCTGCGTGCTTTCTACCGCAGTGCCTTCTATTTGCCGGGCGTTACCTCCGGCGTGGTGATGACGTTGGTCTGGGTCTGGATCTTCTACCCGATGGCGGGGGGGCTGGCCAACGGCCTGCTCAATCTCTTTGGCATCAAGCCGCAACTCTGGTTTGGGGATGCCAAACAGGCCCTGCCTTCGCTCATCTTTATGAGTTGGCTGACAGGCTGGGGCGGCGGTGTGGTGCTCTACTCAGCGGCCATGAACAATATTCCCCAAAGCCTTTACGAGGCCGCCGACCTAGATTGCACCTCGGCGCTCGGCAAGTTTCGTCATATCACCTGGCCGCTGGTAAAACCAACGACCCTTTTTCTGTTGGTCACCACCACGATTGGCTCCTTTCAGGTCTTCCAATCGGCCTACATTGCCACGAGCGGCGGGCCCCAGTTGGCAACGACTACCTTTGTCTACCACATCTGGACGACGGCGTTTGAGATCTTGCATCTGGGGCGCGGCGCGGCAATGTCGATGATTCTGACGATCATTGTGATGGCCGTCGCGATCATTCAGTTTCGTTATATGTCCACGGATGTCGAGTATTAATCTGCGAGCCATATTTTCACGCTACGAATCACGCGATCTCATTCTGACAACCCATAGAGATGAAGGATCGAACTATGCAGCTGGATCAAGCCAAGGCAGTCGAAGAAGGATTAGAGACAGGCATACCGCAAAGCCCGCGGCGCGAATGGCTGGGTCGACGCGATCTGCTCATGGATTCGCTCGTGAAGGGATCGCTGATTGTCATCGTCAGTGTGTTGGCGCTGATCTATCTATTGCCGATGTATTGGCTCTTCGTCACCAGCATCAAGTTTCCCGACAGTCTCTACGAATTGACGCCAGATTTGCTCCCGGACCGCCTGAGCTTTCTCTCTTGGCAGCGGATCTTTGCGCATCCGCTCATTGGCCCCTGGTTTATCAACAGCATGATCGTTTCTGTGGCGGCCACCATCGGCGTCGTGGCGGTTAGTTCCTTGGCTGGTTATGTCTTTGCCAAAATGGAATTCCCAGGCAAGCGCCCCCTCTTCTGGCTCGTGCTGCTAACATTGATGTTGCCGGGGCAGGCCACGATTGTCCCCATGTATGCCCTTATGTTGCGCCTGGGCTGGCTCGACACCTTTTGGCCGCTAATTATCCCCTCGTTTGGGGATGCCTTTGCAGTCTTCCTCATGAAACAATTTATGCAGACACTGCCCTCCAGCCTGATCGACGCCGCGCGCATGGACGGTTCTTCCGAATGGAAGATCTTTTGGCGCATTGTGCTGCCGCTCGCCCGGCCAGGCTTGGCGGTGCTAACTATCTTTACCTTTGTCGGCCACTGGAACAGTTTTCTCTGGCCACTTCTGATGCTGCGTCACAACGATATGTATACACTGCAAGTCGGACTAGCAAGTATGAGGTCATCGATGGGCAACATGCAGTTGCTGATGGCAGCAGCGGCCTTTACCGCGATCCCGATGATTCTGATCTTTATCCTCTTTCAACGCTACTTTCTTGAAGGCTTGACGATCGGCGCGCTCAAAGGATAGGGGCTTATTGTATTCTTGCTCCGATTCCTTCACTTCCTATTGTTACAGTCCAAGCGTATATCGAAAGGAAATTATGTTATGAGACGAGTGATGTTATCCATTTGGTTGATTGGGAGCATGCTGGGTTTGCTGGTCGCCTGTGTAGCACCATCTGGGCAGGACGGCGCAGCACCCGCCGGTGAAAAGGACGAGATCATTTTTTCTGCGCTGGGGGATCCCAATGCCATGGCCGAGCACCCCTGGTCGCAACTTGTCGAAGAGTATAACGCCGCCCACCCCGAGGTGGAGGTCGTTGTCGTCGCCGGGTTAGGGTGGGATGCGTTGGGCACCATGATCCTGGCCGGCAATGCCCCCGATCTTATGCATGTCTCGATGGCCGGCATCTTCAGTGCCGTGCCACAGATGCCCTATGCGGTCAATGTCGCGCCCTATCTCACAGAAGAGGATATTGCAGACTTCGGCCCCCTCTTCGACAACCTGCGCCATCCCGCTGACCCTGACCACATTCTGGGCTTTCCCGTCGAACTACGACCCGAACCAGAGATTTGTGCCAACCTGGATCTCTTTGAGGAAGCCGGGATCGACTGGCAAAAGATCCGCGCCGAAGGCTGGACTTGGGACGAATTCATTGAAGCAGCCCAGAAGATGACAATTGATGCGAACGGCAAGCACGCCAATGAAGCCGACTTTGATCCAGAGAATATTGCGCGCTGGGCGTGGGTGGACGTCCGCGATGGTCTAGCTTGGCAGGTTGGGATCACGATGATGAACAACGGTCTAGCCCAATTCACTGGCCCTGGTACGGCTAGCGTCGGCAGCCAATGGGATCTCACTGGCCCGCTCGCAGCCGAGTCTGCCCAGTTCGTTCAGGATTGGTTGTACAAATACCATATCGCTGACCCCGCGACGCGCGCCTGGGGCGATCCCCAGTTTATGCAGAGTTTCCAATATTTGATCGATGGCCGCGGGGCGATGAACTCTTTCGGTGGCGCGACCTGCCTGGGCGGGGTAGCGATGTACAATCAGGCGATTGATAACGGCGAAATTGCTGGCGAAAAATTAGAAGCTAGACTCTGGCCGTTGCCCACACCCTACAACGCGGCCAATATGCAGTCCGAGGTTTATTCGATTCGCCCCATTTATCTACAGATGATGAGCCAAGAACCGTACAAGGGCGACAAGCACACGGAGAATGTGGTCAACTTCGCCAAGTGGTTTATTAGCACCGAAACGCAGATCCACTTGTGCAAGGAACTTTCCAAAGCACCCTGTCCGCTGCCAGCACGCGAATCGGTGCGCTCGGCCATCCTAACCGATCCCGCACGCTTAGCCGACATCGACTACATGCTGGCGCGTGGCAAATCCATTCCGCAACTCGGCCATCCCGCCAATAGCCTGATCAGCCAACAAGTCTGGGGACCGCTGATCGACCAATTACTGGCAAACGAAATCAATGGCGAGCAATTTGCCGAACAGCTTGGTCAGCAGGCACAGCCATTCCTGGATGATTGGGTAAACAATGCCACCGAACAGGATGCCGCACTGATCAACATTTGGTGTACCATCCCCAGTTGGTTTCCTGGGCCACACTATCCGAACTACACACCGCAAATCTCAGAAGCCTGTCAGGCCAAGGTGGAAGAACTCGGCATCGCGACCCAGTAGCAGTCTGCGGCCAAGTCGGGACAATATCTTTTATTGGTTGAACAGGGAGGAAATAAAAACGATGACACTGCGTATTGGCGACGGCAGTGATTGGCATTTCGTAAACGGCACTTGGGAGGATATCGCCGATCAGGGCATGACGGTCACGCCGGATCTGCGACGTCAGGACGGGCCTAGCATTCAGGGCAATCACTACGCGTTCCTGCGCACGCACAGCTATACCAATGTCCGGCTCCGCTTTGAGTTTCAGCTCGGCAACCATGCCGATGTCGGGATCATCTTGCGCGCCCGCAATGAAACAGAATTCTATCTGCTGCACTTTCCCAACTGCGGCCAAGGCAGTCGTGCCCAACACTTCTGGGTGGCCTTGTCGCAGATGGACAAGAGCGGCTATCTGCGACATCTCAAGCTGGAGATGGTCCGACGCGTGCCCAGCAACAGTGGATTATGGTTGCCAGCAGAGATCACGCTCCAAGCCAATCAGTTGCAGGTACGCGTTGGACGGCATGGGATATTTAGTGCTACAGCTGAAGGGCTAACAGATCCGGGTCGCATCGGTCTCTATGCCTTCATTCCGCGTACTGATGCGGAAGTTGCCATCCGTAACCTGATCGTAGAAGGCGAACCTACCGATGTTGGTGGCTGGACAGACAAGGTACACTCGCCTGTAAACTGGTTTCATCCGCAACCGGCGTCTAGCGCATGGCAGCGCCCAGCCGACCTGCTCCGTTTTCCCAACGGCGAACTCCTGCTCAGTTACGCCGAGCAGCAAGAGTCCTTCAGTGGCAGTATTACGCCGCTCTTAACGCGCTCGGTTGATAACGGACGAAGTTGGTCACCGCCGGAACCGCTACAGATCGAGAAGAACGACCTTGGTTGGGAGCCAGCGCGGCTACATCTAACGCCCAAAGGCCGCCTCATATGCTTGACCAAAAGCGGCACCGGCTACCTCACCGCCGAGTCACCTGATCGGGGTCGCACTTGGTCCGCGTTAGTACCGACCAATCTGGCGCCTACCCCGGCGAATCTCTCTGGCATTCATCTAGGGCCGCAAGCGTTCTTGAATCTGGATGACGGTGCCATGCTGATGCTGGGCTATGGCGCCCGCCCCGATCTGAATAAGGAGGGTATGACGATCTATACCTGGGGCTCGCATCACTGCCAAGCCTTTGTCTGCCGCTCGACGGATGACGGCGACACCTGGTCGCCTTGGACAAATCTAGACAACGCTGGCGTTGACAGATATCCAGACCCTGCCCATCCCGATCATTTGCTGGGTCGTCCCATTGAAGGCAATCTGGATCTGACTGAAATTTGTGCCGCCCAAGTGCGTGATGGTCGCATTCTGGCGCTGATTCGCCCGATCTACTCACCTTGGATGTGGGAGAGCTGGTCGGACGACGGCGGCGTGACGTGGGCACCCTGTGTACGTGGCCCTTTTCCAGGCTACGCAACGCCCAATATGTTGCGCACGCAAGCCGGCGCGCTGTTGGTCGCCCATCGCCTGCCCACCATGACCGTCAACCTCAGTGGGGACGATGGCGCCACTTGGGACGAAGGTACACAAATCGATAGTGCCATCTGGGTAATGGGCGCGATGGTCGAAGTAGAACCGGATCTGGCCCTCTATGTCTACTGGGATTCTTTCGAGTCGCGTATGCGGGCACAGCACATGCGTGTCCTCCCTACAGGATTGGAGCCAGTACGCATGGCTGCGTAAGGCCGGTTTGGCTAATATAGGGCTTACCTGTAGGGTCTCCTGCGGAGCGATTCAACTGCGTACATGCAAAATTGATTAGCAAAGGAAACAGGAGCAAAATCGTGCGTATCGAGCAGATCGAGTTTATCAAAGTTGTGGTGCCAATGCGGCCCGACACTGTCCACAGCAGCGGCATCTCCGATCCGCTCTGTGCGCCCGATCCAGTGAGTGGACGCGTGGCGAACTTCTGGGAATTCCCCAAGTGGATCATTCTCATGCACGCCGATAACGGACTCACTGGCCTGGGCGAACCACGCCGCGGCGATCTAGAGCCGTTGTTATACGCCGCAGCCAGCCGCCTGATCGGGCAGCCGTTGCGCGCTTGTCCGCCGGGTAACCTGCCCATCCCCCGCGATCTGGTTTATGACGGCTTTGAGATGGCCTGGTACGACTTGCTGGGCAAACATCTGGGCGTGCCCGTCTGGCATCTCTTGGGTGGCCGGCGGCTCGATCAGGTGCCGGTCGATTACTGGATGGGTCGCTGTACGCCCGAAGAGACGGCCAGCCGCGTCCAACACGCGCGTGCGCTCGGCTTCAAGGGCGTGAAGATGAAATGCGCCCTGGGTGATCCCATCACCGAACGAGTGAGTGCGGTGCGTGCGGTGGCAGCTGATTTTTCGATCGTGCTTGATCCGAATGAGCGCTTTTATGACGTGGCATCCGCCGTACAGGTCGCACGCACGCTTGAACCGTTTGAAAACTTGATTTTGGAAAGCCCAGTCCCCCAATCACGGCTGGATTGGTATGTAGCATTGCGCAGCAAGATCCGCCATGACGTTGCCCTGCACCTGACCAGCCTACCCGAGTTGCTGGCCGCGCTGAAGGTAGATGCTGCGGAGCACTACAACTTGCTGGGAACAATTCGTGAGTTCGTCGATTGGGCCACGATAGCCCACACCACCGGTCACCAAACCTGGCGCGGCACAGGCATGGATCTAGGGATACGGGATATGAGCAGTGTTCACGCCGCGTCGGCAGCGGGTTGTACACTGCCCAGCGACTTGATCGGCAACCTCTTCCGCGAGGATGACCTGATCTGCGCGCCCATCCAGATCGAAGAGGGCTATGCCCACGTTCCCGACGCGCCCGGCCTGGGGGTCGAGTTGGACATGGCGGCAGTTGCGCATTATCGAGTAGACTAAATTAATCGTTAAACCATACTAAAGCCGCACCTATCTACTCGACGAATCTCTGTGCAGTTTATGCGACTAAGGTTTTATTGATAAGGAGCCCCGCATGCCATTGGAGGTCAGCGCGCTCTGCGCCTTCCCCTGGGATTTCGCCGACAAAGGGATTGATACGACCCTGGCCTACAGCCGCGATTTGGGGATCAGCCACCTGTTCTTGGCCGTCAGCTATCACGCTGGCTATTTCTTTTATCCAGACAATCCGGTGCGGCGCGTACATTTGCTGGAAGATGGCGTCACCTATTTTCGACCACGGCCAACGTTCTACCAGGGGACGCCCCTGCAACCCGTGACCGCGGCCCTATGTACCGAGCGCGATTGGGTGGCAGATATTACGGGTCGGCTCGATCACTTTGGACTAAAGTTGGGTGCGTGGACGGTCTGTTTGCACAACACCCGGCTGGGCCTGCTCCATCCTGAGTGTACGGTGCAGAACGCGCTGGGGGATTGCTATCCACATGCGCTTTGCCCAAGCGACACCCGGGTGCAAGCTTATGTCCTGGGTCTGATCCAAGACTTGGTTACCCACTTGCCGCTGGATATGATTCTCCTAGAGGCGACCGACTATCGTGGACGGCGGCATGGTGGCGACTGGGTGGGCGGTCATCATCACGAACGCGATGGGATCGTGCTGGCCCCGCTTGAGCAAGCGCTCTTGGATATCAGCTTTGCGGCTTCCGATCTAGCGGCGGCCAGGGCAGCCGGCATCGATGGGGAGACAGTCCGACGTGCTGTAGCTGACCACTTGCGCGTTTGTTTGGCCGAGTATCCCAAGCGGCCCAGTGACCGACCGACGAGCTTGGCAGAGTTCGAGACACAGTTGCCCGCATTGGCTGCCTATCGTGCCTGTCTCAACCAACAGGTGATCCAGTTTGGTGCGCTGATCAGAGATGTGGTGGCACCGGCTGGCGTCCAGATTGTCGGTGGTGATGCGACGGCCTGCGATTGGCGCGTGGCTGGGGTCTATGGCAAAACGCCCGTCGAGATCGCGGCCACGACACGCGCGGTCAAGGGTGTTGCGCTACCCCATCAAAAGATAATGGCTGGCATCCGACTTGGCTTCAACCCGCCAGCCCTTGGTGCGATCCATAGCGAGACGCAACTGGTACGCGCCGTGCAGGCCGCGGCGGAAGGCGGTGCAGCAGGCATCTACTTTTACAACTTAGCCGAAGCGCCAGCCAAGGCGCTCAACTGGATCGCGCCAGCCTTGCACCCCACCTCATCGCCCACTTCCGTCCGTCCGCTCCGTCTAGGGTTGGTTGGCTGTGGCGGCATCAGCGAAGCCTACCTACGGGCAGCCCAGCGGCTTGCCGAGGTCGAGATCAGCGCGGTAGCCGATGTGGATCTACTTCAGGCGCAGCGACGCGCGACACAATTCGGGATCGTCAGCGCGGTCGGCTCGGTCGATGAGCTCCTGCGCACGGCAGATGTGGACGCACTAGTGATTGCCGTGCCGCCGTACTGGCATGCGGAACTGCTTTTGTCCGGACTGGCAGCGCACAAAGCGATATTGATGGAGAAACCGCTGGGATTGAACCTGAGTGAAGCCGATGCGATGGTCGATGCTGCGCTCGCTGGCGGTCAGGTTATCGGCATGGGATTGGTTCACCGCTATCTTCCCTTCTACCGCGTGCTGCGCGATTTGATACGTGCGGGTGCGTTGGGACGTATTCGACAAATTCGGGTACGCACTGGCCGTGATCTCTACACCGATCCACGTTTTCGAAAGCCAACACAGACGCGTGGCGGTTGGTTAACCCAACCAGCGATCGCCGGGGGCGGGATTCTAATGAGCAGCACGATTCATCTGCTTTCCGTCTGTTCCTTCCTGCTGGACGACACACCCTTTACCCAGGCCGAGGCACAATTGCGCCAACTGCATCGCCATCGCTATCCAGGGATTGAAGACGACGTGAGTCTATTTATCATGACGTCCACGAACGTCGAGCTACAGGTGGAAGATAGTTGGGTGCGCGATTGGCCTTTTGAGCTAGAAATCTGGGGAGAAGCTGGCTGGCTGCGCGCCAATGGTCCAACTTGGGCAACCAGTGTCGCACTCACCGGCAACTTGTCCGGCTTCGTGCCGCCAGTGTATCAGGATTTGGGCGCAGCATCGGGCTTCACCGTCAATGCAGCTTGCTTCGAGGCAAGTTGTCTGCCCCTATTTGATGGGCTACTCGCCGATTTCGCAGCCAGCGTGTGCAGAGCGCATCCGACGCCGGAACTGCCCGGTATTTTGCATGGTCGGAATATGCAAGCCACCGTGGCCGCTTGTTACACCGCTGCAGTCAGCCACACGGCAACGCCGGTTGCTTGGCGAGCGCCCAAATAAGATAGATGCCTCAAAGAAGACAGTTTTATGCGTGTATAAGCATGTTCTATCAGGAACAGGAACCGCCATCTATCCACTCCCCGCGCATTTGTTTAGCTACAACTACCCTTCTCCCTGGCTTGCAATAAATTTACAAAGACTGATTACAATTTCTATTAAAGTCTATCCTTCATACCTTACCCATAGCATACCAATGAAGTGGCCATCAATCGACGGCAAGCCTGCTTTAGCCGGAGCGAGCTCGTGGGTGCGACTCTCTCGTTCTACCACCACAAAATCTCTGCAAAACAAAAAGAGCCGTCAGACTATCTGAAGACCCTTTTTGTCCTATATTTTTTTACTATAATTCTGCGGAAACGACGGGATTTGAACCCGCGACCTCGGCCTTGACAGGGCCGCATGCTAACCGCTACACCACGTCTCCATTGAAACAACGTTGCTTATAATATCACTGCACAGGGTGGATTGTCAAATGGGTGGCGCTGAGAAATTCAGAAACGCTTTGATCAGCGGGACAAAGTCGGTCAAGGCACGGACGCGTTCGCCCCAGGCGCGATGCGCTGCACCCAACAACAAGGTCAGCGCTGGATTCTCGGTATGCTTGCCATGCGTGCAATCTTCAACGTTGCCATGATCGCTGCTGACGATGATCAGCGTCTGTTCCAGATCGGCTGCCGCCAACAGGCCGGCCAGAAAGCGATCAAATATCTGAAAATTGGCGATCGCCGCATCGAGCTGAGCGCGATGCCCTAGCAGATCGGTCAACCAGTGCTCGAAGAAGACAAAGTGATAATTTTGGGCCAGCTGCCATAACACTTGGCCACCCGCTTCTGGGGTGTAAACCGACACATCGTGATACCCCAATTGGTCGCGCCAACCGGCGTTGGTAAAATCGGCGGCCAGGGCATGGCCGGCATATAAGTCGGCTTGGTTGGGTAGGATTTGGCCGCCAACCGTGGCGGCGTAAGGCACGGCACTCAGCAGACGTTTGCCCCGTTGCACAGCATCAAAATAGCCTTGCGGATAGGCATTGCAAAAGTAGCCCTGCCGCCCGCTCGCGCGCAACTGTTGAAAAATACTGGCTTCGTCTAGAATGGCGCGCACGCGGGCATCCGGCCGCGGGCCATAGTGCTCGCCCAAGCGTTGTGGAGCATTGATCCCCGTCAGGATGGCCGCTTGCCCAGTGGCACTCTGTGGTCGGCCCGGTATGCCAAGCTGGGCATCGGTGGGGATCAGTTCGGCATGCACGGTCGAGAGGCGACCGGTCGCCGCCACGGGCCGTTGACCGTCCAACAAGTGATGCAATGTCGGATAAGCGCCCGCGGCCAGTGGGTTGACAGCGGGATCATCGGCACCCAAGCCGACGCCGTCGAGAAAAAGAAAGATAACGCGCTTCAACGGACGGCTTCTCGCGGCTCAGCCATGTGGGCATTGACAATCGCCACAAGCCTTTGCTCCAGTTCAGCCAAGCCAGGGTTGACCTCGACATATTGTAATCCCAGCTTAGCGGCAGCCGCTTGGGCGCGGGCGCGTTCGGCATGCTCGGGCAATTGTTGGAGATACATCAAGTGGGTGTAGTTGCCAAAGTACAGTTGCAATAGTTCGGGATGACGATCCAAGCCCAGCCCTTTCCAGACCAGGCTGTCAAAGTGGTGAGCTAGAAAATCAGTCAGATAAAAGGTGCCAAGATGGGCCTCATTTTGCTGATCGAAGGCTGCGCCACCATAAAACTCGTAGCAGTGGGGACCGGCGATACGCACGACGTGCGGATAGCGCTCGATCAGGGCATCCAATGCGCCGCCCG
>Ga0209490_10003447_pt1 | contig 14747 bp, 15 predicted proteins | sample MAT06_FD_187209 | JGI IMG/M metagenome (GOLD analysis project Ga0209490, IMG submission 187209) | Freshwater microbial communities from Lake Fryxell liftoff mats and glacier meltwater in Antarctica - MAT-06 (SPAdes) (version 2) | ecosystem: Environmental > Aquatic > Freshwater > Ice > Liftoff...
ACACGGAGGACAGCGCCGACCGGCCTCCGTGCACTCTGTGATTGATTGCTTTTCTACAGCCCCCACCCGCTGTTAGTCGGTCCACCCCCACCCGCTGTTAATCAGTCCACCCCCACCCGCTGTTAAATCGGTCCACCCCCACCCGCCGTCAATCAGTCCCGCCCCACCCTCCTAATCGTCATGACCAGATTCTGCAGGTCAGACGGACTGATCCCGGGGATCTGCGCCGCGATGCCGAGCGACGCGGGCCGTCGTTCGCTCAGCTTGACGCGCGCTTCCGTCGACAAGGCGTGCATCGTCATGTAGTCGACGTCGTGAGGCAGCGCGAACTCGCTCATCGCCCTCAGTCGTGCAGCGCGCGTTCGCTCTCGCACGAAGTACCCGGAATATTTGATCTCGAGATCGGCGCCGATCACCGCGTCGGCTGGCAAATCGTCGCCGACCTTCGCCGCGCGAAATACATCCTGCAGTGATACGCCGGTGCGCTTCGCCAATTCCGACGCGCGCACCGCATGCGCGAGTGGCTTGGAATTCGCCGCGACCAACACCGCTTCCGCGACGACCGGTGTGATACTCGTGTCATCGGCCAACTGCAACGCCACGCGTACACTTTCCAAACGCGACAGCGCAGTCGACAGCTCGGCGTCTGCATACAACCGGGCGTCCATGGCGATCTTCGCCAGGCGACCCATCGCGTTGTCTTGTCGCACGGTGAGACGGAACTCGCTGCGTGACGTGAACAATCGATACGGTTCGTCGACGCCACGTTGCACCAAGTCATCGATCAGCACACCGATGTAACTCGTCTCGCGACCCAACACGAACGGCGTGCGCTCCTGTATCCATCGTGCGGCATTGATGCCTGCGACAACACCCTGCCCCGCGGCTTCTTCGTAGCCGGTGGTGCCGTTCACTTGTCCTGCAAACCACAATCCGGCGATGGCGCGCGATTGCAGCGTGTGATCGAGTTGTGTGGGCGGATAATAGTCGTACTCAATCGCGTACCCCGCGCGCGTCATGCGCACCTGCTCCAGCCCGCGAATGGATCGCAAGATTTCCAGCTGCACGTGCACCGGCAACGACGTGGATAATCCATTCACGTACATCTCGTGCGTATCGTGCCCTTCGGGTTCCAGGAACAACTGATGACGCTCGGCGTGCGGAAACTTGACCACTTTATCTTCGACACTCGGACAATAGCGCGGACCGCGTGACGCAATGGCGCCGCCGTACATCGCCGACTCGAGAATGTGTTCGCGAATGATGGCCGTGCCGGGCGCATCAAGATGTGTGATGTAACACGACATCTGTGCAGGGTGTCGTGTCTGCGTGCCGATGCGTCGCGGCGACGTCCAAAAGTGCGACCACGAATAGTCGAACATCTCGACGTCACTGAGCTGCTCAGGGAGTTCATGCAATGCGACCGAACGCCCATCGATGCGTGGCGGCGTTCCGGTTTTGAAACGCGCGGTCGTTAGTCCCACCGCGTCGAGTTGCGCGCCAAGATGTGTTGATGCCGCTTCGCCGGCCCGTCCACCGCTGACGCTGGTGCCCACGCCGATATGCATCTGCCCGCGTCCAAACGTGCCGGTCGTGAGCACCACAGCGCGCGCACCAAAGCGCCGACCCTCGACCGTCTCCACGCCACACACGCGTCGATCGCCGTCTTCGAACAACAACCGGGCGACCATGCCCTGTATCGGCGTCAAGTTGGGCTGCGCTTCAAGGAGCCCGCGTACGGCGCGCCGATAGAGCCCACGATCGCACTGCGAACGTGGCGCCCAGACGGCGGGACCCTTGCCCGTGTTCAGCATGCGGAACTGCACGGAGGCCAGATCGGTGGCGCGCGCGATGATTCCGCCCAGCGCGTCGACCTCGCGCACCACGGTCCCTTTCGCGATGCCGCCGATTGCCGGATTGCACGACAGCTGCCCGATTTGCTCCAGGGCACCGGTGATCAGCGCCACTGTCGCCCCCGACCGTGCCGCGCCGACAGCTGCTTCGGTTCCCGCGTGGCCACCGCCAATCACGATAACGTCGAAGCTCGCCTCGAACGCTGCGCTTGCGCGCGTGGAGGAATGGGTTTGATCAGACATAGGCGTAGCTTACCGTATTCTCTTGGTGGCCGTCATGGGCTGTTTCGCCATCGGCGCTCTTTTCGACCTTCCTTCCCGCCCCCGCAGATGCCGCTCCTGATCAGCAACACCGCGCCCAGTCTGGCCATTCGGAAGTCCGCCTTCGAACGCGTCGAGCTTACGCGACAATTGTTCGACGAGACGCTGGGCCTCACGCCGGAGGAGTTCCGCATGGAAGCCGGCCTCATTGTGATCGGGCCGCTGGTCGGCGAGAGCGCACTGACCGATCTGATCGAGACGCTGGAAGCGCGCGGCCTGATCTATTTCGACGACTTTTTTGAGTTGAGCGGCAACTTTCCCGATTGGCTCAAGCTCTTTGCTGCAGAAGTCGCGCGATAGTTCGGCGCGAACCGCGTTGGCACGACCGTCCGACGCAGCACTCCCTCCCAACCGCAGTCCAGGCACCAACTGCGACGAAAGCGCGGACCCAGCACGCGCCACCAGCCATCGCGCTGGATGGGCAGTGTGTCTCCGTCGCACAACACGCAGCGGTCGCCGTCGGGAATCATGAGAATGAAGGCCTTCGTCGCCAGCCAGATGAAGGCCACACGAATGGCCAGCACCACGCCGATGAACATCCAGGCGTCGGTCCAGGTCCACGAGTTGGCGATCTCTCTGGCGGGAATCAACATAGGCTACACGGTAAGCCGAGTGTGGTGGCGATTCATCGCAGGAAGTACCAGATGGCGATGGACGACATGATTACGATGTCGACGATCACCACCCAAATGATCCATGTCGCCTTCTTCGTTCCGGGCTTTTCGGACTGCGTCATAAATAGCGCTCTCAAGAAATCCGTTGGTGCAACGATTCGTCCATCGGTTCGCGCATCCATGCAGCGAGGAACTCGGCCGCACGCCACTCTCCATAGTACCATGGTCGCCACGGTAACATGCCAGCGGTAAAGCCGACGTGACCACCTCGTTCGGGAAACTCTATCGTAATCGCGGGATTGTTGCGCGTGACCGTGCGAACACGATCCAACACGTCAGACGGCAAAAACGGGTCGTCGACGGCGCTCAGGAGTAACGTGGGGCGTCGAATCGCAGCGAGGTACGGGAGCGAACTGGCTCGCGCGTAGTAGTCGGCGGCATCGGCGAAGCCGTGGAGCGGAGCCGTAAACTGGTCATCGAACTCCCATAACGTCCGTGCTCGTCGGACCGCCGTCAACGCCGACAATTCGCTGTGACGCGACACTTTGCTCAATGCCTTGGGAATCAGCGATCGCAGGAAAAAGCGCTCATACACCACGCCAAATCCACGACCGATATGTCGTGAAGCCCGCGCGAGGTCGAAGGGCGTGGATATGGCTACGGCACCCTTGACGTTTGACGATATTCGTTCGCCATCCTCTCCAAGCATTTTGCAGAGCACGTTTGCGCCCAATGAAACACCCACCACTCCCAGTGGCGCCCCAGGGAATGCGGTAGCCAACTGTTCGATCACGAACCGTGCATCGGAGGTTTCTCCCGAATGGTACGTCCGGGTGAGCCGATTGGGCTCCGTCCCGCACGTTCGAAAGAGCAGCAGGTCGGCCGCCCAGCCCCTTGCCCGAGCTTCCCGGAACATGGCCCGTGCGTAGTGCGAGTGGACGCCCCCTTCGAGGCCGTGCAGCAGCAAGAGCCGAGGCGCATCGGGGGATGGACCATCGAGCCGTACGAGCTCGAGGAAGTCGCCGTCGGGCGTGTCGAATCGCTCGAGGCGCGTTGCGATGTGCGGCTCTCGGCGCCCTACTCGGCCCCACAGCGTTGCCGTGTGCGGATCGGGAAGCCACCAGGCAGGACAGTATCGTCGCATGGTCTCGTTGCGCAGAGAAAAATGACCGGGAAAAGAAAGGTATGCGAGCGGGCGCCAAAAGCGCGAAGGATGGCGCGCAGGGTGGTATAATGTCCGCCATGCAAAATCCGCAAACGCTGGTTTCGTCGCCGCAATGAACAAACTGTTCCGCAATCTCACCTTCCAGGTGCTGATCGCCGTGAGCCTTGGCGTGCTGATCGGCGTGCTCGCGCCAGACGTCGCGAAGAAGCTCAAGCCGATCGGCGACACGTTTGTAAATCTCGTCAAGATGGTGATCACGCCGATCATTTTCCTGACGATCGTGCACGGAATCGCCAGCATGGCGGACTTGCGGAGACTCGGGCGCGTGGGCGGGAAAGCGCTGTTGTACTTCGAACTGGTGTCGACGCTCGCCCTGGCTATCGGTCTTATTGTTGTCAACGTCACCAAACCGGGTGCTGGCCTCGATGCGACTTCGCTCCCAACGGGTGACGTCTCAAAATACACCTCGGCCGGCGCGCAGCAGAGTACGCTCGAGTTCCTGACGCACATTGTGCCAAGTAATGTGGTGGCCGCGTTTGCGTCAGGTGATTTGTTGCCGGTCGTGTTTTTCTCGGTTCTGTTTGGCGTTGCGCTGACGGCCGTTGGCGATGCGGGACGCGACATAGCCGACTTGTTGTACAAGCTGCAAGCCGTGTTCTTCAAGATCGTCGCGATCGTGATGAAGGTGGCACCGATTGGCGCCTTTGGTGCGATGGCATATACCATCGGTAACTTTGGACTGAAAACGCTGCTCCCGTTGGGGCGATTGATGCTCGATGTCTATCTCACGATGGCGATCTTCATCTTCGTTGTACTGGGGCTGATCTGTCGCGCCTACGGATTCAGGTTATGGCCCTTCCTTCGCTACATCCGCGAAGAGATTGTCCTCGTACTTGGCACGTCAAGCTCGGAGCCTGCCCTGCCGCGCATGCTGGAAAAACTTGAGCGCTATGGCTGCGCGAGACCGGTGGTCGGTCTGGTCATTCCCACGGGGTATTCGTTCAATCTCGACGGGACCAGCATTTACCTGTCGATGGCCACGATCTTTATCGCGCAGGTGTACCGCGTGGATTTGAGCTGGACGCAACAGCTCACGCTCCTGGGCATTCTCATGCTGACGTCGAAGGGAGCGGCCGGCGTGACCGGCTCAGGCTTTATCGTGCTGGCCAGCACGCTCGCGGCCACCAATCTGGTGCCGGTGGAAGGTGTCGCGCTGTTGCTAGGCGTCGATCGCTTTATGTCCGAGGCGCGCTCGATCACCAACCTGATCGGCAACGGCGTCGCGACGCTCGTGATCGCGCGAAGCGAGGGGGCGTTCGACGATACCAAGCGTGCCGCCGCCGAGGCGGCGATGGCATGAGCGGCCTTCAGGTCCAGATCTTTGGCACCAAGAAGAATGCCGACACCCGCAAGGCGCAGCGTTTCTTTGCGGAACGCCGGATCAAGGTGCACTTCTGCGACCTTGCCGAACGCGCTGCATCGGTGGGCGAACTGAAACGCTTCGCGCAAAAGTTCGGCGTGGAAAAACTGATCGATCGCACGTCGCGCCGATTCGCTGAACTCGGACTTCGTAGTGCACTCTACGGCGAGGAACGGTGGCTCACGATCCTCGCCGACGAACCGCTCTTGCTGCAGCAGCCGTTGGTTCGCCTGCAGAACAAGTTGACGATCGGGCTGGCTGAGGAGGAGTGGAGAGGGTGGAAGGAGTAGGGAGTAGGGGGTAGTCAGTACTGAGTACTGACGTGCAGTACTCAGTACTTTAGGTGCAGTACTCAGTACTTTAGGTGCAGTACTCGGTACTTTAGGTGCAGTACTCAGTACTTCTTGGGGCAGTACTCAGTACTCTTCGAGGCAGTACTCGGTACTGCAGGCAAATACTCCCTACTGCGGCGAAAGTACTCAGTACTGCGGCGAAAGTACTCAGTACTGCGGCGAAAGTACTCAGTACTGCACGTCAGTACTGAGTACTCACTACTTCCTACTCCCTACTCATTGCATCTTCGCTGCCTTCGCCATCGCTCGTACCTGTGCAATGAGCGAATCGGCGCGGATCGTATCGCCCTGTGCGGCGACGCCGTAGGCAAGGAACTGGCCCGTCTGGATATATGCGGCAGGGATGCTGACCGAGGCATCATCAAGCCAACGCTTCTGCTTCAGCAAGGCGCCGGGGCCGGCATATCGTTTCCACAGATCCGATGTGCGCTGCACGTCGAGATAGCCGCCGGGGAACTTCACATAGGCGGGGTTATCCTTCGCTGGGGAATTCAGCAGGCGTTGTGTGAGGCCCTGCGTGACGACATAGTCTTGTAGTCCGAGCGAATTTGCGTACGGCCCGATAGAAAAGTGAATCGGGCGGTTTGGAAATGCATCCTTGATAAACTGCAGGACCATAAGCTGATCGCGCATAACGTAGCCGGGTGGGATCACCGCGTTGATGCCGCCGTGTTGAAAGGCGGCAGCTTGGGCCAGGTTTACAGCAGGCGGGAGTGAGTCGGCCTGCTCTGGCGTCAGCGAGATGATCGGGCCGGTGGGCTGTGTGTTGCTCAGCGTGGCGAAGGCGGCAATGCCTGAGCCATCGTAGGGGGTGACGCGCTCGCGAATAAGCTGATGCGCGTACCAATCCATGTTGAGATACGGAATCAACGCGATGGTCACGTCGCGACGGACACCCTCCACTTGCTGCGCGTACCACACAGGAAATGAATCGTTGTCGCCGGCGGTGATCAGGATGCCATACGGCTCGACCGATTGCAGCAGATCACGCGCCCAGTCGGCGGTGAACGTCTGGCCTTTGCGGGGCGCGTCTTTGGAATTGGTGACCAGTGGGATGAGGGCGATCAGCATCACCGGCGATGCGAGTTGCCATGAGCGCACACTGAGTCGGCCGATGCGCTGCGCGAGGAATTGCCAGATGGCGCCCAGTCCGAATCCAGCCCAGAGACCCCACGTCGCAAAACTCCAGAGATAGAAATAGTCGCGGTCGCGAACTTCGCGATTCACGTCGGTGAGTTCCGGAGCTTGCGAATGTCCATACTTGAAATTCAGATAAAAAATCAACAATGGCGTGAGCGTAAACATGAGTGGCGCCACGAAAGCGAACGAGCTTCGATCGCGCTGAAAGTGCACCGCGCCACCCAATAGTCCGAGCGCCAGAAACAGGCTGGCGAGCGCCAGCTGGGCGCCGGGATTCTCAACCCATGCGTCGCGCATCCACTGCCACTTGAAGTACAGCCACCACATACCGATCTGTGCGCCGATCGGCGCCTGGCGCTGAGCGACCGCGTGTCCGCCGTACTGTTCGCGCTGAATGATGCCTGATACACGCGAGAGGGTTTTGTCACTCAGCGTGCAGGCCACTTCGGGCCCGTTCAGACACGAGGTGGGCGCGCCCTCGTTGATGCCCGGAAAGTGCGCGGCGCGAATGGGCATGAAGGCAAATGGCGTCAAGCCAACAAACAAGACGGCAGCCGCGCCAACAATCAGCTTCCATCGCAGCACAGTCGCCGGCCGACGCAGCAGCACGAAGAGCCCGAACGCGGGAATAGGCAAAAAGCCGGCCGGATGATTGGCGTATCCCAGTCCGCACAGATACGCGACCAACAACAAGAATCCATCGGCGCGCCTGGATTGTGCGGGCGCGTCATGCCAACGCAACGCCGCCCAACTCGCCGCGGCAACGCCGAGCATGGCCAGCGTGTACACCTTCTCGTTTACAACGCTTTGGTTCCACACCGTAAAGGCCGTTGCGCCAATCCACGCGCTGGCGCTGGCGATGACGATGCGTGGCGTGGTCGTGAGTTTCCACCCTTGCAGTGAGCGATACGCCACCAAAAACCACAGCGCAGCCGACATCGCGCTGGTGGTTGCGGCGAGCAAGTTGACGCGCTCGGCGTAGCTGACCGGAAAGGGCAGCGCCGCGAAGGCATGCGCGACGATCACAAACACCGGATTGCCCGGCGGATGCGGTATGCCCAGTGTCTTCGCGGCCGCGATGTACTCGCTGGTGTCCCACATGGCAGTGGTGGGTGCCAAGGTCAGCACATACAGCACGAAGACCACGAGGCCTACGATGGCGGCGATGCGGTACGGGGGATCATCGCTTGACGGGACGCGCGCCGATGCCGATTCGGCGGTGCTGTTGGCATAGACGACCAGCGCGAGGGGAACCGCGATGACGTAGCCGATGGTGAGCAGCGAGGCCGCACTGGTGACGCCACCAGTCCAGAGCAGGCCGAAGCCAGCGAGAATAGCAAACAGGGCAGCGGCGCCAACGGACAGGGCACCGCCGGGAATACGAGAGAATAGAGACATGGCGTAGGATAATCGGTGGGGGCAGCGTAGCCCCCTCTAACTCGCGATTTCCTTACCCCGTCACAACGACGTCAGATCAATCCCACATCTATCCCACATCGATCCCGCATCAGTCCTACATGCCCACATCCTGGCGGGCGGCGGTCTGAGTTGAGTGCGGGGAGGCTGAGCGGAGCCGAGCGTCGTCGGTCGGACCGTCCGTGAGCCGCTCGAGGGTACCATCGATGACGGCACCGCCGCTGATGGCGAGGCGGCGATAGCGCAGAGTGCCAGAGACGCGCGCCGACGCGTCGAGGACCAGATCGTCGCACGATACGTTGCCAATCAAGACGCCGCGCACGGTGACGCTTGTGGCCTCGACCGAACCGTCCAGATGCCCAGTCGGCCCAATGGTCAGGGCGGTGACGCGGACGTTTCCATGAATGCTGCCGTCGAGATGCAGGATGCCGTGGTCCGCCACGAAATCTCCTTCGATCGCGACGCCTTCGCTGATCATAGAGGGCTTCATGTGCGCGCTGTTGGGCACGCTGCCGTACGGCGTGGCGAAGCCGGTCGCAGCGGTCTTCTTGCCCGACGCACCGCCGCGCCACTTATCGAACATTCGCGCGCAGGTCGAGAATACGTTGTGGATCGAGCGCTCGGCCCAGCAGGCGAATCTCGTAGTGCAAATGCGGACCGGTGGACAATCCTGTCGAACCCACTTCGCCGATCGCCTGCCACTCGGCCACCGAGTCACCGCGAGCGACCGAGAATTGTCGCAGGTGCGCGTAGCGTGTCTCGATGCCACCGTCGTGCGCAATCACAACAGTCTTCCCGTAGCCACCGCTGCGTCCGGCAAAGACCACGCGACCCGCGCGCACGGCGTGCACGGCCTGATCGCTGCTGCTCACCAAATCGAGTCCGGGATGCAGGCTGCGCGAGAAGGTGATCGGATGCTGCCGCAGGCCGTAACTCGACGTGGTGTGATAGTCGGTGAGCGGGAGACGATTGGGGAGACGCTTGACTGTCGCCATCAGCTGACGAGAACGCGACAGCTGATCCGACATACGACCGCTGGTATCGTCGAGTAATCCACTGGCGACGTCGTCACCGCCTTTCCCGTCTTTGCTTGAACCGAGATCCGGTGCGACCGGAATACCGATGCCTTCGAGCGACTCAAACCAGTTGCCATTCGACACCGCCAAAAGATCGGCAGCCGCCGTGACCTGTCCACGCAAAACCCCGGTGCGCTCACGCAGCAGCGCGGCGAGATCCGCTGATGAGAGCGAACTCAACTCATCGGCGGTCATCGAGCCTTCGGCCCTGGCGGCGCTGAGCAGGTCGGCGTAGAGCCTCTCGTTCGCTTGCAAAACGCGATCGTCCTGCAGCCGCATGACGCCAGACCACGCCAGCACGCAGGCAGCAAGTCCGAGTGATCCAAGACCGGCGCGCTGCACCGCGCGCTGAATCCCCGCGGTGATGTAGAAATGGCGAAGATGTCCGTTGCGCTCAACAACAATGCGAATGTCGCGAAAGGCGGCGCCCGACGCCGTGAGCGCGCGCCATACGGTACCCAATACGCGGCCTACGCGGAAACGGTGAATGAGCGTGACCATTTCACTCACGCCAGTGCACCGGGCGCCGCGGCGACAGGAAACCCAGCGGCCGCGAGTGCCGCGTCGGTAAGTGGGATGAGCTCGCCGTCCAACTCACCACCCGGCTCCACTTCCAGTCGCGCATACTGAATCGTTCCACTCACCCGACCGGTCGCGCGCACGGTCAATGATTTGTATGCGGTGACTTCATGAGGGCCGTCGCCGAAAATGTCGACGACCTCAGCGGTGAGGCGTCCGGCCACTCGCCCTTCGGGACCGATCAGTACTTCACGCGCCGTCACCGCGCCGTCGAGTGTCCCATACACCAGCGCTCGGCCAACGGCCACGATGGTGCCGTGCACGGTGACGCCTTCGCCAATGGTGATATTTCCCTTGTGGTCGGCGTCGGGCATGCGCAGCGGACTCGGCTAGCGTGAAGCGAGAGGAAGCCTCTGGATCGGCGACGGTTCGATGCAGAGCGCGGCAGCGGCGCAGTGATGCGCCCGACGAGCAAATTGCCACGAATGGGCCAATTGCGTAACCACCACCGCTGGCACAACTCGCCATGATGTGGGCTCATTTTATGTGACCTGACCGACATTGCCGCACGACATCAACACTCCGCGCCGAACAAGCACCGATGCCTGCAGTGCACCCCACAATGGCCTGCTTGAGCAGCTCCGACCTCTACTCGCTTTCAGGAATCGAGTCGATATCGCGGGCTGCAAGAAGCACGCGAGTAAATGTGCGGGTCATTGGCAGTCGGACAGTGATAAAAGATCCTGATTCGTGGAAAGCCGGGGATGTCTTGCCTCGCTGGAGGATGAAAGAGAACCTTCCCTTGCGGCGGTGAAGCTTCTTATGGGCCGCAATTCGAGCAGCGACGTCATGTCGGATCTCACGCTAAAATTCCGGTGTCGCTGCAACCGGCGCTCCGGAGTTCAGACCTTCCATCAAGAGCCGGTGCAGCTTCTCATTCGCTTTGCGCTCCTGAGCCTCGCGCACCAGACCGCGAATGTACTCGCTGACGCTTCCGTAACTACCGGTGGAGACATGTCCCTCGACGAAGTCCTTCATCGGGTCCGGTAGGGAAATGTTCATGCTCGGCATCGTTGTTCTCCTGAGGTTCTTAGGAGACAAGCAGTTTTGGCCATTATTGGCAAGAATTGCCAAATTTGCCGGATGGTTCCGAGAAAGCAGACACAAATCTGGGGCACTCAGATTCCAAGCATGTTCATCGCCAAACGGGCACTGGTGCAACCCTAACGCGCGACGATGTGTTGCCGAGTGATTGCCGCGATCGAAGTTGTGCCACTCTGCTTCATGACCACCTCAAATTCTCGGCGGAGAATCGCCAACACGGTCTCCACGCCTTCCTGTCCGAAGGCGCCGAGTCCCCAGATGTACGGGCGGCCAATGCCGACGGCAGTGGCACCGAGGGCCATCGCCTTGAAGATGTCGGTGCCGCGACGAAACCCGCCGTCGCAGATTACGGGGATGCGCCCGGCGGTGCCGAGCAGTACGTCGGGGAGTGACGTGACCGTGGCGCGCAACGAATTTTCGGCACGGCCGCCGTGGTTGGACACGAACAATCCATCAACACCATGCGCGACGGCGAGCTTCGCGTCTTCACGCGTCACGATGCCTTTCAGCAGCACTTTCATTTTTGTGGCGTTCTTGAGCCGATCAACAAACTCCCACGTGGGCGTACCGACTTCGGGAATCGGGGTGCGCGCTTCATAGCCAACCAGATTGGGTTTGCGTCGATTGTCGCGATCATCGACACGACCGCTCACGCCGGGTAGTGGTGCGCCGCCAAGGTGGCACTTGGTGCATGTGCGCGTATCAACTCGTGCAGCACGCATCATGGTTTCACGATTGCTGCCGCCGAGCAAGTCGACCGTAAACGCAATCGCGGGGGCGCCAGCGCGCTCGACGCGCTGCACCATTTGCTTGGTGATCGCCCAGTCGGATTGATGATACAGTTGAAACCACACCGGTCCACCGCGCGCAGCGATCGTATCTTCGATCGAGGTCGTTGCCACGGTCGACAGCACCTGCAAATGGTTGCGCGCCCTGGCGGCTTTGGCGACGGCGATTTCTCCGTCGGGGTGAAACGCCTTTTGACTGCCGACCGGGTTGATCACAATCGGCGTCGGGTACTTGGTACCGTACAGCGACACGCTGGCGTCGACGGAGGCGACGTTAATCAGCCGACGTGGGCGTAGCGCCCACTGGTCGAAGCCCTCGCGATTGATCTGAATGGTGCGATCATCGTCTGTCCCAGTGGACAGATAGCCCCAGTGTGCCACCGGAATACGCGCTTTTGCCGCCGCCTCAAAGTCGAGCACGTTCAGTGCGTCGGTCGCGGTTTGAATGACGCCTGCCGGCAGCGTGTCCTGAGGGGCGAAGTCGATCGCTTGCTGGGCCAGGCCCAGTGCACGACCGGCGTTCTGTGGCGAGCCGTTGGCGAGCTGTCGCAACCAATCACGGTCGACGCCGGCTGCCGCGAGCAGTGGGCTGGCGGCCAGGAAGGCGAGAAATTGTCGGCGCGACGCGTCGGGTTCGTTCATGCCGGAAAGAACGGCAGAATGCGGCGGTTGTCCAGAGGATATTTAGAGGCTGTCCAGAGGTTGGACGCGACCGTCTACGCGTGATGCGTGTAGACGACTACGATGTGAGCGACTGGCTGCGCAATGCCCGCGCCGGGGGCTCAAGGAGTTGGAAGGCGAGATTCGAGATCAGGCAGTAGCCAACGAAATAGTAAAATCCCCTGGCCAGTGTGGCATCCAGATTGTCGGTGGCGACAGCGGCAAGAAAGGCGATAAACACACCCACCACAAACACGTCGGCCATCGACCACTTGCTGAGCGAACGCACCGTGACGTACAACTGCTGTTGCGTGACCGGTCGCTTGAGCCACAGAATCACGAAGAACGCGATCGATTTCAGGAACGGGATCACCACGCTGAAAAGCACGATGAGCGTTGCGACAAACAGGTTACCGGACGTGTAAAGATTCCGGATGGCTTGCTGAATGCTCTGTGTCTGTCGAAAGATCTCGCGTTTCGTACCCAGGAATTCCATCGAAGCCGTGATGGTCATCATGGGTGTGGTGAGGCCGGGAATGAGCAGCAGCAGGGAAATGACCGTAAGGACGATCGCGAGACGGTTCCGATTGGACATAGCAAGGGACGAGGGTCGCGTGCGACAACGTGGTGTGTGGTGCTAGTTCGGATACACCAAGCTACGCGCCGTACCGCCCGCTGCAGAGATCAGTTTGGTCCCGTTCACCAAAAAGGCGACATTCAGCGACGTGGCCAGCGCATCGCGCGGGACCAGCACGCGGGCGCGCCATTCATCACGACCGGTAGCTTCCAACGGCGTCGCACCACGGTTCCATGCGTTGAAACTGCCGAGTACTGTAGCGGTGCGCACCGAGGAGCCACGCAGCACGAACTCAACGATGCGTAGCGTGTCGAGCACCCGTTGTGCATATCCATTGACGCGAGCGGCGAGTGAATCATCGCGCGTGTGCACGACTGCTGCATCATGACCGGGCGCTACGGACCCGCGCGCGCGGAACGCGGGAGCGCCGAACCCGGAAGCGCCGACGCCGGAAGCGCCGAAGCCGGGAATCGTGAATACCGGCGCGACCGACGCAGGAACAACCGAGTCGCCAAGTATGAGGGTGACCGTTTCCACTTGCTGGACTGGGTCCACCAGTAGCGTACGGAGCGGGCTGGTGCGCAGGAGCAAGGTGCAGAGCAAGAGTGCGGTCGTGAACAGACCACCCACGGGTGACAACAGTCCGCGTCGTGACCAGCGGCTACCGGCAAGCGGAGCGCGAAGACGACGTGGGGAGGGCAGCGTGCGAATCTGTTGCACGATGCGCGCACGTGCGGCAGGAGTGCTTACGACCGGTGCGCGGAGCAGGTCGTGCAGATGCGACGGGAGGAAGGGCTCGAGGGGGTCACACATGGAACTGTTCCGTGAGGAGGGAGCGCAGGGCAGCGCAGGCTCGTTGGACACGCATTTTGAGTGCAGAGACACCGACGCCGGTGATCGACGCCATCTCGTCGTAGCTCAATTCTTCGGTGAAGCGCAGCACGATCGCTTCGCGTTGCTCGGCGCCAAGCTGTGCCAGGGCGTGCGAGAGTTCGGCCCGTTGCGCGTCGTGCTCGGTTTGTGCGACCAAATCATGCGACGGCCGGGCCTCGCACGCGTTGGTGGTTGTGGCGTCGTCGCCCAGACGCGTGTAGCGCGCCTGCTTCGCCGCGTTTGTGCGGCACTGGTTAACGACAATGCGCAACAACCAGGCACCGAACCGATCCTGCTCGCGGTAGGACCCGAGATGCCGGTAGGCGCGCACAAAAGCGTCCTGAACGGCGTCTTCCGCGTCGTCCGCGTCACCCAGCAGGTGGGTGGCGGTTCGCAGGCATCGCGCGTGATGCCGGTCCACGAGCCACGCAAATGCGTCGGTCTCGCCAGCCAGAACGCGGCGCACGATGGTGGAGTCGTCAAGCATGTACGATAACTTGGCGAAAAGCGCGCTGGTCACAATACTGGCGAATGGTTCAGCTTGCTGGAGGGGGGGAGGGGGAGAAGTGAGTACCGCAGGCGCAGTAAAGGGTACCTCAGGTGCAGTACTGGGTACCTCAGGTGCAGTACTGGGTACCTCAGGTGCAGTACTGGGTACCTCAGGTGCAGTATTGGGTGACTCAGGTAAAGCATTGGGTGACTCAGGTACAGCATTGAGCGCTTCAACGGGTAGCACCGGGTCCTTCCAGAAGCGGTACTCAGAAGTTCCAATGGTTTCATCAAATACGGAAGTCAGTGCGCTGGCGATGAGGAGCGGCGTTTGCCGGCTCCCGAGACAGCAATCGCTCTTCCGGCCAATATCGGACTG
>Ga0209490_10003452_pt1 | contig 14735 bp, 17 predicted proteins | sample MAT06_FD_187209 | JGI IMG/M metagenome (GOLD analysis project Ga0209490, IMG submission 187209) | Freshwater microbial communities from Lake Fryxell liftoff mats and glacier meltwater in Antarctica - MAT-06 (SPAdes) (version 2) | ecosystem: Environmental > Aquatic > Freshwater > Ice > Liftoff...
GCGAAATCGGCGTCGGCTTGCGCCGCTCCGAAGAGCCAGGATTCGGTCGCACCGCCGGCGGACGAGTGGCCGCCGTGTTGCACTTCGGGCTCGAGGCCCAGGAAGTCCGTCGCACCGGGCCCGGGTTGCCAGCGCGAATCCGCGCTCGGCACCGAGTCGGCTTCGCGTGCGCCCACGGCGGGACGGTTCTTCACCGGTCCACCGAGTTCGCCGAAAGCCCCGGCCTCTGGGTTCGATCCGTTCGGGTTGCCGAACGGGTCACGGGGGTCTTCAGTTCGGGTCACGGCCATCTGGCTCTCGCTCTTCGTCGAAACAGGGACCGATCCCGCGAGAGATCGTGCGCCCGACGTCTATCGGTCCGAAGGCGCGCGGAGCCGTAGCCGATCCGCGTCGAGCCCCCATCGGGCCCCCCGAACGCGCGAAGCCGGTCCAGCCCGTGAAGGCCGGTCCGGCTCGGCAGTTCTGAACCGCGCCGCACGGAAGCGGCGCGGAGCGGATCACTTCAGCTTCTCCCAGTACTCGGCGGGCATGTCGTGCGCGATCTTGAGCGCGCCGTTCGAGCCGCCGTAGACCGGCTCCTCGATGCGGTAGACCTTGCCGGCGCCCAGGCGCTCCTTCATCTCGTTCTCGATCGCGAGATCGAGGCCCTTGATCATGCTGCCGCCACCGGCGAGCAGGACGCGGTTCTTCAGACGCTGCTGGAATTCCGGGTCGAACGTCCCGATCAACCTCGCGAGACCGTCGACCATGTGCGGCACGATCGAACGGCACGAGTTGCGGATCTCGTCCGTGACGTCGAACGACGTCGGCTTGCCGTTGACCGGCAGCTCGACGAACACCGGCGGCATGTTGTCGGAGATGTTGGAGTGCTTCTCCTTGATCTCCTTGATCATCTGCGTCGTGAACTGCGCCTGCGGATAGCGCTTCGCGATCGCCTCGGCGAGACGGTTGTCGACGAAGTCACCGGCGTAGGTGTTCGTCAGTTGGTCCGCTTCCTCGGGCATCGTGCCGTGCATCCGGCAGAGGTCCGTCGTGCCGGCGCCGATGTCGATGACGAGCACGTCGTCGAGCATGTCGAGACCGTACGCGACCGAGAACGGCTCCGAGCACAGCATCACGCTGTCCACGGACTCGCGCGCAGCCTTGATGATCGCGTCCTTGTGGTGGATCGCGGCTTCGGCCGGGACGCCGATGACGGCGTACACGAGTTCATCGCTGCGCGGCTTCGCGAGGCGGATGATCTCGCGGATGAGGTCCGCGGCGGCCTTCATGTTGCCTTCGACGTCGTTCGTCTGCGTGTTGCTCGTCGCCTTGAGCACGCCCGAAGCGAGCGGACGGTAGAAGCGGCAGGACAGGCGGTGTTGCAGCGCTTCGTCGCCGAACAGGATGTCCTTGCCGAGCAACTTGCGCGCGACGACGTCCTTCGGGTAACCGACGTGCGAGCTGATCGTGACGCGCTGGCCGTTGCTGGCCGCGATCGAGGTGCGCGACGTTCCGAGGTCGACGCCGAGGTAGAGCACGCCGCCCTCCTTGTTCGTCGGGGCGCCGTTTTCCGTGGGTTTGGTGGCCGTGTTACCGCCCGTCGTCGGGGTGGCGCCAGTCGTCTGATTCTTGCTCATCGTTCTCTCCGGGGTGGTTAGTGGGATCCCTCTGCCTCGTCAACTTTGCTGGCGGCGCTACTCGCGCCGCGTGTGATCACGCCGCTGCAGCGGCCTGCGCGATCGGTTTCTTCTGGAAGGCGAGGTTTTGCTCGAAGATCGTCGACATCATCGCCTTCTTGGCCTGCTGCTGCGGGTCGTCGCCGCGCAGGCCTTGCACTGTCTTGAAGATCGACGCCACGCCCGGGTCGACCATCTTCATCGCCATCACGCGCGCGAGCTCGTCCTCGGTCACACCGATGACACTCGTCAGCTTTGCGATGCGGCGCTCGAGCACGTCGACCTGACGCGCGTGTTCGCGCATCTGAGCGGCGACCGCCTTGCGGCGTTCTTCGTAGAGCTCGGCGACGGCCAGCTCGACGATCTTCGTCTCGAGCGTCTCGATCTCGGGCGTCCGCACGACCGTGGCGAAGATCTTCTGGATCTTGTCGACGAGTTCGGCGCGTTGCAGTCCGCCGGCATCACCGGCCTCGTCCTCGAGCGTCTGCTGTTCCTCGCGGAAGGTGCGCGTCGCGGCCGCGATGTCGTTGCGCAGCGCCTCGATCTCGCTCTCGGCTTCGCGCCACATGACGTAGCGCCCGCCGCCCGATTGCGTGGCCAAGTGGAGCGCGCGACCGGCGCTCTCGACGAGCCCCTCGAACGACGAATTGGTTTCCGCGAGCAGGTTGTGCGAGGCACCCAGCGAGAGCAGGAGCGCGGAACCCGTCGCCGATGTCGCGCCGCGGGCACGCCCCGCCTCGACGAGGAGGTTCCCGAGCAGACTCATGCGCTCCGCGGGCGTGTTCGGGAACACGGCCATGATCCGGTCACCGGATTGGATCGCCATCCCGATGAAACCGTGCTCGCGTGCGACGCGCTTCAAGATGTCGTACGCCGACTGCATCTCGGAGGTCTTCGCCTGCCACCCGTCGCGCGTCGCCAGCGCGTCGAGGCCGTCCACCGCGACCATCAACGCGCACAGCGGATAACGCTGCGTCCGCGCGCGGTGGAACTCCACGCGCATCACGGAGAGCATCTGCGTGATGGAGAGACGCTGGGCCGGACGTGCACTGCCGGCGTTTTGATCGGATGTCATCGACGTACGGGGGTGGCTCGGAAAGAGCAGTCCGCCCCGCAACTGTCGGGCCCGCGAGGAACGGATCTTGAGAGCGCGCGCGGATTCGGACCCCCGGAACGACGAGCGGGCCGCACCGATCCGAAGACCGGTGCGGCCCGCTCGCACGCTGTCGCGGTCACTCCCCGGCGGGAACTTCCGGCGGCGTCTCGCCGGCCGGCGTCATCAGCGCGTCCATCTGCTCCTTGAGGCCGATGCGGCGGCGTTGGAGCTCCTGCTGGAGCAGCGCTTCCTGATCCTCGCGCGTGTGCACGATGGTCGGCGTGACGAACACGATCAAGCTGCGGCGCTCGCGCGTGTTGGCGTCGTGGCTGAAGAAGAAGCCCAGCACCGGGATGTCGCCCAGGAACGGGATCTTGCTGTGCACCTTGACGTCTTGGTCGCTCGTCAGGCCGCCGATGACGGCCGTCTGACCCGCGTCGAGCATCATCGTCGTGACGATCGTCGACGAGCGCGTGCGCGGCAGGGCGATCGAGCCCTCGAGACCCGACGCACCGATCGTGAAGATGTCGAAGCCCTGCGGCGCGATCGCCGAGTCGGACGACGTGCCCGAGAGGCTCGTCTCCTTCGGGATGACTTCCATCATGATCCGGTCCGTGCCGGGGACGACGTTCGGGCGAATGAGGAGCTGGAAGCCGATCTCGACCGGCGAACCACCGGCCTCGCCGATCGTGAGTTGCAAGCCGCCGGCCTGACCTTGCTCCGACTTCGCTTCTGCGTAACGGATCGTCTCGCCGACGAAGATCGTCGCCTCTTGTCCGTCGAGCGCGATGATCTTCGGTGCCTGGATGACTTCCGTGGACGAGTCGCGTTGCAGGAGTCGCAGCGTGCCCTGGAACTTCTGGAACGAGAGCGATCCGAAGATCGTGTCCGGGATGAACGTCGCGCCGCCGTTGATACCCGGGGTGAGCATGTCCGGGAACGGACCGTCGCCGCTCGGAGTCGCGATGATCAAGTCCTCCCAACCGCCGGAGCCCGAATTGAACGGCAGCGTGATCGGGATCTGGCCACCCACGCCCGTTACCTGCGCGCCATCCTGGCCATAATCGACGCCGAGGTTGAGCAGGTCGCCGTTCAGTGTGGAGACGAACTTCACGTCGCAGAACACTTGCGCCGGCTCGACGTCGATCCGCGAGAGGATCGTTCTGATCTCTTCCTGCGCCTGTTGCGTGTCGCGCACGATGATGATGTTGCCGGTTTCGATGTAATCCATCTCGCCCTTCGCGGTCAGCGCCTTCTTGAGGGCGGCGAACGTGGCGAACGTCTTCGACGGATCACTCGCGCCCCCGCCGCCCGCGCCACCGCCGCCGCCGGCGGCCTTGGCCTGCGTCTGCTGGATGAACTCGGACTTGATGACCGGGCGATAGAGGCTCTTCGGACGCAGATAGCGCAGCTGGTACGTGCGCGTCTCCATCTGGTCCTCGAGCCGTTGCGGAGCGACGACACGCAGAACGCCGTGGCCTTCTTCGACGACGACGAACCCAAGGCACTTGGCCGTGACGTTCAGCGCCTCGCGCCAGGGTACGTCTTGGAACCGGACGTCGATCGAGCCGACGACCTCGGGGCCGACGACGATGTTCGCTCCGGCGGAGACGGCGATCGCCTTGATCACCTCGCGGATGTCCTGCGACTTCTCGAGCGTCTGGATCGTCACGCGGGGCGGGAGCACGACCGCGAGGATCTCCGCGGGACGACGCTCGATGACACCACCGACCTTCTCGGCGACGAGATCGAGAGCGTCGCGCCAGGGCACGTCGCTGAGCTCGATCGTCACGCGCCTGTCGGAGATGCGCTTCTTCTCGTCGGTCGGGTGATCGATGACGACGATGTTGGCGCCCGATCGGGCGCGCAACTCGGCAACGACGTCCTCCAGACTGCGATCGGCGATGTTGAGGTTGACGCGCGCGTCCAGGCTAGGAGCCTGAGCGACGGCGGTCGTTGCCAAGAGCGGCAACGCCAATGCCAGGGACAGGATCTTCATGAGCTTCTCCACTTGCCTTACTCCGTCGCGGACTCAGAGCCGCCGAGCGAAAACGATGCCTCGGAAGATGAACTCGATTTCCTCACGCCGAATGGCGAGGACGACGAGATCGTTTTGCAGCAGGTCGCCTTCCGCGACGGTCCTGCCGTTGATCATCACCACGGATGCGCCGCCTTCGATGAGGACGACGCCGCCGACTTCGAGCAGCACCTTCTCGAAGTCGAGAACGGTGCGCGCTTCGTAGGCCAGGTCGCGCAGGCGCTCGACGAGCGGCTTCCTGAGCGGATCGTTCTCGATCGTCGAGAGTCGGTTGTCGAACGTCCCGAAGGCCTCGAGCATGAGCTTGTATTCGCCCTGATCGCGGTGCGCGACCATGGACCCCTCGAGCTCCTTGAGCTGCGCTTCGGTCGGACCGCGTCCTTGCTCGGACGCCGCCACCTGGGTGCGCATCTCATTGAGCGGGTCGACGACCTCGGCCGAGAGGCGCGTCTGCGACGGAACGTAGACGATCGACTTCTCCGAGAGGATTCGACGCACGTCCTCTTCGAGGTTCGCGAGCATCTCCTCCATCTCCGAGCGCGTCATCATCTCGATGATCACGTTCTCGGCCGTCTTCACGGCGTTCCACTTCTCCTTGGTCGCCTGCATGCGCTCGGCGAGCGACTGGACGAGGTCCATCTGCTCCTGGACGGACAACATGCTCGGCGCGTCCGGTTGGACCGGCACGCGCGGGTCGATCCAGGGATCGCGACGCCCACGCGCGCCGCGGTACGCGAACGTCGAGACCTGCAGCGATCCCTTGCGACGATCGATCTCGCCCAGCAAGAGGTCACGCTTCCGGTCGTACCCGTCGATCTTGATCGACTTCTGGTCCTTCTGGGGTTCGTAGACGTACGTCTCGACGTCGATCGAAACCTTGTGCGAGGGCACGCCTTCCTTCTCGAGTTCGCTGCGTTGCGCCGCCGTGATGCGGAAGCTCGGCACGCGCATGAAGCGCGAGTGGCTCTCGAGCAGATCGAGGAAATCGAGGAACTGGAACGCGTCGCCTTCGAGCGAGAGCGTGTACCCGACCTTGTCGAAGTCGCTCTTGTCCTTCTTCTTGCCCGCGTCGGTCTTCTTCTTCAAGCCCGCGATGCGCACACCGGACTCGTCGGAGAACCGCTGCAACGTGCGCACGAGGTTGTTGACGTCGTCGTTGTCGGGAAGGATCCCCTTCATGACTTCCGTCAGCTCGCGGAGCACGATGACCTCGCGTTCGAGCGCGCCCGTGCTCTCGATGAGCTTGCGCGACGTGTCGATGCTGCCGCTCAGCGTCGCGACCTGCGTGCGTGACTCGACGATCTGGCCGTTCTGCCAGTAGAGGAGCCCACCCAGCCCGAGCGCGCCCAACGTGCCGCCACCTACGACCGCGATCCAAATCTTGCGCAAGCTCTTCATTGCTTCGCTCCTTCACCCGCGGCGGGCTTGGCCGGTTTCTTCGGCGCGGGCTTCTTCGCGTCCTTCGCGGGCAGCCCCTGGCGTTCCTCCGTCGTCTTCAGCGTCAGCGCGAGCGGGAACGACCACGCGACCGACGGCATGAGCGTCTCGTCCACGTTCGTCTGCGATCCTTCGGGAGATGCCGGCGGTTGGAAGTCCGCGATGAAGGTCGAGGTCTCGAGGTCCTCGAGGAAGTTCGCGACCTGCGCGAACTTGTCCGAGCCCGAGTGACCCGCGGCGCGCACCGTGCCGGGCACCTTGGCCTTCGGGTCCGTGCTCTGCGCGACCTGCAGATCGTCGAGCCACACGAGGTGCCGCTGCCCGTTCTGGCCGCGGTTCACGACGTCGATCAGCTCGTCGATCTTCTTGGTCCAGGAGATCCGGCTGGCCGTGATCCCGGTGAGCGTCTCCTCGCGGGTCTTGTACTGCTTGGACTCCGACTCGAGCGCCTGGTGGTAACTGACTTGCGGAGAAAGCCCGTCCATCTCCGTCTGGAGTGACGCGGCCTCGCTCTCGATCTCGGCTTGGATGCCGATCTTCTGCCAGGCCCACCACGTGCCCATGCCGGCGTTGACTGTGACGACCGCGATCAGCGCGAGCACGAGCTTGACCGGCGTGCGCGCCTTCTTGCGGAACTCTTCAGGGAGCAGGTTGATGCGAATCATGAGCTGCGCACTCGCGAAGCGAGCCCCACGGCGACCACGAGGGTCGGGGCCCAGGTTTCGAGTTCCTCCACGTCGACGCGACTCGCGTCGACGCGCAGGCCCTCGAGGGGATTCCATGTCCGGGCCTTGCGACCCGTCGATTGTTCGATGTGTTGCGCCGCACCCGGCGCGAGGACTCCGCCGCCGGAGAGCAGGATCTCTTCGACCTGCACGCCCTCGTGGTGTTCGACGTAGTCGAGCGACAGCGAAAGCTCGCCGACGAGGTCTTCGAGCACGGGCTGGATCGCCGTGTTGACCTCGAGTTCGTGCGCTTCGCTCGCGCGCTTGATCGCTTCGGCCTCGAAGTTCTCGATCGACATCGCCCGCGCGACGGCCTGCGTCATGTCCGCACCGCCGATGTTGATCTCGCGGCTGAAACAGGTCTCGCCGCCGACGATCACGTTGATCGAGGTGCGCGTCGCGCCGACGTCGACGAGCGCGATGGCAGTTCGCGGCGCACCGGGTTCGGCTTCCTCGGTCGGCAGCCCGCACAGCTCCCACGCGTTCGCCAGGGCGAAGACGTCCACGTCGATGGCGACGGGCGTCAAGCCTTGGATCTGGAGGAGCTGCACGCGCTCTTCGATCGCGCGCGACTTGCACGCGGCGAGCAGGACCGATTGCTGATCACCGTCCTTGCCCTTGCCCGATTCGTTCGAGGCCGGAGCGTGTTTCAGCGGTTGCAGGTCGAGCTGCACTTCGTCGAGCTCGAAAGGCAAGTACTTGTCCGTCTCGAAGCGGATCGCCTGACGGAGTTCGTTCTCCGACATCTTCGGCATCGTCACGTAGCGCACGACGACCGACTGGCCGGCGACGGAGGTGACGACACGCTTCGACTTGAATCGTCCGCCCTGGAAGCAGGCGGCCACCGCATCGGCGACGCTGCCGCCGGGCGGGATTTCGTGACGGGCGAAGCCGGTCACGACGGGTTCGGGACCTTCGAGGGAGATCTCGATCGCCTTGACGACGGAGCTTCCCAGGTCCAGCCCGACGAGGCTCTTCTGTCTCTTGAACACGGAATCGCGTCTCCCTGGGTAACCCCGAGTCGATGCAGGATTCGCGCCCGGTCCACGCGGACACCGGATGGACGCTCTCCTGGCCGAGGACGGGAATCGGCGCGGGAGGCCCGACGGGTTGAGGCCTACCGGAAGAAAGCGCGCGATCGGCCCTGCGGTTCCCACGCGGGGGCTGGCGTGGGAAGGAACTTCCCCCACGAAGGCCGACGCCTCGCGCCGGCCTTCGTGGGGGGACCGGCGCCTCGCGCCGAGGAGTCGATCAGGTCATCTCACCGAAGCCATCGGCGACCAGTGCCGCGATCCGCTGGACCAGCTCGGCGGCGTCCGGACCGTGCGCACGGATCGTCAAGGTGGCCTCGCACGGTGCGCACAGGGTCATCAGCTCGAGGATGCTGCGTCCGTCGGCTTCCACGCCATCGCAGCCGATCCGGACCGAAGCCTGGTGACGCTGCGCGATTTGGGCGATCGCCTGGCACGGCCGGGCGTGTAGACCGGCGGGATTCGGAACTCGCACGGCGAGGACGATGTCGGACACGTGGCGCGGCGAGGTCAGACGGCCGACTTTTCTTCGAGCAGGCCGACGAGCTCGGCCTTCGTCTTCACGCGCATCGCGAACGCGCGAAAATCGGGATCGCGGGAGAGACGCGCGATCCAGTGGAGGATCTCCAGATGACGCTCGGGATCGTGCGCATCGCCGCTCTTCTCGGGCCGCAGGACCGTGAACACGACGTGGACGGGCTGCGAATCGACCGCCACCCACGCGAGACCAGCAGGATGGATCGCGAGGCTGAAGATCGCGCGGTCGAGGCCGCGGACCTTGACATGCGGTACCGCGACGTTGGACCCAACGCCGGTCGAGCCGATTTTCTCGCGCTCGAGGAGCGACTTGAGGGTTTCCCCGCGCAGGGCGGCACTGAGCGCGCCGGCCTCGATGAGGAGGTCGGTGATCTCCTCGAGGGCCGCCTCCTTGGTCGCGGCGACGAGCTTCGTCGTGCAGTGCTTCGTCTTGAAGAGCTTCCAGAATTCCATGTGGGTAGGCGTCGCGCGCGATTCGATTCCGAAGACGCGCAGAGGTTAGCAGAACCAAGCGCTTCCCGGCGTGTCGGAACGAGCGGAGCCGGCGCACCTCGCGGTGGACCGGCTCCCTGTTCGACGCGGACTGTTTCGCGAGCGTTCCGGGTCAGGATCGACGCCAGTCGATGCGGCGGTCGTGGTCGCGTTTCAGAAGACGTTCCATGCGCGACGTGGCCTCTTCGAGAGCCGCGCCGAAGTCCTCGCGGCGCGCATCGGCCACGAGCACCGCGCCGTGGCCGACGTTCGCGACGATCTCTACGCGATGATCCAAGTGTTGGCGTTCGAGCAGGGCACGCATGGTGACGATGCGATCGTTGAATCGTTCGAGGTGCTGCAACTTCAGGTCAACGGTGTCGCGCACGAGAGCGGGGTAGTCGTGATGGAGGATCGAAACCGAAGTCTGCATGAGAATCCCCTCGGCGGATGCGCCGCCTCGTCGCGCGCAGGTCAACTGGGTCGGATCCAACACCGTCCACTCGCGAGTCCCCGCGCAGGACTCGGGACGTCGTGTCGCACGGCGCGCACAGGGCGCCGCACAAAGCAGGAGATGGATCCCGACGCCACGTTCACGAGTTCCAGCCTGGACCCGCGAGCGCGAACGGTCAAGCCCTGCTCCACGGTCTTCCGTCTCGGCCGCGTCCGCCTTCCGACCGAAGGGAATCCGGGAGTGCGGCCGAGAACAGCGCTCGCCTCTGCGCCGACGCTCGCGCTCGTGAAGAATTTCCGGGCTTCGGGAAGTCGTGTGGGCCGTCAGCAGCGGCGCGCGTGCCCGCCACCGAAGTTCGACCCCCGCGAGTACACGTCCGCGCTGGATCGAGCTCACGTCGCCTGCAGCGCCAGCGATCTTTGGAGTCAGTCTGGCCTCGTGGGCTGCACGGCGAACCGACGCTCGAATCGAGCGCAAGATGGACGGAAGAGGGACCGGCAGAGAGGGCGCCTACAGCCAGGGGTGCTCGAGGCGCCTGCGAAGTCCGGGTGACCAGGTCGAAGTCTCCGTGAGCGGCTGGGAGTCTCGGTGAGCGGCTCGAAGTTTCCGTGAGCAGCGCGAAGCTCCGTGAGCGCATAGAAGTCTCGGTGGGCAACTCGAGGTCTCGGTGAGCAGCTCGAAGTTTCCGTGAGCAGCGCGAAGCTCCGTGAGCGGATGGGAGTCTCGGTGAGCAACTCGAGGTCTCGGTGAGCAGCTCAAAGTTCTGTGAGCGGCTGGGAGTCTCGGTGAGCGGCTCGAAGTTTCCGTGAGCAGCGATCCAGGTGTTCCGAACGCCCGTCCTGCCCGCGTTCGGCCGCGGGGCGATACGTGGGGCGGATGTGCGCGGAATCATCGGCGCGACTCAACGGTGCGACAGGCACCGAACCTCTAGAGGTCGGTTGCGGCGTCTTCGGTCGCTCGCTCGAGACGAACTGGTGTCGACATGTTTCCGTCGATCCGAGGGTGCGACGGCCGAGGCGGACTGCGAGGCAGAGTGCGAGGCGACGGCCGAGGCGAAGTGCGGGGCCGAGTGCGAGGCCGAGTGCGAGGCCGAGTTCGGGGCCGAGTTCGGGGCCGAGTGCGGGGCCGAGTGCGAGGCCGGGTGCGAGGCCGGGTGCGAGGCCGGGTGCGAGGCCGAGTGCGAGGCCGAGTTCGGGGCCGAGTGCGGGGCCGAGTGCGGGGCCGAGTGCGAGGCCGAGTGCGAGGCCGCGTGCGAGGCCGCGTGCGAGGCCGCGTGCGAGGCGGAGTGCGAGCCGGACGCGGAGGGTGCGGCACGAGACCCAGCTCGTCCTCGCGTACGGTCTTGATCTACGTCCGATCGACGCAGGCAGCCATCGAACGAACGTTGCTCGTCGGATGAACCGACGCCGACATCGCCGACCTCGCTGAATGTCCGCGGAATCATCGCGCGGTTTGGCGGGTGCTCGAGCCGAGCGGTCGGACCTCGACTCCTTGGACTCGAGCACGCCGGTCGGGCCGCGACGTGTGGCGCACAGCGCGTCGAATGTCCGCGGACTCGAATCCCGCGCTGGGGACAGTCTTGGATCGATGCTTGTTTTCTCGTGATTTTCGACGACCCGAGCGTTCGCCGCGCGTTCTATCTGAAGGAGGGAGTCGATGGAGAACTCGCACTCGCTCATGCACTCTCGGTCGCAGTCACGTATGCCGTCGCAGTCACGTATGCCGTCGCAGTCACACATGCCGTCGCAGTCACACATGCCGCCGCAGTTTCAATCCGTTCGCCAGATCGACCTGTTCCGTCACGGCGGCAAGCGAGCCGGCGCGGGCCGCAAGCCGAAGGGCGACCGCGCCCTCGTTCCGCACGATACGCGAGCGCGTGTGACGCGGCACACGCCGGTCCTCGTCACGACGAGGCTCCTCGCGGGCCTGCCCAACCTGCGGAGCGAACGCACGCTCGCGCTCTTGCGCGCGACGCTCGCCGCGGGCGCGAACCGATTCGGCTTCCGGCTCATCGAGTATTCGATTCAATCGAACCATCTGCACTTCGTTGTCGAGGCACAGAACGAGATCGCGCTGGCGCGCGGCATGAAAGGGCTGCTCGTCCGTGTCGCGAAAGCGCTGAATCGCGCGTGGGAACGGACGGGTCGCGTCGTCGGCGACCGCTACCACGCGCGTGTCTTGAAGACGCCGCGCGAGGTGCGCAACGCGCTCGTCTACGTGTTGCAGAACGCACGCAAGCACGGCGCGCGCATCTTCGGCATCGATGCGCATTCGTCGGGTCCGTGGTTCAGCGGATGGATGGATCGGACGCCGCGGAAGGATCGTGCGTTGCCGGAACCGAGCTCGTGGCTGCTCCTGTTCGGATGGCTGAAGGGCGGACGCATTGCGACGAGCGAGGCACCGCGGCCGGATCCAAGTGCGGAAAGCCGAGCGGGGTGCGGAGCCTGATCCGACGGCGGCTCTCCCCCATGCTCTCGCAGACGCGCTCGCTGACGCGCACGCGCTCGCGGACGCGCTCGCGCTCGCGCTCGCGCACGCGCACGCTGACGCTGACGCGGACGCGCACGCGGACGCAGACGCGCTCGCTGACGCGCACGCGGACGCAGACGCGCTCGCTGACGCGCACGCGGACGCAGACGCGCTCGCTGACGCGCACGCGCTCGCCGTCGCGCTCGCCGTCGCGCTCGCCGTCACGCTCGCCGACGCTCTCGCTGACGCTCACGCTGACGCGCACGAGGTGAGCTCGCGCCGCGCGGGTCCTGGATCCGAACACCGCGCGCGGACGCTCTCGAACCACGAAGTTCACCGGCGCTCGCGTCGAAGCCCGGGAGCGCGGGGTCGCCGGGCCGGCACGGGGGCGCTGACCCACACGAAAGCCGGATGCGCCAGAATTCGCGGCCTCGGCTTGCCCCGTGCAGCTGTGACCCGCTGTCCTTCGGGGTTCCGCATGCCCCCGCGGCGTCCCGGACTCGTGAAGAATTCACGGGCAGGCAGGAGCAGCGCAGATAGTGTGTGAGAGCACGCTCTCACAGGCGCGGTCGACGCCGCACGAACGCCCTGTCGCGGTACTGCACCGAGACCAGGTGCAGCCCACACGCGGGTGCGGTGGGCCCCGCGTCCTCACGATCGCGACTCGAAAGGGCTCGAGCGCAAGCGTCTTCGCCGATCTTGCCCCGCCCCACGTCGATCAACGTGCCCGCGATCGTGCGCACCATATTGTAGAGAAAGCCGTCGCCCTGGATCACGAAGAAGAACCGCTCGCGGCGCGCGACGAAACGAAGGTGCTGGATCGTGCGCACGGTCGTCGAACGCGGCGAGCCGGTGTTCCCGAACGCCGCGAAGTCGTGCGTACCGACGAGAACGCTCGCAGCGCGGCGCATGCGCGCGACGTCGAGCGGCCACGATGACCAGTGCGCTTGTTCGGCGCCGTACGCTGGACGAAAACGTGTCGTGACGACGTGGTAGGCGTAACGCTTTCCGATCGCGCTGAAGCGCGCGTGGAAATCGTCGGCGCAGGTCTCGGCCTCGCGGACGACGACGCCCCCTTGAAGGTGGGCGTTCACGGCATGGCGCAAGCGATCGTCGTCGAGGCGCGTGTCGAGACACAGGCTCGCGACTTGTCCGAGCGCGTGGACGCCGGTGTCCGTCCGTCCTGCGCCGTGGACTGCCGCACGCGCGCCCGTCGCGGCGAGCACGGCTTCCTCGAGGGACTGTTGGACGGAATCGAAGCCGTCCTGGCGTTGCCAGCCGAAGAACCGCGAACCGTCGTAGGCCACGAGCAAACGGACGTTGCGCATCACGCCGGTCCGCGTCGGCGGACGGGGCGCCGACCGACGAGCGCGTCTTCGAGCACGCCCTTGTGCAAGTACTCGAGCGCCGCACCCGCCGGAGCCCCGCGGGCGATGCGTGTCACGATCGGACGCGGCTCGGGCAGCTTGTCGAGCGCTTCGAGCACCGCGAGCGCGGTCGCTTCACCCTCGGCATCCGGGTCGGTGGCGAGCACGACCTCGCGAATTCCGCCGCGTGCGACGCGCGCCACGAGCTTCTGCGTCGTCAGATGCCGTTCCTCGGTCCCATCCGCCGGATTCAGCGCACCGAAGAGGACGTGATAGCGCCCGCGAAACGCGCCCGAACGCTCGAAGGCCTCGACGTGCCGCGGTTCCTCGACGACGCAAATGATGCCGGCGTCGCGCGCGAGATCGGCGCAGATCGGACACGGATCCTCGGCGCTGATGTTCGCGCACGTCGAGCACCGTCGCGTCTCGTCCAGCGCACGGACGATCGCGGCCGCGAGCTTCTGCGCTTCGGGATCGCGCAGGACGTGGAACGCCAAGCGCTCCGCGCTGCGCCGACCGATGCCGGGGAAGCGTTCGAAGGCCGCGACGAGCGCTTCGAGAGGTTCCGGGTACGCCACGGTTCGTACGACTTCAGGAGAGACCGGGCAGCGGCAGGCCACCCATGAGCTTGCCCATCTTCTCTTCGCGCTGGCGCGCGGCGCGCCCCTGCGCGTCGCGCAAGGCGGCGAGCACGATCTCCTCGAGCAAGCGCGCGTCCGAACCTGCGTCGGCGTGAATCACGACCCGCAGCACGACACCGTTGCCGTCGACTTCGACGCGCACGGCATCGCCGCCGGCGCGACCTTCGATGCGCACCGTTTCGAGCTCTTTCTTCGCGCGCTCGAGCCCGCGTTGCATCTCCTGGGCCTGCTTGAGCAGGTTGCCCATCTCACCGAACGTGCCGCTCATCCGTCGTCCTCGATGCGGCCGCCGAAGAGTTCCGCGACCTTGCCGGTGTATGCATCCCGCGACTTCTTCGCCACGGATTGGTCCTCGATGACGACGCTCGTAGGCGTGCCCACGACGGCCGAGAAGACGCTGGAGCACTTCTTCTGGTTCGCCGAGTCCGTGACCGCGACCCGCTCGGCCTCGCGCAGGTTCGCGAGCTGGACGAGCGCGCGTCCGTTCGTGAGATCGACGAGCTTGCCGCGCAGGCGCAACGTCTCGGCCAGCGAGGCCGAAGACTTGGCGAGTGCTTCGAGGAATCGATCCCACGCATCCGCGTTGCCCGCGATGCGCGGACGCGGGGCGTCGGACAGAAAGGCGTCCTCCGAGCGCGTCTCGCTCGGGACCACGCGCGGCGTCGACGCGCCACTCGGTGAAGCGGAATCCGTGGGTGCCGATCGCGCGGCTCTGCTCGGCTGCGTCGGGGCGTTCGAGGCCGACGAGGACGGTGCCGACAAGGACGAGGCCGACGCGGATGGTGCCGACGAGGACGAGGCCGACGAGGAC